>Ga0302156_10001335_pt1 | contig 21961 bp, 20 predicted proteins | sample I_Bog_N3_2_FD_193503 | JGI IMG/M metagenome (GOLD analysis project Ga0302156, IMG submission 193503) | Peat permafrost microbial communities from Stordalen Mire near Abisko, Sweden - I_Bog_N3_2 | ecosystem: Environmental > Terrestrial > Soil > Wetlands > Peat | place: Sweden: Abisko, Stordalen... | reverse complement strand
ATATGGTCAATCTTTAGTCTGTTTAATAGTATAATTCGATAATAGAGGCAATATATTGTCTATTTATCTCAAGACAGTGCAAGAGGTGCGGACAGGAATTGCAAGGCGGTTCAAGGCCCGTCGTCTTGCCATGAATCTGACGCAGAGTGAACTGGCGACGCGCTCAGGTGTGACCTGGAGTTCGCTGAAGCGATTTGAGCGCGAAGGATTGATCGCGGTGGCTTCTCTTCTGAATTTAGCCCTGGTGCTGGACTGCCTTGACGATTTCGACAAGCTGGCCGTGGAAAGCCAGCCAATCCCAGCCGCCCAATCGCTCGACGGCCTGCTAGCCACGCCGGCGTTGCGCCGCGGTGCGACGGGCAGAAAAGGACGCAGCCATGCCATATAGCCCCACAGAGTTGCTGACCGTCAGCTTGGACGCACAAAATCATCGCCGCAAGGTTGGGCGTATCGCGTTCAAGGATAGGCGGGTTCTGTTTGAGTATGACGCCTCATTCCTTGCTTCAGGCGTAGAAATTTCGCCGATCAAACTTCCCCTCAGACCTGGCGTATACCTTGCCGACACCACGATCTTCGACGGCCTGTTTGGCGTATTCAATGACAGCCTGCCGGACGGATGGGGCCGCCTTCTGCTCGACCGCACAGTGGAAAAATACGGTGTCCATTGCGGCCAACTGAATCCTCTCGATCGGCTGGCCTATGTGGGACGGCACGGCATGGGCGCTCTCAGTTACGAGCCGGAGTTGGGCCCGCAAAACACCGAGGATGCTCCGCTGGAGCTCGACAAACTCGCCGAGGAATCAGCCGCCGTGCAGGCCGGAGAAAACGAAGAAGTATTCGAAGAGTTGTTGCGGCTCAATGGCTCCTCTTCGGGCGCCCGGCCCAAGATTGTGGCGCAGGTGAGCACCGACAAGAAAAGGATCATTCACGGCCGGCAGGAATTGCAACCCGGCTTCGCGCACTGGATGATCAAGTTTCCGTCTTCCCAGGACGCCAGAGACGTGGGAGCTATCGAATACGCCTATAGCCTTATGGCAGGCGATGCTGGCGTCGAGATGCCTGAGACTCATCTTTTCCGTACGAAAAGGAACAAATACTTCGGCACAAAACGCTTCGACCGGGACGGCGACTCCCGCATCCATATGCATAGCCTTGGAGGCCTTTTACATGCCGATCATCGCAGTCCCAGCCTCGACTACGATATGGTTCTGCGCGTGACTCTGGCGTTGACGAAAAACATCCGGGATGCGGAAAAGGCCTATGCGCTTGCCTGTTTCAACGTCCTTGCTCATAACCGCGACGATCACGTGAAGAATTTCTCGTTCCTTCTTAACGCGAGAAACGAGTGGATTTTCGCGCCCGCCTACGACCTGGTATTTTCGTACGGCCCGGGCGGCGAGCAAAGCATGCTCGTGATGGGCGAGGGAAGGAATCCCGGTACAGCCCAACTTCAAGCATTGGGCAAACAGCATGGGATAAGAAAAACTCCAGAAATTCTGGCGAAGGTAAAAAGCGCCGTGGCCAACTGGCCTCGCTATGCCCAACTGGCGGACGTATCGCGAAAATCCACCAAAGAGATCGCGGGCAAAATCAAGTTGCAGTGATCCTCTTCGTTCTTTCTGTCCAGGCCACGGATCGTGAATCGAAGACATATCGCCAGAAGAATGCCTCAGTGCCGCAACAGCAGTTGCAATGCTTCGCGCGCATCCTGGAGGCAAGTCCGAGCCTGGTCTTCCGTCAAAAGCCCCTGATGAACAGCCTTCTTGCCGGCATCGTTCACCCGGTTCGCTACGCGAGGAAAGTCCGTGTCAATCCCCGTAAGTTGCAGATTATTATTGACTTCGTGCAGCAAATTCCCCAGTGTTGCGGCGTTTCGATACCGGCTGCGAACCAGCCGCGCGAGCTGTGCCGGAAGCTTCTGCTTGATCGCCTCCTCCAGCACGGAACGGCACATCACGGCGCAGGCCGTAAACAAGCCGAAAAAATAGCAGCGCGTAGCCTCATCCAAATAGCGGTCGGCCTCCTCTGAGCTGACGGCGCACACCACGCATTCCGTCAGGTGAGTCGCGCGCCGCACTGCCGGCTCCACCATCTCCAGCAACTCCAGCGCGAACGCCGTTCGAAGCAGATCGTTCTGCTCGCCATCCAAAGCCCGCTGAATCTCCTGCCAGGCCGGCGTCCGCGCGTCACACCGAACTGTCTGCAACCGCCTCAGAGACGTCAACCGCAGCCGGGCATGCTCAATAAAGCCTTGCCGCATCTCGTCAGCGAGCGTTCGCCATCCGGCAACAAAAGCTGCAGGGTCCTGTTGATAGCGTGCCCAGAGCTCGTCGTATACAACTACCGGCAGCACATCTCTTAGTTGCGCAAACCGCCCGGTCCTCGCCAGCTCTGAAATCGCCTCACAAAACTCGTGCCCCGCTGCGCTCTCCTCTGAGACATGGAGGAGTTGGCTTTCCAGGCTCGCAACATCGATGGCCATCGCCAACCCTCCATGCACCGAATTCTAGCCGCGATCCACATCCATTTCCCTCCTCGTTCGCTTCTCAACCGCGCCCCTGTGCTTAATCGGGAACATCCCGCGCCAGCATTCCTCCACGGGAACGCGCCACCCAAAAAACTCCCGCCTGTCCCTCATGTTCCTCTCTGTGGAAGTTGTGGAAGCCAAGTCCACTGTGGATCATAGGCATTTTCCAACTCCTTGCCCACATTGGCTTTCGGCAAGCTCTTCACACAACGCACCGGCTTTGCACAGCCCTTTTCATGCGGCTTGTGGGAGACGTGGGAAATACGGGTCCGCTCCGCCACCGCCGCGACCAGTTTTCCAATAATCCAGCTTTCCACAGCCCAGATTTAGAAAACTAGGCACATTGCTAACTCTTTCCTTTTCCTTTCTTTATGACGAGTTTCCACTTTTCCTAACCCAACTACGGGTACTACTGTCTTTTTTCTTAAACTCATATACGTTTTCCTTCCCCGTCGCACCCGCCACCCCAGCCACCGGAGCCATCCATCTCCCACCTTCAAGTCTCGCGCCCGAACCGCCGCTCCAGCACATCGCCCAGAAAGCCCTGGAATCCAGATATCCGGCCCTGTTTTCCACGCGCACACTTCACCCGAGATGAATACAATCAAGAAGTAGAAAAGACAGCCACTTCCGCCTGAGCGCAATGTGTTGTAGAGTGTGGCCAGTGCGGGAATCCGGCTTCTGAAGCGAGGGTGAATCAATGCCGATCGTGGAAACCGAAGTTGAGAAGCCGGCCGTGCAGGGGGCAGCGATGGAAATTACCGTAAGCCGCCAGGACCTGGTGAAGGAACTTACCGCGACGCAAGGCGTGGTCGAGCGCAAAACCACGATTCCAATTTTGTCGAATTTTCTCATCGAGGCGGACGGTGAGCGGTTAAACATTACCGCCACCGACCTTGATCAGGCCATCAGAACCAGCGCCGAAGCCAAAGTAAAAAAAGCCGGCGCATGCACCATTCCGGCGCGCAAGCTTTACGACTACATCAAGCTGCTCCCCGACGGCGACATCTCCATCAAGCTGCTCGAAAATCACTGGGTGCAGATTCGCTGCGGCCGCTCGAACACCAAAATGGTCGGCATGGCCCGGGCCAACTACCCGCAGGTGCCGGAGTTTCCAGCTGTCGCCACCACCAGCATTTCGTCCGTCGCCTTGAAGACCCTGATAGCCCGCACCATCTTTGCTATTTCAAACGAAGAGTCGCGCTATACGCTGAACGGCGCTCTCCTGGTCGTCAAGTCCGAGTCCCTGGCCATGGTCGCCACCGACGGCCACCGCCTCTCCTTCGTCGAAAAGCCAAACGAACTGCTCGAAGGCATCAGCGGCGAAAAGCGAGTGCTTATTCCTCGCAAAGCGCTCCAGGAGCTGCAGCAACTCCTCAACGGCTCCGATGCGGACAAAGTGGACTTCGCCGACGACGAGCACACCCTCTTCTTCCGCGTCGGCCACCGCACTCTCAGCACACGCAAGCTCTCCGGCCAATTTCCCAATTTTGAAGCCGTCATGCCCCGCGACAACACCAAGTTCGCGGTCGTGCGGTCGAGCGAGCTTTCCTCGGCCATCCAACGCGTAGCCCAGTTTGCCGACGAGCGCTCGGGCGCCATCCGCATGCGCCTGGAAAGCAATGAACTCAAAATCAGTTCAAGTTCCACTGAGTCCGGCGAGAGCGAAGATACCATTGATACGCCCTATTCCGGCGACCCCATTATGGTCGGGTTCAACTCCGTCTACATTCTGGACTTCCTCAAAGCCCTGAGCAATGAGGGCGAAGTTCGCCTCGAGTTCAAAGACTCGCAGTCCGCCGGCCAAATGCGCCCCGAGGATCCCGACGCTGAGTACAGGTATCGCTACGTTCTCATGCCAATGCGCATCTGAGGCACGCGGCCATCCGGCTGGTGAACGGATCGACCAATTCCTTTCCTCCCGGAGGGGGGCTGGAAAATAGCCCAGGACCGGGGTTCTCAGCGGCAGGTCTTCGTCGCTCGGGTGGAGCATGGAGCCCAGCGCAATCCTGGGAACGCGGTCCAGTACACGCCTCCAGCCCCGTAGCATCGATGCGCACTCCCGATTATGCCGTTCGTCCTCGTTCTTGCGATTGCCCCCTATTCAGCCGCCCTTTCCCCTCAACCGCACATCCCTAAAACAAGAGAGTATGCCCATTTTTGGTATACAAGCTCTTTATTCTCCGCAATTCCATATTTTGCAAAGATACGCATTGTGGACAACACACAGCCAAGTCTTTATTTATCAATAAGAAAAAGTTTATTTCTCCACTTCGTCGAGATTGGAACGTGCCATGCAGTGTTCACAACACTGGGCCTTCCTAAAATCTCAGCGGGACCAGCGTCCGGCACGGATCAAATCTGTAGCGCAGAACCAGACCCAATTTCTTGCTCTAACGCTCTTCTGACTTTTTGAATCTCATTATGCGAATCGGCCCCCACCGTGACGCTGAGGCAAAATAAGCGGATCGAGAAGTTCCGAAAAGGAGCTTTCCTTCCCCACAATTCTATTTGGAGGAACCCCATGCGATTTACCCGATTGCTCAGCGCGACTTCCTTGAACCTGCCCTCCCAGTCTTTCTGGAGAGGGCTTGCGATCGCAGTGGCCTTCATAGGCGCACTCGGCGTTGCTTATTCCGCAAACACCAACGGTCGTATCAAAGGCGTTGTCACCGATCCCCAAAGCTCAGTTGTTTCGGGGGCCCAAATCACGGCCACGAATATGGCAACCGGCGTCAAGTACGATTCGGTCTCAGGATCCGACGGCGGCTACCTCTTCGCCGAACTGCCAGTCGGAACCTATTCCATTTCCGCGAGTGCCGCTGGGTTCAAGGGATTCACGGCTACAGGCATCGTGCTCAGCATCGACCAGGAATATGTCGAAGCGGTTCATCTCACCATTGGCTCCGCCACTGAGCTGGTAGAAGTTCAGGCCTCGGCTGTGCAGGTAAACACAACCGATATGCAGTTGAACAACGTTGTCAATTCCGAGCAAATCGTTGAATTGCCGCTGATCAACCGCACTTTCACCGGCCTTGAGTTGACCCTGCCGGGCGTTCAGGCGTCGAGTGACCGGTTCAGCTCCAACTATTCGGTCAGCGGCGGCCAAACACAGCAGTCGGAATACCTCATCAACGGCGCAGACACAAACGACATCGCTCTCAATACCCTGGTCCTTGCTCCCAACCTCGATGCCATCGACGAGTTCAACCTCATCGACGGTCCGCTCAACGCGGAATACGACCGTAACTCCGGCGGCATCGTCAGCGCCACCATCAAACAGGGAACCAATCACTTCCATGGCGATGCGTTCGAGTTCTACCGCGACACGTTCCTCAATACGCTGAGCTATTTCCAAAAGAATGTTTCAACTGGTTTGGGCACGGTAAGCCCGTACCACCAGAACATCTTTGGCGGCACCGTCGGCGGTCCCATTTTCAAGGACAAGTTGTTCTTCTTCGCCGCCTATCAGGGCACCCGGCAAAGGGTTCCGCAAACCGGTGGTAGCGCCGACGTGTTTGACTCGGCCAACCTCAACGGCAATTTCTCGGCTGAGGATAACGGAGACCCGACCATGCCACCGACGGTAGCCAACCCGACCTGGGGCAATTTCTCCGCCAACCCTATTCCGGCGACCATAAACATTACGGGCTGCACCACCGCCGGAGAGACTTGGGCGCAATGCGCCTACGCGCTGAATGGCGTGTTCAACCCGGCAAACTTCGACAAGATTGCAACCAGCCTGGACTCGAAGTATCTCCCCGCGCCAAACAACGGCACCTACGGCTATACATTCAACCCCGTCACAACCACCACTGCCAATCAGTACATCGGGCGCATCGACTACGCGTTCAACCCCGCCAATCAGATCACCGCGCTGTACATCATTCACAAGCAAACCGTCGCCGATACATTGCCGTTTACCGGCGCCACTCTTCCGGGCTTCGGCGATCAGGATGTTGAGACCATCACCCAGTACACCGGCGATTATGTCCACCAGTTCAACTCGACTACCGTCAACGATTTCGCGGGTCACTACACCCGGTTCAACTATCAGGCCGTGATCCCCCAGAACATCGTGTCCCCGACCAGCCTGGGCTTCAACATCAACCCACAAGATGCCGCGGCTGCCAGCGTTCCCACAATCACGGTCAGCGGCAACGATTCCTCATTCGAACTTGGCTTCAGCACCAACGGTCCTCAGCCTCGTATCGATCAGGTTGCGCAGCTAGACGATAACCTCTCCAAGGTCGTCGGCCGTCACAGCCTCAAGTTCGGATTCGATGGTCGCCGCTTCAATGTTTCCAATCCGTTCTACGCCAATAACAGCGGCTCTTTCAGCTTCGCCAACACCGGCGCTTACTCCACCGGGGATGGCGCGCTCGACTACCTGCTGGGAGTTCCGGCAACCTACGCACAGGGCAGCGGCGCTTCCATTCAGGCGGACGCTTTCCTGACCTATTTGTTTGCGCAGGACAGTTGGAAGCTGACCGATACCTTCAGCCTCAACTATGGCGTGGGCTACTCCATTGACACTCCGCTGCACAATAACCAGTACGGCGGAGAAGGCATCGTCTGCGTTATCCAGGGAGAGCAGTCTTCGGTCTTTGCGAACGCTCCCCAAGGCCTGGTTTACCCTGGCGATGGTGGATGCTCCAACAGCGGCCAGGCAACCACGCGCTACAACGAGCTTGGGCCGCGCATCGGCTTTGCCTATGCGCCAGATTGGGGCCGGATGACCGGCAGCCCCGGAAAATTCTCCATTCGCGGCGGTTTCGGTATCTACTATGACCGCTCCGAAGAAGAGTCCGCATTGCAGACGCTGGAGACTTTCCCGTTTGGTACCGTCACAAGCGGTGCGGGATTTATCGGAACCGCGGCTTTCGCGAATCCGTTTACAGACATCAACGGAGGGGGCTCGGTGCCCAATCCATTCCCCTACACCTTCCCCAAAAAGGGCGACAATATCAATTTCGCCGCGGCCGAGCCGATCTACAATCTCAGCACCTTTGGCAAGGACTTCCGTGCACCCTATGCCGAGAACTTCCAGATCAGTGTCGAGCGGGAATTCGCCGCTCGCGTAGTGGCTCGGGTAAGCTATGTAGGCTCGCTGGGCCGGCACAACCAGTCCACCACCGACGCCAACCCCATTACCCCGGCCGGCCATGCCGCCTGCGTTGCCGACCCCAACTGCATCGGCTCTGGCTTCCTGGAAAGCTACTTCTACCCGCAGTACACATTGCTCAACAATCCGAATATCCTGGATATCGGCCAAGTGGATTCCGGAGCATCATCCAGCTATCACTCGCTGCAGGCGAACGTGGAAAAGGCCATGACCCACGGCCTCACCTTCCAGCTCAGCTACACCTACGCACATGCCCTCGACACCGGCTCAAGCTTTGAGAATTCCGGCTTCGGCGAGAGCAGCGCCCGCGGCTATAACCAGTTCGCCACGCAATTGAACTATGGCGATTCGGCATACGATGTCCGCCAGCGCATCGTGTTCTCTCCCATCTATATCACACCCATGCTTCACTCGGCGGGGGCATGGTACTCGCCCCTCAATCTGGCCGTCTCAGGCTGGCAGGTCAGCGGCATCGTATCGGCCGCCACCGGCTTCCCGTTCGATGTCTCCTACGCGGGCGGTAGTTCCAATTCCGATTGGTGCCCCTTCTACACCAACTTCTATGCCTGCCCCGATGCTCCAGACCAGGTCGCCCCAATCGTGAAGAGCGATCCTCGTGTGCGCAGCGTTGCTCACGGCACCAGCGATTCGTACGTTTCCAAAGCGAGCTTTTCCAACGAGCCGCTCGGTGTCTTTGGCGATGTCCATCGCAATCCGGCTCACGGCCCGGGAATCAACAATACCAACATGATCTTGGCCAAGAACTTCAACCTTTCCTCCGAATCGCGAGTCCGCCTCCAGTTCCGAATGGAAAGCGACAACGTCTTCAACCATACGCAGTTCACCAACCCGGGAACCACCTGGAACGATGGCGTTCTTGGGAATGCCGGAAGCTCCTTCGGTCGTATCTCGGGTACGGCTGCGGCACGCCAAACCCAGTTGGCCATGAAGTTGTACTTCTAAACCAACCCGGAAACGCACCACACCAGAGGCGCCCTCGCGGCGCCTCTGTTCTTTTGACCCCGCCAAATTGCAACCAAGCCGTCCTCTCACAATGAAGCCGGGTGCCCCATCCATTCGCTTTTTCCTGGCGAATGGGTGGGAGGCCACAAAGCCCAACCGGATTCTGTTCATACGGAGCGGAGCTCGGTGCGCCTCTGCGCCAAACTAGGGTCGAAAGCCTGTCATGAACGAGGTCGAAGGGAATCTGCGGTTGTACTGCGTAATTTATGCGACGAACTCTACAAACTGAACGATATCGTTGCTAGCACTTTCCCGCCCTCTATACGCTTACTCATCCAGTTTTTGTGCGCAAAAATGCATCAAAAACGCACTTATTTACGCTTATTTTGCGAATTAGGCGCAAAAACTGCGCATTTGGTGCATTTTCTGCGCACCAAAATGCCTGCTTGGGGCGAGAAAACGATATCAGTGATATCGTTGCTATCGTTTCTAACTGTTAGCTTTCAGCTCTCAGCTAACCCAACTTCCGCAGTTTGAGCGAGAAGTCCTTTTTTCAGCGCCGGCGGGGTGAAGTTTCCACTACATCGGTGCGAATTCCGGTACCGCCGGGAGCTTCAGTCCGAGCCTTTGCAACAGCACAAGCTGATGCTGGTTGGGCTGGCCGATGCAGCGCTTGCGCAGGGTAACTCCGTTGCGCGTGGGCAGCGCCACGTCCACCAAGGCGATCTCGGCCAGTTCACGGAAGACTTTCCTCGGTTCGTCGCCCAGGCCGGCCTGGCGGCACTGCGCCTCCAGCGTTTTCCAGAGCACGTAGGCCAGGAAGCACACCAGGATGTGGGCCTGCACACGCTCGGGCTTCTGGTGCCAGACCGGGCGCAGCTGCAAATCGGACTTCTGGATGTGGAAGGCGTCCTCGGCTTCGGTCAGTTGGATGTAGGCTCGCCACAGCTCTTCCGGGGTCCAGTCGAGAACGTTGCTGCGCAGCAGATAGCAGCCCTCGCTGAGCCGCGCCCAGTCTCGCCACTGTTCCGACCGGCTCCAGCGCAGGCGGGCCATGCCGTTGCCGTCGGCTTCCACCTCGACCTGAAACAATCCTGCGGCACGGGTGTTGGCGCCCAGCAGGCGGCCCACGCGCTGGGCGATCTTCAGCGGATTCTGCCTGCCCTTTTTGCAGGCCGCCTCGATCTTGCGCAGCCCCTCTTCAATGCGCTTCTCGAAGCGGTCGTGCATGGCCTGTTCCTTCTGCTGCCGCTGCGAGCTGCGGCACAGGATGAACACTTCGGCGCCATCTGGAGCTGGGCACATGCGCACCTCCAGGCCCTCGTGCACCTGTCGCCAATCGGTGGCCAGCAGCTCCCGTTCATAGCGCTTCAGCATGCTCTTCGGCGTGCCCACGATATAGCGCCGCCCGCCCTGCTTGAGAAACTCCACGTTCTCTTCGCTCACCATGCCGCGATCCAGCACCCAGATCCGCTGCGCGCGCCCATGCAGCCGCTCGATGTGCCGCACCATCTCTTCCAGCGTGGTCGAATCGTGACGGTTGCCGGCAAAGACTTCATAGCCCACCGGCATGCCGCTGCGGCTCACCACCAGGGCCAGGTTGACCTGTTTGCAGTCCCCGCGATGATCGCGCGAGTAGCCTCGTTGCGCCAGCGGGTTGCCCTTGGCTTCCCCTTCGAAATAGGTGCTGGTCACGTCGTACAGCAGCAGATCGTAATCCAGATCGAACAGCTCGCCAAGCTTGTCTCGCAGGTGCTGCTCCAACTCAGCCTTATGCGGCAGCAAGGCGTCCAAGGCCCGATACAGCCGATCGTCGTTGACCTTCTCCGCAGCCACGCCCAGCAAATCCGGCAACGCGCTGTGCTCGTAAAAGCTCTCCGCCAGGCGCAGTTCGCTGGACGGATCGCACAGCCGCCCCAGCACCAGCACCATGGCCATCAGCGGCCAGGGAACTTGTTCCCGGCCGCGGCTCAGGTTACGCTCCAGGAATCGGTCCAGCTCCAGTTGCCTGAGCAGAGTGCGCCCCAGCCAGGGGCCGCCGAAGCGCCGCGTCCGCTCCACGCGCACGCCCTTCAGATCCACTTCCACCCACTCCGGATCTGCGCCCTCGAAGAATAAGTTGGCTTGCTCGGCGACCGCGCCCGCCGCACAGCGCTTGACTCCCATGCGCCCCTGCTCGTCCATCGCGCCCAGCCACGCCACCACGCGCTGTCGCGGCCCGAGAGCCGTCCGATAACTCTCTACCAGTGCCCAATAGGCATGCCGCTTGCCGTCCTTCTCCCGATAGCAACGCCGCAAGTACATGCCCTCATACTACGAATGCAAAACTCGCGCGCAAGGGCCTTGGTCGTCACTACATCGGCTTTTTCCCAACAAACGTGGCCTTGCTTGAAGCATCTGCGCTCATGGCTGTTGAAAAGAAAAGGGCCGCCGAGCTATCTCAGCGACCCGCACCTGCTCCAAATGAACCAAGAAAGTTACACTACAATCCAAACTGCGGAAGTTGGGCTAGTGCACGGGACCTGGCCCTCGACCCTCGACCGTGGAGGGTACCCAGACGCCCCGGTCGTGCCCTGACACAGAGCCGCGACCTTATCGGGGCATTTGAAGTGCCTCCGGAGCTAACCCGATAACCATTTCGTGGAATTCAGCGTCAGAACCCGATAGCATGGAGCGATCGCGGATCTCTAGCTCCAAATGCGTTAGAAAGAATGGATAGAGAGCGGCCCGGCCATTTGCTCGGCGTGGGCCGTTCAATCTGAAAACGGCAAGTGAAACCTACGAGGGCGCGGCCTTTGCATAGGCGTTTATCAAACTTGACCAGAAATGGGAGCCCCGCCCGCCGTCGCGTGGCTTGGGCTACCGCACTTGCCCGTGTGGTCTTGTTTGTGGCGTCGGCCGCAATCCCTGCCAATCTGGCATGGGCTGGGCAAACTGAGAACCCCAGTCCCGCGCCGCTCCCCGATGCTCCCCAGGCGCAGCCGCCAGTACAAAACAAGGACAAGGCGGCGCCTCCGCCATGCCCGGTGAGAAAGGGTTCGCTGGCGCAGAATACCGGATCGCCAGCTGCTCCGGAATCCCCGGCGTCCAACCCTGGAAATGCACCCGCAGCCGCCACCACCGCGGACGAGCAGCAACCCAAGTGCCTCTATTCCACTCTCGCCGCTGAATTGCCCATCATTAAAGACATTCCGCTGGCTCACTGGTATGCCCGGTTCCTCGACGGCCCGCAAGTCAAGCCGATGACGCCGAAAGAGAAGGCCTGGCTGGCCATGCGCAATGTGGGCGACCCATTCAACGCCGCAACCATCCTGGCCACCTCCGCCATAACCATTGGCATCGACTCTCACTCCGTCTACGGACCGGGGCTGCTCGGCTTTGGCGCGCTTGTGGGCGTCAATCTTACGCAGGACATAACTGGCGAGTTTTTCGGCACTTTTCTCATCCCGTCCATCGCCCACCAGGACCCGCACTACCACCGCATGCCCAATGCCACCGTCAAGCGGCGCATCGCTCACTGCCTCTACCAGATCGCGTGGACGCAGGGCGACAACGGCAGGGGCATGGTGAACTACGCCGACCTGGGCGGATTTGCCATCGACGACGCAATCGGCAACCTCTACGTTCCCGGCCGCGCTACCAACCTGCCGTCCAGTGCCGAGCGTTATGGCGTAGGCCTGGCCACCGCTCCCATTGACAACTTCGTCACCGAGTTTGTCCCCGACATAGCCCGCCGCATCCACGTAAGAGTGGTCCTGATCCAGCAGATCATCAACCAGGTAGCAAGGTCCGGGGGAGCGGGGCCGTCATAGGGCTGGCGCATCCACTCCGTGGGGATGGCTGTCGTATTTTGACGCGCCGAAAGATTGGTCATCTCGGGGGGCCATCGAAGGAAATCGCCTTGGAAACAGCTCGCCAATTGCTATGGCATTAGAACTTCAAGCTCGGAAAAGACCTCGAAGTCTTCTCTGTTGAACGTGTAAATTCTGAGGATGCCGTTGGCTTTCATCGTAGCTACAAGATGCAAATCGAAGATGTCGCCACCGGTTACAGGGCGACGACGAAGCAAATCCAGCAACCCATCCACAGTGACGGCAGGAACCGGCAATACATGAGCAATGGCGAGCAAACCGGAGATCGCACTCATGGCGTCCGCGGGAGTGCGCGGCTTGGAAACGCGGCGCGCATTGGTCACGACGGAATAGAATTCGCAGAGCGTCTGCAAGGTCACATAGACCGTGGTGGATGTGGCGCGCGCGGATTCGAGCAAAGCGCGTGACGCCGCATGTTGCGGAGCGTCGGCGTCCATCGCATAGACCAGAACATTCGCATCGATCAGCCCAGGTTCAACGAGCATCGTCGTAGATTTCCCGCCGATGGATTGCTCCCGCGCCTCCGAGATGCCAGACAGGCAATTCGGGGGCATGCGTTTCTGTCGCCTCGGCAATGATCTTGTGGATGGCCGTGCGCACCAAATCATCGGCCGTCACGCCTTTCTCCTGCGCCAGGGCGATGAGTTTGGCCTCGGTTTGCGGCTCCAATGGCAAAGTGAATGTCATATTGTGCGCTCCCTACAATGATTATGCGCTGTCACTCTGCTTGAAAGCGACCCGCAGTGCGATGTACTCAATTATCGCCGTGCGCCCCGCTCTCAAATTCCCACAAATGTGGTTGGGCGGAAAAAGGAATGGATGGGGCGCGGCTTAGAATATCCGACAAGTGGCGTCACATAGGAGATTCCTGCGCAAATGTGTGAGCATTATTTTCTGTCCAGCTATTTCCGCGTGTGCCTGCTCAAGTTCGCCGGCATCTCCTAGTCCCCGACATAGCCCGCCGCATCCACGTAAGAGTAGTCCTGATCCAGCAGATCATCAACCAGGTAGCAAGGTCCGGGGGAACCGGGCCGTCGTAGGGGGAGTGGTCGTTCAGTTTCTTCTCAATTGAGGGTGCCGAACGACGTGGAGGGTCCACAGGGAGCGCTGCTAGGATGGGAATGTGGCAGGGACGTTTTCCAGTCGCATGCCAAGAATCGAGGGGGGAACGATGTCCGGCATCCCATGGGCTGGTCAAGGCGGGTCACCTCTGGCGGAACTTGGGCAAATACTCGGGCGGAGGTGGGCCCATTTAGAAGAAGCATGGGAAACAACGCTAAGAGCGAATCACCTTCTTTCTAAGATCATCGAGGACAAGCTCATCGCGTCGGGGATCGACCCGAACTCGGACACAAGCGTTATCATGCACGGCTCTCTAGCAAGACATGAATGCACTCAGGGGAGCGATTTGGACTGGACACTTCTCGTCGACAGTCAGGCGGACGCAAAGGATCAGAAGACATGTCTAGCCATCAAGTCCGCCCTTAGCGATGAGTCCATATTCAAAGAACTAGGCCTCAAGCAACCCGGCCCCGAAGGAGCCTTTGGTGGGGTGGAATTCAGCCAACCAATCGTTCATTTTATCGGCGGTGAAGAGGATTCAAATTCCAACACAACACGTCGAGTGTTGCTTCTACTGGAGGCCCAGCCCATCGGAATACGGCGCGAGGCCTTTGATCGAGTTCGCAAAGGCATTCTGAGACGCTACATCGATGAAGATCGGGGACTTCTGCGAAAAAGCCTTGCAGATGAGAATGTGCGATGGGTTCCGCTTTTTCTGTTGAACGATTTCGCTCGCTATTGGCGAACGATGGCAGTTGATTTCGCCTACAAACAGTTCAACCGTGGCAACCAAGGGTACGCTCTGAGAAACATCAAGCTGGGAGTATCGAGAAAACTGCTTTTTGCCTCAGGATTATTGGCCTGCTTCTGGTGCGACCCGGAAATCTCCAAAGATAAAAATCAGGAGGCCAGCAAGCTAAGTTTGCTTAATTGCCTGGATACATTTCTTTCCCTGACGCCACTTGAGCGCCTAGCCTTGTTCATCTCAGTGCAGATTAAAACCGCAGATTCGGAATTCATTCGCAAGACGGCAGCGGATTTGTTTGGAGCCTACGATGAATTTCTCGGTTTGTTGAACGATCCGGAAAGACGGAAGCACCTCAATGAACTCACGCCGGACGACGATACGGACGCAGTATTCCAGGAAGCACGAATAATTCGTAGAAGTTTCGGGTTGGCCATTCAGGAAATGTTCCTTGGTGAGGGCTCGCCTTTGCGTCAGCACAGCATTGAGAAAGGAGTTTTTTGATGGCTTTGATTGGGTTTTCGACCGGCGCATTGAAACTCGGCGACTTTCAAGAAGCTCTTCGGCTAATGCGTGGCTCGTCTATGACGGCAGTTGAGCTCTCGGCCCTTCGCTTGCCTGAATTGCCAGTGCTTATCGATGCGCTACCAAAACTCAATTTGAGACAGTTCTCGTATGTCTCAGTTCACTCCCCGAGCCGTTTCTCGGCTGAGAGCGAAGATGGAGTGATCGACCTTCTCCGTAAGGTTCCGAACGATTGGCCAATAATTGTCCATCCCGATACGATCCATGATCCAGACAAATGGGCTGGATTTGGTAGCCAGCTCGCCATTGAGAACATGGACCGGAGAAAACCGGATGGTCGGAGTGCGCAAGAGTTGAGCCGCTGGTTTGACCAGCTCCCTGATGCGAGATTGTGCTTCGACCTGGCGCACGCACACCAGTGCGACAGGACAATGACCGAAGCATTCCGAATTCTTTTAAAGTTCAAAGACAGAATATGTCAGTTGCACATCAGCGAACTTGATTCGGCCGGACACCACTTTCCGTTGTCTTATGGCTCGATGCAGGCATTCTCAGAGATCGCATCTCTAATTCCGTCCGATTCCCCTGCGATCATTGAATCGTTGAATCCACAGCAGAACGCGAGTGAAGATCCGCAGAGAGCGTGGATGGAGCGGGAGGCAAGAAGGGCCACGACGGCAATTGGCCGCGGAGGGTTGCAGCCTGCACCAAACTCCTCCGGACAAACCACTATATCCACCGGTCCTGTCCCGGCCTAGCTGGACACACTTTCGTGATTCGCTGCGACGACGCTCAATCCGTTCGGTGTCTTGTATTGACCATTCAGGGGCGGATTCCGCCGTTCGCTGCACGAAGGTTGGGTTGACCGGTGCCTCCGGTTACCCTACCCTTGCACTTTCAGCTTCCGAATTCCCGTCGGGAAACTCGGGCTGAGCCGGCCGACGGACTGCATGCCGGCACACACCAAAATTGAGGAGACCGCGACATTATGCCCAAAGCAATCAAGTATGTTGAAAAAGCAGCCGTCTACGCAGCCAAAGGCGCGTGGGTGGTTTATGAGCGGCTCAACCGCATCAGCCCGAATGCCTCCTTCACGCCCAAGTGGGCCGACAAGCCCCTGCAGAAAAGCTGGCAGAAGGAAAAGCCGCCGCTGGGCTGGCCGCGCACCACGGACTCGCTTTGTCCCAAGTGCGTCCCCGAGATTCGCAAGCAGATTCTGGACGGCAAGCTGCCCCACGAAGTGCTGCTGAACGAGAAGGTCGGCGAGATCAAGGCGCAGATCATTGAGCGCGACGGCAAGATCCTGATGGTGAAGGATTGCCCCAAGCATGGGCACTTTGAAGACGTGATGTCGATCGACACCAAGTTCTTCAAGCACCTGGAAGAGAGCTTCCCAGGGCGCGACATGCGCGCCCACAACGACGACAAGCTGCACAACCACGGCACCTCGACCGTGACCCACGGGCGCGGCTCGGTGCTGACCATCGACCTGACCAACCGCTGCAACATGATGTGCGATCCCTGCTTCATGGACGCCAACCAGGTCGGCTTCGTCCACGAATTGACGTGGGACGAGATCAAGACCATGCTCGACAACGCCATCACCATCAAGCCGAAGCGGCAGATGAGCGTGCAGTTCAGCGGCGGCGAGCCGACACTTTCGCCATACTTCCTGGATGCCGTGGCCTACAGCCGCAAGGTTGGCTACAACAGCGTGCAGGCGGCTTCCAACGGCATTGAATTCGCCAAGAGCAAAGAGCTTTGCAGGGCCGCCGCCGAAGCCGGACTGAGATATGTTTATCTCCAGTTCGACGGCATTGGCAACGCGGCCAACTCGCACCGCAAGGTGGGCAACCTGTTCGACGTCAAGCTACAGGCCATCAACAACCTGCACGAAGCCGGCGTGGAGATTGTGCCGGTGACGACGATCATCAACGGCATCAACAACGAGCAGGTGGGCCGCATCATCGAGTTCGCGCTGGACAACCCCAGGACGATCAGCTTCCTGAGCTTCCAGCCGGTCAGCTTTACGGGCCGCGACGAGGACATTACCGAAGAGCGCCGCCAGGCGCAGCGCTACACGCTGAGCCACATGGCGCACGATGTCAAGAAGCAGTGCGGCATTGGCGAGCCGGAGCGCGACTGGTTCCCGATCAGCTTTATGAGCACCTTCTCCGACTGGGCCGATCTGATTCACGGGCCAACCGCCGAGTGGGGCCAGCTGAGCTGCGGCTGCCACCCCAACTGCGGCATTGGAATGGCGCTGATGATCGACAAGGAAACCAAGGAATCCGCGCCGGTTACGGCGTTCCTGGACATGGGCCAGGTGGCCAAGGACCTTGCCAAAGTAAACGACGCCGCCCGCGGCAAGACCATGTCGATCATCGGCCTGGCTATCGCGCTGATGCGCAACTACGACCCGTTCCAAGCACCGACTCATTTCAAGATCACCGATATGATGAAGAAGATGGACAAGACCTTCAACGCCACCGGCAAGAACTACGGCAGCGTCAAGGGCGACCGCACCATCGAGGACATCAAGAAGCGCCGCGAAGACCGCTGGAACTTTTTGTTCATCGCCGGCATGTGGTTCCAGGATCTGTTCAACTACGACTTCCGCCGCACTGAGCAGTGCATCATTCCTTACGCCACGCAGGAGGGCGAAATCAGCTTCTGCGCCTACAACACGGGCGTGGGCTGGCGCAACATTATCGAGAAGATGCACATGACGGCCACCTTGACGAAATGGTATGAGGAGCACGGCCGCCACGAAATCTTCGCCGGCGGCAAAAAGGTGGGCATGACGCAGGTAGGTCATGGCCTGGCTCTGAACATGGAGCACGTCAACTCCGAGGCAAACCACACGCTCGACGACCTGGGCATTGCCAAGAACAGCCGCGAAGAGAAGCTCCGCGCCCGCGCCGCAACCACCGCGGACAAGGTGAAGCAGGAAGCCGAAAACGCGCAGATGGCGAAGCTCTACCGCGAGCACGTCCTGGGCGAAAAGCCGATCGACGGCCTGGTTCGGCTGGATGCGATTCGGCCGGCTTCGAACAACGCTACCTCGCCCATTAACCGGCAGAGCCAGAAGGAAACCGACCTCGTCGCTGGGGACTAATTCACTAACGTTAGCTACATGCTTCAATGCACAAAGGCCGTTCCCGATGGGAGCGGCCTTTGTGCATTTGCACCGAATTCCCATCAGATTGTGATAGCACCTGGTGCTACAATACGTAAATGGCAAGTCGAACTGGAACGGCCGGGCGTGTCTTCAAGACAGCTTGGTTCTCCAAGGCGGCAAGGAAGGCTCACCTCGCGGACGAGGAACTCAGTTCAGCCATCCGCGAAGTCATGCTGGGCCAGGCCGACAATTTGGGAGGAGGGGTTTTCAAGAAGCGGCTGGGCAGGAATCAATATCGTTCGCTGATCCTTGCCAAGGGAGGGCGGTATTGGGTTTACTCCTATCTTTTCGCGAAGAAAGATCGAGCCAATATCGACAACGAGGAGCTGACGGCGTTTCGAGCGCTGGCTGACTTGTATAGCCGAAAAACGGACGCCGATATCGCGCGGGAACTGCAATTCGGAGAACTTGTGGAGATTGACTATGACGAAGAACCGCAAATATAGAAGCGATGCCTTTGAAGCGGTACACAGCAGCGTTTCCGGCATGTACCGGGCTGGGACAATCGATAAGGCGACAATGCGGCGCTTTGACGCGTCCTGCCTTTCTGTTCCGGCTTCCATCGAGCCTCATCAGATCAAACGGATTCGAGAGACGCAGAATGTCAGTCAGCCAGTTTTTGCCCGCTATCTCAATACCAGTGAATCGACTGTGGAGAAGTGGGAGGCAGGCGTGAAAAAGCCCAGCGGCATGGCGCTCAAGCTGTTGACCATCGTCGAGAAACACGGGTTGAAAATGCTCGCTTGAGCGCGGAACCGCCAAGCCGCAACCACTGCGGACAAGGTAAAGCTGGAAGCCGAAAATGCGCAGATGGCCAAGCTCTACCGCGAGCACGTTCTGGGCGAGAAGCCGATCGAAGGGCTGGTGAGTCTAAGCTCCATCGCTCCGGCCAAGCCGGCCAAGCAGAAGGAAGCCGACCTGGTTGTCGGCGACTGACCGGCCGAGGGCCTCGAATCTGAACTCGTTCGAAAATCAGGCCGGTACCCCAAGTCCCGGCCTGAGTGCATGGCGGCCAGGTCCGCAGCGCTCAGATCTAGAATCTAAGGAAGTTCAAGAATCTTGCTCTGCCAACCGCTCGACAGCCCTTGTCCGCAAGCTCCGCACCAAACAGACGCGGGGATGAGCGAGATTGCCCCGCAAGCACATCGGACCCTAACCCCTGCCGCCTTGCCAATTTGTTCCATCGCTACTTGCTGCCGGGCGTTGCAGGCAGGGCAGGCAAAAGTTACGATTGCGCCTTGAAAGGGCACATCGACGCCGCGTTTTGCCATTTCCGCAGAATAAGGAGCACCGCACTCGGTGCAAGGAGAGTCCCTCCCGGACGTTTGAACTGTCCCACGGCCAATAAGAATCTGCGCTATTTCCTCCGCCTCCTTCAGGTTCGACCGTCGAATCCGACCCAGCGCGGTATCCCCGTCCCGATCATGAGCATTTGGGTTCGCGCCGCTATTCAGCAAAAGCGCCACCATCGAGGGGCTCAGCCTAAGCGCCATATACCCAACGGTGCAAGCCAGCATCAGCGGCGTTCCGTTCGCGCGGTCAAAGGCCTCAATATCCGCGCCCCGCGCAAGCAGGAAGCGAACCACCCTCTCGTTTCCGCACTGTGCCGCGAGATGAAGAAGGGTCCAGCCGCTCGGAGACCTCCGCTCCAGATCTCCGCCGGCTTCCACCCACCCGATGATCCGCTTTAGCCCTTCGCTATCGTCGACCTTCAGGGCTCCTTGGAGAACTCCTTCTACATACGCCCGAACGGCAGGAATTGGCGCCTTGTCATCGACACCGTTTGCATGAAGCCACTCTCTTCCAGCCGTCGACTCCACCAGAACCCGCTTGACCTTCTCATAACTCCAACTGTTCTCTGAGTCGACCCGCCTGAATACTGTGCGCCCCGCACGGTCCTTCAGTCTTGTATCTGCGCCCCTTTCGATCAGGTACTTTACCAGCACGGAACGTCTGCGACCAGCTGCGCGCATAACTAAGGTCGTACCGTCGCTTTCCTTGTCTCGCGCATCAATATCCGCCCCTGCATCCAGCAAATCCCCTAGAATGGTCAGACCTGTGCGCGTGCCTGGGCTGTCTTCGTCGTCAAGGCACCCGTCAAGGGCAATATGAATTACAGGCCGACCCCAATAGACCGGGTTGACATCGGCGCCAGCTGCGACCAGGGACCTAACTTCCTCCAACTTGCGGCCATTGACTGCATCCTTTAGCCGCTGCCCAAGCTCCTGGCCTGCCGCTGACGCAGAAAGTGCGTCCCTTGCCGCCGACGCCGAAAGTGCGTTTCCAGATGCCCATGCTCTGTCTCCCTCTCGCGCTTGTTGCTCGCTTGATTTCTCGATCAGACTGCAATCCTATCAAGTCCAGGAAGAACGGTCGATCCTGACCAAAACTGCGGGGGCAGAGTGCCCCAGGTCCCGATTTTGGGACCTGAGACACGACAGACTACCAGACTTCCAGCTTGAAATCCCGATAGCTTCGGATCAGCTCGAAATCGGCCCGGTTGGAAGCGATGAGCCGCGCGCCATGGGCATCGCAGCATTTCATCCCTTCAGGCCGCCGACATCCGGCGAAGAACTAACTCGCTGGATTTCTTGCGCAATCACGGCCTGCAACGGTGGCAAGGCCAGTTGCACGGTGTCCCATACCAGCTTCGCGGCAACATCTTCGTAATCGTGCCGATACACGTTCCCCGCTCCAGCTATGTCTCTCCACGGAATTGAAGGGTGACGCGCCTTCAACTCGTCGGGAAGGCGGCGCGATGCTTCTGAAACGATTTCAAGGCAGCGGATTACGGCGAAGACCGTTCGCGTATCATCCTGAAACGCCTCGTATTCAAGCCCAAACGCAAATTGTCTTGCGAGATGGATATGGTGCTCGATATCTTGCAGGACCGTCTTGGTGTTAGAAGGCATAAACGGCATCATCCGCGGCGGCAGGCTTTAGATAAGGCTTCAGTCCGTCGCGGTTTACCACGTCAACGGGGCCTTCAAACAAGGCGGCGAGATCCCTCTTCAACCCGGCATAGTCGAAGACGGTGATTCGTGCCATGGGATCAAACTCAATCATGATGTCGGTGTCGCTGTCTTGCCGCTGATCGCCCCTTGCGCGCGAACCAAACAAAGCAGCATGAGCCACCCCACGCGCACGCAACGCCGCCTCGTGTTCCCGTAGACGCGCTACGATCTCTTCGCGATTCAACAGAGTCCGCTCCTTTTTCAGCATACTCCAAGCGGAACGTGCTGCTCCAGGCCCAGATTTTCGGACCTGCGAGAACACGCGAAATCGACTTCACCCCAGGGTGCCGCCCACAACCAGCTATCTAACGCCATGGGCATGGAAGGCGGACAAAAGGTCTTTGTAGTCTTGGTACATCCGGTTCGATCTCCCAACCCTTCAGCGCGTAGGCTTCCTGGATCATCTCCTCGACAGCGTCCAGCCGCTCATGAACGGGCCGGCTCTGCCAATACCGATACTCATCCGCCTTCCTCTCGTCGAAGCTTGTGTACTTGCGCTGAATAGTCTTGCTGTCAGAAGGCATAGACTGCGTCTTCCGTGGCGGCAGGCTTTACCTACGGCTTGAGCCCGTCGCGGTTTACCACGTCAACGGGGCCTTGGAACAAAGCCGCGACATCCCTCTTCGATCCGGCATAATCGAAGACGGTACCCACATCGAATTTGCCGACTTGTAGTGAAAACTTCAGGACACCCGCGCTGAAGATAAAAGGCTTGCTGTTCCAACTGCGGAAGTGGGGCCAGGGGGCTGGGATGGCGAGTTTGATCCGTGTATAGGAACCGGCCCTCTCGCGGCGCTGGCTATGAGCAGCGGGAGGGCTGTTGAATGCGCTAGAAAGCGGTATACGTGTACTGCACCGATTGCCACACTCCGTTGATGAGCGAGTAGAGCGTTGCGTAGACGGTCTCGCCGTTTGAAGGCAAGCCGGTTACCGTGGCCGACGTGTTC
>Ga0302156_10001328_pt1 | contig 22065 bp, 19 predicted proteins | sample I_Bog_N3_2_FD_193503 | JGI IMG/M metagenome (GOLD analysis project Ga0302156, IMG submission 193503) | Peat permafrost microbial communities from Stordalen Mire near Abisko, Sweden - I_Bog_N3_2 | ecosystem: Environmental > Terrestrial > Soil > Wetlands > Peat | place: Sweden: Abisko, Stordalen... | reverse complement strand
GGCCAGCGCACCCGCCAAAAGATTATAGGCGGCCAAAGCTAACGCAATAAGAAGACAGAGACTTCCGAAGGCTGCCATAAGAACTCCGCGAAAATTGACGACTCCAGAATGATTCTCGCACGCACGGGAGGGGAACCGGAGACCTCTCCGATGGACCTATTCTCTATCCATGATAGGGGGTCGCAGTGTGATTTAGCTCACACTATGGACGACGTAGAATGAAGTCTCACAGGAGGGCGGGCCTTCAGGCTACAGCAGCCCGGTTCACAGCAGCTTTGGGATCGGCGAGCATCCAGCTCGCTAGGTTCAGCATTCTAATTGCGGCAAAGGGTTTGGCGAGGAAGCAGACGTGTGCCTCTGCGTAATCTGCGGGAGTTTCGCCGAGCGCCCCCAAAACCAGAATCGGCAAGTCAGGCGCCCTGCTGCGCAGCTCGTTGACGAGTGTCGGGCCGCCTACCCCAGGGCGGTGATGGCCGGAGATCACCAGGCGTAGATTGTCGGCGAACTCTCGCTGCTCGATCAGGCAGAGGGCCTCGGCCGCGTCGGTGACCCTGCGAACGTCGCCGAAGCGTTGCTCCAGGACCGAGAGGATAAGGGACGCCTGGAGCGGATCGTCGTCCACGAGGAGGATGCTTGTCATGTGCCCAGACTGACGCGTCCTAATCTCCGCTCCGACGCGCCCCTTCTATTAACTGACTAGCAAATAAGATGGCGCATTGTTGTCTTTGGTTATCTACGGCGTCGCGGAATCGCTTCTCAAGGGCTGGATCTCTCGCTCTGTGGCACAATAGCTGGACTATGAAACCTATCACCAGAATTGTTTCAGCATTGGTCGTCGGGCTGCTATGCACTCTGGCGCTCGAGGTCGCAGCGATGCATTCGCTGCCAGTTTCGGCAGCATCTGGCGGCCAGTCGGACGGGATTGAAATGAAGCAAACGCTGTACGTGCAGGCACCCGACTTCCCAGGGGCCGGCGACAGTATTGTCCTGGTCTGGCTGCCCGAGCCTCTCGTAAGCACCTGCATGGGCAGGACGATGAAGGAATGCTTCAAGATCGATTACTGCATCCGCACCACCAACCCCAACGGTCCGCAGTGCAGGGATCTCGGCATACCCCGTGCGCAATTGCCCCATTACCCGGCAGACATGCGGCCGCGCCGGGCCATCAGCGTTGTTCTCCGAGCCATGGGCAACGACCATGGCTTTGATCGGCTGAAGACGTTTTACCGTAACGCGCCGCCATCCACCTTGAGCAGGCTTTCGGCCCAAGCGACCATCCAGGCCAGGATTCGCTATGACGACAACCCGTCGTTCCAGGGTTTCTCTTTGTTGGAAGTGCTGTCGACGCCGTAGATCTCAAAGTCTTGTTGCCACGGGGTCGGATCACTGGTCGAGCAAAGGACAGGTCCTGAGATATCAAGTTACCCGAACATAAATTCCTTCTCGCGCAACTCCTTGATCGAGTCGCGCAGGCGGGCGGCCTTCTCGAATTCGAATTTCTTCGCGGCCTCCCGCATATCTACCTCGAGCTTTCCAATGTAGGCGTCAAGCTCTTCCTGGGTCTTGAATTCAGTCACAACCGCCGTCTCCTCCACGTCAATCTCTCCATACTCAGCCTTCAAAATATGCGCCAGGCCCATATCCACTTTGCTGAGGATCGACTGCGGCGTAATGCCATGTTCCTCGTTGTAAGCCCGCTGAATGACGCGGCGGCGATCCGTTTCATCCATCGCCCGGCGCATGGAGTCGGTGATTCTATCCGCATAGAGAATGGCTCTGCCCTCGACATGCCGCGCCGCCCGGCCCATGGTTTGAATCAGCGAGCCCGCCGAGCGCAGAAAGCCCTCCTTATCGGCGTCAAGAATCGCCACCAGCGAAACCTCCGGCAGATCGAGCCCCTCGCGCAGCAGGTTAATGCCGATCAGCACGTCGTACTCGCCCTTGCGCAATCCGGCCAGCAGCTTCACCCGCTCCAGGGTTTCAATCTCGGAGTGCATGTAACGGCAGCGCACGCCAACCTCGGTGTAGTAGCCGGCCAGGTCCTCGGCCATGCGTTTGGTCAGCGTCGTCACCAGCACGCGCTCATTACGTTTCGCCCGGTCGCGGATCTCGCCCAGCAGATCGTCAATCTGGCCTTTCACAGGACGAATCTCGACCTCCGGATCAACCAGCCCCGTTGGCCGAATCACCTGCTCAACGACCACGCCGGCCGATTTGGTCAATTCATACGGCCCCGGTGTCGCCGAAACATACACCGTCTGGTGCACGCGATTCTCGAACTCCTCGAACTTCAGCGGCCGGTTGTCCATGGCCGAAGGCAGCCGGAACCCGTAGTCGACAAGGTTTTGTTTGCGGCTGCGGTCCCCGTACCACATCCCGTGCACCTGTGGAATCGTCGCGTGGCTCTCGTCGATAAAAAGCAGAAAATCGCGCGGGAAATAGTCGAGCAACGTGGGCGGCGGCTCGCCCGGCAGCCGTCCGCTAAAGTGTCGCGAGTAGTTCTCAATCCCGTGGCAGTAGCCCATCGACTTGATCATTTCGAGATCGAAGCGCGTCCTCTGATGCACGCGTTGCGCTTCCACCGCGCGACCCTCCGACTCGAGATAAGTCACCCACTCGTTCAGCTCCGTCGTGATGGAATCAATCGCTTCGGCCTTGCGCTCCGGCTGCACCACGTAGTGGCTCTTGGGATAAATCGGCAACCGCGAATACTTCTGCTTGACTGTCCCAAACAGGGGATCGATCTGCGAGAGGGATTCGATCTCGTCGCCGAAAAGCTCGATACGATACGCGCTCTCGTCGTAAGTAGGGAACACCTCAATCACGTCGCCGCGCACGCGGAATGTCCCGCGCCGGAAGTCCGTGTCATTGCGCTCGTAAAGAATCTCCACCAGCCGCCGTGTAATATCTTTGCGGCTGATGTGCTGCCCCTTCTCCAGCAGCAGCAGCATCCCGTAGTAAGCCTCCGGCGATCCCAGGCCGTAGATGCAGCTCACCGAGCTAACAATGATCGCGTCCCTCCGCTCGAACAGCGACCGCGTAGCCGAGAGCCGCAGCTTGTCGAGTTCTTCATTAATGGTGGCTTCCTTCTCGATGTAGAGATCCCCCGCAGGAATGTAGGCCTCGGGCTGGTAGTAGTCGTAGTAGCTAACAAAGTACTCGACTGCATTCGAAGGGAAGAACTGCTTGAACTCGTGATAAAGCTGCGCTGCCAGCGTCTTGTTGTGCGCCAGAATCAGCGCCGGCCGGTTCGACTGCTCAATGACCTTCGCCATCGTGAAAGTCTTGCCCGACCCGGTAACCCCCAGCAGCACCTGGTGCTGCTCCCCTCCGGCAAGCCCCTCCATAATCTGCTCGATAGCCCGCGGCTGATCCCCCCGCGGCTTATAGCTCGTCACAAGCTGAAAGTCCATGATTGGATTATACGGGAGGAGCGAATATAAGGCGAACTCTGAAGCACCCCGTTCGTTCTAGCCATTGTCTATATCTTGGCGGAGGCTCCGCGGGTCAGAATCTTGGCAGTGATGATGGCGGGGTCATTCTGGTAGCCGCTTTCCGGCTTTGCGAGTGCCTCGATTTTGCGTTTGATATCCTCTGGCGACCAAAAGACGAAGTTGTTCTTCTCCAAAAATTCCTTCATTAACTTGATCTGAGTCATCGGTGGTTCGCTTTTCTTTTGGTAAACCTTGCCAGCTGCAAGGCCGAGGGTAAACGTTGTCTTTGAATTCGCCATGCCGTGGTCGATGAGGTCTTGTTTTAGCCTCGTCAGAACAACATCACGATAGCCTCGCGAAGTGAAGAGTTTGTACATCCCCTCTTGTACGTCGTGTTCTTTTTGGAGGTCTGCTAGTCTGACGCCGGGTGAATCGAGGAAAGACTTTGCCTCAAAGACGATTACTTTATTTCTGGAGAAATCTAGTGCAAGCAGGTCGATTTCAGGACGCGGAATTGAGTGCTTTTTGACTTGGCGTTTTTCTTCCTTTGTCACGTTAACCTTGAAAGACCTACGCACCCAGTAGTGCTCAGCCTCGAGCAAGGTTGCAACAATGCTTTCGAAGTGTTCCATCTGTGCCTCCGTGGCCAGTCTACGCCGCATGTCCCCATCTCGACAGTGTCCTGTCGCTTCTCGAATCGCCATCTCCCGGGTGCCGGGTGTCCCATCCAAACGACGTTGTTTCTCGTTAGGGTGGGAAACCGCGACTCGCGATTGGGGTGTTTCGCTACGCGGCTAGCGATCGTTGGATCTCCCAATAGCAACCTGAATTACACTTGCACCAGTAAACAAAACTGTGTACGATCTCAAGTAGCCCGAAAGTCACACCATGAAGAGCACGGAATTCAAGCGTTGGCTCGCGAAACAGGGCGTGACATTCGGAACGCAAGAGGGCGGCCACCTCAAGATTTTCTTCGGTGGAAAGCAATCGATCCTCCCCATGCACGGCAAGGACCTTCCCAAGGGGCTTGTCGAAGGCATTAAAAAGCAGCTCGGGCTCAAGAAGAGAGAGGGGTGAAGTCTATGCAAGGATATCCCGCGAGACTCCGTAAAGACGGCAAGTTCATCACTGTGACCTTTCCCGATATTCCCGAAGCCATCACTTTTGGCAACAATCGCAACCATGCTCTAGAAATGGCCAAGGAAGCCCTCGAGCTCTCGATGGAGTTCTATTTCGAGGACATGCGCCCGGTTCCCATGCCCTCCAAGCCCAAGCGCGGCCAGGCCGTGGTTGAACTTTCGCCCAGCGTCGCGGCCAAGGTTCTACTGTTGAACGAGATGCTCCGCCAAAAAGTCCGTCCCATCGATCTGGCGCGGCGTCTCGGCACCACCAAGCAGGAGGTGAACCGGCTGACCAACCTCCGCCACTCCACCAAAATCGATCGCATCGACGCCGCGCTGCGCACCCTGGGCAAGCGGCTCGACATCGAAGCCGCGTAGCCGCGCCTCGCAAAGAATCATTCTCGGCTTGTAGACTGTCCCCATGACGAAGCGAATCGGCGTGCATCTTGGAACAGCGGGCGGGGCCTCGAACGCTGTCGAACGCGCGCGAGAAATCGGCGCCAACACCTTCCAGATTTTCTCGTCAAGCCCGCGCATGTGGCGCGCGCCCAAAGTCGACCCGCAACAAGCCGAGCGCATGCGCGCGTTGCGCGCCAAACACGACGTGGGCCCGCTCGTCATCCACACCAGCTATCTGGTCAACGTGTGCAGCCAGTCAAACGAAGTGCGCGAGAAGAGTATCGAAGCCTTTCGCGGCGAAATTGAGCGAGCGCTGGCGTTTGGCGCCGAATACCTCGTCCTGCATCCGGGCTCGTGGAAGGGCCTCACGCGCGACGAGGGCCTGAAGCTGGCGGCGGAGTCGATTGAGCGCGCCATCGACGGCCTCGCGTGGCAGGGAACTCCGTTTCACATCCTCATCGAGAACACGGCCGGGTCGGAGTTCTCGCTCGGCGGCAGCTTTGAGCAAGTGGCAGAGCTGGTGGCGCGGCTCAAGCACCACGCGCCGGTGGCCGTCTGCCTCGACACCTGCCACACCTGGGTTTCCGGCTACGACCTCGTGAGCGAAGACGGCTACGCCGAAACCATGAAGCAGGCAGCCGCGACCGTCACATTCGAGGCCATCCGCGTGTGGCACTGCAACGACGCCAAAGCCTCACGCGCTTCGAAGCTCGACCGCCACCAGCACATCGGGCAGGGAACCATGGGCATCGAGCCGTTCCGCCGTCTCCTCAACGATCCGCGCTTCGATCATTCCGCGTTTATCGCCGAGACGCCGGTCGACGAACCCGGCGATGAGGAACGCAACGTGCGCGCGCTCAAAAGCTTAGTGAAGCGCTAAAGGCGCGCTCATTCCGCGACCTAATGCGCGTCCAACTTGATCTGGTATGCCACAAGCGCTTGCCCATTGTCGAAGTTGATATTGATCGGCGAAAAGGCGAACGTCCCCGGCGCTTTCCGCAGCAACTCGCGTGTGATGGGCTTGTACGAAGCGGCTACTCCGCTCGCAGTGAACGGATTCTTGAGGTCCGACTTGAGCGCCGACAAGCCATAGGCTCGCTCGCTGTCAAAGTAGACGCACACAGCATACCCCCTTGTTGGGGAGAACAGACAGGCCATGCTGTGCGTCGCGCTCGCCTCCTGAGCCTGGACGAAAGGGCCGAGTTCGCTGTCCGTCGAAGCGGATGACCAGTTCTGCGCATCGATATAGATCGCTGTGTAACCGTCGATCGACTCAGGCTGCAAGTTGGTCGCGACATCCGCAGCAATGTGCACGAACTTGAGAACGTCCTTGTCCTGCGCTTGGGAACAAGGTAGTTGCGCGACCAGGATTCCAGTGGCTATAAGGAGGGGAAACACCGAGCGGATCTTCATGGGCATGAGTATAGCAATCCGGCATGGAGTTTACCGAAGCCATTGAGTGAATGGTTCAAGCCAAGAAGGACCCAATTCCTCTCGCCGGCACAAACGCCGCTCCATTTACACTTGAAGGTTATGGCAGACGATAGAGAACTGCGTTACGACCCGGCAACAATCGAACAGAAGTGGCAAGAGCGATGGGCCGCTGACCCCAAGCTCTACGCCGCGGAACCGGCGACAAGCAATAAACCCAAGTACTACGTGCTCGAGATGCTGCCCTATCCCAGCGGCCAACTGCACATGGGACACGTGCGCAACTACGCGATCGGCGATGCGCTGGCGCGGCAGATGTGGATGCGCGGCTATAACGTGCTGCACCCGATGGGGTGGGACGCATTCGGCCTGCCCGCCGAGAACGCCGCGCTCAAAAACAATATGCCGCCGCGCGAGTGGACGCTCGGCAACATCGCCGCCATGAAGCGGCAGATGCTGCGCCTTGGGTTGGGCTACGACTGGGCCACCGAAGTCACCACGTGTCTGCCCGAGTACTACCGCTGGAACCAGTGGTTTTTCCTGCGCATGTATGAGAAAGGCCTCGTCTATCGCAAGAAGAGCAAAGTGAACTGGTGCCCGGAGTGCGCGACCGTACTGGCCAACGAGCAGGTAGTCGACGGCTGCTGCTGGCGCCACGAAGACACCCAGGTCGAGCAGCGCGATCTGGAACAGTGGTTCCTGCGCATCACCCAATATGCTGAGGAGCTACTCCAGGGGCTTGAAACCCTGGAAGGCTGGCCGGAAAAAGTCCGCACCATGCAGCGCAACTGGATCGGGCGCAGCGAGGGCACGGAGGTTGACTTTTTTCTCGCTCCCGACGACATCGTCGGCGGAACCACCGACGAGCCTGTCATCGTCACCCCGCCGCCTGACGCAAAGCGCATCCGCGTCTTCACCACGCGCGTCGACACCATCTTTGGTGCAACCAGTCTTCAGCTTGCGCCGGAGCATCCGCTGGTCGCCTTCTTTGCCTCCGCCGATGGGGCGCTCAAGAACCAGGTCGACATGTTGCTCGATGAGCAGAAGAAGGCCAGGGAATCCGGCGATCTCGGCGCCATCGAAAAGCACGGCATTCCTACCGGCAAGGACGCCATCAATCCGTACAGCGGCGAGCGCATTCCCATCTGGGTGGCGAATTACGTTCTCATGGACTACGGCACCGGCGCCATCATGAGCGTTCCCGCGCACGACGAGCGCGACTTCGAATTCGCGAAGAAATACGCGATCCCGATTAGACAAGTGATAAAACCACTCCAAGACGAGGACAGTGCGGAGCACCTCCCGTTCATTTCGGAAGACGGCGTGCTGATCAATTCGGGCGAGTACGATGGGTTGACTTGCTCCCAAGCCCAGGAACAACTCCAGAAGGTTGCCGCGCGCAGCGCTTTCGGAGAAGGGAAGATCATCTTCCGCCTCAAGGATTGGGGCGTGAGCCGGCAGCGCTACTGGGGCACGCCGATTCCTTTCATCAACTGCGAGCGCGACGGCCTGGTTCCTGTGCCAGACGATCAGCTCCCGGTTCTCTTGCCGGAAAAGATCGAGATTACGCAGCAGGGCGGCTCGCCGCTGGGGCGCGTGCCGTCGTTTGTGAATACAACCTGCCCGAAGTGCGGTGGCCCGGCGCGGCGCGAGACCGACACCATGGACACCTTCGTCGACTCGAGCTGGTATTTCTATCGCTACACCGACGCGCGCGATACCAAAGCGCCGTTCGACTCGACCACGGTGCAGTACTGGTTCCCCATCGACCAGTACATTGGCGGCGTGGAGCACGCCATTCTCCACCTGATCTACTCGCGCTTCTGGACCAAGGTGATGCGCGACCTGGGGATGGTGAAGAACGACGAACCTGCGCGGCGGCTGTTCACGCAAGGCATGGTCATCAAAGACGGCGCCAAGATGTCCAAGTCGAAGGGCAACGTGGTTTCGCCCGACGACATGGTGGCGCGCTACGGCGCCGATGCCACGCGCATGTACGCGTTGTTTGCGGCCCCGCCTGATCGCGACCTCGACTGGCAGGAAGACGGCGTGGCCGGTGTGAGCCGGTTTCTCTCTCGCGTGTGGCGGCTAGTGACGAAGCACGCGGCGTCAGTCAAAGCAATTGCGGGCCTGCAGAATTCAGAGGCTTCGGTCGCGGCGGCAAACCTTTCCGGGCCGTCGCTCAAGCTGCTGCGCAAACTCCACCAGACCATCGCCAAGATCACGCTCGATTTTGAGGGCCGCTGGCACTTCAATACCTGCGTGGCCGCGATCATGGAACTCGTAAACGAGCTACAGGATGCCGATGCGCAGCTCGCGGCGGCCGAGGTTCCTGCGCCGGTGATGCGCGAGCTATTGCAGACGCTGGTCCTTCTGCTGGCGCCTTTTGCGCCCTTTCTGGCGGCAGAATTGTGGCACGATCTCGGCGGCGAGGGAAGTGTGCTGCGCGCACCCTGGCCGAAGAGCAACCCAGAGCTGGCCAAAGAAGACGAGATCGAGATCCCCGTGCAGATCAACGGCAAACTCATATCGGTCGTGCGCGTGGCGGCTGGCTCCGATGCCAAAACCATCGAAACCGCGGCGCTGGCTGACGAAAAGGTACGCGCCCGCACCACAGGCAAGAACATTGTGAAGGTGATCGTGGTGCCGGGCAGGGCCGTCAACCTGGTAGTGAAGTGAGATCGCAAAGTGAGGTCCGGCGCCATGGCTGAGCTCCAAGCGACGCGGCCTGTCCGGGGAACCCAATTACTCGTAGAGCACATGGGTGATGTTTTCCGTCGCCCTACGCTCGTCGCCATCGAGGTCGCATGGCGCTGGCTCTTCGGGATTCCGTTTCTTCTCGTCTGCTGGCGACAGGCGCAGCAAATTCTTGCGGCGTATCCGGTAGATTCCTCTGCCTTTGCGTCTCTCGATACGCAGAATCCCTGGGTCGCTGCGGCACAGATTTCGAGTGGCATCTCGTTTTACGAGCAGCCTGTGCTCGCCGTACTGCTCTGGCTGCTGCCCGCCGCCGCGATGGTCTGGATCGTGGTCTCAGGCCTGGGACGCGGGCTTCTCCTCAAGCGCATTGATGCTCGAATGTGCTTTCGCCCCTTCACCATGATGGGGTCGCAAGGCGCGTGGCTCGGCCTGTTCGCCCTTGCGGTTTGGGGCTGGCTGCGCTCCATGCAATGGATCGCCGCCACGCATATCAATGTCTCCGGCGAACCGGACTTGGTGGGCTACTTCATCTGGGCGATCTTTCTCTCGCTCGGATTCTTTACGGCGTTTGCGCTCGCCAGTTGGCCGCTGCTGGTCGCGCCCCTGCTGGTGCAACGCGAAAACCGTTCCATCGTTTCGGCGCTCAGAGAAAGTCTGAGTCTGGGAAAGCCATTCACCGGCAAGCTCATCGAGATCAACCTGGTGCTGGGCATCGTCAAGCTCGCCCTGATCGTCGTGGCCATGGTGTTTTCTGCCGCGCCGCTGCCGTTCAGCGACGAATTAGGCGGGGGCGCAATGCACGTCGTTGCGGCCGCTTCGGTGGTTTTTTATCTGGTCGCCAACGATTTCTTCCAGGTAGTGCGGCTCAAAGCATTTCTTGCGTTCCGGGAAACGTTTCGGCAGCCGCACGGCGAATGATCCGCAGGAACAGCAAGACCAGCAGAACAACCACGCCAGGGCCGGCCACAAGAACCGCCCACCGCAAAAACATGCCATACCCGAACGCCCTGCCTTCGGGATCCTCTGTAGAATTCACTTCCAAAGTTACACTGGAGCCGTTGGGTTCGACGAGGTCGCGGTGCATGTCGATGATTATTCTTTGGCGTAGGCCGCGTTGGGGATGGTAATCGCCAAGATTGACACCGCTCGACGAGCTTAACCGGAAACCCTGGGTACCGTGTGCGACCACGGCGTCGTGATCATCCACGATCTTCCAGTCCATGTCGAGCACAGCATCTGGATTCATCACACGGGAATGCTGCGTCGCGTCCAAGAAATCGATCTGGATCATGTAACTCTCATCCAGATCGGTCTTAAACACGGCGGATGTGTAGGTACCCTGCTTGAGGGGAAGCTGCATCGAAAGCGGCTGGAAATTATGCGCGTAGAAATGCCACATTAGCGCAGCCAGAGGCGAAATTCCCAAAACAACAAGAAAGCACGCGGTCCAAAAGAATATCTTTCCCCATGGCCAGCTCTTCATTGCGCCGCCTTCCCTTACGCGCGATGGCGAACTTTAGAACACCTTCATCCGGATGACGAGATATTTCTTGGGATCTTCGCGGATGCTCTTGATGAGTTGTTGCGCCTGATCCATGGTCGCATCTGCGTGCTCGTAAACCGACTTGTTCTTCAAGAACTGGCCGGCGGAACCCTCCCCGGCATTCAGGCTCTTCAAAATGCCGTCCAGGTTCGCGATCGCGTCGTTCAGCTTTTGCCCAAGAGCCGGATCTTTGACGAGTTCGCCCGCGGCGCCCTTGCCGGAATTGATTGAGGCCAGCACATCGTTCAGATTCGACACAGCGGAATTGAAATTGTTGTACGCCGTTTCGTCTTTGAGCAGTTTGCCGGCGGTGCCCTTGCCGGCGTTCACGTCAGAAACGATGGAACTCAACTGATCCACGGTCGAATCGAGCTTGGTATAGAGAGAGTCGTCGTTAAGAAACTTTCCCAGCGATCCTTTGCCATCGGCCATCGCCTGAGTGATGGTCTGAAGATTCGCCGCAATGGAGACGACGTTCTTCTTCATTACCGGATCGTTAATCACCTCGCCGAAGGTGCCGCGCGTCGTATTCAGGGTGTCAATCAGCGTCCCAATCTTGTGCATCAACTGATCGATCTCCTCGATGGAGAGCTGGCTGCTGCTGATCACTTCCTCAATGGTCGGCGATCCGGAGATTTTGAGTTCGGCGTTGTTGGCGGGCTGCGGGCCGGTTGCATGACGCGAGTCAATATCCACAAAGCTGTCGCCCAGCACGCCTGCCGGTGCAACGCGCGCCGTCGAATCCGTGTGCAGGTCCGCCCAGTACTTCTCTCCCACCTGCATGGTGACTTCGACAGGATAAGGATTTCGCTCCGGAACCACGCGGGTTTTTGTCACATTGCCGACGGTTACGCCATCCACCGACACCACGGCCCCGTCCTTGAGGCCCGCAGCGTTCGCGAAGTAGGAGCGGAGGACGATTTTGCGTCCGAACGGGCCACCGCCGCTGCCGTTCATCAGAAAAATCAGCCCGATAAGCACCGCCATGGCGGCCAGCACCAGCGATCCGACCTTCAGTTGTGACCACTGAATCTCTTTGCGGCTTGGCACGTTATTCCTCTTACGAAATGGAGCCGAATCAAAGAAGCCAATTCACGCCTAGAGGATACCAGAATTGGCGGCGCTACCGCCCGTCCTCCAGTACTACGCTGGCCACGGCGAGGTCGGCGGTGTGGGTGAGCGAAAGATTGGAGCCCACCACCCCCTGGCGCTTGGCAATTTCGGCGGCGCGGCCATAGAATCGCAGGCTCGGCCTGCCACTCGGCTCCCTTACGACTTCGATCTCAAGCCAGTTGACGCCGAAGCTGATGCCTGTGCCGAGCGCTTTGGCGGCAGCCTCCTTGGCCGCAAAACGCGCGGCAAAGCTCTCAGCCGAGTTGCGCTTGCGCAGGCAATAGGCTTTCTCCGCAGCCAGGTAAACGCGGTCGAGAAAACGCGCGCCGTAACGGTCCACGGCGTGCTGAATGCGGCGGATTTCAATCAGGTCGATGCCGGAGCCGGTTATCACGCTATCATTCACGCTACAACAAGAGGCTCCCGATGGGTGTGCCGCCGTCGACTAATCAAAGCGTTGCGGGCAAAGCCGCAGGCCGCGCTCAGGTCGCATCCAATTACCCCAGCCCGCACCGCAGCTTCCGGGAACCGCGGGATTTGTGCCAAAGGCGGTCAAGCTCCGTTCGAGTCCGCGACAGCCTTGATGCTGCCTCGTCTGTCACCGATAAAACCTGTGTGAGAAGCCAGATGCAAAACCAGGGCCGGTCCCAGATGTGCAGCACCCCTTGGGCGATGCAGATGAAGGCGGTGAGCACCGTGGAACCGTCGCACTTGGTGCAGTGTCTCACCGGCGCCATTCTCGGTTGCGGTGGCTGGGTGCTGAGCCGGGGCGCCAACGACACCGGCATGATCAACATGCTCTTCGAGTTCGAGCGCCAGGCATGCGTCGATATTTACAGCATCCTCATTGCGACCGGTCTCGAACTGAGCCCGAGCGGGCACCTGCGCTTTACTGAGCTCTGCCAGTGCACGCGGAGCCAGCAGCGCGACTGCGGCACTGAGATCGCGAGCATCGATCTGGAGGTGCAGACCTATCCGCCCGAAATCGTCAGCACCGCGCCGTACACTGGCCCGGCGTAAGCCCACATTTTGAGACCGTCGAAATTCTTCACCGCGGATCAGCCAGCCTCAACCAGCCCGTAGCGCCGTTGCCACGCCTGTTTCAATTGCGCTCGCACGCGGGCCCGTTCTTCCGCGGTCACCGCAGGACCGGGGTCGACGGCAAATCGCGCCGCCTCCTGCTTGGCCAGCTCCAGCAACTGGCGGTCGCGCAATAGATTGGCGACGCGAAAATCGGGCAGGCCGGCCTGCCGGGTGCCAAAGAACTCGCCCGGTCCGCGTTGCGCCAAATCCAGTTCGGCCAGCTCAAACCCATCCTGCGTGCGCACCATGGCATTCAGCCGCTCTTCGCCAACCGGGGAAATGCGCTCACCGGTCATGAGGATGCAGTAGCTTTTGGCCGCGCCGCGACCTACGCGCCCGCGCAACTGATGCAACTGCGCCAATCCAAAGCGCTCCGCATGTTCCACCACCATCACCGTTGCGTTGAGCACGTCGACGCCGACTTCAATGACGGTGGTCGATACCAGAACGTCGATTTCGCCGCGCTGGAAGCGCCGCATGATGATTTCTTTTTCGTCGGCGTCGAGGCGCCCATGGAGCAGGCCGACGCGCAAACCGGCCAGCGGGCCGGAGCGAAGCTTCTCGTGCATCTCCACCGCTGAACGCAAACCCGATCGGGCATTGGGGCTTGCTTCCTGCGCAGCACGCGGGAATAAATCTCCCCGTGCCCCATCCATTTCGCGTTTTTTGCGAAATGGGTGGGAATCATCGCCGCTATTCGGGTCGTGGGAAAAATCCAACTCCGGCTGGTCGTCCCTACTCCCTTCGATCACGGGATAGACGATGTAGGCCTGGCGGCCCTTCGCCACCTGCTTGCGCACAAAATCCCAGACTTCTTCCGCGCGCTCGCCGGGAACACGGCGCGTAGCGATGGGCATGCGGCCCGGCGGCAACTCGTCGAGAATGCTGAGATCCAGATCGCCGTAGAGCGAGAGCGCGAGCGTGCGCGGGATGGGTGTAGCCGTCATCACCAGCACGTCGGGCTCGGGCTGATTGGGCTTCTTCATCAGCTTGAAGCGCTGTAAGACGCCGAAGCGGTGCTGCTCGTCGACCACGACCAGACCCAGGCGGTCAAATTCCACTTTCTCTTCGATGAGCGCGTGCGTTCCGATGATGAGATTCGCCTCACCGCGGTTGATGAGGCCGCGGTTGGAGCGTTTGCGTTCTTCGTCGAGCGATCCGGTGAGCAGCACGATGCGCGGCCTGCGCGTTGATTTTTCGAGCAGCTTGCGCGCAGCCAGGAAATGTTGTGTCGCGAGAATCTCTGTGGGCGCCATGAGAGCAGCCTGGTAACCGTTTTCCATGGCCACGAGCATGGCCTGAAACGCGACAATTGTCTTGCCCGAGCCCACATCGCCCTGCAAGAGCCGGCGCATGGGGCTGGGCTCGCGCATGTCGGTCACAATTTCGCCCAGCGCCCGCTTTTGTGCGGCTGTGGGATGGAAGGGAAGCACCTCGCGGATGGCCTCGCGCACCTTGTCGTTAGCGGCGAAGGCGATTCCCGCCCGCTCCTTCATGCGCCGCCGTTTGAGCTCGAGTCCCAACTCAAGAAAGAACAGCTCTTCAAAAATGAGCCGGCGGTGCGCAGGGGTCGAAGAACTCTGCAACTGAGTAAACGGCGTGCCTTCCAGCGGGAAATGAACTTCGTTCAGCGCAGTTTCGCGGCCGGGCAGGCTGAGACGGTCGAGCATGGATTGCGGCAGGCAATCGGGTACGGCCCCTCTCATGCCTTCGAGCAGATTGAAGATGGTCTTGCGCTGCCAGCGCGAAGCCAACCGGCTGCCACCCAGCGATTCATAGACGGGCGTGATGCGGCCCACTTCGAGAAGCTGGGTTTCCGCGTCGTCGCTCGCGTCGGGCAGGATCTCGAACTGCGGCTGAATCATTTTGAAGTTACTGGTGGAACGCGACGGCTCGATCTTGCCGTAGACCGCAACCGTTTGCCCGGCCTGGAACTTCCCGTCGAGGTAGGTCGCGTGGAACCAGAGGCACTTCATCGCAAACCGTCCCTGGCCGAGAGTGATCTCGTAGATCGGTCCGCGCCGCGTCCGCAGCAGCGTCGCGCCGCGCACTTCGCCGATGACGCTGGCCACTTCGCCGGCCACCAACTCGTCCAGGCTGCGCGGGTTTTGCCGGTCTTCGTAGCGGAAAGGGAGGTGGTAGAGCAGGTCTTCCGCCGTCTCGATGCCTTTGAAGGCGAGCATCTCCGCCACGCGCGGACCCACGCCGCGCACAAATTTCACCGGAGTATCCAGGGCAGGCACAAGGTGAATGCTACATGGCGCGCGCGATAGGGGACAATTGCGGTACGCCAGACAGGGCACGTACCAAATCGGATGCGCCTTTGCGGAAGAGTGATCTGCGCGCTTACTCGCAGGCAGACAAGAGCCGTAGAATTCCGGAGACGCGGAAGTTGAGAGCGAAATGTGCGCGGGCGATGCAGTCCGCGTGCAGGTCGCACCCGTCAGCGCCGGGAAGTGGGAAGAAACGCCATGAAGCAGGAAGAGCCTTTAGTCGTAGCCACGATTTCAAACAGCATCGGCCTGATTACGCTCAACAATCCCTTGAAACACAACGCCCTGAGCGGCGATCTTATTCGCGACCTCTGCGCCGCTCTGGAATCGATGCGGAGCGAGGAGGTGCGCGTAGTCATTCTGCGCGCGCCCGCAGGCTCCAAGGTGTTTTCAGCAGGCCACGATATCCGGGAGCTGCCGACCAATGGCCGCGACCCGCTTACCTATAACGACCCCTTGCGCCTGCTGGTGCGGACCATTGAGCATTTCCCCTCGCCCGTAATCGCCATGGTAGAAGGCAGCGTCTGGGGCGGCGCCTGCGAATTGGTGATGAGCTGCGATCTGATCATTGCCAGCCTGGACAGCACCTTTGCCATTACCACGGCAAAAATGGGCGTCCCTTACAACATTTCGGGAATCCAGAATTTTCTGAGCACCGGCGGCATGCCGCTGTGCAAGGAGATGCTGTTTACTGCCCAACCATTGGGCGTCGAGCGCTTGTTAGCGCGCGGCATAGTGAGCCATGCGGTTCCGCGAGAAGAACTGGAAGCCGTGACATTGGAGCTCGCCGGGAAGATCGCGAAAAACTCGCCCCTTGTCATCAGCCTGCTGAAGGAAGAACTGCGTCTGCTCTCCATTTCGCACAACCTGGGGCCGGAGACGTTCGAAAGAGTACAGGCCATGCGGCGCGAAGTGTACGACAGCGTCGATTATCAGGAAGGCATTCGCTCGTTTTTTGAGCGTCGCGCGCCGGATTTTCAGGGACGCTAGAGCGACCACACAATAGCTGTACCCATCGCATCGGTGCCCCATCCATTTCGCGCTTCTTGCGAAATGGGTGGGAAAGCAAGAGCCTGGATACACCGATCCTGGAACTGCCCTGGGCGGCAGGCCTCAACTAAACCCCAACACCGGATGCGGCACGTACGGCTCTTCGAGCGCCGTCATCTCCTCCGGCGTGAGGTGGACGGAGAGCGCAGCCACCGCGTCTTCAAGGTGGTGCGGCTTGCTTGCGCCCACAATCGGAGCGGTGACGCCCGGCTTCGACAGCAGCCACGCCAGTGCCACCTGCGCGCGGGGTATGCCGCGCTTCTCTGCAACCTCGCCTAGCCGGTCGACAACGCTGCGGTCGGCGTCTTCGGTGTGTGAGTAGAGCGTCTTGCCGAAGGCGTCGGTTTCGGAGCGGCTGGTTTCGGTCTTCCAGGCGCGCGTGAGTCGCCCGCGGGCCAGCGGGCTCCAGGGAATGACGGCCACACCCTCGGATTGGCAAAGTCTCATCATCTCGCGCTCTTCTTCGCGATAGAGCAAGTTGTAATAGTTCTGCATGGAGACGAACCGCGTCCATCCGTGACGATCCGCGAGGTACAGCGCCTTCGAAAACTGCCAGGCATACATCGACGATGCGCCGATGTAACGTACCTTGCCCGCCTTGACTGCGTCGTGTAAAGCCTCAAGGGTTTCTTCGATGGGCGTTTCGTAGTCCCAGCGATGGATCTGGTAGAGGTCCACGTAGTCGGTCTGGAGGCGCTGGAGGCTTTGATCGAGCTCAAAGAGGACGGCTTTGCGCGAGAGTCCGCCGCCGTTGGGCTCTTCGCGCATCAGACCCTGCACCTTGGTGGCGATCACGACGGCTTCGCGCCGGGTGTTGGCCTTGAGAAACCGGCCGACGACCGCTTCGCTGTCGCCGCTGGAGTAGACGTTCGCGGTATCGAAGAAATTAATGCCGAAATCAAGAGCCTGGCGCAAGAAAGGCAGGCTTTCAGCCTCATTCAGCGCCCACGCCTGCCGCCCAGGGAGTAGCCTTCCCGTGGCAGGGCTGCCGTAGGTCATGCAACCGAGGCAAATGCGCGAAACCTTCAAACCGGTGCGGCCGAGATGTACGTATTCCATGGTTCTCTCCTGCTTTCAGTGTATTGCGCTACATGGTTCCGGCTCGAATCTATGGTCCGATGCTTCTTTTGGGCACGTGTATTCACCCTGAACCATTGTTCAAGAAAAGCTTACACGGCGGGTTGGCGCGTCAATCTCTCTGGGGGTATACATGAGTAAGGGCTATGTGCCGCGGTTGCGCATGGATCGCGGAGACGCTGGGTGCGGTGCTTTCGTACATAATTTGGTACATTGCGCCCTGTGCGCCTGGAGTGATTGGATTTGTTCTTGAAGGCCTTGCCGGACAACTTTCAGGTCAGGGCAGGGTCTAAACAAGGATCACGCTAAGGAGCGTATTGCGGATACGTATCTTCTTTAAGAGCAGGCGTCTACGGGAGTTCGCGATCGGGGCGGAAACGCCTGGTAAGCGAGCAAGACGGCCAGCGATCTGAACCGGAAAACGGATGGAATGATAGAGGGTCAGGGACACGTCGCAAATCCCGGGGGCCAGCGAGACAGAGCTCATTTGTTGCGGCAAAGGCCTGGGCGCATACTCGCGAGCGCAATGTTGCCAGCTCTAATTGCCCTGGCAGGTTGCGGCGGTGCGTTGGTGAGCGGCTCATCGAGCGGCAGCCTCTCCATTTCTCCAGGTACGGCAACCATCGATGACAACTGCACTGGGTGCAACACCACCACCACGTCGGGTGGGTTGGCGGAGCAATTTTCGGCTACAGTCAGCGGCAGCGCGGCCAACGTGAACTGGACGGTCTCAGGCGGGGACGCAAAATCCGGCCCGGGAACCATCAATTCGAGCGGGCAGTACACGCCGCCTGCCTATCTCACGGCAGATAGCGTCCAGGTGACGGTGACCGCGGAACTGGCGTCGAGTCCATCCACAACCGCGAGCGCAGCGCTGACAGTGACCCCGGGCTTCTTGCAGCCGCTGACGCCGCAGAATGTCGCTCTGGGCGCAAACGGAACCGTCACCATAACGGGTTATATCGCGGAAGCCGGCGGCGCCACCGGCATCAACTACGGCGTATCCAACAGCTCCACAGGATCGAGTGGCGGACAAGGATCGTTAGGCAGCTCGATCTGTACGCACAGCAGCAACGCATTCACCTATTGCACGGTCACTTATACCGCTCCAGCTTCCGTTACAGCCACCGCATCCACCTATGTGGTGGCGACCATCGGGACATCGACCTCGAAAGAGGCAACGAGAATCCTGTTGAACACCGAAGGGATTTCAAGCAATCCGGCTGGGCACCAAAAGGAATTGGCGACGCCCATCCTGCTGGGCAGCTCCGGCGGGAACAACAATGATTACGACACCAAAGGCAATCAGATTGTGGATTGTTGCGGCGGCACGCTCGGTTCTTTGATCCAGAACAGCGGCGGAACCGAGTACTTGCTGAGCTGCAATCACGTGTTGGCGCGCAGTGACCAGGCCAGTGTGGGCGAAATGATCGTGCAGCCGGGACTGATCGACAACAACTGTACACCCTATGGCGACGGCTCAGGGACGACTCCGGTGGGGTCTTTGACAGCCTGGCTTCCGCTGAGTTCAAACGCCACGAATGTCGATGCGGCCATCGCGCAGGTGGATTCGGGAGCGGTGAAGACGAGTGGCGATATTCTGGAGTTGGGCACGTTGCAGGCGGGTGGCACGCTGGCCGCGGCGCCCCCCGGCATCTCGTCGACCGGCGGCCGAGGCGAGTCGGGGTCGCTCAACCTTGTAGTGGCCAAGAGCGGGCGAACGACGGGTCTCACGTGTGCCAGCATCTCGGCGCTCAATCTTAATGTAAAGGTGGAGTACTACAAGGACTGCGGTGAAACCACGCCCTACCTGACCAAGACTTACACCAACCAGATTGCAATTGAAGGCAGCGAGTTCAGCGATGCGGGTGACTCGGGATCGCTGGTTGTGGATGCCGGCAACGCCGAGCCTGTGGGACTGTTTTTTGCCGGCGGTGTGACGAATACGGGTGTGAGTGAGGGCGTGGCCAACCCCGCGCCCACAGTGCTGGCGGAACTCGGGTCGCAGGAGGGAACCACCTATACATTTGTGGGCACAGCGGATCATCCGGTGAGCTGTTTGAACTACGGCGCCGCAACGGTGACGGTTGCGCAGAGCACTACGCTCTCCGGCTCGCAATTGGAACTCGCGCAGCAGGCCCTGGGGCAGGCGCGGATGCTGGTCAACCCCACCATGGGCATCCTGGGCGTGGCCGCGGGCAAGAGCAACGATCGTGCCGGCGAAGCAGCGGTGATTTTCTATGTCGACGAGAGCATGAACGTCTCCGTGCCGCAGACCGTGAGTGGCGTGCGGACCCAAGTGATTCCCACCACGGCACCGGCGGTAGTGGCAGGTACAGCGCCGCAATCTGCCATAAGGCCCGGCGTGCTGGCGCCTTTGAGACCCTCGGTGTTCAACCAGGCGGTTGTGGCCAAAGATCAGGTGGCGCAGAGCCTGATGCAGCAGAATCCCGCGTATTTTGGCGTGGGCGTGGGCCAAAGCCTCGACAATCCAGAAGAGGCGTCGCTGGTCATCTATGTCGATCGCAGGCAGGTTCCCGCGACACTGCCACCGATCACCAACGGCCTGCGCGCACGGTACGTCATCATGGATCGGCTCCACGTCACGCGCTCGTACCTCCAGGGACCGGTTCGATCCATGGGGCACTGCATGGCGCATCCAGCTACGCATCAGGCGAATGGCCTTGGCGTGCCTCTTTTGCGCAAGCAACTGGGTTTGCAGCCGTAAAAGCAGGTATTACAAGTTTGGGCTCGCAGTTGCTGCCTTATCTGCCTCTGGATGAAAGCCTCATTTTGAAAGGGCACGACTTTAGTCGTGCCATAAAGTCCAGGGACCGACGCGGCTTTAGCCGCTGAGGGATGGTTTTCGGGCTTTCACCACACGCTGTTATGCTGTCGCCGGAGATGCAGCCTTTGCGCCGGCTGCCGCAGAAACTTCATGGACGAAGCTCGGATTGTCGGGGAGAAAAACTTCGAACACTGTTCCGCACGTCGCCGGCGCCTTGCCGTTTCCCTGCGTGGCCGCGCGACTGCGCACCCGCACCAATCCTTGATGCTTCAGGATGATTTCGTGGCTCACCCAAAGTCCGAGGCCGGTTCCGGTTACCTCTTTTGTGGTGAAGAAGGCTTCGAAGATGTGCTCGCGGATTTCCGGCTCCATGCCTGATCCGGTGTCGGCAACGGCAAAGCGGATTCCGGTTTGCGCGGGGTTCTTCCAGTCGCGGGAACGGCGGGCACGCAGCAGCAAGCGGCCACCTGCGCTGCTGGCGTCGATGGCGTTGCCCACCAGGTTGGCGAACACCTGGCGGATCTCTCCGGCGAAGCAGAAGAGACTCAACTCCGGGTCATAGTCGCGCTCCAGGCGAATGTCGAGCGCGTTGATACGTCCCTGATAGAGGCTCAGAACGGAGTCAAGAAGCTCTGAGAGAGTGGCACGAGCGGGCTGCGTGGGCTGGCGGTAGAAGCGCAAGGTCTGCTGCGTAATCTCGGCAATGCGGCGCACCTCGTACTCGGCCATCGATGCATATTGCTTGGCTCCCTCGGGAAGGTCGCTGAAGTTGCGCAGGAGGAAGAGTAGGTTGGTGATGGCTTCGAGCGGGTTGTTGATTTCATGCGCGATGGAGGCGGCCAGGCGGCCCGTGACGGCTAGCTTCTCGCTCCTGCGCAGGGCCTCTTCGCTGCGCTTGCGCTCGCTGGCATCGAGCGCGATCACGCCCACCCAGCGCACCTGCGTCGGAGTGGTTCGCACCGGATAGGCGCTGATGAGCCAGGTCCACGGACGGCGGGGCTTGCCGCCCTCACCATTTAGTTCGAGATTGCGCACCGGCTCTTCGCTCGAAAAAACCTGCTGTACGGCGTTCCCGACTTGCTCTGCCACTCTTGCGGAAAGCAGATCGGTGAGTGTGCGGCCAAGGTGTCGGCTGACGGTCACTCCGGTGAGATCGGCAAAGATCTGATTCACCCGGACAAATCTCGAATTCCGATCGACAAATGCCAGGCCGATGGGCGCGTTTGCTAGCATCGAGTCGAGCAGGGAGAGAGTGTCGTTGAGTCCGGCCCGTTGCTCGGCAAGCGAGGCGACCATGCGGTTGAAGGTCTCAATCAGGTCACCGATTTCGTTCTGCACGGTCACCGGCAGCGGGAAGCGGCTGACATCTTCCGGCGAGTTCATGAGTGCGGCGGCGCCGCGATGCAGCACAGACAGCGGCTGCGCGATGGACCGGCCCATAAGCAACACAAGAATGGCCGAGGCGATCACCCAGATGACGCCAAAGACCAGGGTGTCCCGTTGGATGGCGAAAAGCTGCTGGCGCGCCGAACTCGGGTCGAACTCCACCCACGTATAGCCGCGCAATTGGTTGTTCGTGTAGATCGCCCATGCGGCCTCCCAGCGGTTATCGGGCAGGGTAAATTGCCAGGCGTTGTCGCGGCCTATTAAAGGAATTTGCGCCCGCTCGGCCGGATCAAGAGTCGCCTGGCCCGCATCACCTTTGCTGATGAACAAAACATTTCCCGCGGGATCGGTCACCGTGGCAAGAGCGACGTTTGGAGCTTCGCCCGCGGTCTTGACTGACGAACTGATCCAGCCGGGGCGCTGCTGCTCCAGGGCGTCGCTGACCTGGGATGCCAACGATGCCGACTCGTGAGCCAAAATGACTTGCGCGCGCATCCACACCCGCTGCGTTTGCTGCCGGGTGAGAATCGCAGCAAATAGACTAATCGACAGGATTTCGAGCAGCACAAGGCCGGCCAGCATTTGCCAGCGAATCGATCGCGGCCACCAGCGTATGCGCAATACTCTACCCCCGGGAGAAAATCTTGAGGCCTTAGTCTACCGGATC
>Ga0302156_10001314_pt1 | contig 22195 bp, 11 predicted proteins | sample I_Bog_N3_2_FD_193503 | JGI IMG/M metagenome (GOLD analysis project Ga0302156, IMG submission 193503) | Peat permafrost microbial communities from Stordalen Mire near Abisko, Sweden - I_Bog_N3_2 | ecosystem: Environmental > Terrestrial > Soil > Wetlands > Peat | place: Sweden: Abisko, Stordalen... | reverse complement strand
CCAACCACGCTCGGCAGAATTGGGAAGGAACTCCAGCCCAAGTGAGCCGCTCTGCGTAAGGCGTGGGGAAAGGGTATTCTGGTCATCTGGCTCGGATTTGACGTAGTCCCCGGAGGTGGGGCTCGCGCGAGGATGTCGGTCCCAGTCTACATCGAGAGAGCCGGTGATTGCGATGAGATTGCGGCGTACAACGAAACGACGCCCGTAACCGGTTTGTCAAAATGGGTGCAACCTAACCCGCGCAACGTTGCACCGGTTTGAATCGACGCATCTAACCCGATCTTCCTTTGTGTTACTTCCGGATGGAGTGCCAAGATAAGCGGCAGTGTACTCGGTCTCCTGCTTGCGATAATGCCGATAAATGGCCCATCCGGTCAGTGCCAATACTGCGATTCCGAGTCCGATGAGCAGCAAAACAAGAATGCCGGAGAACACGGCACGAACGCCAGGGACGAGAACGGACGCGAAGACGATTAATCCGATGAACCCTACCAGCTCACCCGCATGCTTCTCCAAGGGATCTCTTCGTTGCCGGCGTGCCATGCAAAATTAGATGAGATGGGCTCTTCGGAGTCGATGTCGTTCCCGACGCAGGGCTGCAGCGGTCGGTTGCCATCGCGATCGCTCTGCAGAAACAGGGAAAGATGAGCGACGCAGAGCGGTGGTGCTTCCGGCGGCTGATTCCCGACAATGCGGATTAGGACGAATTGATTAACCGATGTCGGGGGACGGCCAATAATGCCGAGCTCGGCATTATGCTTAGTGGTGTATCCGCCGTGGCCGTGGTTCAACGTACACGAAGTCGTCTGAGCGTGGTGGCCATGACGGATACACCACAATTGAACTGAGCCGCTGAGCCTACGGGATACGAGCTACAGGGGAAAGTATCTTGTGGCAGGGATACCGGGAGCGGGATACGAGCTGAGTGATTGCTGTGAAAGGCGCTGAGAAAGCCGTCGTTGGGGGCGATGAGAGAGGTGGAAGAGTCCGCAGGAGGATCGTGAAAGCGGTTGGATACGATTGTCCCGACAATGCCCGCGATTGAGCCGGTAGCCGTGATCGAGAGTGCGGGCGAAGGAGGGAACAGAGGTGGTGCCGAGGCGGATGGCTTGTCATGACGAATCGAGATACGGCACGGTGCAGGAGGGACGCTGGTGGGGATTGGGGACACGCTTGATCAAGACCCAGTCGGCTTTCTGGTGACAATGAGGGCAGATTGTTGGCAGCCCGATCGGAAGCTCCGCGGCGGGGGCAGCGTCAGCCGCGCCCGTCTGGGTAGGAATCGACGCGGGCGCAGGCTCGGGCGGCAGCGCCGCCCGAGCCTGCTGAATGCGGGTGTGGCGGTTGCGGTTGGCGAGCATGCCATAGTGGCGGATCTTGACGAAGCGTTCGGGCAGGATGTGCAATTGCATGCGACGGACGAACTCTTCGCAAGAGACGGTCATGGTCTTTTTGCGGGAATCGTCTGCGTAGTCCTTGTAAGCGAAGGAAACGGTGTGGGCGTCTCTGTCCAGTGCGAGAATGCGGTGATTGGTGATGCCGATTCGGTGGGTATAGCGGGCGAGATAGGCCAGCACGACCTCTGGGCCGGCGAACGGGCGCTTGGCATAGACGATCCATTTCGTGCGGGTGGCTTCGTGGAGGAACGCGGCGAAGGCTGCCTGAGCCTCGAAGGCCTTCTGCTGCCCATGAAACTCCAGTGCGCCGTCTTGATGGAGTTGTTGGAGCCCGGCGCGGAACTTGCCCCGGAACATGGCGGAGAGGGCGTGGACGGGGAAGAGCCAATGTGGCGGGGTGCTGGCCCAACTGCCATCTTCGCGCAGTCCGCCGCCGGTGACGATGCAGTGAAGGTGGTAGTGCCCCATGAGCGATTGGCTCCAGGTATGGAGGACGCTCGTCACGCCAAGCTGAGCCTGAAGTTCCCGGCGCCCGAACTCCAAAAGCGTCGTCGATGCGCTGGCGAAGAGCAGATCGTAGCACGCAGACGGGTTTTGCCGGATCAGGGGGTTCAAGGCATGGGGCAGCGTGAAAACGATGTGGAAGTACGGGATCGGCAGGAGCAGGTCGGCCTGCTCCTGCATCCAGGCATAGCCGTTCGCACCCTGGCATGTGGGACAATGCCGGTTGCGGCAGGAATGCGGGACGAACTTTTGCTCCGCGCAATTGCCGCACTGGTACAGGTGGCCGCCGAGTTGCGGGGTTCGGCAGGCCATGATCGCACGCAACACCCGCCAGTGCTGCGGTGGCAGACGGTGCTCCTGGGTATAGTCGGGCAGTCCGACGCGGAGCACCTCCGCAACCGTGAAGGCGGGTGGGACGGGCGCAACTCGCGCCCGAGGCGACATGGGTGTCGCCTCAGGCCGATTGCTGCATCAAGGGCTTCAGGTCGAGTGCTTCGAGTGGTCCCTTCAACTCGACGAGGATCTCCCGGCGAATGTGCAGGTAGCGCGAGGTCGTGGCGAGATTGCTGTGACCGAGCAGGCGCTGGATCACGGGCAACGGGACTCCGGCTTCCAGCAGGTGCGTCGCGAACGAGTGCCTCAGCGAATGAATCCCACCGTTGCTCGGCAGTCCGGCCAGTTTGGTCGCACGCTCAAAAACCAGCATCACTGTGTCGGTGGTCAAATGGCGATCCGGCCAGTACCCCGAAGGGAATATCCAGCCGCCCTGAGGCTGATAGACGCGCCAGTACGCTCGCAGCTGTTCGAGCAACCTCGGGGAAAGTACGCTATACCTGTCCTTCTTCCCTTTGCCTTGCTCGATCCTGATCTGTCTGCGTTCGCTTAGAATATGTTCCGGGCGCAAGTTGCACACTTCGCTGACGCGCAGGCCCGCGGCGTACGTCGTCATCAGGATGGTGCGATGTTTGAGATTGAGGCCGTCAGCCTGCAACAGCTGGGCGATCTGTTCCGGGCTGTAGACGCGCGGCCGCACGACCGGCTTCTTCATGCGGGGAAGCGCGGTCTCGATTGTCTCGGTCGGCCTTTGCAACACATGACGGTAGAAAAAGCGCAGCGCACTGACTGCGATGCACAGGGTGCCGGCACTGTTCTTCTTCTCCCGTAGCAAGTGCAGAAGGTAGGCTCGAACTTCTTCGTCGCTTATCTTGTCCGGCGAGCGACCGTAGTGCCGCGCAAGTCGGAAAACGTGGCCGATATAGGACTCTTGCGTATTGCGGGACAGGCCGCGAACTTCAATCTCATCGAGCAGTTTTTGACGGAGGATAGTCATAGCACCCGTCAGTCTGGGCCGGCTGCACAGGACCGACCACTGCGCAGTCGGCCCATGACAGGCGGCTCAACCCAGCTACTCCAATATTGTACGCTTCGCTCTTAGCCCAACGCTGACTCAGTCAACTTCCGGGCTCCGCGAAGCGGTTTAGTTCAATGAGGTGTCCCTTGAGAGCACGTGCGACCGATACGCTTAGAATACGGCAAACGCCGGTAACAGGTTATATGGGAAATCCCGGCTCATGGCCCTATTAAGATCGCACCAGGAAATCGGCCCGAATTGGCGGTGGTACGTAGCTAACATTGGTGCGTTCCGCTAACTCGCGGTGTAGAGGAGATATAATCCGAGAAGAAGCCCAGCTACAAGCATGCCTACGCCAGTCCGTCGAACCAGCCTGTGGCGCTTCGCTACAGATTCCGATGAAACTTCTCCTTTAAGGCGTCTCTCAACCTGCGACTGGTTATCCTCCTTGTTTCCGATAAAAAGGAACGCGATAGAGCCGGATAATAACAGTATCGAAACTGTCCACAGGCTTCGCCGCTCAACAAGGGCGTCGTCGGTCGCAGTTTGTTTACCCCAAGGAGAAAGGCAAATAAGAATACTGATGAAGAGTCCGACCAAAACCGCTCGAATTAGACGTTTATTTTCCATTTGGTGCTTTGTGGTTCAATTATATAGCGAGAGCCAAGTCGCGCTTAACATCTCATGGCAAACCTAGCAAGGAACTCTCGGGAAGCGCATTTGAGGCACATCTATGCGTCATCAGGGATATCTCACGCTATGTACAAGAACAGCCTCGTTGCACCAAGCTAGGATATATCCCATGAATACCTTTAAGATGGTTAGCTTGTTCTCTTTATCCGGGATTTCCCATTTGAGTTCATGATTTGAGCGGGTTGTGGGCTCGTTCGTGTAAAACTTGTAGAAATCGGTTCGGTCTTCGAGCCCGAAGATACTTTTGCGGCATGCCGGGGGCCCGTCGTGATGTATACTCCGCACAATTGGGCTGCCGGTGGCGCGAAATGTCGCCGTGAGGAGATAGTGCTCCTATGAACCCCAAGCCTGGAAGGCAGCGTCAGAGAAGCAGTCATCCGGAAGCTGGCATCGGAAGGCGCAAGCGGTCGATCGCACACAGGATGGCCTGGAACAACCTCCGGGGCACTGCCACCTCCGCCAACTGGAAGGTAACCCGCCGGGCGTGGCGAACAACCTTTGCCCCAATCTTGATCAATTTCTCCCGAGTCGTTGTCAGGGTCCAGCGCTTGATCTCTCGCGGCAGGACCAGCTGTCGAAGGAAGTTCCCAAGGTTGTAGGCCAGGACGAAGAGATGCAGTCGGACCTTGTTGTCGTCGAAGTCGTGGCACGACAGACGCGTCCACTTTACCGCATGCTTGGATGCAGGTAAACCGTGCTGGACGCAGTTCTACATTGGTGTGGAACCAAACTGGACGCTCTATCGGAATAGCGCTTGGGCGATGACGTTGCTGGGCTACTCCCCCACCCGCCGCAGCGCGTTCTGGCAGTTTGTACACGGCAACCAAGTTCCCCTCATCCGCGTGGGAAAAAAGAAGATCATGTTCAGCGAGCGGGCAGTGCGGGATTGGCTGGCCCGCCACTCATCAACGGGTGAGGCATGAAGGACCTTCCCAGGCCTTTCACATTCGTAGTTTTGTTCCCTTTCCGTTCCCTGCTTTCGTGCCCCCTCTGAAAGTGGCGCACCCGTAGGGAGTCGAACCCCAAACCTTCTGATCCGTAGTCAGATGCTCTATCCAATTGAGCTACGGGTGCGTACCGGAAGGGGATAAAAAGCAGGTTTGGTGCCCCTTGAGCAAGCGAGAAGTGGGACACTCCCTACCCCCCCGGGAGGAGCAGAGCCACGGGCACGGCTGGCAAGGGCTGCCCTAGGCCCGCCCGCCCTTAAGCACGTTCTCCACGGCGAGCGTCAAGTCGGCGCCGTCGTAGGGTTTCGAAACCATGCCGTGGAACCCGTAGGCCCTGTAGTTGGACAGCGTGGCGTCGTTCGAGTAGCCGCTGGAAACAATGGCCTTCACTTTGGGGTCGAGCTTGAGAAGCGCCTCCAGCGTCGGGCCGCCCCCCATGCCTCCCGGAATGGTCAGGTCCAAAATCACCAAGGAATAGGGGCGCCCTTCGCGCAGGGCCCTCTCGTAGAGGCCGACGGCCTCGCTCCCGTCGCTGGCCACGCTCACGTCGTAGCCGCTCCGCCTAAGGATCGTGCCGCCCAGCTCGCGGATCGGCTCCTCGTCATCCATGAACAGAATGCGCGCCTGCTCGGCATTGTCGGTCTTCACGACGCCGCGGCCGGGGACATCCCTCTTATCGGTGGGAACCCGCGCGGCCGGCAGCCAAATCCGGAAGGTCGTCCCCTCGCCCGGCATGGACTCTGCGGAAATATGGCCCAGGTGCTTCTTAACAATGGAGTGGACGGTGGCCAGCCCGAGCCCGCTGCCATGCGTCTTGGTGGTGAAATAGGGGTCGAAGATCCTGCCGAGGGTTTCCGGCGCGATGCCGCTTCCGTGGTCGGCAAAGGTGATGAGCAGGTAGTCGCCAGGGGCCAGAACCTGGGCCAGCTCCTCGCGGACCCGCTCGTTGCGCATCGCTATCTCGATCACGCCGCCGTCGGGCATCGCCTGCATGGCATTGATGACGATGTTCTGGACGACCTGGGCAATCTGGCCCTTGTCAACGTTGGCCGGCCAGAGGTCCTCCGGTATCGTGAACTCGCAGCGCACCTTGGAGCCACGCAGCGCGAACTGCGCAACCTCGCGCACCACGTCCTGCAAGAGCACCGCCGCCTGCACGGGCGCACCCCCCTTCGCGAAGGTGAGGAGCTGTTGCGTCAGGTCCTTCGCGCGGGACGCGGCATTCTGGGCATCGCGAAGCGAGCTCTCGGATTCGGGCTCCATCTTCGCGTCCATGCGGGCGAGCGAGAGGTTCCCAATGACGACCGTCAGCAGGTTGTTGAAATCATGCGCGATGCCCCCCGCCAGGAGCCCAAGCGACTCGAGCCTTCCGGCCCGCTGCAGGTCCGCCTCAAGCCGGGACTCGCGCTTCAATTGCTCCCGGATCTGCTCGATCTGCCCGCGGACCTGACGCCGGAGCGCGGCCACCCAGGCGATAAAGAGGAGGATCCCGAGCGCGAGAGCCCCGGCCACGGCGAGGATTCTCCCCCGAGTCAGCGACGACGGACGCTGCAGCACGGCGATGTCAGCGGAGGAGCGCAGGTTCAGCTGGTGGGAATAGGGTTTGCCGTATTCGTCGAACTGCGCGGTATAGACTCCCGTGAGCGAGAGCCGGCTGCCGTTCGAGATCCCAAGAGGAATGCCGCCCACCGCGGACTGGTCGATCACAGCCTCGAACAGGGCCTTTTCGCCCTGGAGCGTGAGTCTGTACTGCAGGCCCGTTCCAGAGGTCGCGATCAAGGTCCCCTCGACTGTGACCAGATGCCCGTCCAGTTCGACTACCGGTGTGTAGCCCATTGTGATGCGGAGCGGCGCAGGCTGCTCGCCATGGCCCGTCTTGCGGCAGATGGACTCGCGGAGGGTAACCCGCGCACCCTGACGCGCGAGAAGGCCCACGGCCTCTATCCGGTCGCCGGGCTCAAGGGGCACGACGCCCTTCGAGAAGACGAGCAGGGTTTCACCGGAGTTTTCGATCTGGATGAAATTGCCCAGGGAACGGTTCAGCACGGTGCCCGAAACCCGCAGGAGACGGTTGAACGACTGCGCGGAGTTAAACCGCCCCAAACTCGCTAGTGAGCGGGCCGGCACTTGGAACGGGTCCTTGGGAGGCGCCTCCTCGACCTCGATGAAGTCGGCCGACGGCAGCCAGAGCTTGATGCCGACGAGCTTCCGCTCCTCATTCGTTTCCGCCGTGCAGACCCCGTGTACGACCACCACCGCGCCGACCAGCGCTGAGATGTCCTCACCGGCGGGCACGACGGCGACAAAGTCGCCTGCGCTCGCCACCAATTCCAGATTCTTCCATCCGTCCTTTACGGCGAACCCGCGGAGGTAGCCGCGCATCTCCACCCATTTCGCCTCCTCAGAGCCCGTGAGCGCGTGCTCAAGCGAGATGGGCCGGTCCACCGGCAGCATGAGGTCGCTCACCTTGTCGAAGCGAGAGGCAACCACCACGGGTGCAAACCGGCCCATTCCCGTTGCGCCGTGCACCTCGACCCGGTTCCCGGGAACGCCTAGGGCTGAACTTGAATTTCCGCGCATGACGCAGACGCCACCGCTTGAGTCCTCAACGAAAAAGAAGGGGGCATCCTTGTTAGACCAGGTCACAACCCCGGTGAGCCACACGGGGTGCCCCTCCTTCGCCTTCTCGGGTTCCATCTCGATGACCTGGGCCGCCAGACGCAGCGTGGGGTCGGGAGCCGGGCTCCCGGCCCTCTGCGCCGATAGCACCCGGAAAAGCCCGTCTGTCAGCTGCAACCGCAGCCCGTCACGCTGCGGGAATCCGATAGCCTCGACCTCCTCGCCGACCCGGCAGGATCGGCGCTGGCCTGTCATGACGTCGACCTGGCCGCTGGCATCCCGAATCCTGAGCCAGTGCCCGGGATTCTGCTCCCTGGCCTGGCCCCTAACGCGTACCAGGCGGTCCGCGGACAGCTTTGAGAGCGTTTCGATCGACTCGACCGGGAGCTTGAACCGGGAGTCGTCGGCCTGCCGGCTGAGGACCGTAACCTGGGCCAGACTCGGGACCATGAGCTCGAGCGACGACATCTTGTCGTCTGGCCCGCGCTTGGCGTTATAGACCCCCTCCACGCGCACGTTGGCGTCCGCCAGGTCAGGGGTCGGTGTATCCGTACTCACAAGCACCCACGCGCGCACCGGCTGGCCCTCGATGGAAAGGTTCAGCGCCAAATGCAGCGGACCCGTCCGCTCAAAGCTGTCGACCAGTCCCTCCGCCGTGACGTACTTGCTCGTCAGGTGCGGCGCATCGGTGATCATCCCGGCCGAAGGGACCGGCTGCACTCTTGAGGCGCCCTCCGCGCGAATGCTCGCGTGTTCAAACGAGATGTCCGCGTTGGGAGGAATGAACTGCCCCTCGGCCACCAGGCGCTGGCCCACCTTGAAGGGAAACTGGAGCTTAAAGGACGGCACATAGGCCCCGTCGCCGTTCATGTCCCGGACAAAAAGGATCTTCCATTGGTTGTCGTAGTACGTGACCTCGCACTCGATGCGAAACGAAATGGGATGGGCCTTCTGCTCAAGGGACAGGGACCAATACTGCTGGATGGACGTGACAAGGGGCGCCTCGGAACCCGGCTCATGCACGACCGGCGACTGCGCAAGCACCTTATTTAAAGAAACATGCAGCAGCAGTCCCCAGACCACGGCGCGGCAGAGGGACCGAACTCTTGGAAAGATTAGCCTATCGGGGCAGGACATCGTCTTAGGCCCTTGATTTCGCGGACCTCTGGGGCAATTCCCATGATTCCATCTAATCGGGCCAAAGACCGTCGCATCAATCCAATTACCCAAGCTATTAAGGATTCGACTCCAGCCATAAGCGGCCCCTAGGGCCGCACGCACTGGCCCCTGCGACGGGCGGTTGGAGCCCCTAAGCCTCCGGGTATCCTGAGCTCGGAGTCCCCTGCCCCGATTGGGAGAGGTTCAGCATCCCCGAGGAGCGGATCGCTCCCCGAGCGCCCATTGACCGTTACTGGTTGGAAGCCAAAATGGCCTTTGCGCCCTCGCCCCCGGAGCCGTTGCTCGCAAGGGTTTCGAGGTTTTGCACGGTGTCGCCCGGAGTAGGAGTGGAGGCAAGCCGGACCATCATCCCGTGAAATTCTTTGTAATCTACGTATTTTTCACGGGCTTCGTCGGTGGCGACCGGCTTGTCGCTGGGCATGAGGGCCACGGGCTGGGTCGCACAGGCACCGAGAAAGAGCGCCGCCCCTGCCATCAGTGTGGCCAGAGAGAGGTTGCGGACCTGGGTGCGTGTGATCGGGGTCTTCATGATTGCCTTACAGGAATACCCTACGACACCCGGAGGCCTTTTCGCACCTTGGGAAACTACGTAGTCCGAACGGGCGCAGCCAGCTTCACATCACCGGGGTGCTCAAGCCTCCGCTCCCGGCTGCGGGATCACTCCGTTAACGGCTGCCGACACAATCGCCCACGACCCCACCTGGGGCCGCGCCAACTCCGCCAGGCCGACATGCGTTGATCCTGAGGACGACAGGCAAACCTCTGCAGCGTGCTCACCCGCCCGCCGCTACGGCGCCACGCGCCAGTCGATCAGCTCCAATTGGAGCATTTTCCGGTCATTGAAATAATTCCAGTTGAGCTCAACCGCTAGGTTGAGCGGCACTCCCACCGGCGGCACGCGGTCCGCCATCTTCCAGGCTACGCCGCCTAAGGCGCGGCCCCGGGTATCCTCCAGCCAGAACCGGAAGTGCCGGATCTTGAAAACCTCGGGACGCCGCCGAAAGACCACCTGGGTCAGCCCGAAGACGGGCTCGGGATTGCCCTGCCCGAACGGGTGAAGGGTGTCGAGTTCGTCCATCAGGCCCTCGTGGATCTGGTCCGGAGTGAGCCAGGCGGCGATCGCCAGGTGGGCTTCGGCGAGTCCTGGGCCGACCTGGTCGCGAACGGCCATTGCAAAACGTCCACGGAAGCCGGCCAGCTCGACCTTGGGAAGCGAAACGCCGACCGCCATGGGATGGCCACCCCAGCTCGTGAGCCCCTCGGGGCATCTGGCGAGTATCTCGACTAGGTTGATGCCGTCGACGCTCCGTCCCGAGCCCTTGGCCATATCCCCCTCGTTCCCGAGGACAATACAGGGCCGGTTGTAGTGGCGGGTTACCCGGCCTGCCACGATTCCCACGACGCCCGGATGCCAGGCCTCGCTGAAGAGCACGATGCCGGCATCCTGGAGGTAGTTCTCCTCGATCATCCGCTCGGCCTCCTCGGTGATCTTGCGCTCGATGTCCTGGCGCTCCCGGTTGAACTGGTCCAATTGCTGGGCGGTATCCCGGGCAAAAGTAGCGTCCTCGCTCAAGAGAAGTTCCACCGACAGCGCCGCATCGGCGAGGCGGCCCGAAGCGTTGATCCGGGGCCCCAGGCGAAACGAGATATCCATCGGCTGGATCTGCTGCGTGTTCGAGATCCCGGAAACCTCCATGAGGGCCCGAAGGCCCGGACGGGCAGTCTCCTGGAGGATCCTTAGCCCGTTCTTTGCCAGAATGCGGTTCTCGCCGAGAAGCGGGACCAGATCCGCGATGGTGCCCATCGCGACCAGGTCCAGGTGGTCCTTAAGTTTCACGCGGGCCGCCACGGGATGGTTCTCTAGGCGCAGCTGCTTGAGGAGCCCGTGCATGAGCTTAAAGACCAGGCCTACCGTGCACAGGTGCTGCCACGCAGGCTGCGCCGAGCCGCCTGCGATCTCCACGTGGGGATTGATGAGGAGCCCCTGCTGGAGCGGCTTCTCCTTGGACCTGTGGTGGTCGACAACGAGGACATCGATCCCCTGCCCCACGAGGTAGGCGACCTCCTCGTGGGAGTTGGTTCCGCAGTCGAGGGCGATGAAGAGCGCGGGGCGGCCCACCTCGAGCGCCCGATCTATGGCGCTCCGCGAAAGCCCGTAGCCATCCTCGGAGCGGCGGGGAACGACAAAGGTTGGATCGAGGCCAAAGCGGCGGAGCACGAGGACCAGGAGCGCCGTGCTGCTGACCCCATCCACGTCGTAATCGCCGAGGACAATGACCTTTTCCCGGCCCGCGATCGCGGCCTTAAGGCGCGCGACGGCCGGAACCACGTTTCCCACGAGGAACGGGTCCTCGAGGCGGGAAAGATCCGACTTGAGGAAATCGACCGCGCGAGCAGGTTCACTGAATCCGGCACGGACCAGAAGCTCCGCGAGCACGGGTCCAATGCCCGCGCTCCGGCTCAGCTCTTCAGCCTCACCGGCCGGTATCGGCGTGTGGACCCAAAGCATGGAGCCTTGGGCAAACTTAACGCGACGCCTTGCTCGAACCCGTCCACTCGTACTTCGGGGCCACGTCAGAGTGCGCCTCGACGTGCTTCCGGTCTCCCTTGTGCCACCAGTAGAAGACCTGGGCGGCCACGAAGATCGCCGAGAACGTGCTGGTCACGATGCCGACCAAGAATGTGAAGGAGATGTCGCGCAGGACACCGGAGCCAAAGAGGAAGAGCGATAGGGCCGCCAGGAAGGTCGTGGACGAGGTCATGATCGTCCGTGCGAACACCTTGTTGATGGCGGAGTTCACGATGTCGCGGAGTGCGCCTGTCGGGTTAAGCTTGAGCTCCTCGCGGATGCGGTCGAACACGACCACGGTCTCGTTGATGGAGTAGCCGGCGATACACAGGATCGCGGCCACCATGGGCGCCGAGAACTTGTGGCCCGTGAGGACGAAGATGCCGATCGTCATCAGGATGTCGTGGAGGGTTGAAACCATGGCTCCGACGCCGAAGCCGAACTCAAAGCGGAAGGCGATGTAGATCAGGATCGTGAGCATGGAGACGCCGACAGCCAAAGCGGCGTTCAGCATGATCTCTCGGCCAATGGAGGCTCCCACGTGGTCCTCGCCCGCCTTGGTGTAGCCCGCGTTGGGGTATTTCTGTTGGAGCGCGGTCAAGACCGCGTCGGACTTGCCGGCGGGCGTCTCGATCTTCAGCTGCTCGCCGCCGCCGCCCAGGGCGCTCTCGTAGTTCACGTTCACCTCGCCCACCCGGGTGGAGTCGGCGACCTCGCGAATCTGCGAAACATCCAGGCGGTCGTGGTAGCGGAGCGTGACGACGTCGCCGCCCGAGAAGTCGATGCCGAAGATCCGGTTGCCCTGGTAGAGAACGACGCCCATGCCGAGGATCACAATCATCCAGGACCCGGCGAAGGCGGGCTTTCCGAACTTAACGAAGTCCACGTGGATCGCCTTAAGGAGGTGCCGCATCTTGAACTTCTTCACGATGCCGGAATCGATCAGGAGCTCCATGATCAGGTGGGCCGTGATCAAAACCGAGAACATGGTCGAGAGGACACCGATCGCCAGGGTAACGCCGAATCCGCGGATCGGGCCCGTGCCGAGCCAGATCATGATGGCACAGATGATCAACTGGACGATGTGGGCGTCGATGATCGTCATCAGGGCCTTGGAATAGCCCACCTGGTTGGAGACCGAGAGGGACTTGCCGAGGGCAATCTCCTCCCTCATGCGCTCAAAGATCAGGATGTTCGCGTCGACCGCCATGCCGATCGTGAGGACGATACCGGCCAAGCCGGGAAGCGTCATCGTGGCGCCGATATTGGCCATGACGCCGAGGATGATCACCAGGTTGACCGCGAGGGTGCCGACAGCGACCAAGCCGCCGGTCGTGTAGAAGGTGACCATGAAGGCGGCGACGAGCGCCAGGCCGATCACGGAGGCCCGCAGGCCGCTCGCGACCGCATCCTCAGCCAGGGACGGGCCGACCTCGTACTGGGTCATGATCTTAAGGGGGACGTCCAGGGGGTTGTTCAGGTCGTTTGCGAGCCGGAAGGCCTCGCGCTCGGTGAAGTAGCCCGTGATCTCGGCGTTATCGCTGTCGATCTCCTCGCGGACGGTGGGTACCGAGCAGAGTTCGCCGTCCAGAACGATGGCGAGCTGGCCCAGGCGGCCGTTTGTCTTGTCGCCGCTGGCAGCGATGTCGCGGGTCACGGCGGCAAAGCGCTTGCGGCCGTCGCTTGTGAAGCGCATAGCGATCAGGGGCTTCCCGTAGGAGTCATGTTGCACGGTCGAGTACGCGATTGCCTCGCCGGTCATCTCGGGGATCCGCTTTACGAAATATTCCTGGGCGATGTCGGTGCCGTCCGGCCGCTCATAGTCATAGGTCTTGATCTCGTATCCCGGGGGAATCTCGCCGGGGCGAACGGTCTCAGGGGTTGCAAACGGGTAGACCATCCTGAAGTCGAGCCGCGCGGGCTTCTTCACCTCATCCAGCACGTCCGGGTTGTCCTTCGTGTTGATATTGGGCAGTTCCACCTCGATCCGGTTCGTGCCAACCGCGCGCACCAGCGGCTCGGCGACGCCGATCGAGTTGATGCGGGCGCTGATGATGTCGATCGCCTTCGTGAGCTTCTCGCGGCGGGCCGACTCCTCATCGTAGCCCGCGGTCTTCGTGCCGAGGTCGGCCTCGAGCGTGAAGCCGATGCCGCCCCGCAGATCGAGGCCCATCTGGAGTCGAGCCTTCGAGCTGTCCAAGAGGTACTTAAGGAGGATGTCGTTGCGCTTGCCGACGTTCTTCAGGGACTCCTCAAGCCGCACGTTCGGGAAGAACTGTGAAAGGTCGATCCGCTGGTCGCGCCCTATCTGCTTTAGGGCCACGAACTCGCTCGGGGCGGCGCCGGACTTCTTTAATTCGGCGGCCTTCGACAGGAGGGCGTTGAACTCCTCCTTCTTCGCCGAGGCGTGCGACCGGGCGTAGTCGGTAAAGGGGATGTCCTTGATGGGCAGGAGTGCGAAGATGGCCCAGCCCAGGATCAGTAGGCTTAAGGATATCTTCCAAAGGTTGCGTTTGAGCATGTCTGATTTGGGTTAAGGGGGTTTCGGCCGCGTCCCACCGCGGTCGGGGCGCCCCGCAGGGCGGCTTGGCCCGCCCCCTTTTGGAGGGCGGGACGGGGGGGTTAGGAGGACTTTTTCTCCTCGGCGGCAGGCTTCTTGACAACCGAAAGGATGAATCCCTTGCCGATCTCCACCTTCGTGCTGTCGCCCACCCGGAGGACGAACCGGTCGTCCTTAACGTTTGTGATCACGCCGTAGATGCCACCGGTCGTGATGACCTCATCCCCAGACTGCAGTGCGGCGAGCATCTTGTCCTGCTCTTTCTGCTTCTTGCGCTGGGGGGCGATGAAGAGGAAATAAAAGCCTGCGATGAACAGCAGCCAGACGATTATCATGGAGGGCGGGAAACCGGAGGGAGCCACCGGGGCCGCTGTTTGGGCAATCATTTTAGTCATTTCGTATTGCGTTCTTATAAAGAGAAAACACGCATCTAACTGAATCCACACTTGTGAAGGCAAGCCCTCAATGGCCGGCCCTCGCCAAAAACTTGAAAAGCAAATCCGCATCCGCCTGGTCGGCAGCCAAATCGGAGGACCTCTATGGGTTCAAACGATGGGGCTCCGGACACCTCTCTGTCGACTCCGAAGGCTTCGTGAACGTTCAGCCGCTGAAGGACGGGCGGGCAATCCGGGTATTGGACGTGGTCAACGAATCCCTCGGGATGGGGCTAAAGGCCCCGATGGTGATCCGCTTCCAGGACCTGCTTCGGCACCGGGTGATCCAGTTAAACGAGGTGTTCCGCACCGCGATAAAGGAGGAGGGGTACAAAGGGGCCTATCGGGGCGTGTTCCCGATCAAGGTGAACCAGTTGCGGGAGGTCGTGGACGAGATCGTGGCCGCGGGCCGCGACTACGGATACGGGCTTGAGGCCGGCTCCAAGCCGGAGCTGATGATCGCGCTCGCGATGCACGAGGGACAAAACCGGCTCATCATCTGCAACGGCTATAAGGACCACGACTACATCCGGTTGGCGCTCCTCGGGAGGAAGCTCGGCAAGAAGGTGATCATCGTCGTCGAGCAGCTCTCCGAGATCGACGATATCATCCGGATCTCGGCCGAGACAGGCGTGAAGCCGATGATCGGGTTTAGGGCGAAGCTCCAGACCCGGGGCGAGGGCCGCTGGGCGCTCTCCACGGGGGACAACGCCAAGTTTGGGCTCAACACGGCGGAGATCCTCTTTGCCTGCGAGAAACTGAAGGCGGCCAACCTGAAGGCGTCGCTCAAGCTCTTCCACTTTCACATCGGATCGCAGGTGCCGAACATCATCACGATTAAGAACGCGGTGATCGAGGCCACACGCTTCTATTGCCAGCTGGCGAAGATGGGCTTCCCCATGGGCTACATCGACGTCGGCGGGGGGCTTGGGATCGACTACGACGGCTCGCGCTCGAACTTCGAGAGCTCGATGAACTACTCGATGGAGGAGTACGCCCGGGATGTGGTCTTCAATGTCCGGGAAATCTGCCGCTCGGCGGGGGTGGCCGAGCCGGACATCGTGAGCGAGTCCGGCCGGGCGGTCGTGGCCCCCCACTCCATGTTGGTGGTCGAGGTCTTCGAGCGGATAAACAAGCGCGAGTCCCTCGGCAAGCAGCACCAGCCCAAGGAGAAGCAGAAGATCGTGTGCGACCTTGAGGTGCTCCTAAAGAACAAGCCGAAGCTCGGGAGGTTGGAGCGCTTCCACGACGCCCTCCAGAAGAAGGACGAGGCGTTTTCGCTCTTCAACCTGGGCTACCTTGACCTGGAGAACCGGGCGGCGGCCGAGCAGATCTTCTGGCAGATCTGCGAGCAGATCGCCAAGGAGGGGGAAAAAGCCGGCTATCAGCCCGAGGAGCTTCACGACCTGTCCAAGCTCCTGGCCGACCAGTACGTTTGCAATTTCTCGGTCTTCCAGTCGCTCCTGGACCACTGGGCCCTGAAGCAGCTTTTCCCGATCGCCCCGCTTCACCGGCTAAAGGAGAAGCCGACCGTCAACGCGATCCTGGTCGACATCACCTGCGACTCCGACGGCAAGATCGGCAGCTTCATCGACCTGCAGGACGTGAAGGACTACATCGCGCTCCACCCCCTGAACAGCAAACCCTACTACCTGGGCATCTTCCTCACGGGAGCCTACCAGGACATCATGGGGGACCTGCACAACCTCTTTGGCCGGGTGAACGAGGTGCACGTGTTCCTGGAGGACGACGAGCCGAATGGGTTCTATATCGAGGAGGCCCTAAGCGGAAGCCGGATCGCCGATGTGATCGAGGGCGTCCAGTACCAGCAGGAGGACCTCTGCCGCAAAATGAAGGTCCAGATCGATGCCGCGACCCGCAAGGACATGGTCAAGCCGCGCGAGGGGGTCCGTTTGTTGGAACTTTATGAGGGGCAGATGCTCAACAAGACGTACTTGAACATCGATCGATCGAGCCAACGGAAAAAACAAAAGAAGACATGACCCTCACCTTTTCGCGCGCGCTGCTAGCCGCGCTCGGCGTCGGATCCTCCACGCTTGTGGCCCAAGCGGAGGAGGCTGTTTACCGGGACCGGCAGGCCCCGGTGGAGTCGAGGGTCGAGGATCTCCTCGGCAGGCTTACGCAGGAGGAGAAGCTCGCGCTCGTCGGCGGTGACCGGGAGTTCTACATCAGGCCCATCCCTCGTCTCGGGCTCCCCGAGGTCAAGATGGCCGACGGCCCGCAGGGCGTCAGGAACTATGGGCCGTCCACGGCCTACCCCGCCACGATCAGCCTCGGGGCCTCCTGGGATCCCGACCTCGCCCGCGACTTCGGAGTGTCCCTGGCCAATGACGCCCGGGCCCGAGGGGTCGGCATCATGCTGGGGCCGGCCGTGAACATTAACCGCGTGCCCCAGAACGGCCGAAATTTCGAGTACCTCTCCGAGGACCCTTACCTCGCCGGCTCGGTCGCCACGCAGATCGTCCTGGGTCTCCAGAGCCAGGGGGTCGTGGCAACCGTGAAGCATTTCGCGGCAAATAACCAGGAGACCGAGCGCGACACAATTGACGCCCGGGTGAGCGAGCGGGCGCTGCGAGAGATCTACCTGCCCGCGTTCGAGGCCGCCGTGAAGCAGGGCCACGCCGGAGCCGTCATGTGCGCCTATAACCGGCTAAACGGCACCTACTGCAGCGCCAATGGGTGGTTAAACAACAAGGTCCTGAAGGGCGACTGGGGCTTTAAGGGCGTACTCATGTCGGACTGGGGGGCGGCCCACGACACGCTCGGCGTGGCAAACGGCGGGCTCGACCTAGAGATGCCGTCCGGGGCCTACATGAACCCCGCCTCCCTTGCCCCGCTCGTCGCAGCGGGCCAGGTGAGCCAGGCCACGATAGACGACAAGGTCAGGCGCATCCTCCGGCTCGAGGTCTCGAACGGATTCCTCGACCGGGCCGAGGCCACGTCGACCCCGAAGGATGACCCGAGGAGCGACGCGGTAGCACTCCGGATCGCGCGCGAGGCCGCCGTTCTCCTTAAGAACGACCACGGCGTCCTCCCTTTGACCGGCAAGAAGTTAAGGCACATCGTGGTCCTGGGGCCGAATGCCGAGACCAACCCCGCCGGAGGGGGCTCGGGCCATGTCGGGCCGTTTCATTACGTTAGCCTAGCGGAGGGACTGCGGAAGGCCGCGGGCTCCAAGGTTCACGTGGACGTGATCCGCGGGCCCGGAACTGAGCTCCTCTCGACCCTCGCCCCGGCCTCCTCCTACGAGAGCCCGCTCAAGCTTGATTTTCTGTCCGGGCGGGATTCAGACCAAAAGGTGATCGCCACCCTGACCGACAGCTCGATCAACCGCGATTTCGGCTCCGGATCCCCGGCTCCTGGAGTCGCGATCGAGAACCTCTGGGTGCGCTGGAGCGGAGCGATCCGCCCCTCCGCCACCGGAACCTACCTTTTCCTGGTCCAGAGCCACGGCAACGTGAGCGTACGGCTCGACGGCCGCTCCATCCTCGCCAACTGGTTCAACACGGGCGACGCACTCTACGCCTACGTCCCCCTCGATGCGGGGCGTGCCTATGCGTTGCAGGTCGAGTCGAAGTACGACGGGCAGGGTTCGCCGGCCGTGCGGTTCGGCTGGGCCCCTGCCCCCGACCCGATTCCGGCCTCCGAGGTGGCACGCGTGCGCGCGGCAGACGCGGTCGTGGTCTCGGTCGGATTCAATGCGATGCTTGAGGGCGAGGGCTCCGATCGCACGTTTGATCTTCCCGATAACCAGGCCGAGCTCATCCGGGAGGCGGCTGCGCTCAACCCGAAGACGATCGTGGTCATCGACTCCGGAGGCGTCGTGGGCACAGCCGACTGGATCTCAAAGGTCCCTGCCGTGATCCAGGCCTGGTTCCCCGGCCAAGAGGGCGGCCGCGCCCTGGGCGAGATCCTGACGGGCAAAGTGAGCCCGAGCGGCAAGCTCCCGATCAGCTACGCGAAACGCGTCGAGGACACGCCGGCCTTTGGCCACTACCCGGGCTCGAACGGGAAGGTGGACTACGCGGAGGGCATCCTGGTCGGCTACCGTTGGTTCGACACCAAGGGTGTCGCCCCCCTCTTCCCCTTCGGCCACGGACTCAGCTACACCACCTTCAGCTATGCCAAGCTCCAGGTGGAGCCGACGCAGGACGGCCGCTACTCGGTGACCTTTGAAGTCACCAACAACGGGACCATGAACGGCGACGAGATCTCGCAGGTCTACGTGAGCCCTCCGGTCACCTCCAAGGCCCATCGCGCGGTGCGCGAATTAAAGGGGTTCAGCCGTGAGAGCCTGGCGACCGACCAATCCATAACGGTCACGATCGTCCTCGACCGCCGGGCCTTCTCCTATTTTGACGAGTCGAAGGGCGACTGGGTCGTGGAGCCTGGGTCCTACACCATTGAGGTGGGATCGTCCTCGCGGAAAATACTCCTTCAGGCGCCGGTCGAGGTCGACTAGGGCGCTGCTTCCTTAGCGCCACTCGTGGCGCGGATACCGGCGGGAAAGCTCGGGCTTGATCTTCGGGTAGATCTCCCGCCAGAAGCTCGTCAGGTCCTCGGTCACCTGGATCGGGCGCTGGTTGGGCGCTAGGACCTGGATTTTCACCGGCACCCGGCCCTGCCCGAGCGAGAATTTTCCCTCGATCCCATAGAGCTCCTGGATCCGGGCGCTCAGCACAGGGGGCCCCTCAGCCGCGTAGGTGATCCTGCTCTTCCGTCCGTTGGCCATCGTGAGGCGCTCCGGCACCGACTGGTCCATTACCGCCAATTGCTCGGAAGTGAGCCAGTCCCGCAGGACGGGCATGACGTCCCTGCCCTTCACGCCCCGGGCGGAGGTCTCCCCGTAACAGACCTGCTCCACGAGCGTCATCCGGTCGGCGGGGCTGATCACGTTCACCTCGTACTCGGGGAACCATTCGGCCATGCGGTTCACTCGCGTGATCCACTGCTCCACGGACTCGTCCCAGGCGTCGATCGCGATGCGGCCTGCGACGACCTCCTTGGCCAGGAGGGCCGCAGCCTCGGTTGAGGGCACATCGTCCGAGCCCGACTTGGACTCGAGGACGAGATCCCGGAACCGCTTCTCGCGCCGCGCAACAACCCGCTTGGCATCCGAGTCATAGGTCACCTCACGCACGTCCTTGAGTTCACCCGGGAAAAGCTCCTTTAGCCAGGCCTCCTCGACCGCGGTAGCGATGTTCAGGAGCACGCTCACCTCGCCGCCCCGGCCGCCCACCTCGGTAATCTCCGCCGCCACGAGGAGCGAGGCCCGCCCCACGGCGGTTTCCCGGGCGAGGAGCCCCCGGCGCCCATGGACCAGGTCGCACCGGAGCGTCGCCGCATCGAGCCGGTGGGCGAGATGGTCCGGGAACCCCGCCAATACGCACTTCCTGACCTGGACACCGTCCACCCGCTTCTCGGAGGCGTCCAGGCCCTCGGCCGTCGCGATCTCGACAAACTGCTCAAAGAGGGGCCCCACCTGGCGCGCACCCTGGGCGTGCACGCCGATCCGGCGGCACGCGTCCAAGGAGTACCCGCCCTTGTCCGCAAAGCGCCAGGCGCGCATGAGAAGAAAGAAGTCGCTCTCGTGTTCCTCGCCCAGGAGCTCCTCGCGCGCTTCCTCGACCTGCCTCGGCACCCCCCGCAGGAGAAAATTCCTTCCCTGGGTCAAGGCCGCCATCATTGCGACCGACCGGACGCAGCCCCGCTCATGGGCTTCCAGGAACATCCGGGCGTAGCGCGGGTGCACGGGAAACCGCAGCATGCGCCGCCCGACGGGCGTGATCGACCCTGCGTCGCCGGATAGGGCGCCCAGGTCCGTGAGGAGCGCCACGGCCCGCTCAAGTCCCCGGGCCTCGGGCTTCTCAAACCAGTTAAAGGAGGGCAAGTCCTCGACGCCCGAGGCCTTCAAGGTCAGCACGACCTCGGAGAGGTCCAAGCGCTTCACCTCCGGCAGTTCGTGGGCCGCCCTCTGGCCGTGCTCGCGCTCTGTCCAAAGGCGGACGCAGATTCCGGGAGCCGTGCGCCCGGCACGGCCTGCGCGCTGATCGGCGCTTGCCGCCGAGATCTTCTCGACGAGGAGCGTGTTGATGCCGCGGTCGGGATCGAACCGGGCATTCCGGGCAAGCCCGCTGTCGACCACCGCCGTGACGCCGTCGATCGTGAGCGAGGTCTCAGCCACGTTCGTCGAGACGATGATCTTTCGGGTCGCGCTGCGCGAGACCGCCAGGTCCTGTGCCTCCGTCGAGAGTTCCCCGTGGAGCGGCAGGGCCGCGAATTGGCGGAGCGTGCGGCTGCCCTGGAGGGCCTGGAGGGTACGGCTGATCTCGTAGGCGCCCGGCATGAAGACCAGCATGTCGCCCTGGGTTACCTCCGCCACGCGCTCGCACTCGCGGGCGGCCACCTCCCACACCGGCTCCGCGTCAAAGTTCGCGGGCTTGGCGAGGTATTCGATCCGGACCGGATGCGCCCTTCCCTGGGAAACCAGTGTCTCGCACGGCGCCAGGTACTTTGAAAGCGCGCCCGCATCGAGCGTCGCCGACATGACCACGATCTTTAGGTCGGGCCTCGCCCCCGCCTGCACCTTGAGCGCCCGGGCAAGCGAGATGTCACCGTAGAGGTGCCTCTCGTGGAACTCGTCGAACACGAGCGCGCTCACGCCGCGCAGTTCCGGATCAAAGGTCATCTGCCGCAGGAGAATCCCCTCGGTCACGAAGCGGATCCGGGTTTGACGGCTGACCTTTGACTCGAGGCGGATCTGGTAGCCCACAATGTCGCCGAGCCGGGTGTCCAGCTCCTCGGCGACGCGGCGCGAGAGCATGCGCGCCGCAAGCCTTCGGGGCTGCAAGACCACGACCTCACCCCCGTCGAGAAACCCGTGACGAAGGAGCATCTGCGGGACCTGGGTCGACTTTCCCGAGCCGGTCGGCGCCTGCACGATCACGCGCCCCGTGCTGCGCAGCGCCGCGACGAGCGGCATCTCGAGTTCATAGATGGGAAGCTCCCTTGGGGTCATGGTGGGTTGTGAATAACCGGTGAACTACTTTGCTCGCAGGTTATTCACAGCAACTAATTGTGAGGGAATTGTGGATAAGAAAAGCTTCACCCTTTCGTAACCTCGCCGCAACCTCACCTCGTTCCTTGATAGAACAGTCGCAGCGCGGAGGCCTGAAAACCCCTTCGAAAGCACGACTGAGATAATCCCGGGCGACCGGGGAAAGGACGGTGGCAGCTGGTGCCGCCATCCCCTCACCGCAGCAATGCGGAGGCAGGCAATATCACCAGTTCCTCTGGCCGGTGTCATGACCGGTCAGTAACATGAACACAGGAGCTGAGAGGCAAGGCGTGATTAGAAACCGCGTCCGAGCCGAGTCAGGCACACGGGAAGTTTCGAACCGGGTGCCGACGCAGTTACCCAGAGGGTATGGTTGCTACTGCGCAGACCAGAACGCAGTCGCGTTTCCCGGCGGGACGACCCCGCCAAAAGGCCCGGATCGGTAAAAACGAACCGGGCGCGCAAGGGAGACGGGGCGGCGGGGAGCGAGCGGGCCAGGCAAATCCCGTGAAAGCTCCTCAATTGGGCGGCGTGTAAATCCGCGTCACCCAACTGCAAAGCGAACGCAACCTGAGAGTTAAGAGGTCAGACCCGTAACGCGGGGCAAACGATCGGCCAAAAGCTGATGCCGTCCCCGTGGCAACGGTGCCGACGCGAAAGTACGCTACTTGTAGGCGTGTCTGCACCACGTCCGGCGTGCCGCCCCTGGCAGGGGGTGGCCGAACTGGGCGAAGAGACCTCACTCGATAGACTCCAACCGGCAACGGTAGGAGCGATCCCGCCATGAGATCGAAATCTTCGCATGCCGCGGAGAGTGGCGTCGGGGAGCATACGGCCCGCGAAAGCGAGTGCGCCCAACGTATG
>Ga0302156_10001305_pt1 | contig 22280 bp, 23 predicted proteins | sample I_Bog_N3_2_FD_193503 | JGI IMG/M metagenome (GOLD analysis project Ga0302156, IMG submission 193503) | Peat permafrost microbial communities from Stordalen Mire near Abisko, Sweden - I_Bog_N3_2 | ecosystem: Environmental > Terrestrial > Soil > Wetlands > Peat | place: Sweden: Abisko, Stordalen... | reverse complement strand
CCGGGTGTGTAGTAATACTCGACCCCGGTTCCCGCGCCAGCGCCCACAAACGTATATCCAAGTCCACGCATCACGTTGGTCATATACAGCAGCGGCTCGCGCAGATGGCCGTCCGTGGGGCTCGGGTTCGCGTCTCCAGAACGCGCCTCGGTATCCAGCAGGATCGCCTGCACCACCGCCTTCAGGTTCCCACGCGTGCCCGTTCCATCGTTGGCGAACACCGCCGAAATCCGCGATACATAGGCCGGACTGGGATTGCTCGTCACCAGGTGCTGAATCAGTTGCCGGCACACAAACGGCCCCACATTCGTGTGGTTGAAAATATTCGTCAGCGCCCCCGTCAGGTCCAGGCTCGACGACTGCCCCGCCGGCAGCGTCGTCCCATTCAGCAGCGTCTTGGAGTTCATGTCGTGCTGACTCTCCACCGCCGCCATCGGCGCGTCGAAATTCGCCGTGTTGTTCGGGAAACTCGTCGGAATGCCGCCACTCGCCGTCGCGTACGTCCATCCCGTATACACCCGCGCGAAGGCCTGCACCTGCGTCTCGGTATAAACCGGGATCGGATTCCCGCTCGTGTCCAATTGCAGCGTTCCATCCTGGTTCAGCATGTCGATGCCCAGCGTGAACAACTGCATCAGCTCGCGCGCATAGTTCTCGTTGGCGATCTGGAGGACTCCCCCGATCGTCCCGGGCTTCGCGCTGTTCAGCATGTTCAGGTACGCGCCCATGCCCGGCGACAGCGTCACGTCCTTCATCATCGTGTAGAAGTTGGCGAAGGCATCGTTCACCAGAATGTTCTGATACGGCGTCACCGCCCGCGCATTGTCTGAGTTGGTCGAGATTACAAACATCTCACTCATCGCAAACGCCACGCGTTGCCGCAACTGGTCCGGAGCGGTCAGTGCCGCTTGCCACCACTCCGCCTGCTGACACGCAACCGTGCTGGTCGCGCATAGCGTCGGCGGAGGCGTCGTAATGTCTGGCTCCAACGTCGGCGCCAGCGCGAACTGTTCGTTCAGATAGCCTTGTACCCCCACCGTCTGTACATGCGCGATGTCGGTCAACGTCGGCCCAAACGTCGCCTGGTCTAGCAGGCGCGCCGCCGTTTGCAGCGAAAGCTGCACCTGCGCGCTCGCCACCGTCGAAGTCGCGCTGCCCGGATTCGGATTCACCACGTCCACCGCCACCGTCGTCGCGCCGGTTCCCACCGGAACCGTTGCCTGCAACTCCGTCGCCGACACAAACGTTGTCGCCGCCACAGTAGTGCCTCCCGCCTGCACCTGCGCCCCCGACACAAATCCCGTTCCGATCACCGTCACCAACCCGGTCGTCGCCCCGTAGTTCTGCGATACCACTGCGCTAGTTACCGTCGGCAGCGGGTTCCACACCAGTTCATTTGCGGTTCCGGTCACCGTCGGCGCCGCCACACTCACTGCTGTAATCGCGACAGGGTCGGTCGCCGGAATCGCAGTTGGCGGCGTATACAAGCCAGCCGCCGAAATCGTCCCCACGGCGCTTGATCCGCCGCTAATGCCGTTCACTTGCCAAGTCACCGCGGTGTTCGTCTCGCCCGTCACCGTCGCCGTAAGCTGCGCGGTCGACCCCAGCCGTACCTGGCTGGCACCGTTCACCGTCACCAACGGCTGCGGAACTACTGGACTGCTCTGGCTCCCGCCACCGCACCCAACCAGCACCAGAGCGCCACTCAGCAGGCCAACTCCTACCAACCCGCCAACTAGCCGGAAACAATCACTCGAAAGCCGCAGCCCGATACGTGTAGCCATGCCACCCTCCATCAGGGTTCCAGAACGAACAGTGAAGCTTCCCATCAATCAACTCAATCGAGGGCAATGTACCGTCAAACCTTGCGCCAAGCATTTAGTTGCGAAAATATATCTCCGCCGCGCGTCTTTCAGGAAAAACGAGCCGTCAATGGTCTAAATATTCCCTTCCCAAGACGCGGCCAATCCCCGGGAGTTATCCGCGAGTCCCTCAACCGTTGTCAAGTCCCACCCCGCCCGAGCCGTCATTGCCCAAGGAGCGTCTCTTGTTGTCCTCACACGCCCGTCATCCTGAACGTAGTGAAGGCCCCCTGTATTTCTCCATGGAAGCCGTCATTCTGCACAACGTGCAGATCTCCGTCGTCGTTTTTGTGGAACCTCCGCTTCTCGTCCACGCTCAGCCCTGCGACGGCAACTCCCGTCCGCCCAGCGAAATACGCCGAAACGGCATACAGGCACTTTTTCACTCTGTCTCCAGGGGAGCCCTACATTGTCAAGCCCCAAGAAACCAAGTTTCCTATAGCCCATCCCATAACAATCCCTTACCTAGAAAAATCAGATAGCAAGTGGGTTACGGTCAATCCGCTATAACAGAGATGTGAGGTACCCCCAGCTAAACCGCGCGCGGTCAATATCTTCCTCAGAGACGCCTGCCGACGCCACCCGCTTGGCGAACAAACCGGCCGGAGGCAACCCTAACCTGCCGACCGGACGCCAGCGGAAATGGGCGATTCCGCGGGACTGCTGCTTCGCTCGCTCTTGATCCGGAACAACACATCGACCATATGCTGTTTTCCGGCGAGCCGCGTCCAAGCATACCCCCGGCATTGGGCAAAGCGCACATCTCTCGCTCCAACCTCCAAGGCCAGGCCGCCGACTGTCTTTCCCATCTGTATGGGCGACCTCGGATCTTCAAAAACAATTTCTTCGACCCTCGACGCCGCCGTCAACCGATCTATCTGCTCCGCAAACTCAGTCGGAGTGATGAAACATGGCTCTGCCCTGTAGCCCGTCATCTGTTCCAGGGCGTTCAGCAGTCCGTGATCCACGCGATAGACAAAGCCGAGCAGCAAACGCTTTGCGGCCGCGGAACAGTGCACAGGCACCGCCGAGCAACTACGCAACAGCGTTGCAGGAATGTCCAGCTCAACTGGCCGGCCCATCCGTTCCTGCCCAAGAACCGGATATCCCCACTGAGCAGCCCGGGCCGCGGTCAGTTGCTTCTCGCTGGCAAGTCCCAGCCTGACCAGAGCAGTCTCCAACTCCTCCCCGTGCGATTGACTGTCAGCAACGGCTAACCGCAGTTGCGTGTCGGTGAGGTAGCCCTTTGACAGCATTACCAGCCCAATAGACAACCTGGGACTATGTGGCATTTCCAGAATGTTCGTTCCAGCCAGGGCAGAAAACCGCAAGGCTGCGGCGGCCGAGAAGCAGTCCGGGCTGCAATACCAAGTCTCGCCAACGCTGATTCCTACACGGCTCTGGACGCTCCGCATAAAGAGCGTGTTTGGGCACGTGCGCAAGCCGCAGGCTGTGTACATGTTCTTCCACCCGCGGCTGACACCTGGACCCAACAATTCAATCGACAATCTCATCAGACATCATCCTCGCAAAACAAATCAGTACCCTAAGTGCGATGCAATAGGCTGTGGAACTTCGGTCACGCGCAGACCATAGTTACCGTCCACGATGACGGCCTCGCCCCGCGCGATCACTTTTCCGTCCAGAAGCAGCTCAACCGGATCGTCGACCTGCCGATCCAGCTCGATCACCGAGCCGTTCGCCAGTTCCAGCACCTCTCGCAACGGCAGTTGGCGCTGGCCGAATCGAAGTGACATCGTCAGCTCGACGTCCATCACCAGCTTCAGGTTGGCCGGATCAATTGGAAGGCTACCGGCGTCCGCGGCGTCCGTCGTTGCCCGATTGGAGGACAAAGCCGTCAAAAGCTGCACGTCGAAGTAGAGCAGTACCGGTATGGCCGAATCGTCTCCAGTGGATGCGGACAAGGGGACCACAAACATCCCGCCGAAGGCCAGATCTTCAACCCGGTCGACCTTGAAATTAAGGTCTCCGTATTCGGCGGACAGTGACGCAGCCACACCTGCCATTGCGGTCGTAATCACCTTTGCCAAGGCATCTGCATGGTCGCTGCTGAAGTCTCCCGCCGGAACGCCCAATATCTTGGCGCCGAGACCAGCAACCTGGGGCTCGTAGAGCTCGACATAGCATTGCCCCCGAAGCCGCCCCTCTGCGGTCAACCGAAAGTGAACAGGTGTCCCCTTGCGCGTGGCAAGATCGGGACTATCCAACACCCGAAGCAGCAGAGGAGATCCAATGGCCTGAGTCAGCGATTCGGCAACAGATGCTGCGAAAGCTTTTGCAAATATAGCCGCCGCCTTCTTGGTGTTCTGATTGTCCACGTTTTTATTCCTTTCCCCAGCTTGTAAGTTGCACACGGCGGCCGACCTGCGCCGCCTTTTGAGTGCCGTTCCTGACCGGCACCGCTTCAAAAATCTCTCGCCCTCCGACAGTCAGCATGCCCGGAGTCCGCACCGGAGCGCGAAGCTTCAGCACATATCCCGGCTGGAGCGCAATCAGGTCGCGAACCGATACCCGCATGCTCGGGAGATCGGCAGCAACTACCACATCACAATCGAGGATGCGTTCGCGAAGGCTAGCCTTCGGAAAGAACCGCAGCGCGCCCTTCTTCTGCGGCTGGCCCACCTTGGTCTGCTTGACGAGAACGCTTACCAGCGAAGCCGGAAAGGCCAGTTGAACCGTCCCAATAATCCCGGCGACTTCGACCTCAAACTTGACTTGAGTGACCCTTTCATTGGTCGGGAAGATTTCCTGCAGCGCCTCCGGCTCAATACGGCCGCTAGCAACAGCTGACGTTTCGGGCATTCCCCATGCATTGATGGTCTGGCGCGCTATCAGCAGCATCAAGCCTTGCATGATCTCATCTTCGATCTCTGAAAATTCGTGGGCCTCGCCCGTGGACGCGCCCGATCCGCCCAGAAGCAACTCGATGATCGGAAACGCCAACTCGGTATCGCATTCCAGGATCAGAGTGCTCGAAACCGCGCTGAGCGGAAAGGCCGCGATATAGCTGAATGGGGGAATCGCGGCAACATGGTCTTTGACCGCCAGTTGATCGAGAGTCAGAAGCGTGACTTTCACGTCGGTTCCCACGTACCCCGCCAGCGCCTCGGTCAGATGGCGGGCGAATGTCTCGTGAATTCCAGTGAGGGCGCGCGCATTCTCATTCGACAATCTTCCCGCCGACCGGAAATTGCATGCCTGGATGGAGCGCGGCTTGCCGGCTGCATCCTGCTGCCCGATCGTTGACGTGCCGTTGACTCCCGGCTCGATCTGCTCTTCACTATGCACACTCATAGAGCCCTCCTGTTGCGGCATGGGCCGGCTGCTCGTGAAGGTGGGCCAGCGACTTTCTCAGCTTGACCATTGTCGCCTGGCGAATTTGCGATACCCGCGAAAGTGCTATCCCTACGACCTCGGCAATCTCTTTCATCGTGAGTTCTTCGCGATAGTAGAGAGAAAGAATAAGCTGCTCCCGCTCGCTCAACTTTGAAATCGCTTCGGCCAGGTGGGCCTTCATCTCTCCCTTCAGGCATAGATCGAAAGGGTCAGGATCAACCAGATTCGGCGCGGATTCAATCACGTCCAGCGCATCCGAGTGATCGTTGGAGACCGCTAACTGCGATCCTGAAAGATGAAGTCCGTCGATCTGCGCCATGATTTTGCGCAGTTGGTCGATGTCCAGATGCATCTCTTCCGCAATCTCGGTATCGACGGGGTGGCGCCCCAACCGGCCCTCAAGCCGCGTAGTCGCCTCCATGATCTCGCGGCCTCTCCTGCGGATGTAACGAGATCCCCAATCGGAATCGCGCAGGCTGTCCAGAATCGCGCCGCGAATCCGAAACTTCGCGAACGTCTTGAATTGGGCGTTCTTCGAGCTGTCAAAGGTCCGGCTGGCTTCCAGCAAGCCGAGAACGCCGGCATTCACCAGGTCCTCGAGTTCGACGTGCTGAGGAAGCCGTTCGCGGATACGCGAGGCAATGTAGTAGACCTGTGACAACTCCTGCATCACAAGAACATTGCGATCTTCCGCTTCCTCCGCGCTAGTTTTGTACGCCACTTCTGCTTGCGTCATGTATTCACCTCATTCAGCCTGTATATGTCCAAGCTCTTCAACCAACCGATCCAATCGATTGCACCTGTGTCATCGCAGGAATCTCCGATGGGGAGATCACCACGATCTTGGGAATGAACGGCTCCAGTAGCCGCTTCAGGTAGAAGCGCCCTGGAGAGGAACAAAGAATCACCGGGGGGGCCGATGCAATCTGGTCGCCGAACATGGATCGGAGTCCGTCCAGCACCCTGCGAGCAACCGAAATCTGCATCGCCCCACCCGCGGCCAACTGCGGATGCTGTGACGACGTGCGGCTGCACTCCTCTTCAATCGCACGGTCCAGCGTGACCACCTTAAGTTGGCCGCTGGCGTTCAAAAGCGGCCGAATCAACGCGCGTCCGAGAGAGTGTCTCGCGGCCTCAACCAGGCTGACCGGGTTCTTATTCACCGCCGCAGCTTCAACCAGCGCTTCCAGAATCGTACCGAGGTCGCGGATTGAGACCTGTTCTCGCAGCAGTTGCTGTAAGACCTTTTGCACCTCACCCAGGCTTAGTAGCTTGGGAGTCAGTTCCTCCACCAGCCTTGGATGGGAGTCGGCGAGTCGGTCGACCAGGCGTTTGGTTTCGTGGCGGGTCAACAGGTCGTGCGCGTTCTGTTTGATCAGTTCAGCCAGATGTGCGGCCAGCACCGAAGTGTGGTCGACCACCGCGTATCCCGCGGCAATAGCCTGCGCCTGCACGCTGGGCGCGATCCATTTGGCGGGTGAGTCAAATGCTGGCTCCCGCGTCTCCTGGCCTGGAATGTCTCCCGGCTTCGGATTCGAATTCACCGCCAGCAATTGGTCGCGCCGCATCTCCCAACGCGCAATTTCCACGCCGCGCAGGTAGATCACATATTCTCTTTCCTTCAGTGCCAGATTGTCGGTGATGTGGATGGACGGCACCAGGAACCCAAGTTGCTGCGCCAGATTCTTCCGCAAAGCCTTCACCCTGGAGAGCAATTGACCTCCCTGCTTCGCATCCACCAGCGGCACCAGCCCGACGCCTACTTCTAGCATCAGATCGTCCAGCTTCAGCACCGCGTCCATCGGATCGATGGCGGGCGTGCCGGCCTTGGCAGCGGCAGCCTTGGCGTCCGCGGTCAGTTCGCCAGCGACAGCAGGCTTCATTTTCCACGCCGCAAACATCGTAAGTCCGCTCAGCGCGAAGAACGAAATCTTGGGCATGCCTGGAATCAGGGCGAGCGCCAGCAGAACTCCACTCACAATCCACAGCGGCCGCGCGGTCTTGAACATCTGCTTACTAATGTCCGAGCCGAGAGAGTGGTCTGAAGCAGCGCGCGTCACCACAATACCGCCAGCCACCGATACCAGCAGCGCCGGAATAATCGCCACTAGTCCATCGCCAACCGTAAGAATCGTATACGTCTTCAGGGCCTCCGCAAACGGCATCCCCTGTTGGAAGACCCCAATCAGGAACCCGGCAATAATATTGACGGCCATAATCAGGATCGTGGCCAGAGAGTCTCGCTGACTGAAGCGGGCGGCTCCGTCCATCGATCCGCAGAATTCCGCTTCCCGGGCAACCGCCTCGCGGCGTGCGCGCGCTTGATCTGCTGTGATCAGCCCGGTGTTCAAGTCGGAATCGATTGCCATCTGTTTGCCAGGCATTGCATCCAGAGTGAAGCGCGCCGTTACCTCTGCGGTTCGCACAGCGCCATGGCTGACCACCAGGTACTGGATCGCGATCAGTGCGATGAAGATGACAAAGCCGACAATGTAGTTGCCGCCAACTACGAACTGGCCAAACGCCTCAATCACCTTGCCCGCGGCAGAGGTTCCCTCGTTCCCATGCAGCAGAATCCTCCGCGTGCTCGCCAGATCCAGTGAAAGCCGCATCAGGGTCAGCAGAAGGATCAAGCTTGGGAATACGGAGAACTGCGTCGGCCGCAGAATCTGGATCGCCGTCAGCAGAACCAGGACTGAAGCGGTGATGCTCAGCGTCAGCAGCAGGTCGAGAATGATGCTTGGCAACGGCACCAGCATCACAAATACCAACGCTACCGCAGCGGTTGGAATGATCCAATCGCCGGATGCGCGGAGCGAAGACATTAGGCCGGAGCTTTTTTTCACAGGGGTCACAGGGGTCTCATCTCCACCACTTGGTTGGCTGAAGCTCTTCGTTGAGCTTCGCGGTTCTTTACCTCGGCCTGAGCCTTATAGACCATGACCAGAATTTCGGCGACAGCGTGATACAGCGCAGATGGGATCACGTCGCCAACCTCGGCACCCTTGTACAGGGCTTGCGCCAGAGGCCGGTTCTCCATCACCGGTATGCTGCGGTCCCACGCGATCTCTTTGATCTTTTGAGCCAGTAGGTCCAGCCCCTTTGCAACCACGATAGGAGCAGCCATGTTCATCTCGTAGCGCAGCGCAACAGCGTAGTGAGTTGGGTTCGTGATCACGACGGTAGCAGTCTCCGCGGCCTTGATCATCTGCCTGCGTCGCGACTGGCGCTGCAGCCTGCGGATCCGGGATTTGTTCTGCGGGTTCCCATCCGACTGCTTCATCTCGTCTTTGATTTCCTGGCGGCTCATCTTCAGGTCGCCCTCGCTCTTCAGCCAGAGAAAGAAGTAGTCGACGCCAGCCCATCCCACGAGAATCAAGCCGGACTTCCAGCAGACCTCCTTCAACATGCCGCCAACGAGAACCACAAATCCACGCGGGTCGGCGTAAGAGCTGGCGAGAATCTCTCTCCAGTGGCTGCTTACGCACGCATAGCCAACCCACCCAATAGCGGCAAATGGCAGCAGAGACTTCAGACTCGTACTCAACCCGGTAACCGAGAAGATCGTCTTCAACTTAGCGGAGGGGCTGAGACGCTCCGGCTTGATCTCCAACGCCTCCGGTGCAAATACAAAGCCGCCCTGCGCGTACCCGACTGCCAGAGACGCAACCAGCGCCGACGCCAAAATCGGTACAATCCAGCGAAACGTCTCGATGCAGGTCCAGAACAGAAGAGGGCCACCGGCCTCGAACGAGTTACCGCTGGCGCTGTTCAGTACATTGCGGAAGAAGTCTGTCCAGTGATGCGCCGCATCCTCAGCCGTGAGCGACAACATTCCAGCGACTGCAAACATTGCCACCGCGCTGGTCAACTCGCGCGATCGCGTGACCTGACCCTTCTCCCGCGCCTTCAGCCGGTGCCGCGGTGTCGCTTCTTCGGTCTTGTTTGCGTCAGCCATGATGTTTTAGCGTGCCAGGTGAAGGATGTGTTCTGTGTTCGCCAGCGAGTCCAGAAACAGACGACGGAAGAGATCGGGCCAGTATTTGAGAGTTGCGATGAGGATGAAGAGCCCAAGCAGACTCTTGATCGATGGGCCAAGTAACATCAGCGGCAGTTGTGGCGAGGCCTTGCCCAGCAATCCGAGGACAATATCCGCCACCAGCGTCGCCGACAGGACCGGTGCGGCGATCTGGACGCCAAGTCCAAATATCTGACCACATGTCTTGATGACCGCCATGGTAAAGAGACTGCTGAGGTGCATCGTGCCGGGCGGCATGTAAAGGAAACTGTTGCCAATCGCTCTTAGCAGCCAGTAGTGGACGTCCATGCGCAGGAACAGAAGCATCACGATGCTCTGATAGAACAGCGCCACCACCGTCGTATCGACCTGGCTCTGTGGGTCGAGGATGTTCACCAGTGAGTACCCCATTTGCACGCCTAGCACCTGCCCCGCCATTTGAGCGGCCTCGAAGACGAGATTAGTTGCGATCCCCATACCGACGCCGATCAGGAACTCTACAAGAACCATCAGCGGCCAGGCGGCTAGTGAGGAGGGCCCGATGTCATGACCTACCGTGGGAAACAGCAGCACTGTAAGCGACAGCACCAGAATCGCCTTCACCCGCGAAGGAATTGCGACACTCCCGAAGAACGGCGCAAACAGCATTAGCCCCGTCAGGCGTACTCCGATGGTCAGCAGCCCGCTGATGATCGTGAGCAGAGGAATCTGGATCATTGCAGGTATCCATGAAAATCGGAGAGGGTCGTCAGCGTGTAGTGGGCAAGATGACGCCACATCCACGGCATCATCAGGAACAGGGCGCCTCCCGTGGCAAGCAGCCGGGACACCGTGGACACTGTAGTGTCCTGCAGCGACGTAAGTACCTGGAGGACGTTCACCGTCAAGCTGACGAAGATCGCCACGGCCAGAATCGGGCCGACCAGGATCATTACCTCTTGCAACATCAGCCTTCCGAGCAACACAACCTGATCGACGTCCATGGTTACTGAAAGCTCCTCATCAATGAACCAACCAATAAGTGCCAGCCATCTACCATCAGAAAAAGCAGTAGCTTGAGCGGCGTTGAAATGACGACCGGTGGCAACTGCAACATGCCCACCGACGTGGTAATGGAAGCCACCACCATATCGACAATCAGAAATGGCAGAAACAGCACCGTACCGATCTGAAAACCTGCTTTCAGCTCAGACAGGATGTAGGCCGGCAGCAGCACACGCATCGATACGTCGTTGATCGACGCAGGGTGCGGCTCATGCGCGAGATCCACAAATAAAGAAACATCCTTGTCCCGCACAGAGTGGGCCATAAAGTTGCGCATCGGATCTTCCGCACGCGTCAGCGCGTCGATCGCAGTGATCTGGTTTGCCTCCAGGGGAATGAATGCTTGCTGGTAAATCTGATTTGCGACCGGCTGCATCAAGAAGAACGTCAGGATCAGCGATAGTCCGATCAGGGTCTGGTTCGACGGCGTAGTTTGCAGCCCCAGAGCCTGGCGCAGAAAGTGGAAGACAATCAGCAGGCGCGCAAACGGAGTCATGCACACCAGAATCGAAGGAATCAGCGTCAAAGCCGTCAGCATGACGACGACGTTCCATGGAACCGATCCGCCACCAATACCCGGAATCTGCAGTACGCCACCAATATCCGCCGACGGAGCTGGCCCTGCAGGACGGCTCGTAATCCTCGGCGCGCTTACCGGCGCGATCCGCCTCGAAGCAGCCGGCGACGTTTCGCTCTGCGCAGCCGCCAATTGAGATATCTGGGCCGCGCTCAGTAGTTGCGAGGCCCCTGTCGCTGGCACTGGCAGCTGTGCGTGCGCGCCCAAGGTGGTCGCAACCGCAAACACCACGGCCAATCCAAAGCTCTTTGCTCGGCGTCCGGAGGTCATGCCACACCTTCCCGAACGCTCTTCAGCCCTAAGCTTGTCAGCTCCTGCTGCGCCGGGCCCAACTGAGCCAGCAGGGTCACGCCAGATGCGCCCCCGCCGATCAGGAACTCACGCCCTTCGACGTTCACAATCGAAACAAACCGCTTTTCTCCCAGAGAGACCGTCTCCGCAACCCGCAGCCGCTTCGTCGCAGTCTGAACATATTTCGCCTGCAGCCACGTCCATCCACGTACCAGCGCACTCGGTGCTGGCCGCTTCCCTGTAGTCAGCTCAGGTCGCGATGTTGATTCAGGTCGCGGAGTAAACGCAATCCGCGGTGCTCCGCGCACCACCCACTCCTCGGCGGAGTCAGTCAGCGCAGCATGAAACGTCGACATCGGACGCGCCGGCTCTGCCGCTACTGCGACCGGCCCCTGGCTGGAACCTGGAGAAGCAAAGCGCGGAATTCGAATCTTCACGATCATGCCTGGCCCGTAATGCGAACCGCCAACCGGTCGCCGACGACTTCAAATTCCGTCCATCCAATCAGCAGTTGGTTCACCCGAAGCGGCACGTCGCTGGTGTGGTGGGTTGCGGTCTCAACAATGGAGCCCCTAGTCAGCTTCAGCAGGTCACCAATCGTGAACCGCACCACCGGCAACTCCAGGCTGAGCGTGCATGGCAACCACGGCATGCTGTCGAGGAGATCTTGCCCAGCCTCCACCGGAGCCGGAACGACTGGCTCGGCGGTATTGGCTTCCAGCATCTGGACTGCAGTATTCATTCGGACCTCGTGGCTCCCATCCCCATGCGTCCCGTCGTTGGCCTTGAACCTCTGGCCATTTCCGAGAGACGACTGATGGAGCGGTTGCATAGAGGCAATTGCAATCCGAGTGCCGAAACGGGAAGGGCAGGCGCGATCACCCGCATACGCTTCCCGGCTATGGCTATCCTGTTGTTTTTAGATGGATTGATGGCAATACGCGCTCGCCCGCACACCCCTCCCGCCTGGTGAGACAGGCATGAGAGCGGGTGGCCGGCGAGCGTCCTCCCGCCAGAATGGGTGCAACCTGGCGGGAGGCTCTAATCGGAAGCTAAGAACTCAAGCTGTCCGTCCAGCGCTAGGTCATCATCTGGATCGTCGCCTGGGAGATCTGATTCATCGTCGTCAGAGCCTTGGCGTTCGCCTCGTAACCCTGCTGCGCCACGATCATCTTCGAGAATTCCTCGGAGAGACTCACGTTCGATGTCTCCACTGATCCCCCCGTAATCGAGCCGTTCCCGGCTGCGCCGGCTTGCCCGACAACCGCAGCTCCTGAGGCAAACGTGGCTTGATAGTCATTACTGCCCGTCTGCTGCAATCCCTGCGTATTCGCGAAGCTTGCCACTGCAACCTGGCCCAGTGCCAAGGTCTCTTTGTTGCTGAACTGGCCCTGCACGGTCCCGTCCGGAAGCACCGAGTAGCCGGTCAGGGAGCCCACTCCATAGCCATTCTGGTTGGTGGTCGCTGTGGCGCTGGTCGCATTCTGCTGCGTGATGGTCGGATTTCCCGATGCATCGGCCACATTCCACGTAAGGTTCATCGCCGCCGCTCCGTCCGACAAGCCGGTAATATTGATTCCGGTGACCGATCCAGTCGGTGAAGTCAGTTGCCCCGAGGAGTTGAAAGCCAGCGTGCCCGATGCGACCGTCGTCGGGCTTCCCGTTCCGCCAGTAGCCGATGCAGGGAGCGTAACGCTGTAGCTCCAGTTATTGGCAGACGTATTCGTGTAATTCACGCTCAACGTCTGCGCGGTTCCGAGCGAGTCGTAAACTGTGATCGGCGTGCTGAAGCTCGTTCCCGGGGCGGCGCTGGAGTCGAGGTTCGTGCTCATCTCAAAGCTCGTGCTGGCCACGCCCGGAATCGTTGTCGCTTGGTTCACTGATATCGGCGCGAGCGCTCCGTCAGTTGAAACAACCCCGTTGGTCGCCGGATAGCCCATCACCAACTCGCCGGAGGGCGTGGTAAGCTGCCCCGACGAATTCGTGGTGAAATCGCCCGCGCGAGTGTAGCTCGTCCCACTGCCGTTCTGAACCACGAAAAAGCCGTTCCCCTGCAGTGCCATGTTCGACGAGACGCCCGTCGAGCTGACCGTACCATTGCTAAAATCCGCGGTGGAGCCTGCTACCTGGACGCCGTCGCCGGTCTGGATCGGGTCTCCGTTTCCTGAGGTTCCCTGCATCTGATTAAAGATGTCTCCGAAGCTGAGGTTCTGGTCCTTGTAGCCGTCGGTGTTCAGGTTCGAAAGGTTATTGGCTATGTTGTTGAGCGAGGAAGCTGTTGCCTCCAGGCCGGATAGTGGGATCGCGAATGCTGACATTTATCTTCCTCCTGTAGTTGTGTAGCTTGAAGTAGCCGCTGGGGTGCCGAAGCTGCCATATAGATTCATCAGCGCATTCGGGTCCGACATGGGAGTGTAGGCCGGCAGTTGCTGGCTGGCCGCTGCTGGCGTCGCTACCTGCGCGCTCGCCGGCGACGCGCTCGACGTAGCGCCCGCGATCATTGCCGTCGCTGCGTTCGACGTCGCTCCAGTGCTCGACGTCGCGGGGGTCATGCTGCTCAGCGTCTGGTTGATGGAGATCAGTTGATCCAGCTGGTTCAGAGAAACCATCTGGCCGACCATCGCCGTCGGATCGACAGGAGCCGTCGGGTCCTGATTCTGCAACTCTGTCACCAGCAGATTCAGGAATGTGCTTTGCAGATCGGTCGACGAAGTCCCCGTAGAACTGCTTGAACTGGTTGAGGAACTCGTCGCCGCCCTCGGCGCACTCGCACTCCCTGCGACCTGCGGTGCGGCCACGCTCGGTGTAAATCCTTGAATGTTCATCTGCTTTCCTCTTTCTTCTGAATTGATTTCGCTCTAAGCTCTAATGTCCAACCGATATCCATTGCTTGCACCGGCCAGTGCCGCCGGGCTGATGCCAACGTCGGGCTCCGCCGCAAGCGCAACCCCTGCGGCCGGGAACGACGGTGAAGACGCCCTCTGCTCCCGTGCCTGAGAACCGCCCTGCTCGCCCGCCATCGATGCCCCTTGGTGATTGACCTGGATCAACGTGTCTAGTCCGTAATCGTTCCCCAGCTTCGTCTGCATCGAGGCAATGTGAGACGAGATCGCCTGGCTCAGGGCGGTATGGTCCAGCGATATCTGCGCCAGCATCTGCTGTTGCGAGACCGACGTGCGAATCGAAATCGCGCCGAACTCCGTGGAATTGAGCCCAACCCGCATCTCCGTCTCGCCCATAGTCTGGACCAACTTCGCCGCGTTGATGCCCGTCGCCGCCGTCACTTCATCGCCATCCAGTGGGCTCGAACCCGTGCCGCTCCGATCGAGGCCTTGGTGAGGTCCATCCTGAAGACCACTCGCCGCTCCAGGCGCAGCCGCCGCTTCGTGTGGGACTGCCTGCATGGGGACCGCTTGAGCCTGCGCAGCGCCACTGTCCATAACCTTCGCCATCGCAACCACCGGCTGCGAGGAGTCCGCCTGCGAGTGTTGAGCAGACTGCCCGTTGCTCTGAGCGCCGTGCGACGACCCATCCCCTGTCGTGCTCCCTGCATTCTCTGCCTTCGCCTTCGCCGCATCCGTCATACTCGCTGGATCGGAGCTCTTAGAGTTGCCGCCGTTCGCAGCATTCTTTTGCGCCGCTTTGGCCGCGCCTTGGACCGAGTCGCCCTTGGTGGAGAGTGCCGGTGCCGTCGACTGCGCCAGCTGTAACTTGAAGGTCTCCCCGACAGGCTTTGCTGCGATGCCAACCCCGTCCTGCACCCCTGCGCTCGATGTCGCATCCGCGCTCAGTGCGACCGGAACTGTCGCCGCATCCGCTTTAACCTCTACACCGGCAACCTTGTCCAGAGGAGTGGCCGCGCCCAACTGCTGCTGCGCCGTCTCAGGCCGGCCCGGAGCATTCTCTCCCGATTGCGGCACAGGTAGCTGCTGCGATGGATCGGGCGAAGCGCCGGCGACCTGAAGGTCCGGGGCCTCCGCCGTCTTCCCGGAGGAAGCATCGCCTAAACGGGAGTCGCTCTCCTGCCTTCCCGACGAATCCTCTGCCGGAGCGGCCTTCTGCTCGATGGCCGGAACGGGTACAGTTGCACTCGCGCTGTCACTGGACAGCGACTGCGCTTTCTCGGGTTTGCTTGCCGTTCGGCTCGCCGCACTCGTCCCGGAATACGCCTTCGCTTCTGAACTCGTGGAGCCCTTGTCCGCATTCACACGATCGGACGAACGAGCGAGCTCCGCCTGAAAGGTGATGCCGGACGGACTCGCTGATACCGGAGTGGGCATGGCCGCGGTCGAGGTCGTCGTCGATGTGGATGCTATTCGCACGCCTGGGATAGTGCACGTCGTGTGCCAGCAATTCGTCTACCGGAGACCCCTCACCGAGCGAGCTAAGTTATTGATCGTCAATGGATTTCAGGGCCGACTCGTTTTGCCCAACCCGAAACGTCGTCTTCAACTCGGCAACGCTTGCCGTACGTACTGGGCAACGAATGCCCACTTGATCGTCTGTGGGGCGAATCCAGCCGATTCGCTTCAGAGAAAGCCGCACCCGGGTTCCGCGCACACTCTCCCACCGACGCGCGACATTGCCTCGTGCCGGGAAGGGCTTCGAAATCCGCCCTAGCCGTGCTGGCGGCGGGCAATGAATATGTCGTCGAGATATTTCTGCTGAGCGCGCGTCTGCTCCACTTCGTACGCATTCCGCTGCTCATTGAAGAGATTGATCATGGTCTCGTGCTCGCGGTGGGCCGCCAAGTAGACCTTCATCTGCTTCAAGCGCTGTTCTTCAAGCCCCTGAAGCGTGATCCGTAGAGCGTTCTTCGCTTCGACCGCAGCCTGCGCCTCCCACAACATCGTGTGCAGTTGGCCTGCGGGAATTGCTTGCTGCAGCGCCTGGTTCCGTGCCCCGTACGCTTGGGTCATCGCTTCCGTCAGGTCTTCCATCCGGCGCGCCACGCGAGCCATTTCCAACTGAATGCGTTGCAACGCACGCTCTTCGCGCTTCTCAAGGCTCTCTCTCACCCGAAGCACCGTCGCAAGTGGAAACCGAAACGCCATGCCGAAACAATCTCCCTTTACTACTCGCCGAGTAGCCTAAGTCTATTTAGCTCGGCAGTGCCAGCAGTGAATCAACCGCGTCGCCATACTTGCACTGGAAATTGGGCCTTTGCTGGAGGAAAGCATTCACTGCGGGCAGTATTTCAACTGCCTTGTCCAGAACTGGGTCGGAATCCTTCTGATAGGCGCCAATGCGGATCAGGTCTTCCGACCTCGCATACGCCGCCATCGCCATGCGTAACGCGTTAGCCTTGGCCAGATGCGGCTGCGCCACCACACTCGACATCAACCGGCTGAGACTTTGCAAAATCGAGATTGGAGGATAGTGGTTGTTCATGGCCAGATTTCGATCCAGCACTACATGGCCATCGAGCAGCGAACGCACTGTGTCAACCACAGGATCCTGTTGATCGTCTCCCTCCATCAGGACGGTATAGAAAGCAGTGATGCTCCCAGTCGAGAAATTGCCCGCTCGCTCCACCAGGCGGGCCAGCATGTTCAACACCGAGGGCGTATACCCTTTCGCTGTCGGGGGCTCGCCTGCCGCCAGGCCAATCTCCCGCTGGGCCATCGCGAATCGCGTCAGCGAATCGACGATCAACAACACATTTTTCCCGAGGCTCGCAAAGTATTCAGCAACCGCCGTAGCCGACAAAGCCGCGCGAATGCGCAGCAACGGCGATTGATCGGAGGTAGACACAATCACTACGGCGCGCTTAAGCCCTTCCTCGCCCAGAACCTCAAGAAACTCGCCAACTTCACGCCCGCGTTCTCCCACCAGCGCGAGGACGGTCATGTCAGCAGCGGTTCCCCGCGCCATCATGCCAATGAGCGTGCTCTTGCCAACGCCGCTTCCGCCAAAGATACCAACCCGTTGCCCTCTGCCGCAGGTAACGAACGCGTCAATCGCTTTGATACCGCAGCCCAGCGGCTCGCGGATGGGAACGCGATCAAGCGGAAGCGGCGCCGAGCCGTCGATCGCCACCGAATGGGTAGCCCGATACTCGCCCTTACCATCCAGCACAGTACCAGTCGGGTCGATCACACGTCCTAGCAGGCCAGGTCCAACCCGCACCGATGGCCGCGCGCCCCACGTTGTGATCCGATCGCCGAACCGAATTCCCTGCGGCTGGTCGGCCGACATCGACAACATCGTGGATCCGCGAAAGCCGATGATCTCGCCGGAAAAGCTCCGTCCTCCGGCGCCGGTGATCTCACAAGACTCGCCCACAACGCAGAATGGCCCTTCCGACTCAATCAAATTGCCAACCACCTGGCTGACCCTGCCTGTCCAGCGCAGCGTCGAACCGTCGTCGAGATAGCGGGTGTACGGAGCCAGAAGCTTGCGGGTCATCGACTCTCCGGACGCAAGGCCAGCAGGTCGAAGAAGCCCTGTTCCACCTCCTTCAACTGCGTATCCAATCCAAAGTTGGCAACCCCCAACTCGGTCTCAACCATGCAGTCGTGTTCGCTCAACTCCGCATCCTCAACCACCTCGATCTTCGCAACGCACGACTGCGCCGCAAAGTATTCTTTCCACCGAGGGGCCCGCCCCCGACCCACCCGCACGGTTACGCTCGATCCCTCACGCATCTTCTCGACGGTCATTCGCACCAGCGCCGCAATCAACATTGGATCCACCTGCGCTTCGCGGTGCAGAATCTTGGCTGCAATCGCCAGTGCAAGTTGAACCACCTCCGCTTCCACACGCGCGTAGTACTCGGCCCGTTGTGCCTCAAACGCTACCAGCGCGGCCGCGATTGGCGCCTGCGCAGCCTTCACCTTCGCTTCATACTCCTGCCGCAATCTTTGTTCGGTCTGGTGGGTCGCGTCGACCACCTCGCGCTGAATCCTGCTCGCGAGTTCCTCCTCGGACAGGGTCACCGTTGCCCGCCGCCGGCTTACCCCGGTCGCGGGTCGCGCCCCGGACCGGCTCGCGCCGTCCGACACCAAATGCCCCGCCATGTCGCGATACTCCATCGCCGTAATCGGAAGCGAATACAGGCTCTCGAATTCCATGCTAGAGGACATATTCATCTTCTCCTTCTGCCTTCAGTACAATCTTGCCTTCAGATTCGAGCTTGCGCGCAATGGCAACAATCTCCGTCTGCGCCTTCGCTACTTCCTTGCTGCGCACCGGACCCATCATCTCCGAGTCTTCCTGCATCATCTCGACTGCGCGAGAGGACATGGTGCGATAGAAGTGACTCTTCACTTCCTCGTTCGCTCCCTTCAGAGCGACCATCAGCGTCTTCTTGTCGATTGCGTTCATCAGCTCGCGCAACTCCCGCTCGGGGACCCCAAGAAAATCCTCAAAACGAAACATCATGTCGCGAATATTGATGGCCAGTGTTGGCTCTTCCCTCTCGATGTTCTCGAGAATCTCGCGAGCCGTCGATGAGTCGATCCGGTTCATCATCTCCGCGACGTTCCGTGAACCCGAATCCGACTGCTTGCTGCGATCACCTACCGACTTCAGCCGACGGCCCAGCACAGTGGATACCTTTGCCGCAACTTCGGGAGAGAACTGCCCCAGGTTCGCAAGCCGCCGCACACAGTCGGCACGATCGTCCGGCTCCATGTTCATCAGCAGAGCAGACGCCTGCTTGGACTCGAGGTGTCCGAGCACCAGTGCTTTAGTCTGCGGGCGCTCACCTACCAGGAATTTCGCTAGTTGCTGCGGATTGGCCTTCTTCAACGAATCAAGGTCGCTTGGCTCTTCCGCCCGTGTCAGCCGGTCCACCATGCTCTTTGCGCCGTTCTCGCCGAATGCCTTCACCAGCAGCCGGGTCGCAACATCATGCCCTCCCACGGCGATGAAGTCTTGCGCGGCCATCATCTGCTGGTATTCCTCCAGAACCCCGAGCGTCACGTCGAACGGCACTTGCCCGAGCTTCGCAACCTCATCGGTGATCCGCCGCAGATCCTGGTCCGGCAAATTGCGTAGGATCGCTGCCGCAGGCTCGTCTCCAAGCAGCGACAACAGAATCGCAGCCTTGCGCGCACCTGCTACTGAGTAATTGCCCAATGAACTCATGACGGCTCCTCTCGCAACCATGCCTGTACTGCACGCGCGGTGTTCACCGGCTTCTGCCGGATCATCTCAATCGTCTGCTCTTTCAATTGCGCCGCACCTCGTGTGTCGTTTACGCTGCCGCCCATACCGATGGCCATCCGGCTGGCGGGCGCATTTTCCAGAACCGGCTGCGCCGCCTGGTACGGCTGCCCCGGGCTAAGTGCGTGTCGCTGGATCGGACGAAGCACAAATAGATAAGCCAGAACGAACAGCAACAGCAGCGAGATAGGCCGCAGTAGCGACGAGTAGTCCGTCACCGCCTTCTGCGCCTTCACTTCCCAGGTCGGCGGTGCAAGATCGGCCGCAGATACCGGAGAATCGAAGGAAAGGTCCTGGACGCTGATGGTGTCGCCGCGCTTCGCATCGAACCCGATCACCCCAGCCGCAAGCTGTTGGATCTGGTCCAACTCCCCCTGCGACCTCTTGGTCTTCTTGAAAGTCTCTTTGCCGTTAACCACAGACCGGATAACCGCGTCGTCCACCAGAATCGCCGCCGTTACGCGCTGAATCCGCCCGGCCGGCATCGTCGTGTGGGTCTCGGTTTTATTCACTCCGTACTGCGCGCTCTGCGACGTCGAGGTCTGCACATTCTGCGCGGCCGTAGCCGGTGCCGGAGTCTGCTTCGAAGGAATATTGCTGGCGGTTCCCGGAATCCCTCCCCCGCCGGCACTCACCGCGGCTCCCGCAACTCCCGCAGGTCCGCCGGATCGCTCTTCCGTCTTCTGCTCGCTCAGCACGGCGCTCACCGTCGGATCATACTTCTCCTGGGTCTCGTCAGTTGTGCCCTGATCGTAGTCAACATTGACGCTTGCGCGGATCTTGTCCTGACCCACAATCGGTTCCAGCGTAGTGATCAGGCGCTGCGTCAGTGCGGTCTCGGTAGCTTCGCCTTGCTCGTCGCCCTGGTGCCCCAGACCGAGCGACCGATCTGAATCCGCGTCCACAATTGACACGTCTTCCGGCTTCAATTCGTCCACCGCACCAGCTACAAGCCGTGAGATGGCCACCACCGCGTCCTTGGAAAGTCCGCCGTGGCGAAGCTTCAGAATCACCGACGCCTTGGCTCCCCGCGCGTTATCCGCAAACACGGAATCCGTCGGCATCACCAGGTGGACCCGCGCGCTCTCCACGTCGCCCAGCGTCTGAATTGTCTTCTCCAGCTCACCCTCCATCGCACGCTGGTAGGTCACCTTCTCATCGAACTCGGTCTGCCCCCACGACACTTTGTCGAATAGCTCAAACCCCATCCGCCCGCTGTGCGGCGCACCTTGAGACGCCGTCTGCAACCGCGCTGCATCCAGCTTGTCTGCCGGCACGCTGATCGTCTTGCCATCGGCGCTCGCCTCGTGTGCAATCCCCTGGGCGTCCAGTTGTGCCGTCAGAGTCTGCGCGTCCGTTGGCTCCAACCCTGTGTAGAGCGGTTTGAAGTCGGGCGTGCCGATGAACTTCGCAAATAGCGCAATCAGCAAGACGGTTGCTCCCGCCCCGGCCAGAAGTAGTCCCTTCTGACTCCCGGTCCGGCTTCCCCAGAATTGCTTTGCCTGCTCGGTTGCGTCTTGAAATCCAGCCATAATGTGTCAGTCCCTAGAACTGCATCTTCTCGATATCTTGGTAGGCGCTCACGATTTTGTTGCGAACCTGCATCATGAGTTGAAATGAGACGTCTGCCTTCTCTACGGCGATCATCACGCTGTTCACGTCGCTGTTTCCACCCTGCAGCAGATTGCTGACCTGCGAGGCTGCGTTGTCGTTCACCTGGTCTACGCTGTGTACCGCGCTCTTCAGCACATCGCCGAAGTTCAATCCCTCGGCATCGCCACCGGCGCCCATCGCCGATGAGTCGGGTAAGTACGAAGCCGGTATTCCGCCTAAACTGACGTTGCTCATCATGCCGCTCCAGAATTACGTGGTTTTCAGAATGTCGATCGATTCCTGAATCATCTGCTTCGCCGCATTCACGGCCGATGCGTTCAGTTGATATGCGCGTACCGATCCCATCAGGTCCACCATCTCGCTCACCGGATTGATGGCCGGATACGCCACATATCCACTCTTGTTCGCATCCGGATTGCCTGGCTCGTACCGCATCACCGGTGGCGTCGTGTCATTCACCACCTGCGTGAGGTGTACCGAACCGGCCGGCGGCTGGGCAAAATTTCCCGCACCGTTGAAGACCGTCTGAAAAGGAGATCCGTTTGTGGTATCGAAAACAACTTGCTTCCGCACGTAGGGGCCGCCGGAATCCGTATGCGTCGTCTCTGCGTTGGCAAGGTTCGCCGACGTAACCTCCGCCCGTTGCCTTTCGGCCGCCAGAGCCGACCCGCTGATCGTTAACATGTCAAAAAGTCCCATCGCTAGCTCCCTTCCTTGATCGCTGTGAGCAGCTTGTGAAACTCAGCCTTGATTAGCTGCACGCCCATCTGATATTGAAGCTGCGTCTGCGATAGCAGCAGGCCTTCGCGGTCGACGTTCACGTTGTTTCCGTCCGGACGCTCCGGCAATCCTTCAACCTCCTGCGAGGCGGACTCCATCTTGGCGCTTCCCCCGTTCACCACATCCTGCATCGCTCCCTGAAAGTTCAGGTCCTTGGTGTGGTAGCCGGGCGTATCGATGTTGGCCATGTTCCCCACAATCAGCTCCTGGCGCTGGTTCGTGAGTTCGAGATAGCCCGTTAGTTGCTGCAGCATGGAAATGTTCGCCATATTATGCGTACCTCCGTGGGGGAAGACCATACTCCCGAATTTTGTTCCGCAGCGTCCGCAGGCTGATGCCAAGCATCTCCGCTGCATGCGTGCGGTTTCCGTCCGTCAGCGCCAGCGTATTCTCCAGATGTAGCCGCTCAACCTGACGAATAGGGGTACCGGCCGCCGCGCCCATCACTTGAACCGGCATCGGCGCGCTGGACACAATGAACGGCTTAGCCGGCGCTTGAAACTCCATCTCAAAGCAGCTCGCATCAATCTCCGATGTCTCGCTCAAGGTCAATACCCGGCGCATGAAG
>Ga0302156_10001304_pt1 | contig 22289 bp, 16 predicted proteins | sample I_Bog_N3_2_FD_193503 | JGI IMG/M metagenome (GOLD analysis project Ga0302156, IMG submission 193503) | Peat permafrost microbial communities from Stordalen Mire near Abisko, Sweden - I_Bog_N3_2 | ecosystem: Environmental > Terrestrial > Soil > Wetlands > Peat | place: Sweden: Abisko, Stordalen... | reverse complement strand
AGGGCGAGATTCGCTTTCTCTCCAAACGAATCGCTGTATTTCTGGTTGGCGGTTAAGACCTCACTGAGGACAGTACTCATTGATTTCTCCTGGTTATGTTGGGTGGATATCAAGGGACAATGACGTGGTCAATCTCCCGTGTCGAGACTCACCACGTGGATGGGGAGATCCCAGTGGTTTGCTGTGAGTTCCCAGCGGCGATTCTCTTCCTGCTTGAAGGTCGCCTGGTCTGGGAAGAGTACCTTGGCAACTTCATCTTCAGATTGGCCGGGGGGAGCATCGTAAGAAGCACGGACGATAATGACTCGATAATCCCAGCGCGAATCTTCAGTGGTATGCAGGCCAGGCGCCCAGATCGTGTATTGCTTCACATAACCGAGCTGCTTTTGCCTTTCGAGAATCGCTAACTGGTACTTCTTGAAGATGCGGAACCACTCGTCCTGGTGTCCATATTGAACGCGGTAGACCCATTCCTCGGTGAACTCTTTGGCAGCCGAGGCGGAAGCCGTGGATGGCGAATCTGTCCGAGCCTGTTGCGCGGGTGCGACGCCTGGCATTGCTCCGGCGAAGGCAATGCCGAAAGCCGCGATCACAAGAGTCATTTCCAACGTGGAAGCGAATGCAAAGGAATTTGGCTTCATCTAATCTTCTCCAATGGGCCGGGAATAGCGGGCTCATGTCAACGGAAACATGAGCTTCGAATGCGTCTTCTTCCAGCAACGCAGCAGGGCGGCGCGCCGAGAACGCGTGGTCGATGGAATCACTGGTTTGAGCGGAAGTGTTTGCGGAGATTCAAAGAGACTTCAAGCGCGGTGCGTCTGCTCAACCAGCTAAGCGCGGGAGCGACAACAACCGACGAGAAAGGAAATCCACATGGCTAGAGCGTACCCGAGAGGAGGTTTAGAGTCAACCGGCTTTTCCATTTACTTCAAATCACTATTTGCGTTGGACAAGAGTGTGTCTTGCAATCAAAACAGAATCGTGCATAATAGTCTTCACATGCTCTTCGCAGCGGAGCGGCTCGAATGCTGTGCTTGCTGCAAGCTGCAGGCAGACTCAACAGAAGGCGATATGGACTGATGAAATTCGGCATACAACTCGCCGCGAAGTGCGCCTTGAATGGCGCTCAATCCAGTCCTGCCACATGGCTGTCAGCCTCCCGGGTTGGCGCTTGTTGTTGCTGCCCAAACACTCTGCACGGTTGTTGATTCCGCTGAATCCTCTGGCTGTCGGCATTCAGATCATTCGCTGAATTCCTGTAAGCCCACCCGTGCAGGCACTTCCCCTAAGTATCGATTCATTGCTGCTTCTTGTCTCTGACGCAGGTGCCCCCTGGGCGCTGCATAGGATGCAGAAGCTTCACTTCTCCGGAAGCCCTGGCGTCGATTTCGCCGCGAGGTTCTCAAGAGGATTCCGTAGCATGCGTCTGCCGCTTTTTCTCGCTCGTCACAATCGCAACTTCTTCCCGGTGCTTGCGCCGGCGGCCATCCTTGCGGCTTCCGCGGCCTTGCTGATTGAACCGGTGTGCGCTCAAATCGCCGTGCAAAATCAGGGCTACGTACCGTTCAGCGATGCGCCCATCAACTACCGGTCCAACGACTTGCACGACCCGGTTGCGAAACTGCAGAGGCGCCTCGACACTGGCCAGGCAACTCTCGCGTTCGACGATCGACAGGGCTATCTCAAATCGGTACTTGAGCTGTTGAACATCCCTGTAACCTCTCAAACTCTTGTGTTCTCAAAAACCAGCTTTCAATACAAAAAGATTACGCCGCAAACTCCACGCGCTCTTTACTTCAACGACGACGTCTACATTGGGTTTGTCCATGATGGCAAGGCTCTTGAAGTGGTGTCATTCGATCCGGTGCAGGGCGCGATCTTCTACCTTCTCGATGCGCACAAGGCAGAGAAGCCCGTGTTTCAGCGGGCAGAACTCGACTGCACCCAGTGCCACATTGCGCCGGCAACGCACGACGTGCCCGGCGTTCTAGTGCGATCCATATTTCCCAGTGCGACCGGAACGCAAATGATGAAGTCCGCTTCATTCGTCACCGGACAGGATTCACCTCTAAAAGACCGCTGGGGCGGCTGGTATGTGACAGGGACAAGCGGCCGCCAGCAGCACATGGGCAATGTGATTGTTCAGGACCGCGATCATCCGGAACTGCTGGACCGCGCCTCCGGCACGAATATCACCCATCTCAGCGACCGCTTCGACAAGTCCATCTATCTCGCCGCTGACAGCGACATAGTGGCTCACTTGGTTCTCGCGCATCAGACGCAAATGCACAACCTCATTACAGAGACGAATTACAAAACCCGCATCGCTCTTTACGACGAGCAACAACGGAATAAGAGCGCTACAAACGCGGCTTCGCCGAACACGCTCTCGGAATCGGCGCGCAAGCAATTCGAAGAGCCGGCGGAAGCGCTTGTCGAATATCTGCTCTTTGCAAATGAAGTACCACTGACCGATCGCATACGCGGAACCTCCGGCTTTGCGGAGCAATTTGCCGCGATTGGTCCGCGCGACTCCCGCGGCCGCTCCCTGCGCGACTTCGATTTGCATACCCGCATCTTCAAATACCCATGCAGCTATCTCATCTACTCGGAGTCCTTCGATGCGCTTCCCGAACCTGCAAAGCAATTCATCTATCACCGTCTGTTGCAAGTGTTGACCGAACAGGACACCAGCCCGGCATTCGCGCGATTGAGCCGTCGCGATCGCCGCAACATAGTCGAAATCCTGTTGGCCACCAAGAAGGGCCTGCCTGCTGAATGGCGCCAGTACGAACGGCGCTCGGCGCGTACAGACGCCAACCTTGCACGCCAGCAAGACAATTCGCTCGCCTTAACAGCAACTTCCTCACATGCCCTCAACCAGACACCGAAAGGAATCGATCCATGAGTATTCTTCCCCGCACCGCTACAGGCCTCGCGCTGCTGCTCCTGGGCGCCGGCACAGCTTTTGCTGCCGGCTCCATCGACGGCCGCTATGACGCAACGCTCAACTTGAAGGGAACGATCATCCCCTTCCGCCTCGATATCACCAGCCAGGGAAACTCGGTCACAGGAACCCTTTATAACGGCGAAGACAAGCAGACCACCACGGACGCATCCATTGCAAACGGAGTGGTAACGCTGAACTTCGAGCACTATCTGACAAAGATTGTCGCCACTTCCAAGGACGGCAAGTTGGAAGGCAAGTTGCTGGGCCGCTTTGAACGCGAGACATACATTTCGGAGGAGCCATTCACCGCTGTGCCCCACGTCGATCAACCTTTGTTTCAGGGCAGTGTGCCGGGGATCGACGGCGTATGGGAAATTGAGTATGACAGCCAGAAGGGCGAGAAGGCATGGCGCTTCATCGTGAAGCAAAACGGCGCCGCAGTATCCGCTTCAATCCTTCGCATCGATGGCGACACCGGCGCGCTGGTGGGTAGCTACAAGGATGGCAAGTTCGTTCTCAGCCATTTTGACGGCTCACGGCCACTGGTAGCGGAGGTGACGCCTGAGGCCGATGGCACGCTGCAGTTGCAGTTGAAGGGCGCATACACCCCCGACAAGCCGCTCATCGCCTATCGTCCAGAGGCTGCGCGGGCGAAGGGCCTACCTCAGCCGGATGACTTCGTCAAGCACACAACAGTTCGCGACGCGAACGAAGTGTTCGCCTTCAAATTCCCTGACGTGAACGGAAAGCTGGTCTCCAGCGACGATCCGCAATTCAAGGGCAAGGTTGTGCTGGCTATTGTGACCGGAACGTGGTGCCCGAACTGCCACGATGAAGCGCAATATCTCGTACAGCTTTACAAGAAGTACCATGACCAGGGACTGGAGATTGTGGCGCTTGACTTTGAAGAGCCCGAGCAGCAGGACTCGCTAAGCCGTGAGAAAGCATTCGTGAAAAAGTACGGGGTTCCCTACACTTACTTGATCGCCGGCGCACCCAGCGAGATGTGGGAGAAGGTGCCGCAAGCCGTCAATCTCAACACATGGCCTGCCACGCTGTTCATCGGCCGCGATGGGCGCGTCAAGCTTATCCACTCTGGATTCGCTGCTCCCGCAAGCGGTGAGTTCAACCAGGAACTAAAACACGAGTTCACTTCGACGATTGAGAGCCTGCTGGCGGGCAACAACACGCCTCAACTGACATCCGCCTCAGTTGCGCAAAACCTTGCGGCTCCTGCAACCAAGTATTGATGTGAGTTTCGACTGCCGGCGGCTCGTTCGAATGTAGCGAGTCGCCGGCATCAACTTGCCCGTGATTTGGCATCGCGAAACAAACCGCAAATTCTATTGGAACTCAATTCAGGAATCGACCGTGAACCGAAGACTAGGAAGAAGAGACCTCGCTGTAATCGCCATCACAGGCTTGGGCATGGCTCTGTTCGCGGGATTCATGGCGCAATCACAGCAAGCTTCCAGACAGACCACCGCACAAGAGGCCGACGAAACATTTCAAGCACGCTGCTCCACCTGCCATGCCGAACACGGAGAGGGCTCTGAAGTGGGCGCGAGTCTGAACGTCCCCGATCTGCGCTCCGCTGAAGTTCAAAACAATGCCGATGTTTTGCTGCGCCGGGTGATCAAGAACGGAAGAGGGAATATGCCCGCATTCGGAAGAGATTTCTCTGACCAACAGATTGATCGCATCCTCTTGCTTATTCGCAGCTTCGCCGCATCATCCAGCCAGCAGGCACAAAGCCAACCCCCTGCCCGTTAGAGCAGAGGGTTGGCCATTCAAGTCAACATGACTCTGTGGAACGATTCTCGGAACCAGAGATAAGGGATCGCTTTACTGCGGCCCGATGTGAAGACTCGAAATATCTTCGAGGTAAACGCCGGTGGTGTGCGATCCCGGAGTGGAGTCGCGCGTTGAAGTAAAGATGAGCCAGTGGCCGTCTGGCGAGATGGAAGGGTAACCGTCAAAGGCGTCGTTGTATGTCAGCCGTACTTGTTTCTCGCTATTCAGGTCGCCAAGGAATATCTCATAGTTATGCGGCGGAAGCACCTTGACGAAAACATAGTGATGGCCGTCGGGCGCAGGGAACGGAGACCAGTTGGTGCCGTCATCATGGGTGAGCTGCTTCAATCCGGTTCCATCGGCCTGGATTGTATAGAGTGTCATGGGCAGCCCTTTCTTGTTGGCCTTTGCGTCTTCTGACCGCCATGCACGAAAGATGATGGTCTTGCCATCGCGAAAGAGGAATGAGCCGCCCGGCTCCCAGCCGTCCAGGTGAGTGATCTGAACGGGATTGGAGCCGTCGATGCCTGCTTTCCAGAGCTCCATCTTGCCGGAGCGCTCGCTGCCGAAGAGGATCCACTTGCCGTTGGGAGCAACGGACACTTCAGCGTCGTAGACACTGTTGTTGGTCAGACGTTTTACATCGCTGCCGTCGAGGTTGGAGGTGTAAAGCTCAGCTCCTTCCGGGTAATCGCTGGGATTTGAGTAATTGGAGTTAGTCAGTTCCGGGTGGTCCTTTGACGAAGTCCAGATGATGCGCTTGCCGTCGGGGAAATAGAACGAGCAGGCATCGTCGCCCTTGTCGTTGATGCGGCGAATGTCGGTGCCGTCGATGGCGAGCGTGTATACGTGATAGCTGGTGTCGCCATCGCGCTTCGCATTCCCAATAATGTGCGTGCCGTCGGGAGAGAAATAGAATTCAGCGCCAGCGCCAAGGTTTGGAATTCTATGTACGGGCAGTTCCTGGCCTTCCGCGGCGGCGACCGGCTTTTCTGCGGAAGGTGCTTGTGCGGCGCCGCGAGAAGCAGCGAGAAGGCCCAGCGCTGAGGCTACCGAGAGTGCGATGCCTGCGTGCCGCAAGCGTACGCGGCTACGAAAATTGACTAAGAGATTCATTCAGCATTTTCCTTTCCTGACAGTGCAACCAGCGGAGAGATTGCAAAGGCTCTCCGCTGCATTTTAGAAGATCAGCTTAAGCGCAAGTTGTGCGTTGAAAGGCTCCCCCGGCCCGATGCCGGGAAGTCCGAATTGCTCGCCGTTGGTTGAGGTAATGGGGAGCGTAAAGTTGACCCCCGGTCCCGCTGGAATTAGAAGATTTGCTCCGAGAAAAGTGGGATTTCCCAGGTTGGCGTGGTTGAAAACGTTAAACAGCTCCGCTCGCAACTGTGCGTGGACACGTTCGGTGACCTGGGTAGTCTTTACCACCGAGAGGTCTACGTCGCTGAAGCCAGGTCCAAACAACTGGTTGCGGCCGTAAGTGCCGAAGCTGCCCGGATCCGGGAATGCAAAAGCATAGGGGTTGAACCAATAGACTCCGTCGCTGGACGCCCGGTGAGAAGTGCCGGCGTACGGGTTGCTAATGAGGTTCGGGCGGTCGAGGTTCTCGCCGGTGCCGCTCCAGTCTCCTATCGCGTCGAGAGAGAATGGCAATCCGCTCCGGAATGCAAACGTCGAATTCGCCGTCCAACCGTGTGTAATCCATTTCGGGCCGCGCTCACCGCTGGGCACTTCATACTGGAAGAAAGCGGTGAAATTGTGACGCGTATCGAAATCGCTATTGCCATAGTCGCCGTTCGGATTCGTGCTGTCCTGCGGCGCTCCGCCGAAACTTGAAACATCCAGGGTGTGGGCCCAGGTGTAGTGGAATTGAGAAACGATGCCGTGCCATGAGGAGACGCGCAACGAAGCTTGCAACGAATTGTAGTTCGCGTTAGCCCTGGTTTGTATCTCATCGATGACTCCATAGTTCGGAAACTGCGAGTAATAGGGTCGGGTGGTATTGTTTCCGTTCTCGTCGAATGCCGTGGGGTCGAAGTCGCTTCCGAGAGCGGCCTGGTTGAGATCGATCAGTTGCAGCAAATGACGGCTTTGGCTGCCTACGTAACCGAGTTCAAAGACGGCCGACTTGCCGATCGCCTGCTGGATGTTCAAGCTGAAGTTATACGTATACGGCGTGTGGAAATGCTGGCTGACAGAATAGATGTTGGCAAAACCGGCCGCGCTGGCCTGCGCAAAGATCGGCGAACCGTCCGAGGGAAGCAAGAGTCCAGGCTGCAGCGAAACGGAAGACACGGGGTACTTTCCAATCGGGTTCTCTTCCACGCCGTTGGGGCCGCCGTTATAGACGAAGCTGTTGCCGAGAAACGGGGAGACATTGACGGTATCAAAATACACGCCGAAAGCGCCGCGAATTGCGAGGTTGCCATTGCCGGAAGGCTGGTAGGCGAACCCGAGCCGCGGGCCGAGGTTTGTCCAGTCGCGTGGGTACAGTGACTTCAGGCCCACGCCAACAAGTACTAGCCCCTGGCTTGGCAGGAAAGCGGAGAGATCCTGTTTGCCGTCACGAACCGGGCTGGTGGAGTCGTAGCGCAAACCGAGGTTGAGGTTGAGCTTTGGGTTGACCTGCCAGTTATCGTGGGCGTAGAGAGAGAAGCTGTCTTCGAAGACCTTTCTGACGGGGTTGCCCTGCACGATGCCGGCGCTAGAGTATTTTCCCCAGAGGAAGTCGGCCAGTGCAGCCACGTTTCCGTCGGTGACCAGCGGCGACTGAGACCATGGATCGGAAGCCAGCTCCTGGAAACTGAATGTACCTCGCTGGTCTGTGTGGTAGTCGGCATAGACTTGGCCTCGGCGGATCTCTCCGCCCAGCCTGAACTGATGCCGGCCAGCCACATATGAGAGGGCTTCGGTAATATGTCCGGTAATATCTTCGCGCCCCGAAGAGGGAGTAACTCCGATGGGATCGAAGTCGCCGATGGTAATGTTCGGCGCGCCGGAAAGCTGGGGTGACGACACGCCGGTATTGAAGCCGAGCGAGACGGGATCGTAACTGTGATTCACATCGGCAAAGGTCTGGTGGAAGAAGTTGAAGCCGAAAGTAGCCTGGCTGGCAAGACGAGGAGTAAGTGTCGCGTTGTAGACCAGTGCCCAGTTCTCATCGTGCAGGGGAGCCTGCTCAAAGTAGGGGGTCAGATAAGAGCTGGTGGGTGCGGTCTGGGTTCCATCCCCTACAAACACGCTGAGCGACAGGCGATGATTCTGATTGAAGGAATGGTCGAGCTTGACGACGCCGTTGTTGCTGTATCCGTTTTCGACACCGGGGTTGAAGTAGTTGCCAGGAGAAGCCGGCCCTGTGAGAGCGCTCGCAGGCCAAAGGGTCTGAAGCAGCTTAAGTGAAACCGGGTTCACAGCTATGGCATCATACGTTCCATATTTGCCGCCGGGGTTGTTGAGCAGATCCAAGGCCGCAGTCTGGTAGGCCGCTGAAGGCTCAGTAACATGCTCTGGAATACCGATGACAAAACTCTGCCGTTCGAAGCTGACCTCGAAGAAGGTTCTGTCGCGGCGAATGGGACCGCCGACCGAGGTTCCATACTGCTGGTTGCGAATCTTCTGCTTGTCGGCACCGGCGGGAGCAAAGGGAGAGCCTGCCGCCAGAGCTTCGTTGCGGTTGTAGTAGTAGGCCGCGCCGTGAAACTGGTTGGTCCCCGACTTCAGCAGCAGGTTGGCCACTCCACCAGGATTGCGGCCGGAGTCCGCATTTCCTTGTGTAACGAGCGAGAACTCCTCCACCGAGTCCAGCGGCAGCAACACGCCGGGAACTCCGTAAACACCGCCCTGATTGACAGCGGAAGTGTTGTTCCACAGGTCGTTGTTGTCGGCGCCCTCGATCTGCCAGTTGATTTGCGACGCCTGGGTTCCGTTGATGGCGCCCAAAAAGCCTACCGTGTAACCCGAATATCCCGGGCTCAGGGCGAGCAATTGTGTGAAGTCGCGCCCGTTGAGAGGCGTGCCTTCAACCGTGGCCGAATCCAACACATCGGCTTGGATTGTCGTCGCGGTTTCCACTGTCAGCGAATTGGCGGTGGTCACAACTGCGGTTTGAACTGAGGCGATCTGCAACCGAACAGGCAAGCTGTAAACCGCACCTGCATTGATGGTGATTCGTTCTGCAATCGATTCGCGGAACCCGTCCTTATGAGCTTTGACGGTGTAAGTGCCTATCGGGAGATCGTCGAAAGCGAAGTCTCCCGCACTGGACGAGAGGGTGGCGTAGCCCAGGCCGGTTGCGCTGTTGGTTGCGGAGATTGCTGTACCGGCGACATATGCGCCAGATGGATCTACGATGGTGCCGTGAATGGCGCCCCGAAACGTTTGAGCATTCGCGGGCCACGCAGTGAGAAGAACGGCCAGGAACAGAGAGGCAAGAATGATCCTGACATGAGAAATGAGGCGGAGATGGACGTTCACTTTCATAGTCTCCTTGAATCTGTAGGTGGATGGAAGGCCTGGAAATGAGCACGAAAACAGAACGGCCCACGATGGGTATCGTGGGCCGCCTGAAAGCTCGATGAGTGCAGGTTTGGCTAAGTGATTCGAATGAATGTCACCGCCTTGCCGAGTGCACGCGCGAACTCGCGGCCTCGACAACAGATTGCGGTTTTGGGATAGGCGTAATACATGGCTTGTTACTCTGCAATATATCGCGAAGCGGCGGTGGATGCAAATCCGATGCCAAGCGCCGGTGTAAGCGCGGGCGGAAATGCTTGTGCGTCTCCGCCTGCCTTACACCTGAGATTCGCTGGGAACAAGCAACTGGGCGCGGCACATTGGGTAATGGCGAACTGCTGCTGATCTCGGTACCCCTCTATCATTTCCTCTGCTCCAATGTGACCTTTACCGTAAGTGGCTTGCCATCGCGCAAGACAGTTACATCCACAAGATCGCCCACCTTGCTTCCACGCAATACGACCGTAAAGTCGTAGAGATTCTTGATCTGCTGGTCGCCGAACTGGATCATGGTGTCGCCGCCCTTGAGTCCGGCTTTGGCTGCGGGCGAGCCGGGACGTACATCGGAAAAGCGGACGCCGGTCTCCACTTGTCCGAAGTCCGGAATGGAGCCGAAGTATGGACCGTAACCCGAGCCGCTTCCGGACCCGGAGCCGGTGGGATGCGATTCAACGACAGTGACAAACGGCGGTCTGGCTGGCAACTCATCGATATGAACGCCGGTGTCGGCAACCAGATCGACCACATGCACCGCGGACTTGGGGTCGATCTTATCCCACGTGTCAGACGGCTTGTGATAGTCCGAGTGCAGACCGGAGAAAAAGAACAGGACTGGAATCTGCTTGACGACGAAGGAGGTGTGGTCGCTCGAGGAGTATCCACTCTCGGAGTACTCGGCCGTCAGGCCTGTCTGAGCGACGCCCTTCTCAAGGATGGAGCGGAAGTCGGCTGCTGTGCCGACGCCGCCGATGTAGATTGTGTTCTTGGCGACTCGGCCAATCATGTCCATATTGATCATGGCCACGGCCTTGTCGAGAGGGAGAGTGGGCTGACGCACCCATGCAGCCGACCCAAGCAATCCAAGCTCCTCGCCGGCGAAGGAAGAAAACAATATGCCGCGAGGCAATTGGCCCTTCAGTGGCGAAAGAATACGGGCCAGCTCCAGAAGGCCAGCCGTTCCCGAAGCGTTGTCGTCCGCGCCAGGGTGGAACTGGCCGATAAGCGAGGGGGCAAGCGAGCCGCCATATTCACCACGGCCCAGGTGGTCGTAGTGCGCGCCGAGGATGATGTACTCGTCGGACTTGCCAGGCAGATAGGCAAGCACGTTGTTCACGGTTGCGTGCTTCTTCTTGATGCCGGTATCGAGCGTGACGCGGAGCGAATCAGGAAAGGAGAATGAGGCGGAGTCGCCGGACTCGTCGATCTTGGATTGCAGCGCCAGCAGATCCTGGCCGGCAGACTTGAACCATTGCGCGGCCAGATCGTTTTTGACTTGAACGATAGGAATGCCAATGTCCTCCTGCCCGCCGTCGCCGCCGAAGCGGGGCAGCAGATCTTCCTCGCCCTTGCCGGTCTTTCCATTCACCACGATTACGGCAACTGCTCCGTGCTTGCGGGCGAGGATAGCCCTGCCGATCAGGTCGCCATGCGATGAGGGCTCGCCCTTGGGCGCATGGGCAGTTGCGAAGGCCGGTTCCTTGCGCAGAATGACAACGATCCTGCCTTTTACATCGAGGCCCTTGTATTCGTCGAATTTCCACTCTTCCGCCGTGATTCCATAGCCTGCAAATACAAGGCCTGTTTTCGCCTTGCCCGCAGCGGAAAAGGCAAACGGGACGTAGTCTTCACGAAGCCTGAGGCTTTGCTTCGCGCCCGCGCCTTCCACTTCAAAAAGATTGCCTGAAGTGAGCTCCGCGCCGGTGATGATGTCGAACGGCTGCAAAAAACCGCTGGTGCCTTTGGGCTCAAGTCCCAGGCTGGCGTAGCGATGCACAAGAACATCGCGGGCGCGGGTGAGGCCTTTGGAACCGTCGCCGCGGCCTTCCATGTTGGGCGCTGAAAGGGTCTTGATGTCCTGGAGATAGCGGTCAGGATCAGCGGGCGCAAGAGTCTGCGCGTGTAATGACGCTGCGAGCAGAACAGCCATTGCGCACAATGTTTGAAACCCGCGCGTAACCTGCGTCTGCATTGAATTTTGAAAACTTGGCTGATTCATCGGAATTGCATCCTTTCGTGCTAGAAGCAAACAACACGGCCCACGTCTGGGAGCGTGGGCCGTCGAGAAAAGAACCTGCAAATTTGAAGTGTCTTGCTCTCGTATCTCATCCCACGTGTGAGGCGCGCATGCACCTGCGCAGCCAACAAGACTTGAGAGAACAGAGCTGATGTTTGAAATTAGGAGACATTGGTGGGATTAGAACATGAGCACGGGGCATTTTTCAAGCGCTAGTTCCTCTCCTCAAGGACTATTCAGGAATTGATGTGACGGCGGGGTGGTCCTTGCTGGGAGGAGGCGGCAGGGGGGCCAGCTTCTCATAGCCGCGCTGTCCATCCGGGCCGATAGGCCCAGGGCCAGGCTGCAGGTGTGGCGCATCCACATTGTCTTCAGAGCAGGAGTACTCCCGAACCTCGTCTCCCGGTTTGCCCAGGAGCCATGTCCGTTGGTAGTGGATTGGCTCAGTGTAGAACTTGGGGTCGGTCACTACCATCTCCACATGCAAATGGCCGATGTCGGGACGCGTCCACCGCTCCACAACGTGCTGCTGATCGCTATGTGGATTCGCGTTTTCATCTCCCCACGTTCTCTTTTCCTTGAAGGCGATCGAGTCGATGACCAGAGTATCTCCCTCCCATGAGCCGATCTCTTCGCCGAAGAAGGATGGATCGGGATCGTCGGAGTGTTTACGTCCGTCGAATGGCACAAGACGATAGGTTGTGTACCAGTAGAGGAAGACCGCGTGGTCCGCACCTTGAAGCAGTTGAAAGGGCAGCCCGCTGGCATTGTGGCGTGGCAAGCCGCCAACGATGCACAGAGCTTCCGGATCAACCGTGTGCTCAAGGTTGTATTTCAATGCTGCTGCTCCCTCGGCAGTAAACGGCAATTTATATCCGGGGAGATCCTTTCCGAGATTGCCTACTGGCTTGTCTTTGCGAGACGGCACCCAATACCCGGAGAGGTTGGGATGGTCCGCAAGTCGCGGCGCAGGTCCCTTCGGCAGGTCTTCCTCATTGCGAGAGAACGGCGCATTCTCTCTGCCTGTGGTGTCGGCCGGCTTCTTCGCAGGGGTCTGGGCGAACAGAACGCTCGACAGCACCAAGGGCAAGAGTGCTGCCACCATGCACGCTCGCAATAGCAACGGAGTTTTCAATGGGGATCTCCTTTTCAATTCGATCGGTTGAACCTGAACATGAAACAATCTCGTCGAATTCAAAAAGCTCATTTGCCGTTGCTTGTTCCGGCCGGCTGCGGGATGCGGGAACGCGGCTGGGCCTTGAGGCTTTCTTCATCGGCGGAATAGCATGGCTTCACTGTGCAAGGTCTTTCATTCGTCTTTGTGGTGCCTAGATAGTTGTGGTTGAAATCGGCGGCGGCGGGAACAAGATAGAACGTCACCTCCTGTGCCTGAATTGATTCGTTTGTGGTTGGGAGGACGCGCGAAGGCTTGATTCCAAACCACCTTGTGAGATACCACTTGGTGTTGAGCGACCGATAGGCAGCCAGATCCTCCCAACGGACATCCAGACCTGTCGCATCTTCTGTCTCCCGCATTTGGCCATTCTCTTCCGCTTCATGGTCTTTGAGCGGGTCCGCTTCGCCAACCAGAACCAGCTTCACTCCCGGGTTCTCTCGCAGTTTCCGCGCAGCCTGTTTAAGGCACGGAAGCGCATTGTCCTGCACACGTGCCGGACGCTTGGCGTCCTTATCGAATTGGATCGAACAGACTCTTTCAACACCGGACGGCAGCAATGAAACTTGTCCTGCACCGCCCGCGGGAAACGAAAAGAGATAGAAGAGAAGCGCGCTGGTGGCAGTTCCCAGTGACGAAGCAGGTTTCATCGTACCGATCATTACAAACTCCGAATGCGAGTTAACGATTGAAGGGATCGCCACGCTTGTGCCTCGAAGCACTGCATGGGCAAAATTGGCGCGAGTCGCCAATCAGGCAATGGTCATCGCAAATGCAAGGCCACAAATTTGGATTGAAATGTTGGGGAACTGCGAGGCGCGCCAGCGCAACTCTTGTGTGGCACTCAGGCGAATGAGCGACAACAACACGAGAGCGAACAACCGAGCATGCGGCGCGTCGACATAGGGCGAGGTTTTCATATTGCTCAAATGCTGTCAAGCGAAATCCCGAGCTATCGGGCACTTGACTTTGCGGCGAAGATCGCGTAAACAATGGCCATGCGGTCTGTTTCCACTATGCGCTGTTGTCGCTGTTGCTCCTTTGAGTGACAGGGCAGGCACCTTGCGCGAACAGACCTGTATTCGGAATCCGGGAGGCTCTCTCTAAGCCATACCCGTGACTCTCCCAATATTTGTGACGTAAGAAGCCCGCCCCGCATTCGGAGCGGGCTTCTTGCATTTCCCCGATTTCCAGTTGCATCAGAAGAGGACTCCCAATGAAATCTAAGCTAGCTCTTTCGTTTGCATTGCTTACGGCTCTTAAGGCAACTCCGGCGGCATATGCGCATCACTCCTTTGCAGCCGAGTTTGACGGCAACAAGCCAACTCGTCTGGTCGGCAAGATCACGCGTGTGGAATGGACCAACCCTCACTCGTATTTCTATGTCGATGTCGTTGACGCCAAGGGGCAGGTGACTAACTGGGGCTGCGAGGGCGCGGGGCCAGGCGCGCTGACCCGGCGCGGCTGGAAGAAGGGTGACTTGAAGATCGGCGATACGATCGTCGTCGATGGCTACCGTGCCAAGGATGGCTCGCACCTTGTCGATGCACGCAGGGTGACTCTTCCCGATGGGCGCACGGTCTACGGAGGCAGTCCAGGAGATGGCGGCCCGGGCGACAATGGCACAGACCAGGGCGCGCTTCCCACGACTCCATCCAAATAAATCCCGCCGAACAACAAGCGACCCGCTCTTTTGATTGGAATTCTGCCGCATGCCTTTGCTGCAACATCTATGCCAGTTGCTCAACGATTCAAGCTTTGGCACTATGATTCGCGAGTCGGACTATGCCTACAGCATTATCGAGTCTGTGCATGTTCTTGCGATTACGCTCGTGGTTGGAACAATTGCAATTCTTGACCTTCGCATGCTGGGAATTGTCCTGCGCCCGGTCGCAGTTACCCGGATCGCGCAGGCAGTATTCCCGCTCACATGGACAGGCTTCACGGTCAGTTTCCTCAGCGGCTTCCTCCTCTTCTGGGCGGAATCGGCAAAGATGTACGGCAATCCCTCATTCCGTGTAAAGCTCATTCTGCTCGCACTCGTCGGGCTGAATCCGCTGATCTTTCACAGCACCGTGTACCGACGCGTTCATGAGTGGGAGAGCCATGATCGAACACCGTGGCGGGCTCGCACTGCGGCCATTGCCTCGCTCACCCTTTGGAGCGGCATTATCATCGCCGGGCGCGCCATCGCCTATTTCTGAGTCGCTGAGAAGGGGACTTCAATTACTGTGTTGCATTCATGGTTCATCGCGCTTGGAAACTCCTCACTGGGCCACTTCATGCAAACCTCGAGGTGGGGCTTTGCAATGGTCGAAATGGCGCACTTGATCGCTCTTGCGCTTCTGGGCGGAGCGGTACTTATCGTCGACCTGCGCCTTCTTGGCGTTACCCTCAAGGGCCAGTCTGCCCGGTTAATTGGGCGCGATTTGAGCCGAATTCTCATTGGCAGTCTCACCGTCATGGTTCTGACTGGGATCGCTCTTTTGTCTGAGGAAGCCGGCAAATGCTACTTCAGTCCGGCGTTTCGCTGGAAGATGCTGCTGCTGGCAGCGGCGGTATTGTTTTACTTCACCCTGCACCGTTGGGCGCTGTTGCGGACGGACAAGGATGTACCCAATTTGTGGTCGCGAACCGCGGCTGTCGTCTCGCTTGCACTATGGCTTGGAGTCGGTATTGCGGGCCGTGCCATTGGACTCCTATGACGTTGATCAATACACAGACCCGCTTGTTGCATTGAACTGTATTGAGGAATCATGGCGGGTTCGCAACGCGCGCATTCAGAGTTGTGATTTTCCGTTAGAGATGTCACTCAATTTCATGCAGCAGGCGAAATCCTGTTGACTTTGAATGCAGCGAATGATAACTAGATAAGTATGCACATTACTCGGCAAGCACGCGGCGCAATGCCCTCCTTCCTTCCTGCTGCCGAGAACCTGTGTTGTTCCTTCCTGGCGTAAATACCTGACATTGCCGCTTAGTTCCCGACGCTGACGAGCATTCGGTCGCGGATAACATCCGCGCCTGAAGCCTCTCTCGCGCGGCTTGACTACTGCGGATTTTGTTTATCTCTTCCCTAACCATCCACATTGCACTTCGGACTCCTCACGGGCCAATCACTGGCCATTGAGAATTGCTCGTGGTGCATGGATGCTGAGGGATTTGCCCAGGAGAATTCTATGCATATCATCGATCGCAATCATTCCTTCACCATTTCACGAAGAAACTTCCTTCGTTCCGGAGCGCTGGCTGCAGCTGCGGTCCCTGCAATCTCCGCCACAGGTGTTGCGGAGCCAACTGCCGATGCCTCAACCAAACCTGCGAGCCAGCACGCATTTGAGCCGACCCCCGACTTCCTGAAGTCTGCGGAGGGCGCAGCCCAATGGATCGAAACCGCGCGGAAGCAGGATGAACGCGGAGCCTACTGGCTTCCAGAGCCAGACCATCCCGAAAAGACAACAACAGTGTCCGCTGTGAACGCTGTTTACAGCGGCAGCGCAGGGACAGTTCTCTTCTTCATCCAGTTGGCAAACGCAACCGGAGAATCGCGATATCTGCAGACCGCGGCCTCCGGAGCAGACTACCTGGCTGCAACATGGCGAGACCTTGTGGATAAGCCCGGCGAGGGCTTGCTCTCCAGCTTGGGTTTGAACCTGTCGTTCTACGGAGGACTTTCAGGCGTTGCATTCGTGCTGAACGAAGCGGGCAAAGCAACTGGGAATGGCAGGTACCGCGAGGCTGCCAAAGCTGCGACGGACTACATTGTGCAAACTGCCAAGCCTGCCGGTGCCGGCGATGCGTGGTCTGGCGCTCCGGGCATCGCGGCGGACGGCAGCATTGTTCTCTATCTGCTTCATGCGGCACGCGAGTTTAACAACCAACAATACAGCGCCACGGCGCAAAGAGCGGGCGATCGCATACTTGAACTCGCCACGAACGAACGCAAAGGCGGATTCAGTTGGCGCGGCTTCCCGCCTTTTCCGGGGCTGCCCAAAGACGCATACTTCCCTAACTTTGAGGGCGGCACCGCGGGTGTGGCGTATATGTTTGCTCGGCTCTATGCGGAAACCAACAAAGCCAAGTATCTTTTCGCCGCAAAGCAAGGAGCATTGCACCTGCAGAGCATCGCCACGCTGCACGGCAATGCCGCGCTGATTCCATATAGGCTTCCGGATCTCCCCGACCTCTATTACCTGGGTTTCTGCCATGGACCCGCGGGAAGCGCTCGCACGTTCTTCGAACTGCATCGGATCACACGCGAGCCGGAATACCAGTTGTGGACGGAACGGCTTGCGCAGGGAGTTTTGCAAAGTGGGATTCCGGAGAGCCTGACTCCTGGCTACTGGAATGTAGTATGCCAATGCTGCGGTTCGGCCGCGGTGATCGAACTCTTCGTGGGATTGTGGGCATCGACAGGCCGGGCTGACTACCTCGCCTTCGCGCAGCGCGTCGCCCGCCAACTTGTAAGTCGCGAGACCAATCTCGACGGCAAGGGCAGCCGCTGGTATCAGGCCTGGACGCGCGTCAAGCCTTGGGAAGTGAGCGCAGAGACCGGGTACTCCATCGGAGCTTCCGGTGTTGCCGCTGCATTGCTGCATGTGCATCTGGCTGAGCGCGGGAAATACAGCGTGATTCGTTTCCCCGACAATCCGTTTTCCAGCACACGGAATGCATGACGCAATTCACTCTGAGATGCCAAATGAGATGTTTCTTTGGTCAACGAATGAACGGCAGCGGAGCAATCAATGAAATCGGGCTTTAGACCAGCTAGGCCCGCACAGCAAAAAGAAGGGAGTTCTTACATGCAGCTAGATTTGCAATCACGCCGCGGTTGTCGATGTTCAAGAGGCAAACCATATTCATGAGGCTTCAGGCGACTCGCTTCTCTACCAGGCTATTTCCCCCATTTGAGCGGGCGCTTAACTACGGATCTCAACAACTTTCCCTTGGAGGATAGACGCAATGAAACATCGATCATTTCTAAGTCAATTGACGGCCATGCTTATGGCGCTTGTAGTGCTGATGGCTGCGCCGGCAATGTTGGTTGGCCAAACATTTCGCGGCGGGATCAACGGCACAGTGACTGATCCAACCGGTGCGGTAGTGGCGGGAGCGGCAGTAGAAGCCGCCGAAGTATCCACCAGTGCCACGCACAAAACAATTACTTCAAGCGCGGGAGAGTTCACTTTTCAGGACCTTCCCCTGGGGACCTATCGCGTTTCCGTAAGTGCCAGTGGTTTCCAGACGGCCAAAGTCGAAAAGGTTCCGGTCACGGCAGGCAAAATCTACACCCTGCCGGTAAAGCTGAATCTGGCGCAGGCGGCCACCACGGTGGAAGTCGATGCCGCTGCAATCACGCTGGACACAACATCGACGACCCAAACCGAAGTGGTCGGCGGGGAACCCTTGCAAGACACTCCCTTGAACGGCCGTGACTTTACACAGCTGATCATTTTGTCTCCAGGTTTCTCAAACAGCGGCGCCGGCGGCTACGGCTCTCTGAACGGCACCAGGGCAAACCAGATTAACTGGCAGATTGACGGTATCGACAACAACGATCTTTGGCACAACATTCCGGCAGTCAACCAGGGCGGTGTTTCAGGCATCGCAGGTATCGTCCTTCCCATCGATGCTGTCGATCAGTTCTCGGCCCAGACGCAGGCGGCGGCAGAATCCGGACGCAATCCCGGCGGCAGCGTGAATCTCTCGCTCAAGTCCGGCAGCAATCAACTGCATGGAAGCCTCTACTACTACAACAGGAATGAGTTCTTCGGCGCCACCAATCCGTTCACTGCTCCGGTGAAGCAGGAAGTGCGCAACTACAATTACGGATTCTCGGCCGGTGGTCCATTCGTGAAGGACAGGCTGTTCTGGTTCACCACCTTTGAACACCAGCGCTTTACCATTGGCGTCCCTGACCATGCAACTGAGCCTGATCAGGATTGGCAGGGTGCTGCCAAAAAGGCGCTGGCAAGCGCAAACATCCCAGTCAATCCCGTTTCGACAAGCTTACTCGCAGCGCTTTGGCCTTCTGCAGTAACCGGCGCAGGGTCAGGGAGCGGCACCCCAAAAGTAGACAACTACACGAGCACGCAGCCGGAGTTTGGTTATAGTTACAACGGCCTGGCTAAGATCGACTACACCATCAACGACAGGAACAGCTTGACGGCCCATTGGTTTGTGGGCCAGGGCAATCAGGTTGCGCCGGTTGGCTCTACGCTTGCGTATTACTACGAAGTTGCTCCCATCCACGTGCAGAACTACGCGATTGTCTACAGTCACGTATTCACTCCTACGATTACCAATCAGGTCTTGGCAGGCGTGAACTACTTCAACCAGATATTCAACGACGCCAACAACAGCTTTGACGTTGCATCGCTGGGCCTGGTGACCGGCTCCAACCTTCACGGAGCCCCGAACATCAAAATCTCTGGATTCGATGCCATCGGGAAGACACCTCCCGAAGGACGGAACGACATCACTGGACACCTGACAGACGACCTTTCCTGGACAATTGGGAAGCACCAATTCAAGTTCGGCGGCGAATTGCGCCAGGCGCAACTGGACGAGTTCTATCATCGCCACGGATTGGGCGCATTCACATTTGACGGGACACAGGGCCCGGACAAGAATCCAGCGTTGAGCGGCGACTCCTACGACACTGGAAATCTTCGCATCGACGCTCTCGCGGATTTTCTAGCCGGCAATGTCGAGACTTCATCGATTGCGCTGGGAGATCCAGACCGTCAGGTATTTGTAAACACCTTGTCGTACTTTGGTCAGGACTCCTGGCAGATCAGCCCAAAACTGAATGTGAACTACGGAATCCGCTGGGACTACGAAGGACCTCTCCATGACTCCAAGAAGGATCTCTCTGTATTCCGTCCGAACCTCGGCGGCGTTGTTTATCAGGGTAACCAGATCAAAAACCTATATGACCCAACCTACTTGAACTTCAGCCCACGCATAGGCTTTTCCTATCAATTGACTCCGGCCACAGTGCTGCGCGCAGGCGCCGGCCTTTACTTTGACACTCCAAACCTCAATCCCTTCCTCGACAACCGTCCAGGCAACGGTGCTCCAAACGGCGTTGAAGGCAACCCTGGAGGGTCCAATCCGGTCGTCACCGCCACCGCTGGTTCCTATCGGATAGCTGCGGGAGTGGATCCATTCACTTCAAGTTCGCCTTCAAACAGTCTGTTCTCGATCGCCAAGAACTTCGTCCCTTCGCGCAACTTGAATTACAACCTTCAGATTGAGCAGAGCCTGTCTAAGAATGTCGTTGCGCAGGTGGGCTATGTTGGGACAGGTGGGCGTCATCTTCTTGCGATCAGGGACATCAACCAGGCAGCGCTCTCAACAACGGGCGATGGCGTGCGACCCTACCAAGGCCAGTTCCCGGACGTAACTTTCATCAACGAGATCCAAAGCATTGGTACCTCCAATTACAACTCGCTGCAGGCAACCATCAGAGCTTCGAGCTTCCATGGGATTTCGGCGCAGGCAGCCTACACGTGGTCGCATAGCTTCGATGAAGTTACAGCCTATCGCGGCGCGCTACCCCAGGACAGTTTCAACTTCAAAGGCGACTACGGACCCAGCGATTTCGACAACCGGAATATCTTTGTAGGTTCCATCTCCTACCAGGTCCCGGGATCCGACCACTTGCCGCTTCTGACCAGGGGCTGGGAGTTGAACAGCCTGGCAACCTTCCACGGCGGCCTGCCATTCTCTGTGTATAGCTCCGCTGACACTTCCGGCACCAACGATGGAAACCAGCGGGCTAACGCAGTTCCTGGAGTCGATCCCTACGCAGGTTTCCGCAAGGGAGGGGTCGGACTCAATTGGTTGAACCCGGCTGCCTTTGTTGATGCTCCTGCCGGCACCTGGGGTACAACAAAGCGCAACGCTTACACTGGTCCGGGCTTCGCTGACGTGGATCTTTCGATCTTTAAGAATACACACGTCACGGAGAGAATCTCCACGCAGTTCCGTGCGGAACTGTTCAATCTCTTCAACCGCACCAACTACGCTCCTCCGCTACAAGGGAACTTCAATCCGTCTTTCACTCCGGACAACGGGCTATCCCTGTTCACAACCATTGGCAGCTTCAACGGCGCGCCCGGAATTGGTGCAGGAGAACCCTTCAACGCGCAATTCGCATTAAAGGTAATTTTCTAAGACCGAGAGAGCCAATGGATTTGAAATGCCGACCGGGGCAATTCCGTGATTGCATTTCTTTGAACGCGATGTTCAACAAGACGCCTGCCATTCTGAGGCGTCTTGTTGAATCGCACGGTAATGTTGAATCACGATCCCAAACAATTTCCCCATCGAGCGGATCTAAGATTCTTCTCCCAGAAATCTCTTAAAGGCTTTCTTCAACCGTCAACATGTCCAAAGTGTCGCTAATCTTGAAATGGACAGGTGGGAATTGTGAGTCGCGCCTTTCGGGCCGTGATCTCTTTGCTCGCTCCTGAGTCGGTCGCAGAAAGGTAAACCGCACGGATTCCGACAGCCGCAAAGCGTCCCCCGTGAGCCCGAGTTCCGGCGCCACTCAGCACATCGGCCGGGTCCATATAGCGAAATTCGACGCTGCGGAAATAGACCCCATTCAAGGGAACAGCTTGGCCCATCCAGCGCTTGATCGCCGCGCGCTGTCTGGCATTGAAGGTCAAACCGGCTGACCGTCGCGCAACCGGTCGAATTCAATAACCAGATCACGGATGCGGCCGTCCGCGATCAACTCCTGTGGAGTCCTTCCGGCGAAAGCCTCAAGCGGCGTACTGAGCCAATGCTTCTCCTCGGGAGCGACCACATAATCGTCCATGCGAGAGAGCAATTCCCGAAGATCGCGCGTCTTCTTATTCATCTGGCTGGTCCCCCTGCCGGCCTCCCAATTCTGCACGGTGCGGGCAGTTACGTTCAAAGCATTCGCCAACTGCTCCTGGCTCAATCCCAGCCTTTGCCGGGCATCAAGGACGCCGAAGGAAGCTTCCTCGTCGATGCTGTACCGGGGTTGGGTCCGGATGTTGCGGGCCTTCAAGAGTTGTCTCAGGTGCGGCCAATTGAAGGCCAACTGAGCCTCGACAAATCTTAGCCGCCCAACCATCGTTCCCACGCGGAATGCGAAGTCCGAAGAATGGCGCGGCGTGTAGACCAGCAACTTCGACACTCGGCATTGCCGTAGCGCGACAAGTGCGTTCTCGACTGTAGTTTCCTCTTCGGGGTTCGACAGATATAGAACGCTCACAGTGGCCTTTGCGAGGGCTGTAATTTCGTTGCACGGGACGGTCTGGAATCTCGGTGAGTACGGAGCGAAAAGGGATTTCGCTTCCGCCAACGACTTTTGCCGAGCCCATACGACCAGTTCTCTAGTTCCAATTTCGGCCTGCATTTTCTGCCTCCGAATCCGTATTTTCGAAGATTTTCGCACACTACGAAAATATTGATCATTTTTCCTGGAGGCGGTTCTTCAAAGTGGCGGATCGAGATTCGGATCTGCCTAATTCTAAACAGCTTATGCGTGGCAATATTCTTCGCTTTTCTTGCGCTGTCCGTCCGTAAGCTATTGAAAATAAATATGTTAGTTGTGGAGGCGGCGGGAGTCGGTCGGGCTCCAGTACCTC
>Ga0302156_10001303_pt1 | contig 22291 bp, 15 predicted proteins | sample I_Bog_N3_2_FD_193503 | JGI IMG/M metagenome (GOLD analysis project Ga0302156, IMG submission 193503) | Peat permafrost microbial communities from Stordalen Mire near Abisko, Sweden - I_Bog_N3_2 | ecosystem: Environmental > Terrestrial > Soil > Wetlands > Peat | place: Sweden: Abisko, Stordalen... | reverse complement strand
GAAATGGCAATATGAGCCTGGAGTGGAAGACTGCGCGATGAATCTCCGACTTGGATAACGTAGTCGCCCGGATCGGTTTTCCAGGCATGAACCGATGAATCCCAGTGTCGAAAACTTGTCATGTCGAGGTCGAAGGTGACTTGAGCCATCTCGCCCGGACTTAGGGTCTGCGCATAAATAACTTGAACGTATGCTTGTGGCGTTATATTCTTTTCGCATGGGGAATGAGTTGGTCATCTTGCGAAAGAAGTACCGGATGGTCCAAGCTGTTCTGGATGAGCGTGGACGCCGTGTTTGGGCGGCGGCAGAGGCAATCTCTTTGCCCCACGGCGGGGTCTCGTTGGTGGCTCAAGCTACGGGGCTTTCGCGCACGACGATCCATGCCGGCATTCGCGAGTTCGAAAGTCGCAAAACGAAACCTCTGGAAACGGGGCGCAGCCGCAGAGCGGGAGGAGGCCGCAAGCCGCTCACGTTTCATCATCCGGACCTGCTGAAGGCGTTGGAGCAACTGGTGGAACCCCTGGTTCGGGGTGATCCGGAGTCACTGTTGCGCTGGACCGCGAAAAGCACCCGTCACTTGGCTGATGAACTGCAGCGGCAAGGGTATAAGATCGGCGACCGCAAGGTGGCGCAGCTTCTTCATCAGATGGGCTACAGTCTGCAAGCCAATGCCAAAACGCTGGAGGGCGAGCAGCATCCCGACCGCAATGCCCAGTTTGAGTATGTCAGTGAGCAGACGGGGAAGTTTCTGAAGCAGGGACTGCCGGTCATCTCCGTGGATACCAAGAAGAAGGAGTTAGTAGGAAACTACAGCAACCGCGGCCAGGAATGGCGACCGCAAGAGCTACCGCAAAAGACCTTGGTTCATGACTTCCCAGACAAGGAACTGGGAAAGGCAATTCCTTACGGCATCTATGATGTTGGACGCAATGAGGGTTGGGTGAGCGTGGGAATCGATCATGACACGGCCGAGTTTGCCATCGACAGTATCCTGGCCTGGTGGAAGCACATGGGCCGCAAGACCTATCCCAAGGCAACGGAGTTGCTGATCATGGCTGACGCGGGGGGCAGTAACGCTCGCCGATCGCGACTGTGGAAAGTCGGACTACAACGCCTGTCCAATCTCACCGGCCTGCATCTGCATATATCGCATTTTCCTCCCGGAACCAGCAAGTGGAACAAGATCGAACACAGGATGTTCTCTTTCATCACGCAGAATTGGAGGGCGAGACCGTTGGTCAGCTACCAAACCGTGGTTGACTTGATAAGCAACACCAAGACCAAAACCGGTCTCAAGATCAAGGCAAAACTGACGCAGAGAACGTACCCCACCGGAGTTGAAATATCCGCATCGGAGATAGCCAAACTCAACCTAACACAAGAAGTCTTCCATGGCGACTGGAACTACTCCGTGCTCCCTCAATGACAACAAGCTTGTGCAGTTTATTTATGCGCGAGCCCTAAGTCAATTACACGTCTGATGCGACTGCGTGTATCAGAATTCATGGCGGGGATCAATTGGAGGCGGTTGCCCTGCCATAAGTGATGCGGAGAATTCGCACCGATGTATGTTTAGACTCTGGGCTTCCAAGCCGGTTACTCGAGTTTCCAGTGCCGGTACACCGAAATGCTCTCGCGTTGCTTCGTTTCCCTTGGAGGTGATAAGGATCACCGCACTATTCACCAGACCGCACTAACTTCGCCTTGTGGCAAGAATCCTTGCAGGAACCGCTCTGGAGAAGGAATGAACATACGAAGTGTGAACCTCCTGCTCATGGGGCTTGCCGGCGCCGGTTCGGTTTTCCTGGTCTGCGGGGCAGCATTGTCGTCTTCCTCCGGCAGTGAGCGCGTCGCGTCCACAATCCAACCGGCGAAGATAACGATCGATTACCCTGCATCCGGTTCTGTTTTTCCAGAGGAGATCACACCGCCTACTTTTCTTTGGTGCGATTCCTGCGAGTCCGCAAAACGGTGGGGCGTTCGAGTCTCTTTCGCAGACGGCTCCAAGGGAATCCGGTTGGAGATTCCCGGAGACTTCATGCAAGTTGCCGAGAATGACCCGAGGGCAGGATCGCAGGCCGAGCTTACCCCAGAGCAGGCTGTCACGCGCACATGGAAACCGGATACGGAAACATGGGAGAAGATCAAAAAGCTGAGCGCAAAATCCCCGGCAACGATTGCCATCGATGGATTTGCGGACGGCGATTCAACGTCTCCAGTGTCGGCAGGCACGGTGACAATTTCCACGTCGCAGGATCCTGTCGGAGCTCCCATTTTTTACCGCGATGTTCCGCTCATGATGTCTCCTGTTGGCGACAAGGGCGCGATTCAGCCTCTGCCGCCATCCGCCCTACCCCTTATCAAGTGGGAGTTGCGGAACATTGGCGAGGCTCAAAGCCGCACGGTGATGGAGAATCTGCCCACGTGCGCCAATTGCCACTCGTTCTCGCTAGATGGCAAAACAATGGGCCTGGATATGGATGGACCGCGGAACGACAAGGGGCTGTATGCGCTGGTCTCGATTTCCAAAAACATGACCATCCGCAATCAGGATGTTCTCCGCTGGAGTTCCTTCCAGGAGAACCTCGATGCCCCTAGTTCCGAACCCGCGGTGAAGCGGTTTGGGTTCATGTCGCAGGTCTCGCCGGATGGCCGTTACGTTGTGACGTCGATCGGTCCTCCGAACACGAAAACCGGCCATGAGAATGAAGCCCCCGGATTCGCGCCTGGGGTGATCAATCGCCTTTTCAGCATGAACTATCGGCATATCTCCTTCATCCAGGTTTTTTATCCGACGCGCGGCATCCTTGCCTGGTACGACCGGCAGGAAAAGAAGATGCGGCCCCTGCCCGGCGCCGACGATCCGCAATTTGTGCAAACCAGCGCATTCTGGTCGCCCGATGGAAAGTACCTGATTTACAGCCGCGCGCAGGCCCGGGATCCTTATCCACCCGGCGCCGAGAGACCCGAGCATGCCAACGATCCGAATGAGCCTCAGATCCAATACGACCTCTACAAGATTCCCTTTAATGGAGGAAAGGGCGGCAAGGCGATTGCTGTCGAGGGCGCATCGTTGAACGGCATGAGCAACAACTTTCCCAAGGTGTCTCCTGACGGCAGATGGATCGTGTTTGTGCAGAACAAGAACGGCTTGCTGATGCGACCCGACAGCAAGCTGTACATTGTGCCATTCGCGGGCGGCAAGGCGCGGTTAATGAAATGCAACACTTCGCTCATGAACTCGTGGCACACGTTTTCGCCGAACGGGCGGTGGCTTGCATTTTCGTCGAAGGCGCGCTCGCCTTACACGCAGCTGATGATGACGCATATCGACGCCCAAGGCAACGACACGCCTGCGATCCTTGTTGAAAACACGACTGCGGCCAACCGCGCGGTCAATATCCCGGAGTTCCTGAATGTGCCGCCGGGCGGACTGGAAAAGATCGACCCGCAGGCCACCGAGTTTTACCGGCTGTTCAACCAGGCCTACGAATTCATCGAGAACAACCAGATGCCGGAAGCGATTCAAGCATTGCGTGGCGCGCTCGAGCGCGATCCGGAAGATCCTCTGGCGCACTACGCCTTGGCGACTGCTCTCACAGGAAACGACCAGGAGCACGAAGCACTGGAGGAGTACCGCAAGGCCTGTGCTCTCAACCCTGACAATGCGTCATGGCTCGACCACCTTGCCGTATCGCTGGCGCTGAACGGCGATCTGGACGGGGCAATCGCAACTTGGCGTAAATCGCTGACGCTCGATCCTTCCGATCCCGGCGCTGCGACCGACCTGGGAACCGTGCTGCTTGAAACCGGCCACACTCAGGAGGCATACGAGCGGCTGCAAAAAGCTGTAGAAGTGGCTCCCACTTTCCCCAATGGACACAATGAACTTGGGTTGGCGCTGGCAAAGATGGAACGAATCGACGAGGCGGTCAATCAATTGCAAACTGCAGTTGCGCTGGCCCCCACTTCAGCGGAGTATCGCTTCAATCTTGGCTTTGTCCTGGAATCGCGCGGGGACTACGCCGGAGCTGTCGCTCCTCTTCAGAAGGCCGTGGAACTTTCCCAAGGCAAGAACTGGCGCGGCCTCGCCGAGTTGGCTAACGCATATAACAAGACTGGCCATTCAGCCGAAGCCATCCAATCCGCGCGCCAGGCGCTCGATCTGGCCATCGAGCAACACGACGACCAACTGGCGAAGAGCCTGCGGGATGCTCTTGAGCGCTATGAACTCGATGGCGCAGCAAGCAGGCCTCAATAGCAAATGTTGCTCACATTTCCCGCACCTTAGGAACGCGGCATCAGGCGCCTTCGCATCCAGGGATACCGGGGATCTCCCTCGCGGCAAACCGCAAGGCGGCAGCAGGGCCCATCCGGAATTTTGGGCTTGCATGGACATCTACGGCGAATGCAGGATGAAACTGTTTTAGCGCCCTGCGCATCAATAACAGCCTCAACTCATCGTGTTGTCCAGCCGGGCAGTTGCTTTACATTTCGGCACGACTGAAGTCGTGCCTTGACACAGTGCCACGCAGTTGAAGCGCTTGATTATTCACATTGTCTTAGCGCCTGCAGACGGCCAAAGCAAGGCTGCCGAATCTTGACCTATTCCTCTATCGGCGTCGCAGCCTCTTCTTCTGTAACTACGAAAAAGTGGCGCAAGTGTGCTCCTCCAAACGAAGTGGTCATAGCCACATCGGCGGCATCCCGGCCCGTTGCCATGAGTACACGGCCAATCCGGGATTGGTTGTTGCGGGCGTCGAATGTCCACCAACGGCCATCGAGATATACCTCAAACCATGCGCTAAAGTCCATGGGAAGAACTACGGGGACACCGATATCGCCGAGATAACCGGTCGCATAGCGTGCTGGGATGTTGAGTGCGCGGCAAAAGGTGATCGCCAGATGTTGATAGTCGCGACATACGCCCACGCGCTCGGTAAAAACATCGAGAGCAGACATTGTCGGCCGGGCATTCTGATAGTTAAACGCCACTTTGTTGTGGACCCAGTTGCAAATGGCTTGTACGCGGCCCCAGCCCGGTGGGATTTGCCCGAACAGTTCAAACGCGATGCTTGAGAAACGATCCACCTCGCAGTAGCGGCTGGTGAGCAGGAATGTGAGCACTTCGTGGGGGAGATCGCCGACGGCCTGCTCGCGGGCATCCCAATTGACCTCATCCGGAACTCCGGAGTCTCGAATGAGCGTGGAACCGCTGAGTTTGAGTTGCCCTGGAGGCGCGATGAACCGCGTACAGCGATTCCCGAAACCGTCGATGTAATCGCTCACTTCAAGGTCCGGTTCGGTCTTCAGCTCATCCGGTTCCAGTAGGTCGGCGTTGCGAGAAGGATGAACGTGAAGCATCGTCACCATTGCGACCGTGGCGGGAATCTCGAATTGAATGTCGTATGCAAGACGGATAATCATTGTTGCGCCCCTAAGCGTAAGGTTATTGGACTCCGTAGCGTCCCGTGGAAGGAAGTGAAGGGCGGTGCGAGAAGGCGATCTTCCCATTTGGATGCAAGATTGCGAACGCAGGTCGTTGAGCGCACCGCGTCGGATTCCGTCTGGAAGCAGCCGATTGGGCATGCGCCGGGGACCAGACCATTTTCCCTGTTTCTGCTGGGTTTTGCAGTAGTGGAATGGACATCTTTTCAGAGCTCGATATGTTAACGTATCTTTACGCCCCAGCATCCACAAGGCATATAGCGGGTTCGCGGGCTGTGTCGCCAAATGCCTGCTGGCCTCAAATTCAAGGTGTGGGCGGCGAGGGGGCGGATGGGAATACAAGTTGCGCTGAATCACCGGACAATTTATCGGTACGACAAGGCGATATCTCTCGGTCCCCAGATGATCCAGTTGCGTCCCGCTCTGCATTGTCGAACGCCTATTCTCAGCTATTCCCTTGACGTCACCCCCTCCGAACACATTCTGAACTGGCAACTGGACCCGCACAATAATCGCCAGGCGCGCCTTCTCTTTTCAGGGAAGACGAATGAATTTCTGGTTGATGTGAACCTGGTCGCGGATCTAACTCCTTACAACCCATTCGCATTTTTTCTGGAGTCGGGCGTTGAGGAGTACCCTTTCGCCTACGAGCCCGGTTTGGCGAAGGATCTTGAACCCTATCGATCTGTGGATCCGCCTGGACCGCTGCTTCATGCGTTTCTTCAAAGTTTTGTGCATAGGAAGAGCGCAACGATCGGCCTTCTGCTTGACCTGAATAAAAAGATTCGAGACGAAGTCAGTTATGGCACGAGGATGGCGCCCGGCGTCCAGACGTGCGAAGAGACGCTTGAGAAGCGCTCGGGATCGTGTCGGGATTCTGCTTGGCTGCTGGTGCAGAGTCTCCGAAAATTGGGGATCGCGGCAAGGTTTGTCTCCGGTTATCTGATTCAGTTGCAGTCAGACGATCCGGCGTCCGGCGGCCCGGAAGCGGATTCGGCGGATCTGCATGCCTGGGCGGAGGCATTCTTGCCGGGCGCGGGCTGGATTGGCATGGACCCAACCTCAGGCCTCCTCACCGGCGAGGGGCACATCCCGCTTGTTTGCACTCCGACTGCTTTGCAGGCCGCACCAATTGGGGGCACTTCGGAGCCATCCAAAGTGGAATTCAGTTACTCCATGACAACGCGGCGTTTGAACGATCCGCGACGGCCCTCCAAGCCTTTTACAGACCAGGACTGGCTGCGGATAAGACAGGTGGCTCATGGCGTAGACGAAGAACTGAAGGCGCAGGATGTGCGCCTGACAATGGGCGGCGAGCCAACCTACGTCGGCATCGACGACCCCGAGAGCCCTCAATGGAACATCGACGCCGGCGGCGCGATGAAGCGAACCCGCGGCCTGGCGCTCATTCAAGGTCTCCGCTCGGGGATGACGTACGGCGGATTTCTCCACTTCGGACAAGGCAAGTGGTACCCCGGCGAAGCCGTTCCGCGTTGGGCGCTGAGCTGCTACTGGCGCGTCGATGGCGTTTCTGTCTGGGAGGATATTGGCCTCATCGCGCGCGAAGATGGGGAGTACGGTTCTGGAGCGGCCGATGGTCTTCGATTTATTGAAGCGCTCACTCGTCGCCTCCAGGTGAGTTCAGAAAATCTTCTGCCCGCGTATAACCCGGACAGCGAAACGGCGGAGCCAGTTGGCTACATTTTGCCTATACGCCGCCGGCAGCCGGAGGGACAACTGCGCTGGTCGAGTCAGTTGTGGTTTCCCCGGCCGGAACGCCTGCTACTTTCGGTTGGCGATTCACCTATAGGTTTCCGCATTACCACCGACTCCATGCCCTGGGTCGCGCCCGACGAGGTTGAGTACGACTTCGATGCTGCTCCTTTCGAAAAATGGGTCAAGCTTCCGGCACACCCGGCGCGCCGCATGGAACTTTTCGAGATAACCCCCGCGCCCGATCCGCTTCCCGCTGTCTTGCCTGCGTCCGATGAAGTTCCGGTAATGATCCGGCCCTCGTTATGCGTGCAGGCTCGGGAAGGCCGTCTGCATGTGTTCCTGCCCTATACGCCCAAACTTGCGGATTATCTCGACCTGGTAAGCGCGGTTGAAGACACATGCGAGTACCTGAAAACCCCGGTTTGGGTCGAGGGCTACGCCCCAGCGTCCGATCCGCGGCTGCGATCGTTCAGCGTCACACCGGACCCCGGCGTTCTGGAAGTGAACCTGCCGCCTGCGAGTAACTGGGACGAGCTGGAACAGATCAATAATTTGCTCGACAGAGAAGCCCGCCGCAACCGGTTGACCGCTGAAAAATTCAACTACGATGGCGGCCGCGTCGCCACGGGAGGCGGCAACCACATCGTGATCGGTGGCGCCAGCCTGCTGGACAGTCCGCTTCTCCGCCGCCCTGACCTGCTGCGCAGTATGGTGACGTTTTGGCAGAATCATCCGTCGCTGTCGTATCTGTTTTCCGGCATGTATGTCGGTCCCACGAGCCAGTATCCACGCGTGGACGAAGCGCGCATGGATGCCTTGTATGAGCTCGAGGTAGCGTTTCGCAATCTCCCTTCCGGCGATTGCCCGCCTTGGGTCATCGATGGATTGTTCCGCAACCTCCTCGTCGACACCACGGGAAACTCTCATCGCGCCGAATTCTGCGTCGACAAGCTGTTTCCGCCCGAAGGACTGGGGTTGCAACTGGGATTGCTCGAAATGCGCGCCTTCGAAATGGCGCCTCATGTGCAGATGAATCTTCTCCAGATGTTGCTCATTCGCGCCTTGGTAAGCATGTTCTGGAAAACGCCTTTTGAAGGCAGCCTGATCCGCTGGGGTACAACGCTTCACGACCGCTTTATGTTGCCGGAGTTTGTCAGGCGAGACCTTCGCGAGGTGCTCGCCCAGTTGCGGTTGTCCGGGCACAACTTCGAGGACGGGTGGTTCGATTCGCATCTGGAATTTCGCTTTCCGAAGATTGGATCCATCGCCGCGGATGGAGTCGAACTTGAACTGCGTCAGGCCCTCGAGCCTTGGAACGTGCTTGCGGAAGAGACTTTCTCCGGCCGCACGGTGCGTACCGTGGACTCATCGATGGAGCGAATGCAGGTGAAGTTGTCCGGGATCGCACAGGATTCCCGCTACGCAGTCGCATGCAATGGGCGCAGGGTGCCTCTTCAACTCACCGGCGAGACCGGCACTGCGTTGGCGGGAGTGCGGTTTCGTGCGCGGCGCTTGTCCGCAACATTGCACCCTACGGTTCCCGTCCACGCGCCCCTTGTCTTCCACCTTATCGATCGCTTGAGCGGCCATTCGATTGGCCAATGTACCTATCATGTTGGACCACCCGACGGTCGTCTTTACCCAGGTCGTCCCGCCAATGTCGCGGAAGCCGATGACAGGCGCATGGAGCGCTTCCAGGTGGCCACCCCTGCGCTCATCCAGATGGAGGAGCCTGAAGAAGAGATCAACCCGCTCTTTCCCATGACTCTTGACCTGCGGCTGCCGCCACGCGGACAAAAGACACAGATCGAGACGCCGGGGCTCCTGTCATGACCGTCGATCTGTATCAGACTCCGCTCCGCTATGGCGCTGCCTATGACGAGTTATCGGCTGATGGAGTAACTCCTCGACCGCACTGGGCACGCATCATGAAGTCTTTCCGGGCGATCGGCCCCGAAGAGCTGGGTCGACGCTGGCAGCATGCCGAACGCCGTATTCGCGAGAACGGTATCACGTACAACATCTACGGCGATCCGCTTGGCGAAAACAGACCCTGGAAAATCGACATCGTTCCATTCCTGATCCCGGCTGAAGAATGGCGATTTCTCGAAGCAGGCATCATTCAGCGCGCCCGCTTGCTTAGTCGAGTCCTTGAGGATCTTTACGGCTCGCAGGAACTTCTCGCGAATGGACACATTCCTGCCGAGCTTGTTTTCGCCAACCCTGCGTTTCTTCGGCCGCTGGTGGGTGTGCCTGTTCCCGCGCACAGTTATCTTCACATGCTCGCTGTCGATCTTGCGCGCTCGCCGGACGGCCATTGGTGGGTGCTTTCCGATCGCACCCAGGCTCCTTCCGGCAGCGGCTATGCATTGGAGAACCGCACCATCGTCTCCGATGTTCTGCCAGATATCTTCAGCAAGTCGAATGTCCTGCGCCTCGCTCCTTTCTTTCGTGCGCAGCGGGACGCTCTTGCCTCACTCTCGCACCGCAAAAACCCGCGCATTGTTCTTCTCACCCCGGGTCCGCGCAACGAGACCTATTTCGAACACTCGTACATAGCTCGATACCTTGGATTTACTCTGGTCACCGGAGTGGACCTCACCGTGCGCGACCGGTCCATTTACCTCAAGTCCGTTGATGGGTTGGAGCGAGTCGACGTTATACTGCGCCGCGTGGATGATAGCTTTTGCGATCCTCTCGAATTACGAAGCGAGTCACTGCTCGGTGTGCCAGGCCTGGTCGACGCCATCGTAGCCGGAAACGTCGTCGTCGCCAATGCATTGGGGAGCGGCTTGATTGAGACATCGGCGATCATGCCATTTCTTCCCGGTTTATCCAAACATCTGTTTGGCGAGAAGCTGAAAATTCCATCCGTTGCGACCTGGTGGTGCGGCCAACCATCCGCTCTCGATTGGGTGTTGAATCACCTCGATTCTGTCGTGGTGAAGCCAGCGTTTCCTTCGCGCGGTGTAGAGCCTGTATTCGGGGCCGAACTCGACCAAGCCGCAAAGGGGAAGTTCGCTAAGACATTGCGGACCAATCCTCATGAGTTTGTGGCGCAGGAGCAAGTCACTTTGTCCAACGCACCCGTTTGGGATAATGGACACCTTCATTCGCGCAGTGTTGTGCTGCGTGCTTACGTGCTCAACACAGGTAATGGATGGACGGCGATTCCAGGGGGCCTGGTGCGGGTTGCCGAAACAGAAGGATCGGTCGTCTCCATGCAGCGCGGCGGACACAGCAAGGACGCATGGGTACTCTGGGATGGACCCGTCGATACATTCAGTTTGCTCCGTCCTCGCAATGAGCCGGTTGCGTTGCGCCGCGAGCTGCCCGGTGTGCCGAGCAGCGTAGCCGACAATGTTTTCTGGCTGGGGCGATATGTCGAGCGCACCGAAAATACCGCTCGAATCGTGCGCTGTTTGAGCTCCCGTGTGCGGCAGGCTAACGACGCGGAGCTAGCTTGCCTGATCAGACTGCACAGTTGCCTGGAATCGCGTCAAAGCAAGTTGCCGAAGGCTAAGAACAAGCGGCCTACGTCGCTGCAGTTTGAACAGGAATTGATCTCGATCGTTACCGATCCAAAGCGGTCTGAAAGCCTGGCCTCTTCGCTGGCAGAGTTATCTCGCGTCGGCGGCACGGTCCGAGAGCGGTTGTCGGCCGATATGACGCTTCTCATCGGGCAGTTGCGGGACTCCGTCGAGGTTGGGCGAGAAAAAGAGTTTCTCGAGTATCCGGTACTCCTTACCCTTTGGCTGGAATTGCTCTCCGCTTTTTCCGGGCTTGAGCGCGAGAACATTTGTCGGGGCATAGGCTGGTTGTTTCTCAGCATAGGCCGGCGTCTCGAACGCGCAATCTATCTAACACGGCAACTACGTGAAATCACCAGGCCCCTCGCCGAGCAGGACTGGCCGCTCCTGGAGTGTTTGCTTGAAGTCAGCGACAGCTCCATGGCTTACAGGAGCCGGTACTACACCACCCTGCAGCCGTTGGCGGTTCTGGATGTTCTCATGGCCGATGAGACCAATCCCCGGTCGTTGGACTTTCAACTGGCCCACCTCGCCGATCTCTACGAAAGGCTGCCGCGGCATTTGCCGAATGATTTGCAAATGGTGCGGGATGCCTTGGCCGAGTTGCGTGGGTTCGATCTGCGCAAGATAAAGTACCCGTTGCCCGGAGCTTCAAGGGTCGCAAATGGTACCGATGGCCCTGTTCAGCTTGAGCGCTACCTCAGAAGGCTGGAAAGATTGCTGCCTTCCTGGTCAAATAACCTGTCAACCAGATACTTCAGCCACGCTCGCACGTTGCCGGTCACCATGGGCCTATGATCTACAAAATTGTCCATCGAACCACGTACAAGTACAAGTATCCGGTCTCGGTCGGGAACCATGTCGCGTGTCTCAAGCCGCGTTCTCTTCTTCAGCACCGGTTGGCAAAGTGCGAACTGCACATCCAGCCAACCCCGGCAGCAATCACCGAGAGAGTGGACTATTTTGGAAACACTCTCTACTTCTTCACCATCCGGGAACCGCATACGGAATTGGTAGTGGAAGCGCGAAGCGAAGTTACCATGCAGGATATTGCGACTTCATTGCCACAACCGGCTATCCCCTGGGAAGAAGCGGTTCGATCGCTGCCCGAGGATCGTAGCCCAGAGGGACTTGGAGCCTACCAATTCAGATTTGAGTCGCCGCGCATTCCGTTGCGAGCGGAGTTTGCAGAGTATGCGCTCAAGTCGCTTACTCGCAGACGGCCGCTGCGCGAAGGGCTTCTGGATCTCACCGACCGCATCCACAAAGACTTTCGGTTCGATTCTGGAGTGACCACTGTCCGCACAACTACAGAAGAGGTTTTTCGCAAGCGGAGGGGGGTATGCCAGGATTTTGCGCACTTGCAAATTGCCTGCCTGCGTTCCGTGAATCTGTCGGCACGCTATGTCAGTGGATACCTCCGAACCTATCCACCTCCCGGACAACCCAGGCTTGTGGGAGCGGATGCGTCTCACGCGTGGGTGTCCGCGTATTGTCCGGGGACCGGCTGGCTTGACCTCGATCCCACGAACAATCTGATTCCCTCAAACGGCCACGTGACGCTAGCCTGGGGACGAGACTACGGCGACGTGAGTCCTCTCCGCGGCTTGATTCTAGGAGGCGGAGTGCATGCCCTTACCGTTGCCGTTGATATGGAGATGTTCGAATCCTGACGATCGCAAGCGCAAATACCTGTGAGCGGAGATGCGTGCATAGGATTGTTCAGTTCTCTGAATCGGTCAAATGAGTTCTGAGCCAGAGTTACCGCCCAACCCTTCGCACAAGACAAGGTCAACTGGTCAACATCGGCTGGCCATGAATACAATAGTTGCCGGTGCCGGAACCATCGAGAATGAATCGTGCGCCGTACACCGCGTCCCGTGCGCCATGGACGATCAACAGAAACTTGTCGGTCTTCAATGCTGCTTCATACTCGATGACGCTGTCCTTCGGAATGCCAATACTGATCAGGCCTGCTCCGAGAGCGCTGACCCCGCCGACAACAACCGCTCCCTCAAGGCCTGCGACAATCCAGCTAACCAGTGGACCAGCAACGAGAACTGGTCCGATGCCTGGTATTGCAAAGAGCGCCGATCCAAAGAGCAGTCCCCAGAATCCACCCCAGAATGCTCCGACCTTGCCCCAGTATTTCATCCGATCACCAGCGTTGTAGTAGCCGACTACATGTTCATCGGTGTGTGTGCCTCTGCCCGCGATCGAGAGGCTCTTCATATCGACCCCGGCCTGTTGGAGCGCCTTGACGGCGCGTTCTGCTTCCTCGTGAGAGTCGTATACGGCGACAACTGAGTTTGTTGCTGACATTGCTTTCTCCCGGTTTCTTCGGTTCAATGCGGTTAGTCGCACCTTGCTGAAAGTGCGGAGGAAGAGCCATGCTTATGGCTTTCTCTGTGGACACCATGGGCGATCGTTGAAAGTCTGCGCTGACTGCGGAAGCCCTTCCCGCGCGGTCAGCACGATTCTCCAATCTAGGGCGCCTGGCCATCTGTTCAATTGGATACAGTCATTCCCGCATTACAGATTGACAATCGCACTGTGCGACGGTAGCCCTGCGCGCAGATGGGCATTGCGCAGGCTCGACAAGATTAGCTGGCCAAAGAGAAAGTGTGAAGCGATCCCTGTGACTCGAACCGATGGTAGCGAGGCAACATATCTTGTAGGCGGCGGCATCGCTTCCCTTGCCGCTGCGGTTTTCCTCATTCGCGACGGAGATGTGCAAGGGCACACAATCACGATCATCGAGGAGTCATCCCGGATTGGCGGCAGTCTTGACGCGGCCGGAAACGCGACTGACGGCTACGTGATGCGTGGCGGCCGCATGATTGAAAGCAAGTATCTGTGCACTTACGACCTATTCTCGTCTATCCCGACTCTCGATGGAACCAGGACAGTGACGCGGGAGATATTTGACTGGAACGAGACGATGAAGACCGCCTCCAAGGCGCGGCTGTTTCGGGATGGTCACAGGGTCGATGCTCCCAGTTTTGGTTTGAGCGAGAAGGATATTCTCAATCTCGAGCGCCTGGCGATCGAACCCGAGAGCCTTCTTGGACGCAGTATGATTTCCGATCAGTTCGATCCGGGGTTCTTTGAGACGGACTTCTGGCACATGTGGTGTACTACGTTCGCTTTTCAGCCCTGGCATAGCGCAGTCGAGTTCAAACGATATCTGGTGCGCTTCACTCATATGGTTTCCGGCTTCAATACGCTTACCGGCATTATGCGGACTGTCTACAACCAGTACGATTCGATGGTGCGCCCGCTTCACAAATGGCTCGAAGAGCGCAGTGTCAACTTCATGCTCAACACAACTGTTACTAACCTCGTGTTCGCGCATAGGAAAGACGGTTTTGCTGTCGAGAAGATCGTTGTCGAAGAGGGAGGTCGTCTCAGGGAAATCGATGTTACAGCGCAGGACAGAGTCATCGTAACTCTTGGGTCCATGACCGAGGGTTCGAGTCTGGGCTCAATGGACTCGGCCGCAGCTTTACTTGGGAAAGCCGATGGCGGTTCCTGGGCTCTTTGGGAGAAGATCGCGGCGGGCCACACCGAGTTCGGGCATCCTTCGAACTTCGCCGACCGTATTGAACAATCAAAGTGGATTTCATTTACGACTACACTTCATGACCCTATACTCTTCGAACTGATCCGGGATTTGACGGGCAATGTCCCCGGAGAAGGCGGGCTCATTACCTTCCCGGAGTCAAGTTGGCTGGCATCGATCGTGTTGCCACACCAGCCACATTTCATTGCGCAGCCAGAGGGGGTGCAGGTTTTCTGGGGTTATGGACTGTTCGTCGATGTGCCGGGCAATTTCGTGAAGAAGCCCATGTCGTCATGCACGGGGCGAGAAATCATGACGGAGATCGTAGGCCATTTGCGCCTCACTGAGCATCGTGCCAGGATTCTCGATGCCTGCGTCTGCATCCCGTGCATGATGCCTTTCATCACCAGCCAGTTTCTTCCTCGAAGCAAGGGCGATCGCCCCCAGGTTATACCTGAAGGTTTCAAGAACCTCGCCTTCGTTGGACAGTATTGCGAACTCCCCGACGATGTGGTGTTCACAGTTGAGTATTCCATTCGCTCCGCGCAGACGGCCGCCTACTCTTTGCTTGGCCTCGAGCGTAAGCCGCCACCCGTATACAAAGGTCAATTCAATCCCCGCATTTTGCTGGAGGCTTTTCTGGCCCTGCATGAAATTGGTGTCTAGGTCGGGCAACTCCGCGGGAGCCGCGTCTGGCAGGTCGGCTTCCGCTGCGTGCCGATAAACTGAGGCCGTAAGTAAGGGGACTGCTCTTGCTTCTTTGGAAGTCGTTTCTTATCGCCTTCAGCGTGCTGTTTCCGCTGATCAATCCGCTGGGGTCGGCTCTAGTGTTCCTAGGGCTCGCAGGCGAGGCGCCACCAGCTGTCTATCGGTCATTGGCGCGGAAGATCGCTGTTAATAACATCGTCTTCCTGACCATAATCGAACTGCTGGGCGCGACGATTCTCAATTTTTTCGGAATCTCTCTGCCCATCGTCCAACTCTCCGGAGGAATTGTGATTGCGGCGATGGGGTGGTCTGTATTGAACGAGAAAGATGCGCGCGCGAATGTTAGGAACAAGGAGGAAGAGAGCGAAGTTCGAGACGAAACACGGACACGATATCTTGAGCAGGGAGCCTTCTACCCGTTCACATTTCCCGTGACTTCTGGCCCTGGCACGCTTGTCGCGCTCCTGACGCTCACCGCTCACATCTCGAATCGCGAAATTTCAAGAGATGTCCTGGCCCATGTTGGGATATTTCTCGCTGTGGTCGTTCTCAGTGTGCTCGTCTATTTCTGCTACGCGTATGCTCCAAAGATCACCAAGATCATTCCTCCGTCTACTGCGCATGGCATTCTGCGGGTCGTTGCGTTCATTCTGCTTTGCATTGGCGTGCAGATCGCATGGAACGGATTCGCAGTTCTGATCGCTGAGGTTCTCAGACCCTGAAGACAAACAGAATGAGCAAAAGGGAGCAGACGATTCGCCCGGCGAGTAGTTGAATGACAGAGGCGATCATTGCAGGCTACTTGCATCCAACCTGCACACTTTGCATATCACAAAGAAACTCAGGTTTGCCATCTTCCATCCGTCTAAAACATCCAAAGTAACAGAACGCTTTTCCTGAAGGACTCATCCTCATGATTTCTTTGTTAGACCCCATTCAGATCGGCGAGATTCATCTGCCGAACCGGGTTATTATGGCTCCGCTAACTCGCTTGCGGGGCACATCAGAGCACATTCCGACGCAACTCATGGTCGAATACTATACACAGCGCGCCGGTGCAGGCCTGATCGTCTCCGAAGGCATCCCGGTTGTACCGCAGGGCGTTGGCTACGCGAATGTGCCGGGGATTTGGTCGCCGCAACAAATCGAAGCCTGGAAAATGGTGACGAGGGCAGTGCATGGGGCAAATGGCCGCATTTTTGCTCAGTTATGGCATGTGGGCCGCATCTCAGACCCGCGCTTTCTGGAAGGCAAACTGCCGGTCGCTCCCAGCGCAATCCAACCGGCGGGCCATGTGAGCCTGGTGCGCCCCGTTACCGATTATGTGACGCCGCGCGCACTTGAGATTTCCGAAATTCCGGGCATCGTCGAGGCCTTCCGCAAGGGAGCAGAGAACGCGAAACAGGCCGGCTTTGACGGTGTCGAGATACATGGGGCCAATGGCTATCTCCTCGATCAGTTTTTGCAGGACGGATCCAATCACCGTACAGATGCATATGGCGGATCGATTGAAAACCGCGCCCGGCTCATGCTTGAAGTCGCGGACGCGGTGGTCTCGGTTTGGGGCGCCAAGCGCGTGGGGATGCATTTGGCGCCGCGTGGCGATTCGCAGGACATGCACGATTCGAACCCACCGGCAACTTTTGGCTACGTTGCGTGTGAGTTGGGCAGACGCGGGCTCGGCTTCCTGCTTGCGCGGGAGTTCTTCGGTCCCGACCGATTGGGTCCGCAACTCAAGAAGCAATTCGGCGGCGTATACATCGCAAATGAAAAATACACGCTGGCACAAGCGAATCAGGTCATCCAGGACGGTGAGGCGGATGCGGTAGCCTTTGGCCAACTCTTTATTGCCAACCCTGATCTACCGTCTCGGTTTACCAGCCATGCATTGCTCAATGTGCCGGACCCAAGCACGTTCTTCACATCGGGGCCACGTGGCTATACCGACTACCCGACGTTGAGTGTGTAGCGAAGGAATCAATTCAGTCATTGTCAAGATAGTCTGTTGGGTCTCTTGACAATAGTTGGTCGACGCAAACGAGGAGCCTCGATGAATGAGACCGTCCGCTTATTGCAGGCGCATCACAGCAGCCGCAGCTATAAGACCGACTCAATACCGGAGGAAATACTCGAAGCTATCATCGAGTGCGCACATCGTGCTCCGACATCCACCAACAGTCAAGAGGTATCACTGGTTGTCGTGCGCAATGCTGACAGCCGCGCGCGCATTGCGGAAATTGCCGGTGGCCAGCCATGGATTGCGAAGGCCCCGGTGTTCATCGCGGTAGTCGTAGACCTGTATAAGACGGGCCTCGGCGTAGAGAAGGCCGGTGCCGAGCAGGTATTCCAACGTACCCTCGAAGGGGTACTGGCCGCGGTCAGCGACGCCGGAATTGCCATGGCGACGCTGATGGCAGCCGCACGCGCTTTTGGTCTCGGCATTGTACCCATAGGCGGAATTCGCCGCGACCCACAGGCAATGATCGATCTTCTTGAGTTGCCGCCGAACACGTTTCCTGTAGACGGAGTCGTGCTCGGCTACGTTGCTGAAGAGTCTTCTCAAAAGCCTCGCATGACGATCGAGAGCTTCCGACATGACGAAAAGTATCATCCAGAAACGCTGCAGCCAGCGATTGACGCCTACGACCGGACTCTTCAGGAGTATTGGCAAGAAATTGGGCGCACCGACGGGTTTTCATGGTCGGCAAATATGGCGCAGCACTACAGCACGTTTTCCCGATTGATCAAGTCTGTTGCCCAAAAGCAGGGCTTCACGATCGAGGTGTAACTGGATGAGCGAAGAAAGCGAAAATCGCTCCTCTGGCGTTTTCCGTGGAGAACAATGACCGCAGCCCACTACGATGAGGTGATACCCGGCCCTCGCCAGCGCGCCGCTGTTGTCGTCGCCCACCCGGACGACGAGATACTCTGGTGCGGCGGCTACATTCTGAGCCATCCGGAATTCGATTGGCGGATTGTGACTCTTTGCAGAGCGTCCGATCCGGACCGTGCACCGAAGTTCCGCCGGGTCCTGGAGCAATTAGGGGCGGTAGGTGAGATGGCGGATCTGGACGATGAGCCCGGCCAAGTGCCGCTACCAATCGAACAGATTCAGGAAACCATAGCCCGATTATTGGCTGGAAACAGCTACAGCCTGGTTCTCACCCATGGCCCAAAGGGCGAATACACACGGCACCGCCGGCATGAGGAGTGCTGCCGAAGCGTGGTTGCGCTTTGGCGATCGGGCAGCATCGCCACAAACCGTCTATGGCTCTTTGCTTACGAAGATGGAGGGCATGCGTACTTGCCTCGGGTTCGCGACGACGCGGATCGGAGGAATGTGCTGGCAGAGAGCGTATGGCTTGAAAAGCGCCGGCTCATCACGGATGTCTATGGGTATGGGGCCGACACTTGGGAAGCACAGGCCACTCCGCGGGAAGAAGGCTTTTGGTGCTTTGACTCGGTTGCAGCAGCAGCGAAACGCATAGCATCTTGGGAGATCGAATCGTGAAAGTACTTGTACTGAGTGAATACCCCGCACCGGCGGCCGGCTTGGCGCTGCAAGGCGAACTATTGTGCCGGGGCCTCCGTGAGATGGGCGTCGACGTCCACCCGGTCCATTTGGAATCGCCTCTGGAAAAGGAATGGTACTATCGTTGGTTTCAGCCGGACATCGTGGTGGGAGTGGGGTTCTGGGGCCATGTTCCGAACCTGGTCAAGCACCCGCAGCAGTTTGGGATGAAGGCCGTGCCATGGCTTGTGGCCGATGGATATATTGCGGAACACCGTGAAACGCTGAACGCTCTGCCGCTGATTCTGGTCACCTCCAACTGGGTGAAGGAGGTCTATATCAGGGACGGCATCAAGGGCGACAACATTGTGGTGCTTCCTGTGGGTTGCGATACGGACCGCTACGCGCCGCACCGCCGCGATGACCTGAAGGTCCAATCGATCCGCGAGGATTTGGGAATATCGAAGAACCAGTTGATGATCCTGACCGCAGGCGGCGATGGTGCTTCGAAAGGTGCTCAGGAAGTCATGCAGGCATTGGCGCTGATCGATGCCGAGGCGCCTGACTGGAGATATGTCTGCAAGGTTTGGCCTCAGGCTCGCACCGAACAACAGAACCTGATCGATCTCAAACTGGCGGCAGATCTGGGCATCGGCGAGAAGGTCATTTTCTCGACAAATGTTGTCTCGCAGAATTTCATGCCCTACTTATTGTCTGCGTGCGACATCTACGCTGCGCCTTCGCGGCTGGAGGGTTTTGGCATGATTCAAGTTGAGGCGAACGCCTGCGAGAGGCCAGTGATCGCAATCGATGCCATGGCTTTTCGCGACACCATGGTCCACGGCGAGACGGCATTCCTGGCGAAGGTGGCGGAGGAAAGAAAGATCACCGAGGCGCTTTACGGCGAAGGCCACGACTACGAGAAGAGTCATCGAATCGTATTTCCGAATCCACGAACAGCCGAATACCGGGCGAGCGTGCCCGACATCGCCAAGTACCTTCTGCTTCTCATGCGGGACAGCGCTTTGCGGCAGCGCATGGGAGAAGCGGGTCGAAAACGCGTGGTCGAGTTATTCGACTATCGCCAGGTCGCCAGGCAATTCGTAAAGATAGTCTCCGACCGATTGGGTATTCAATAGAAAGCAACAAGGCGCGAGCGATCGGCACCACAACCGAGCACGCCAGCGAGGAGTTTATGTCATTCGACGATAAGTCACTCATTGCTATTGAGCAGGCAAAAGATGCGGCGCTGCAAATTCTGCTGCATAACTCAGTGGGACCATTTCAAGGATTGCCTCGAACTGCTGGCTGGGGGTATCCGGAACCGTACACACGGGACTTGATGATCTCAGCTCTCGGTTTTCTGGCCACCGGCAACGAGCAGCTTGCGGACGCTTTGGAACGCACACTGGTAGCGCTTGCCAGCAATCAGACGCCGCATGGCCACATCGCATCCCTCGCACACGATCCAGATAACCGCGGCTCCAGCGATTCGACGCCACTCTTCCTCTTTGGACTAGCCCTCTACAGAATATCGAGGAACCAGCCGGAGTTCCTCCGTGAGGAAGCAGAGAAGGCCCTGCGGTGGATGCAATACCAGAGTCCCGATGACAGGGTGATGGTGGCTCAATTACCAACCAGCGACTGGCGCGATGAACAGTACGTGATGGGGTACGGGCTGTATGTGAATATGATCGTCTATGCGTATCTTCGCCTCTATGGTAAGCACGAGTCCGCCGAGCAACTGCGCGGATTGATGAGCCGTCTGGAAGTCAGTGGGGAGCAAAAGAAAAGCTATGAGCAAGAGGCTCTTGTGGAGCCAACCGCGCCCTACTACGGACTCTATTCGTACAAGATCATGAGCAGCGATCGCTTCGACCTGCTGGGCAACAGCCTGGCGATACTAACTGGAGTCGCTTCGCCTCCGTGGGCAGAAAACCTGGTGGCTTGGATTGAAGCCGAGTGCGAGGCCATGCGGGGGCACGGGGATCTTGCCGTGGATTTGCCGCCCTGTTTGTTCCCGTACATATTGCCCCATCATGTGGATTGGCTGCCACGATACGAGCGCTATAACCGGCCTGGAGACTATCACAACGGTGGTGTGTGGCCATTCATCTGCGGTTTCTATATAGCGGCATGCGTAGCGGCGGGGCAGATGGAACTGGCTGAGCGCAAGCTATTGGCGCTGACCGAGGTGGTCAAGCCATGGCATGAAAACGCGGCGGAGTGGGGTTTCAACGAGTGGATTCACGCCCAAACCGGCAAGCCCAGCGGCCGGGATTGGCAAACCTGGTCGGCCGCCATGTACTTATACGCCGCAGAGTGTGTGCAGAAGAAGACCACACCGTTCTTCAGCGAAATGCGGGAAGCGGGATCCCTTTCGGTGGCCAACGTTTGACCGCACAACGTAGCACTGGTTCGCACAATGAATTGCATTGCACCAACCAGTGCCGTATGCCCTTCGACAGTGCGCTATTGCACCAGAGTATCGCCCGCGGTATCCAGCGTTGCTCCCGCCGGAACCAGAGTTGTGGAAACCACCTTGCCATCCTGTGAGCCGCTGTACGCGGTAATCCGGGATGCGTCGATGCCCTTCTCCTTCACCAGATATGCCTTGGTGTTTGAGGCGCGCTCAGCGGCAAGCTTTCTGGCACGCTTCTCCCCGCTGGCTGCATTCCCTACGATGGCCAGCTTCGCATCGGTGCTGCGCTGTAAATTGAGTGCGATTTCGTCCAGGCAGGCCTTTGCCTCGTTGTCCACGCGGGCCGGGCGGCGAGCGTCGCGATCGAACTGAACGGAGCACAGCGCGCTGGTTACCGGCTTTGCTGCGATGACAGGAGCTGCGACCGTCACTGTTGTCGTGCCTGAGGCAGTTTGACCTTTGTCATCGGCCACATTGCAGGTCACGCCTATAACTCCAGTCAAAGCGCCCACGGTAGACAGAGTAGCCGTCGTGCCGTTTCCGCTCACGGAACCTGAGGTCGAGTTATAGCTGTAAGTCAGGGGACGATTCTCAGGACTGACGCCGGTTGCCGTGATCGTGGAGGGATCTCCTGGAACCACGCTGGACGGGCTCGCTGTACAACTGACCGTCGGCGGCTCAAACGGCCTCACCACGAATGCAGCTGTGCAGTCGGCATTCTGGCTGGGCTTGTCTCCCTCCGATACATGGCCTTTAAGCGTGTAGGAACCAGGAGCCGTATTTTTCGTGTCGATACTCGCGGTGCTCGAAGTTCCAGAGACTGTTCCGCCATCGACCGACCAGGTGTAAGCGGCCGTCTTTGCGGGGTCCAGATTGAGAGCGGTGCCTGAAACCGCAATCGGACCTCCGGGAAACACCGACGATGGGAGGACCGAACAGGAATAAGTGAGCGGCGCGGGAGGCGGCAGTGGAGGAGCGGCGTTCCCGCCGAAGCGAAGCACAATTCCGGAAGATAAGCGTATATCGTTTTGTAGCGCCTTGGATCCGGTATCCAGGTTTTCGAACCGCGTCATCAGGTATTCGGCCTGAATGATGCGGATGGCGAAACGGTGGTGGACCCTGACGTCGAGGCCGGCTCCAGCAGTCATGGCAAAAGCGTTCTCAACGGGGAGAAGGGGTGTGCAGGAATCGCAGATCGTCTCCTGGCTTGCGCGTATGCCCCCAAACAAAGCCTGAGCAAAGGGAGTGATTCTATCGTGCTGCCGGAAGGACAGGCGCGGGCCACCCATAAAGGTGAACACAGTTCCGGCTTCAACCGCGTTGGCTGGGCCCACGGCGCCGGGAGGGTTGCCGGTCGTGAGGAGGAGGCGCGTTTCGTTGTAGCCGCCAAAGTC
>Ga0302156_10001301_pt1 | contig 22312 bp, 21 predicted proteins | sample I_Bog_N3_2_FD_193503 | JGI IMG/M metagenome (GOLD analysis project Ga0302156, IMG submission 193503) | Peat permafrost microbial communities from Stordalen Mire near Abisko, Sweden - I_Bog_N3_2 | ecosystem: Environmental > Terrestrial > Soil > Wetlands > Peat | place: Sweden: Abisko, Stordalen... | reverse complement strand
GGCTCGGCGATGGTGGTGACCGCCTCATTTGGCCTGATTGCTGCCGGATTTGTTTTGAGGAAACTTTCCGAGACGGCAATATTAATTGCTTAGCTGCTTATAACTGGCGAGGCTGTCATTTTGTGTTAAATTGGTAAATGGATTAATTTATCTATTCATATATCCATTCACAAATCTATTCCCGATATGACTGCTTACGCCGATCAAGTACGCTTTCAGCTCTCTCAAGGGCCGCTTTCTGCGCGCCAACTCATTGAAAATATTGGAATTAGTCAGCCTACGCTTTCGCGGGCGATTACCTCAATGGGTGGCGACTTGGTGCGTATTGGTGCTGCGCGATCTATTCAATATGTCTTGCGTGACAATCGGCGTGCGCTGCCGGACATAGATATTTTTCGAGTCGACACAGATGGCAAGCTTGGGCGTCTGGGATTGCTGGTGCCGGTCTGCCCAGAGGGTTTCGTGATGCAGGAAGTCGGCGGCGTGGCTCACCATAGTCACAGCCTGCCCTGGTGGCTTCTGGATATGCGCCCGCAGGGCTTCATCGGACGCGCGTATGCCGCCCGGTATGCCGCCATGCTGGGTTTGCCCAACCGCCTTGCCGATTGGAATGATACCCATGCGCTGCGAGCGTTGATGGCGCATGGTCATGATGCGGTGGGTAACCTGCTGCTCGGCCAGCTAGCTTGTGAGCGTTTCCTTAATGTTCCAGCCGCCTTGCCGATAGTAGAGCAAGACAAAGTCCAGGCCTATGCGCGCTTGGCTCAGGAAGCCGCCAACGGCGAGCAGCCAGGATCGTCTGCAGGAGGCGAACAGCCGAAATTTGCCGCCTTGGCGCAGACAGCACATGGTGTGCGTCACGTCTTGGTCAAGTTTAGTCTGGCCGACATCAATCCTGTCACCGAGCGTTGGCGCGACCTGCTGCTGGCCGAGCATCACGCGCTGAGTACGCTCAACAGTGGCGGTGTGCCGGCGGCGCGTTCCTGCGTGATCGATCATGGCGGTCAACGCTTTCTGGAACTGGAACGCTTTGACCGGATTGGACTGTCGGGACGGCGAGGCCTGTTTTCTCTGGCGGCGCTGGAGGCGGAGTTCGTTGGCGATGCCAGCGCACCCTGGCCGACGCTGACCAGGCGTTTGGCCAAGGATGGTCATATCGCGCAGGAATGTGCAGAAGGGGCGGCGCTGCTATACGCATTCGGTAGTCTGATTGGCAACACCGATATGCATCACGGTAATTTGTCATTTGTCAGCGATCAAGGTCGTCCTTATCTGCTGGCGCCGGCCTACGACATGCTGCCGATGGGATTCGCGCCAGGTTCCGGCGGCAGCTTGCCGGTTCACCTGACGCCGCTCAATTTGCGCGCCGAAATCGCGGCGGCAGTCTGGAGTAGAGCATTGATGCTGGCAGACGATTTCCTGGTCAGGATCAATGCTGATGCGCGCTTTACGCCAGGTTTTCGAGATTGCCTCACCAGTCTGGCGCAGCATATTGAAGATGCGCGTAGCAAGCTCACACGTCTAGCTTAGGTACTTTCCCGCACCGCCAGCTGGAAGCCCAGATCAAGCCGCGACTTGGCGATCGGTTCGCCCTTGAGTTTTTGGATCAGCAATTGCGCCGCCTGGTAGCCGATGTCATAGCGCGGCGTGACGATGGTCGTGATCGACGGCGTGGCGCAGGCGGCCCAGGACAAATCGTTGAAGCCGGCAATGGCCATTTTCTGCGGCACCTTGATGCCGCGTCGCTGGCATTCAAACAACGCGCCCAGCGCCAGATCGTCGTTGCAGCAGAACACCGCATCGCAATCGGGCACCATCTCTAGAATCCGGCTCAGCAATAGCGCGCCCATGTCGATGGTGGTCGGTTGCGTCAACAGCACTTCCACATTGGGATCGAGACCAGCTTCGATGAGGCCTTTGCGGAAACCGTCACGGCGTTTCATCATGCGTGGGTCGAGTTGCGCGGCCAGAAAGCCGGGGCGGCGATAGCCGCGTTCAATCAAGTGACGCGCCACCGTATAACCGGCCTTGATCTGCGAAAAGCCGACCGACATATCTTCATTGCTCTTGCCCAGATCGAACATGCGCACCGCCGGGATCGCGCGAGTGGCCAACTGCTGGCGCAGGATCTCGTGCTGATCCACACTCGACAACAGAAAACCGGCTGGCGCATGGGCCAGATAAGTGGCAATGAGCTGGCTCTCTTTTTCGCGCGAATAACCGGACTCGCCAATCAAGAACTGATAACCGGCCAGCGCCAGATAGTCGCGGATGCCGCTCAGGGTTTCGATGAACACAGTATTGGTCAGCGACGGTACCAGCACAGCGATCACCTGTGAGCGCGCCGATGCCAGCGTACTAGCGGCCTGGTTGGGTACGTAGCCGAGTTGCTTGATGGCCAGCGCAATGCGCTCTCGTACCTCCTGCTGCACCAGCGCCGGCGTCTTCAAGGCGCGCGACACTGTCATCGAACTGACCCCGACATGGCGCGCCACATCCACGATGGTGACGCGACCGGTGGCGCGGCCGGTACGGCTGGGCTTGGCGGCGGGCTTGCTGAGGGCGGACGGGGTGGCGACGGACTTGCTCACGGATGGCTTGGCACAATGACGACGATAGAGAGAAATTCTGTTAGCCCACATGATACCTGCAGATGCAGCGGTATAGCTGATTCCAGGCGGCAGCAAGCTATGCTGCGGTGCGAGATATTCATATAAATGATTTGACAGCCAATTTTTGTTAGCGTTACCATCCGGCCAATGTTAACGCTAACATTGATCCATGTTGCATTAATCCCGACATGTTCGATGTTGCCCGTAGACAGATAATTTCTTCTAAAACACTACAAAGATAGTGCAATGCGCGGCTTGCGCACAGCGGCCGCCGACACTAACGCCATGGAGACTCCGCATGTTCGGATTGAGTAACGACGCAAATCTTTTGTTGAACGCCATTCTGGCGATCGTAGTGCTGATTGTCATGATCACGCGTCTGCGCATACACCCCTTTATTGCCCTGATTATCACCTCAGGTTTTCTCGGCCTGATATCCGGCATGCCCCTGCCGCAAATCGTCAAGTCCTTCCAGGACGGCTTTGGCGGCGTGCTCGGCTTTGTCGGTATTGTGCTGGGCTTGGGTACCATGCTCGGCAAGATGATGGCCGAGTCCGGCGGTGCCGATCAGATCGCGCAGACCCTGGTGCGCGCTTGCGGTAAGCAGCGCGTGCATTGGGCCATGATGATCGGAGCCTTTCTGGTCGGTATTCCACTATTCTTTGAAATCGGCTTCGTGCTGCTCATCCCGCTGGTGTTTATCGTCGCCCGCCGTTCCGGCATGCCGCTGTTCAAGATTGGCATGCCAATGCTGGCCAGTTTGTCGGTGATGCATGGTCTGGTGCCGCCGCATCCGGGTCCCTTGCTGGCCATCGGCATCTTTGGTGCAGATATCGGCAAGACCATTTTCTACGGTCTGATCGTTGGCTTGCCGACCGTCATCATTGCCGGCCCGATGTTCGGCTCCTTCATCTCCAAATACGTCGACATCAAACCATCCGAAGAGTTGATGGAACAATTGGCCGGAGAGCCGCAAACCAAGCAACTGCCTGGTTTTGCCATCACCCTGATCACGGTGCTGGCACCGGTGTTGCTGATGTTGCTCAAGACGCTGGTCGATGTGGCTCTGCCCGACGGCAACAGCATGCGCAACCTGATGGATTTCATCGGCAACCCTATCGTGGCCTTGCTGGCGGCATTGCTGCTGTCGCTCTATACTTTCGGCACGGCACGCGGATTTACCCGCCAGCAGGTACTCAAGTTCGTCGACCGCAGTCTCGCGCCGACCGCTGCCATTGTGCTGATCATTGGTGCCGGTGGTGGCTTCAAGCAAATGCTGGTCAATAGCGGCGTTGGTACTGCCATTGGGCAACTGGCCGTGCATGCACAGATTTCGCCCTTGTTGCTGGCCTGGTTTGTGGCTGGCGTGATTCGTGTGGCAACCGGTTCGGCGACGGTGGCAACCATCACCGGTGCCGGTATCGTGGCGCCACTGGTGGCCATGATTCCTGGCACCAACCGTGAGTTGCTGGTGCTAGCCACCGGCGCCGGTTCGCTGATGCTGTCGCATGTCAACGATGCCGGTTTCTGGCTGGTGAAGGAATACTTCAACATGAGCGTTGGTGAAACCTTCAAGACCTGGACTGTGATGGAAACCATCATCTCGGTAGTGGCCATCATTTTTATTATGTTACTCAATCTGGTCGTCTGATCAGCTGCGCGTCATCGCCGCCACAGGATGGCAGCAACCTGCCGGCGATGACCGAATAGGAAATTTTCATGTCTACCTTCATGCTCGGCGTCGATATCGGCACCACCAGTACCAAGACCGTGGTGTTTGCGCTGGACGGTCGGGTGCTGGCCCAGCACGCCGTTGAATATCCCTTGCTCTGCACCGCGCCGGGCATGGCCGAGCAGGATCCGCTACAAATTTATGCCGCGGTGCTGGAATCGATTGCCAGCGCCGTGCGCGCAGCCAATGCGACGCCCGCGCAGATTGCACTGGTGTCGTTCAGCGCCGCCATGCATAGCCTCATTGCACTCGATAGTGACAACCAGCCGCTGACCAACAGCATCACCTGGGCCGATAATCGCGCCAGTGTCTGGGCTGGCCGTATACGCGACGAGTTCGACGGTCAGGCGATCTATGCCCGCACCGGTACGCCGATTCATCCGATGTCACCGCTGTGCAAGCTGATGTGGTTGCGTCATGAACATGCCGCTATTTTTGCGCGCACGGCGCGCTTTGTCGGCGTCAAGGAATATGTGTTTTTCCGTCTGTTCGGCCGCTGGCTGGTTGATCATTCGATTGCCTCGGCCACCGGGCTGTTGAACTTGCAGCAACTGCAGTGGGACCGCGCTGCCCTAGCCTTGGTCGGGGTCGATGCGACACAGTTGTCGCCGCTAGTGCCAACCACCGAAGTGGTGCAAGGACTTGATGCAACGCTGGCCGCACAACTAGGCTTGCGCAGCGATACACCGTTTGTGGTCGGCGCCAATGACGGCGTGCTGTCCAATCTTGGCGTCAATGCCATTGCGCCGGGGCAGGTCGCGGTTACCATCGGTACTTCCGGCGCCATGCGCAGTGTCATCGACCGACCTGTCACGGACCCCTCCGGACGCACTTTTTGCTATGCCTTGACGCAACAGCATTGGGTGATCGGCGGTCCGGTCAACAACGGCGGCAATATCTTCCGCTGGGTGCGCGATGAACTGGCAACAGCAGAAGCGCAAGCCGCGCGCGAGGCCGGTATTGATCCCTATGAAGCACTCACCCAGATTGCCGAGCGCATCACACCGGGGGCAGAGGGCTTGTTGTTTCACCCCTACCTGGCCGGTGAACGTGCGCCGCTGTGGAATGCCGATCTGCGCGGTTCCTTCTTCGGTCTGGCGTTGCATCATCGCAAGGAACACATGATTCGCGCCGCGCTCGAAGGCGTGATCTTCAATCTCTACTCCATCCTGCCGGCGGTCGAAGACCTGATCGGGCCGACCACACGCATGATGGCCACCGGCGGCTTTGCGCGTTCGGCGTTGTGGCGTCAGATGATGGCCGACATTTTCAATCGCGAAGTAGAAGTACCGCAAAGCGTCGAATCGTCCTGTCTGGGCGCGGCCGTACTGGGCTTGTATGCGTTGCGCATGGTGCCGTCGCTGGCGGTGATTGCCGACATGGTCGGTTCCACCAATCGCCATGTGCCAATTGCCGAAAACGTTGCCGTCTATGAACGCCTGCGGCCGATTTTCATGGCCATTCCACACAAGCTGACGCAGCAATATCAGGCATTGGCTGCATTCCAACGCAGTCAACATTAATCAATCAAAAAAATCAGGAGGCTGCATGAGCATTTCACTACCCGCAGGTTTGCAACAATTTTCCCTGCAAGGCCGTCTGGCCTTAATCACCGGCTCCACCGGCGGTATCGGTCTGGCGCTGGCGCGTGGTCTGGCTGCGGCCGGTGCCGCGGTCGTCCTCAATGGCCGCGATGCTGCCAAGCTGGCAAGCGTAGCAGCGCAATTGCGTGCCGAGGGTTACACCATTCACGAATCCTGCTTTGACGTCACCGCGTCAGCCGCGGTACAGGCAGCGGTGGCAACGATAGAAAGCGAGATCGGCGCCATCGACATTCTGTTCAACAATGCCGGCATCCAACGTCGCGGACCACTGGAAGAGTTCAAGGAAACCGATTGGGACGCGCTGATCCAGACCAATCTAAGCAGCGCCTTCTACGCCGCCAAGGCGGTCGCGCAAGGCATGATCAAGCGCGGACGTGGCAAGATCATCAACATCTGTTCGGTGCAAAGTGAATTGGGTCGTCCCAATATTGCACCTTATACCGCCACCAAAGGCGCATTGAAAATGTTCACCAAAGGCATGGCCATCGACTGGGGCAAGTATGGCCTGCAAGTCAACGGCATCGGCCCCGGTTATTTCAAAACCGAAATGAACATGGCGCTGGTGGCCGACGAGAAATTCTCCGACTGGCTGATCGGCCGCACACCGTCACGCCGCTGGGGCGATGTCGAAGACCTGGTTGGCGCGGCGGTATTTCTCTCCAGCGACGCCTCGTCTTTCGTCAATGGGCACATTCTGTACGTCGACGGCGGCGTCACCGCCACTTTATAAGGAAGCATCATGCAACAAGGCATCGTTATTCATGCGCCGCACGATCTGCGCGTACAAGCACTTGAAACTCCGGCCTTGCAGCCGCACCAGCTCAAAGTCAAGGTCACCGCCGGCGGCATCTGCGGGTCTGACCTGCACTATTATCACAATGGCGGCTTCGGTACGGTACGCATCAAGGAACCAATGGTGCTGGGCCATGAAGTGGCCGGCGTAATTGCCGAGACTGGTTCGGCAATCAGCGACATCACGCCCGGTACCCGTATTTCCATCAGCCCCAGCAATCCTTGCGGTGTGTGTAAATTCTGCCAGGAAGGCAAGCATAACCACTGTCTGGACATGCGCTTTTACGGCAGCGCCATGCGCATGCCGCATGTGCAAGGTGCCTTCCGTCAAGAAATCATCATCGAGCGCGCGCAGGCGCACGTGGTCGCCGACAGCGTCAGCGATGGCGAAGCTGCCATGGCCGAGCCTTTGTCGGTGGCGTTGCATGCGGTGCGCCGGGCTGGTCCGCTGTTCGGAAAACGGGTGCTGGTGACGGGCTGTGGCCCGATCGGCGCGCTAGTCGTGATTGCCGCGCGTCGTGCTGGCGCATTACAGATCGTAGTGACCGATGTTGCCAAAATGCCGCTCGAAAGCGCCTTGAAAGTCGGTGCCGATCAAGCCATCAATGTCGCCCAGGAACCCGAAGCACTGCAAGCTTTTACGCCAGACAAGGGGAGCTTTGACGTCTTGTTTGAAGCCAGCGGCAATGAACAAGCGCTGCGCTCTGTGCTCGATACGCTGCGCCCAGGCGCGGTGATTGTGCAGGTGGGGCTGGGTGGTGATATCAACTTCCCCGCCAATCTGCTGGTCGGCAAGGAACTGGAATGGCGTGGCGCCTTCCGTTTTCATGAAGAGTTTGCGCTGGCGGTGGAGTTGATGAACAAGGGGCTGGTGGACGTGAAGCCCTTGATTTCCGCCACCTATCCGTTTGAGAAATCGGTGGAAGCTTTTGAGATTGCCGGTGATCGTTCGAAGATGATGAAGGTGCAACTGAGCTTTGCCTAAAAAATGCTGTACTACATGCTGCACCAGTGAGTCGCCAGAAACTATCGCATAAAGAGCATTGACGTATCGTTGCAAACGCGGTGATTCTTATCTTGCTACAGCGGCTCACAATAAAGAAGGCCACGTACTTTGAACTGCACCCCAAAAGTTGGACACTGATCCAACCTTTGGGGTGCAGTTCACTTGCAACGTGGCCTTTTTTCATTTTTCTAGCGCTGGTGAACTCAGCTCTTATTAAGCGCTTGCTCCAGATCAGCGAGTAAATCATCGATATGCTCGATACCGATCGATAGCCGTACGGTGTCTTCGGTGACGCCGGCTTTGCGCAATTCTTCTGGCGAGAGCTGGCGATGCGTGGTGGAGGCCGGATGGGTGGCCAGCGATTTGGCATCGCCAATGTTGACTAGTCGTGTGAACAAGCCCAGCGCATCCTGGAATCTGGCGCCGCCGGCCAGTCCACCCTTGACGCCAAACGTGAGAATGCCAGAGGCGCGTCCCTGGAAGTATTTTTGCGCCAGCGCGTAATCCGGGTGACCTTCCAACCCGGCGTAATTGACCCAGTTGACCTTGGGATGGCGCTGTAGATAACGCGCCACCGTCAACGTATTGGCGGTGATGCGGTCCATGCGCAGCGCCAGCGTCTCGATGCCTTGCAAAATCAGGAAGCTGTTGAACGGTGACAGCGCCGCGCCGGTATTGCGCAATGGCACCACGCGTGCACGCCCGATATAGGCGGCTGCACCCAACGCTTCGGTATAGACCACGCCGTGATAGCTGACATCGGGTTCGTTCAAACGCTTGAAACGCTCCTTGTGCTCGGCCCAGGGGAATTTTCCGGAATCGACGATGATGCCGCCCAAGCTGGTGCCATGGCCGCCCAGATACTTGGTCAACGAATGGATCACGATATCGGCGCCGTGTTCGATCGGCCGCAGCAGATACGGACTGGGCACGGTGTTGTCGACGATCAGCGGCACGCCATGGCGATGGGCGATGGCAGCAATGGCGGCAATGTCGGTAATGTTGCCCAGCGGGTTACCGATGGATTCAATGAAGATCGCCTTGGTACGGGCATCGATATGTTGGGCGAACGACTCCGGCTGGCGCGGATCGGCAAAGCGGGTATGGATGCCGAATTGCGGCAAGGTATGGGCAAACAGATTATAGGTGCCGCCGTACAGCGTCGACGCCGAGACAATATTGTCGCCAGCTTCGGCAATGGTCTGGATGGCATAGGTCACTGCCGCCTGGCCTGAAGCCACTGCCAGCGCGCCTATGCCGCCTTCGAGCGCAGCCACGCGCTGCTCCAGCACATCCTGAGTCGGGTTCATGATGCGTGAATAGATATTGCCCTGTACTTTCAGATCGAACAGGTCGGCGCCATGTTGAGTGTCGTCGAAGGCAAAGGCAACGGTTTGATAGATCGGTACTGCCACCGCCTTGGTAGTCGGGTCCGGTGAATAACCGGCATGTACGGAGAGGGTTTCAAATTTCCATGCGGACGATTGTGTCATGGCGGTTCGGTCTTGAGAGTGTTGGAGGTCAATGCAGATTAGCCAGCCGCTATCGGCCGGCCAAGTAATTGTTTGTCATATCCATATCTGGAAATCGGATGACGGCAGAAAGCGCATATGGATGTAGCGAATGCTTCGTTGGAAGTAGGAGAGTCTGTTTTTATACTCAGTGATTGAACGTATTTTTGCGTTGCTCATCACCAAAGCAAAGACAGGAAATTGCATGAAATCAAAATACCAAGTCACGCCGACGCGCCGCCAATTTCTTTTACAGAGCCTGCATGTTGCGGTTGCCGCCACTCTGGCGTCAGCAGCGGCCTTGCCGGCCTATGCGGCCACGCAACGGGAATTGCGCATCGGTTATCAAAAGGGCGTGCTTAGCTTGCTCAAGGGGCGCGGCACGCTGGAGCAACGTCTGGCGCCTTTGGGCGTAACAATCAAGTGGATAGAATTTTCAGCCGGGCCGGTGCAACTCGAAGCACTCGGTGTTGGCTCCATTGACTTTGGCGATGTCGGCGAAGCGCCGCCGATTTTTTCGCAGGCGGCCGGCTCGCCGCTGGTCTATGTGGCTGCGACGGTGCCGCGTACGGCGCTCGAAGCAGTCTTGGTTCCAGCCGGCTCCGGCATCAAGACGGTGGCGGATCTCAAGGGCAAGAAAATTGCGTTTAACAAAGGCTCCAACGTCCATTATTTTCTGGTCAAACTGCTGGAAAAAGCCGGTCTGCGCTATACCGATGTCACACCGATTTTTCTGTCGCCGGCCGATGCCCGGGCGGCATTTGAAACAGGTGCCGTTGATGCCTGGGCAATCTGGGAGCCTTATCTTGCCGCTGCCGAGAAGACCTTGTCGGCACGTATTCTGGCCGATGCCACAGGTGTGGTGAAAAACCGCGCTTATTATTTTTCCTCGAAAGACTACGCGCGCAACAATGTCGATGTGCTCAATATTCTCATCGATGAGTTGGGTAAGCTGGATGTCTGGGCCCGCGCCAACCGCAACGGCTTCGCGACCGAACTGTCCGGCGTGCTGGGTTTGCCTAAACCGGTAGTGGACATCATGGTGCGACGTTATTCCTTCGGCACCGAAGCCATCACGCCAGCGATTCTGGCGGAGCAGCAAGTCATTGCCGATACTTTTTACGAGCTCAAACTGCTGCCCAAAAAAATCCTCGTCCATGAGGCGGCACCGCCTTGGCTGTAGGGCCGGTTGACATATCGGGCCCTAGTCAGCATTAGCGCAGATGGTGGCGGCAATATCACGTGCGGCCGCGCTGGTCAGTGCTTGCGTGGCACTGATGACGGCGTTGATATCCTTGACTGCGGGCAGTTCCAGCATGTTGCCGCCTGGCCGGTACTGCCTGTCACGCAAACGCTGCACGCTCCAGTCCAGACGTGCACTGAAGTGTCCGTCTACTACCGCATCCATCTGCACGAGCGTGGCGCTGATGCGAAACTGTGGGGCTGAACTTGGGCGCTGCTGATCTTGATGATAGCTGCTGCATGTTTGCAGTCTGGCTTTTACTTGCCGCTCCAATGCATCATGTATCTCCTCTGGCAACGGTGCCGCCCAACGTTCCAGCTCCATGAATTTGAGAGAACCATCCTGGTTTTTCAGCAACACATTGGTATGTTCGAAGTGTTGTGGTACCTGCACCTGATCGATAGCAAAGCTAAGTGTTGGCAGGTTGTTACTGCTCTCTACTGCCGGCACAGGTTTGCTCGGCGACAGTGAGTAATAGCGCTGAGCAGGAGAGGCACAGTTGCTCATCATTAAAATAAGCAGCAGGCTCATCAGCACGATTGACATCTGCTGCGGCAAAATTGTCTTCACGGATTCAGTCATGGTTGCTCCGTATCAGGTTTGTCTCTTGTTTTCTCAGTTCCGAGGGCTTATTGCAATTGCGCCACCAACGCTTGCGCACCTTTTTCAATCCCCGCCTTGGATGCCGCCAGCGCACCCATGCTCGCGCTCAGATTCCAGGGGCTGGGGTATTGCTTGGTGATGAAGGCATTGAGCAAACGGTTGTCCTGGGCCCGGAACACCTCCACGCAATAAATCACCGAGCCGGTCAACGTACCCTCGCGGTCACGCGCCGTCTGCACACCGTTATAGATACCGCCGGCCAGATCGAAGCGCGATAGCGTACCAAGCACCGGTGTATTGGTGACGGCGCCGGTCAGGGTGATGCGTACTCGCAGCGTGGCAGGCGTGACGGTATTGCTGAGTGTGAAGCGGGTGGCCAGCTTTTCGCTGAACTGACTTTGCATGTACTGCGCCAAGGTGTTCTTGTCGACTTCCGAGAGTTCGCCGAATTGCTGGTCGGAACCGCGATAAACCACGACCGGTTCGAGGATCACGGCATGGTATTTCTCCCAATCGACCACCGGGGTATAGCTGTAAGGGACGCGACCGCTCTCATCGTTGAGGTTGTGCGTCAGCAGCGGCGCCGAGGCAATGCCGGAATAGGCAACCGGCTTGGTGGTGCTGCAGGCAGTCAACATCAGGGCGCACACCGCGAGGATCGTCAGATGCATCATGCGTGTCATGGTGATGGAGGTGAACATGGCAATTCCCTTTCAAAGTGCGAGACGATCAGGTGCTTTCCCGCCATGCATGGGCAGGTCTGCATCAATAAAGAATGGGGTGAGTCAGCGTCCCTGGGCGGGGGTAAGTTGCAAACCCCGATAGCCGGGGGACTGGTGTTTGCAACAACGCTGACTCAGGAATGCAATATAGCATCGAATTTTGAATTTGCAAACCGCCTAGTCGGTTTGTTGTATTTGCGCAGCTTAGTTGCAGCAGTGCAATCTTGTCTTTGCGTGTGCTTAGCTAGGGGTGTTCTTGGCGGCGGGGAGGTTCCACTGACTGCTATCGAGCAGGCGTTCAAACAGTTTGTCGCGTTCAGCATCCGAGATTGGTGATAGACCAAACAGCGAGGTCAGTAATAGTCCACGGGAGGCGGCCCAGCGTAGTGTGGCCAGTTCTGGATCGGCAGCTTCAGCTTTAATAGCCTCGAGGTGTTTGACATCGAGGTCGCGAGGTATCGACAGCAGCGAAGGATTTTCATCGATGGCGCCAAGAATGGCGAATGCCACCGACTGTGGTTGCGATAGCGCCGCACGTGCCACTTCAATATTGGTCGCCAGATTGGCCTCAGACGAGTTGGCGCCATGTTGTTGCATGTAGTCCTTGGCGACTTGCTCAAAGTGAATGCATTGATGTTCAAGCAAGGCGCGCAATACCGCCTCCTTATTGGGAAACTGATGCGTCAGGCCGCCCTTGCTGATGCCGGCTTCGCGTGCAATGGCGTCCAGCGTCAGGCGGCCGGGACCGTCGCGTGAAATGATGGTCAGCGCGGCCTGGATGATGATGCTGCGCGAGCGTTCCGAGCGGGTGGTATTGTCCATGGTTTTCTTCAGCGTGCAGGATAGACCTGCGTCAGGAGCATGACCATAGCGCGGAATGCAGTTGAAAACAATCTGTACGGATTGTTTTTGCAAACAATTGCACCTATTCCTACGCTTCCAGCGCATTAATGCGCTTGCACAGCTTGATCCGGCTGCGACAATTTGTCCCAACATAGAAATGAGAATTGCATCATAATGATAGCGATTCTCATTTGTATGTGCATTTCAAGCCGATAAGCGGCGTCCAAAAAATGATCATGCCCCAACCATCGACTGCCACCATCAGCGTACCGGCTACTGCCGAGTCACTGTGCGCGCTGGGCAAGGGTGATCGTGCCCGCATCAGCGCGCTGGCGCCGGCGCAAGATGCCGAGCAGACCGTATTGCGCGAGCGGCTGCAAGAGCTCGGTTTTGTCCCCGGCGAAAATCTGCGTGTGGTCGCCATTTCTTATCCGGCGCGCGACCCGATTGCCGTGCGTATCGGCAATACCACGTTTGCCCTGCGCCGCCACGAAGCGCAGATGATCCATGTTGAAAGACCCTGAGTCGCAAGCTTAGAACATCATGTCGCAATCTATCCCTCTGAACCTGGCGCTGGTCGGTAATCCCAATTGCGGCAAGACCGCACTGTTCAATCGCCTGACTGGCGCACGCCAAAAAGTTGCCAATTACGCCGGTGTGACCGTCGAACGTAAAGCCGGCCGCTTCGAGTCCAAGCAAGGCTTGCCGTATCGGATTCTTGATCTGCCGGGCACCTATAGCCTAAGTGCATTGACGCCTGACGAAGCCATCACGCGCGCCGTGCTCATGAATGAGCGGCAAGACGAAACGCCGCCAGACCTGATCGTGCTGGTCGTCGATGCCGGTAAATTACAACTCAATCTCAAGCTGGTGATCGAAGTGCTGCGTCTGAACCGGCCCACGATTCTGGCACTCAACATGGGCGACATTGCGCGCCATCGCGGTATTGTCGTCGATGCTGCCAAACTCAGCGCCGAGCTTGGCATCCCGGTCATCGAAACCATTGCCGTGCAAAAGCACGGTGTGGCAGCGCTGGTAGACGCCATTGACGCCTGGCGTCTGGGTGGCAACCAGCAGGCCGACTGGAAATCAGATCGTTTTCCCGCCAATGCCTCCATGACCGGTGCGCAAAGGCAGCAAGCGGTGCGCCACATCTTGAATGTCGCTGTCACCGAACAAGTGCCGGTCAATACCACCGAAGACAAAATCGACGCCTGGGTGCTGCACCCCGTATTCGGTTACGTGATTTTGCTGAGCTTGCTGTTCATGATTTTTCAGGCGGTCTTCAGCTGGTCTGCGTTGCCCATGGAGATGATCAAAAACGGCGTCGACGCCATCGGTGCCATGCTCACCCATTTCTTGCCCGATGGCATGTTGCGCAGTCTGCTGGTGGACGGCATCATCGCCGGCGTCGGCAGCGTGCTAGTGTTCCTGCCGCAGATTCTGATTCTGTTCTTTTTCATCCTGCTGCTGGAAGACTCCGGTTATCTGCCGCGCGCTGCCTTTTTGCTGGATCGTCTAATGGGCAGCGTCGGTTTGTCCGGACGCGCCTTCATTCCGTTGCTGTCGAGCTTTGCCTGCGCCATACCTGGCGTGATGGCCACACGCACCATCCAGAACCCGCGCGACCGTCTGGCTACCATCATGATTGCGCCGTTGATGACCTGTTCGGCGCGCCTGCCGGTCTATGCGCTGATCATTGGCGCCTTCATCCCCAATCGAGACATCGGCATCTTCAATTTACAGGGCCTGGTCCTGTTCGCCCTGTATTTGCTGGGCATCCTGAGCGCCATGGCGGTGGCCTATGTCTTCAAGCGCGTGGTCGCCAAAGGCAAGCCGCAACCCTTGATGCTGGAATTGCCGAACTACCACCTACCCAATTGGCGCAATCTGGCGCTGGGTTTATGGGAACGTGCGCAGATCTTTGTTTCACGCGTGGGCACCATCATCCTGGCGTTGATGGTGATCCTGTGGTTCCTGTCGACTTTTCCGGGGGCGCCGGTCGGTGCTACCGGGGCGGCCATTCAATACAGTCTGGCCGGCAAGCTCGGTCTGCTGCTGCAACCGTTGTTTGCACCGATCGGTTTCAACTGGCAGATCGTAATCGCCCTGATTCCCGGCATGGCTGCCAGAGAAGTCGCCGTTGGCGCGCTCGGTACCGTCTATGCCTTGTCAGCCAGCGGTGACGCCGTCTCTTCGGCCTTGTCGCCGATGTTGCCGCAGCTGTGGACATTGCCGACGGCGCTCTCGCTACTGGTCTGGTATGTGTTCGCACCGCAATGCATTTCGACCCTGTCCATCGTCAAACGCGAAACCAATTCATGGAAGCCAGCCCTGGCCATGGCCGCCTACATGTTTGTACTGGCTTATCTGGGGTCCTTGCTGACGTATCAGTTGGCACGACTTTTTTTGTGAGGAACGCAATGCAAGAGATCATCGTCGCCGCCATTGTGCTCAGCGCCTGCTGGGTGGTACTCAAGCGTTATCTGCCGCGCGCCGTGCGTCAGGAAATCGCCCGGCGCATGGCCGCGCTGGCGCTACGTTGTGCTTGCTCAGGGTTGGCGCAAAGACTGCAGGCAGCCAGCGTCAAGGTGTCTGAAAAAGGCGGCTGCAGCAATTGCAGTGCCTGCGAATCAGGTACGCCTCAGGCGCAAGCAAAGACGTTCTCGATCAGCCCCGAAGCGTTGAAAGACACCATCCGCCGTTAAGTCTTCAGCAACGGCGTCACGATCCGCGCCAGACGCGTCTCGGTCCAGACCGGGTCATCATCATCCCAGCCGTTGTCAACCAGGTTGCCATCGCGGCCTATCGTAAAACTCACCGGGATGCGCCACATGCGTCCGTAGTCACCGGCCCAGGCGCTACCCAGCAGGCCGACCGGAAAATTCAAGCGGCTGGCGAATTTGCGTACCTCTGCCAGTTTGTCAGGACCATCCAGACTAAAGCCCAGCACTTCCAGGCCCTGTTTGCGATAGCGTGTCACATAGTCCGACAACAGCGGCAATTCGGCCAGACAAGGGCTGCACCAGGTTGCCCAAAAAGTCAGAATCACCACCTTACCCAGCAAATCCCTGCTGGCGATGCTGTTCCCATCAAGCGTATGCAACACCAGCGGTGGTGCCGGTTTGCCTACGGTCAATGCGTTGGCGTTGGCAGCACTGCTCCAGCCACCCAGACTGGCGCCCACTGAGCAAGCCAGCGCGGCACGCAACCATGCCCGGCGCGCTGCCGACGGTGACGAGGCAGAATCGAAATCAGAATCAGAATGCATAGCTGGCACCGACGCTGGCGCTCCAGCGTGGAAATAACTGATAGCCGGACAGCTGGCTGTATACCGCCTTTTGCACAAAGGTATAGACCTGCAGGTTCTTCATCACGGCGAAAGTCACGCCAGGGCTCAGATACGCAACGGTACCAGCCGTATTGGCGGTGTCAGCCAGCGCGCCTTGGTCAGCACTCTTGTGCGTGAGATTGATCTGCAACTGCGGCACGACGTCAGGATTGGCTTCATAGCGCAGGCCAAAGCTGATATTGGCCTGATTACCGGGCCGGTAATCGGCGCCGGCCTGATTGAGTTTTTCCGCCACCGCGAATTGAAACTGGCCATTGATGAAGGCATCGAAATTCTGGCTCACCGGCTGGTAGTAATACGCACCAAGGATCAGGTCGGTACTGCCGGTACCCGGTTGCAGGCTGGTATCCAACGCCTGGCTCGCGCTGGCATTGGGACCGCTGGAAAAAAACACCGGATTGCGGCCGACGGTGGCGCCTGTCAGCACATTCTGGCCGCCATAGTTACCGGTAGGCAGCTTGATGCCCAACTGCACGCCCAGATTATGCGTCGGCAACCAGCCTTGATAACTGCCAATGAGCTTGATATCGCCAATGCCGGTGCTGCTGGCGCTGGAGAGGTTGGCATCGGTGAGACTGGCGGCGCCGGCATTGCCATAGGTGGTATGGCTACGGTCAATGTAAGGAATGATGGCAGAGATATTCCAATCCGCGCTGGGGGTATAACTGATGCCCAGATTGATGTAACGGTTGATGGTCTTGTGCTCGACCTCCTGCGTACCACCGGCATCGTTGATACCTGCTGCTTGTGTGGCAGGCACGGCGCCAGAGCCGGAACGCAGCTGACTCTGGTTGATGAAGTTGTAATCCAGATTGATGCGCCAGCCGGTGTCGGCAGAATAGCCCATCGCCGCATCGCTGCTCAGGGAGCAGCCGCAGGTGGCGCAGGCATGAGCGGCGGCGGGTGCCAGCAGACTCAGGGCGAATGGCAGCGCAAAGCGCAGACCAGCTTGGTATTTGATGAACATCGATGTTGCTCCGGTCAGTGAGGGTGACGCCACGCAGAAAGATGGCATCGTTTTTCCTGTCATCGTCAGTACCGGCGCCGCTCCGCGCACAGCATTGCGTGACAGCAAAGCTAGTCTAGGATGTTAACCGTTTAGCCATGCGAAATTCTGACGATCTGCTGACCTAGAGGCCTTTTCGGGTGCGACATATTGCCGCATCCAGCCAGCGCACCCGATCACTTTGCGCACGCCAATGAAGGCAAGCGCAGCCCAGAGTTTTGCCGCAAGAGAGAGTTGGATGGACTTCATGGTTTCTTTAATCGGTCCGCACAGACAAAAAAGATCCGGCCAAAGTGGCCGGATCGGTGCCGAGCAAGGTAACTCAAACAATCAGTAGAAGATGGCAATGACGCCAGCGTAGATGTCCATCAATGGGGCGCTTGACGACCCAGCAGCCGCTTCACATTCAATGCCAAAGGAATGGTAAAGATGAAATGCGACATGAAGCCGCCGATCACAATGGCAGGGTCGGAATAGTCAGGATGATTGCTGGAGGCGATCATGATGGCCACGTGCATGACGATCCACGCAATGATGGCGTAAAACAGCGCCGCCAACGTCGCCTCAATACCGCGCCGTTGCAAGGCCGGCCAGATCTTGGCAAACAGCACGCCCCAGCACATGGCAAAGGCAAAATGAATCACGGTGCCCAGTACATAAGCCCAGATGCCGATGGCCATCTGGAAGTCCTTGCCGAACACCAGCCCGGTTGCATTGCGCGGAATGCCGCCCATCGGCATCAAGTGCTGTATGCCGACCCAGACCAATGCCTCATAGATCCAGATGCACACGCCACCCAGCAAACCACTGATCATGCCGATCTTGATGATGCTTAACTGACTGTGCACACCTGCCGGTGCCGCCTCGGATTTGTATTGCTGACGCACTGTTGTGTTCATCTTTGTCTCCTCAAAAATTTCACGCAAAAAATTGCGGGATGGGTGGTCGCTGCCATTGTTATTTGTATTGCCATGCAAGCCACCTTTGTTTGTCGTTTTGTGAATGGCGTATGAAAGCTCAAAAAGTATCCCCTTGGATCCATCGGGCATGGTTGCGTTGTAGCGGCTTATCCGTTCTAATTTACTTAATGACGTGGTATCAATGCGACGCCGTCGAGGCCTCGGTGAAAACACGGAAACTCTTCGTTGACGCGGTTTTTTCGTCAAGCTAAAGTGGTTCGAGACAATAAAACTCGTTCTGATAGAGCAAACAACAAAGGCGGAGAACAATCGATGGCAACGTGGTATCAACAACTTTCCAAGCCGGAAAAACGCACTTTCTGGGCCTGCTTCAGCGGCTGGGGTCTTGATGCAATGGATACGCAAATGTATGCATTGACGATTCCCACCCTGATTGCCTTGTGGGGCATGACCAAGGGGCAGGCCGGCATTCTCGGCACCACCGTGCTGATCATGGCCGCGCTTGGCGGTTGGGCCGCTGGCATTCTCTCCGACCGTTATGGTCGGGTGCGCGTCTTGCAGATCACCATTGCCTGGTTCTCCCTGTTTACCTTCCTGTCGGCCTTCACCGATTCATTCTGGCAACTGATGTTCACACGTAGCCTGCAAGGCATCGGTTTCGGTGGCGAATGGGCTGTCGGTGCGGTCTTGATCAGTGAAACCATCAATCCTGCCGTGCGCGGGCGCGTGGTCGGTGCCTTGCAGGCCGGCTGGGCCGTCGGCTACGGCATTGCCGTGTTGCTTACCACGTTGTTGTTCAATTACCTGGAGCCGGCCATCGCCTGGCGCGTGCTGTTCGCCCTCGGCGTGGTGCCGGCACTGCTGGTGATCTGGATTCGTCGCAACATCGAGGAAGCGCCGGTCTACCTCAGCGAGCGCGCCAAGGCCAAAAACGACCAGGTCGATATCTGGGAAGTCTTTCGTGGCGCCAGTCGTATCACCACCCTCAAAGCGATCCTGCTCACCTTCGGCATCTACGGCGGCAACTACGTCATGATTACCTGGTTGCCAGCCTATCTGAAGCTGGAGCTGAATCTGTCGATCAATAATGTTGGTGGCTATCTGGCGATCAACATCCTCGGCTCCTTTGCCGGCGCCTTTCTCAACGGCTGGATGGCGGACGCCTTTGGCCGCCGCAAGACCTTCATGATCATCGCCTGCTGCCAGGCCGTCGCTGTCGCCATCTACACGCTTGCGCCGATCAATCTGGCCATTACGTTGCTGCTGGGGTTTGTGCTCGGCACCTTGCAATCGGGCACCGCAGCCGGTACTGGCGCCTATATTGCCGAGTTGTTTCCAACGCGTATCCGTGGCGCTGCGCAAGGACTGTGCGGCAATGCCGGCCGTGCTTTCGGCGCCATCATGCCGACGTTGGTCGGCGTCATCAGCAGCAAGATAGGACTGGGTGCTGCCATGGGGATCTGTGCCAGTGCGGCCTACCTGCTAGTGGTGATTGCCGCGCTGATGCTGCCTGAAACACGTGGACGCGATCTCAACACGGTAAGCTAGGCGATAGCGCAATACGCGCAGGAGATCCATGTCATGGATGTTTTTTAGGCTTGCGTCGGTGCGCCGGAACCCCATCGGCAGTCTGTATTTGCCGAAATAGCGCCAAGGTTTGCAGAAAAATATCTGTGCAATGATCGAGTGCAGATAGTCGATGGTGGATGATGCCAATGTGACGCGTCAATGGTGGAGCCAAGGGAAGCACCGTCACTTTCTTTGCCACCTGAATTCTTTCCTTATCTTCCATGGGCAAAATCGCCGCTCCATAGCCAGCGGCGACGAAGTCCTTCATGGTTTCCGTATACAAAAGCTCAATGCGGCCACGCGGCGACAACCCTGCCGCTGCAAACCATGCAACGGTCATTTGATACATGTGCGTGGAAGGATCGCTAAAAATCAAGGGCTCATCGGCTAGCCATTGCGGTGTCGCCACCTCAGGAGTTGGCCGGCCCGCAGGAATGAATGCCATGAAAGGATCGCTGCGCCAAGGTGTCATCACCAACTCACCGGGCAATTTCTGCGGCAACGATACCAAGCCCACGTCCAGGCTGCCCTGGTTGATTCGCTCGATGATTTCAGACGATCCAAGAATGCAGACTTCAACCGAAAGCTCGGGATGAGAGTGCTTCATCGTTTCCAGCACTTGCGGCAATAAATGAATCGACACACCGCTTGATGCACCCAGGCGCACACGACCCACTGCACCTTCAACATGCAGCTTCATGGCCGTCAACGCCTCATCGGCTGCACGTAATAGCCGTCGCGCGTGTTCGATCAAGAGCTCCCCGGCGGCCGAAGGTGTCACGCGTCGTCCACCTCGGACCAACAGGCTTGTATTCATCCTCGCCTCCAGTTCGCTGATGTGCAGACTCACTGTCGGTTGCGCCAGATGCAAAGCCTGTGCCGCAGCAGAAAAAGTGCCCAAATCGGCAATGGCAACCAGTGTCTGAAGGTGATCGAGGCTAAGTTGTCTCATCAGGATATCTGATAGCTGTGTTTATAAAATTCAATTGTACAAATAGTAGCGCCAATGAGAACATCCAGAACTCATTTCATTTCGGCAGATCATGAAAACAGCATCGCTTCCCCTCAACTTCGCTCCTCGGTTATGGCTGGCCGAGATCATGCTGCTGCTCGTTGCCGTCGTATGGGGCGCCAGTTATGGGCTGGCCAAGAGCGCAGTTGTTTTCTATCCCGTGCTGGGATTCTTGACGGTGCGGTTTTGCGTGACATCGCTGCTGTTGCTGCCCGCCTGGCGTGGGCTCACGAAAAAACAAAGACGCGAGACGCTGACAACAGGCTTGCCGCTGGGCTGCATCTTGCTCGCCATTTTTGTCAGTGAAACCTATGGCCTGTCGATGACGCTGGCGTCGAACGCCGCATTTCTCATCAGCCTCTGTGTGATGTTCACACCCTTCGTGGAATGGATCATTCTCCGTGCACGCCCAAGCATGGGCAGTGTTGTTGTCGCAGGTCTCTCCCTGATCGGGACCTGGTTGCTCACATCGAGCGTGTCTTTGTCATTCAATCTTGGCGACGGTTTAATGCTGGTCGCCGCATTGCTGCGGGCAGTGATGGTCACCTGCACCAATAAGCTGACCAAGGGCAAGGATATTCCCTCCTTGCCCTTGACGGCAGTGCAAACCGGCGTGGTCGGCATTGGCTGCATGCTGTTAGCGATGACAACATTACCGGGAGGGCTGCCACCACTGCCACGTGAGGCAGCTTTTTGGTATGCGAGCGCATTTCTTGTCGTGTTCTGTACCTTGTTCGCCTTCTTTGCACAGAACTACGCTCTCAAACGCAGCACGCCCACACGTGTTTCCCTCTTGATGGGAACGGAACCGGTTTTCGGCGCCATGTTTGCCGTGTACTGGCTCAATGAATCACTTTCCCTTACCGCCTGGATGGGCGGCTTGATGATCGTCACGGCGTCTTTATGGACCCTGCGCAAAAAACCTGAGGCGCAAAAAACGGCAAGGCTGGCCGATCCCATCGCATGAAACAGGCTACAAGCCTTCGGTAACGATGCGAGCAGCCGAGGACAAGACATCTCTGCGCGCTTTTGCATCCGCTTGTGCTTGCGTGAAATAGGTCACCAAAATCAATGGCGCATGGTTGGCAGGCCAAATAACGGCGATATCGTTGGTCGTGCCATAGTCGCCGCTACCGGTCTTGTCACCGACCAGCCACGAAGCCGGCAAGCCCGCGCGGATACTGGTGGCGCCAGTAGTATTGCCTTTCATCCATTGCACCAGCTGAGCGCGCTGTGGTTCGGCAAGTGCATTGCCCAGCGTCAGCTTGCGCAGACTTTCGGCCATCGCCACCGGAGACGTGGTATCGCGCTCATCGCCAGGGATGGCAGTATTCAACGTCGGTTCATAGCGATCCAGGCGGTAGGTCGTGTCGCCGATGGAACGCGCAAACTCGGTCACCTTGGCCGGTCCGCCGAGATGTTTGATCAGCTTGTTCATGGCGGCGTTGTCACTGTATTGCAAGGCCGCAGCACTTAATTCGGCCAGCGTCATTGCAGTATCAAGGTGTTTCTCGGTGATCGGGTTGTAGTTGACCAAATCTGATTTTTTAATCACCACCGTTTGGCTCAGCAAATCCTTGCTTGTTTCACTCAGCTTCAACACCCCCGATATCGCCATGACCTTGCTGGTGCTGCACATCGCAAAGCGCTCATTGCCGCGATAAACGATCTGCGAATTATCAGCAGTGTTGATTAACGCCACACCCAGACGGCCGCCGGAGCGCTTTTCCAGATCCGCCAGTTGTTGCTCAATCGTGCCTGCCTGCGAGGAGGTTTGCGCCCGTA
>Ga0302156_10001299_pt1 | contig 22361 bp, 25 predicted proteins | sample I_Bog_N3_2_FD_193503 | JGI IMG/M metagenome (GOLD analysis project Ga0302156, IMG submission 193503) | Peat permafrost microbial communities from Stordalen Mire near Abisko, Sweden - I_Bog_N3_2 | ecosystem: Environmental > Terrestrial > Soil > Wetlands > Peat | place: Sweden: Abisko, Stordalen... | reverse complement strand
ATCCAGCAGGTACTGCTGGGTATCGCCCAGGAACTGGCGCGGGTTGATGCCCGGGCCGTGGACCTGATCAACGAAGTGGACCCGGTGACGGTCAGTGAACTGGTGCCGGATTGGGAGCGGGTGATGAACCTGCCCGACCCGTGCCTGGGCCCTAGTCCATTGTTCGAAGATCGCCGTTTGGCGGTGCGTCGGCGGTTGCTGGCAGTGGGTGATCAGAGCATCGGTTACTTCATTGATATCGCACGCAGTCAGGGATATCCGAACGCCAGCGTGACCGAACTGCAAGCTTCCCGCATGGGCTGGTCACGGTTCGGCAAGGCGCGCTTCGGCTCCTGGCAGGCGCAGTTCATGTGGACGCTGAACACCGGTAGCCGATTGCTTATGGGGCGGCGTTTCGGTGCTAGCTATTGGGGCGAGCGTTTTGGCGTCAACCCCGGCAGCGCCCTGGAATGCCTGATACATCGCACCGCACCGGCGCATACGCTCGTGCACATCAATTATGACTAGAGGATAAAAACGTGGATTACCCAAAAAGCGTGCCCAGCGTTGGGCTGGTGAATGGCAAGTTTGTCGATGAGAGCCCGGTGAATGGAACACCGGGGTCGTTGATCCCCTCCAGTTGGGGGAATGCGGTGACTGACGAGATTTTGTCGGTCATCCGTTCAACCAATGTTGTTCCGGCTGAAAGTAATAATGCTCAGCTGACAGATGCGATTGTCAGTATTGCGGATCTGCGAGCCTCTCAAGCGGTTTCAAAAGCCGTGGCTCAAGCCACTGAAAGCGCTGCAGGTGTGGCGAAAATCGCCACGCAGGCTCAGACCAACTTGGGTGTTGATGATACGACTATCGTCACGCCTAAAAAGATGGCTGGGGCAGTCCAGGGCCAGGCCCTGGTTGCTTTCACGACTGCAGGCACTGCACCTCAGTTTACTTTGGCTCCTGTGCCCGCGATCACTGCATATACGGCGAATCAGCGGTTTCAGGTGAAGTTCCATTCGGCGGGCGCCGGTTCTGACAAGATGAACATCTCGGGCCTCGGCCCGAAGAGCATCATGCAATACGATACCAGTGGGAACAAAGTCGCTGCTGTCATCCAAGGCCAGTTGACTGACGCTGTGTATGATGGCACCGACATTGTTTTGCTTGATCAACTGCCAAGCGCGTTTGGTGTAACACCTCCACAATTTGATAACTCAAGCAAGCTGGCGACTACTGCATTTGTTCAAGGGGTTGGACTCCAGTTTAGCAGTATTGTCGCTCTTTCTGCGAACGCCACGCTTACTTCTGCTCATGCAGGGGCGCTGATTATTGGTAGTAGCAGTGCGTCTGCAATTGGCGTAAGTTTGCCATTAAGTTCTGCTATGCCTGTAAAGAGTGTTATCAGGTTTTGGAACTACGGTAATGCAACGATGACTTTGACCTGTACTGGGTCAGACACTGTTGTAACCCCGTACCTTGGGACAACACTTTCTGTTCCGACTGGCGTTTCAATGACATTGGTCAGCGGTAATGGGAATTGGTATGTCATTGATATGTCTGGTGTTGGGGTAGGTCAGACTTGGCAGAATGTTTTGGCGAACAGGGTGTCTGGAACGACATACACAAACAGTACTAGCAGGCCGAAGCTTGTAAGTATTATAGGAGCTAATGATTCTGTCCTTCGATATTTTATTGTTGGTGGGGTTAACGTAGGTCAGTTTACGTCGATTTACTCTGGTAGTATAATTTCGACTGTTTCGGCGATTGTACCCCCATTCACTACATACTCGGTGACTGCGGGTTTAAATATATCTGCTGGTTGGATGGAGTTAATCTAATGAAATATTACATTTGCCGACCTACAGGCGAGATTTTTGCCTACGAGTCTGACGGTTCACAGGACGCTTATATCAGCGCTGATCTTGAGTTGTTGAGCGATGACGAATTGACTGTAATTCGGACTGCTCAGGCCGCGGCCGCAGCTCCTACGCCCGAGCAGATCTTGCAGGCTGCGAATGCCAAGCGTGACGACCTACTTTCTGTTGCTGCTCTGCGCATAGCCCCTCTACAAGATGCTGTCGATTTGGATGCCGCGACCGACGCCGATACGACAAACCTGAAACTCTGGAAGCAGTATCGGGTGGCCGTCAACCGTGTATCCGAGCAGCCTGGCTTCCCCGCAACCATCGACTGGCCTGCACCACCGGCCTGATCAATACCCAGACCACCACCCGCCGCCATCGGGCGGTTTTTTTGTGCTCGGAGAAAGCCATGCCCGTTACCCAGCAGCAACTGCTGCAGATACTCCCTAACGCCGGCGACCAAGCCGGCGTTTTTGTTCCTGTGCTCAACACAGCGATGAATGATTACCAGATCGTCACCACGCAGCGCGTTGCAGCGTTCCTGGCGCAAGCTGGTCACGAGTCAGGCCAACTGCGGTCGGTGGTCGAGAACCTGAACTATGGCGCACAGGCCCTAGTCGCCACCTGGCCCAGCCGGTTTACTCCGGACCTGGCCGCGCAGGTCGCCCGGCAGCCGGAGCAGATCGCGAACATCGTCTACGCATCGCGTATGGGTAACGGCGATGCATCGTCTGGCGATGGTTGGAACTATCGCGGTCGCGGGCTGATCCAGATCACCGGTCGCAGCAACTATCTTCAATGCAGTCTCGGGCTGTTCGGCGACGAACGCCTGTTGCAGCAACCGGAACTGCTGGAACAACCGCAATGGGCCGCCGAGTCGGCGGCCTGGTTCTGGGAGCAACAAGGGTTGAACGCACTGGCCGACGCCGATCAGTTCAACAGCATCACCCGCAAGATCAACGGCGGCCTGAACGGCCTCGAAGATCGACTGCAAATCTGGGCCCGGGCGAGGGCGGTGCTATGCGCCTCCTCGACCTGATCCCGGCGCCCTGGCGCCTGGGCGTTGTCGTCGCACTGCTGGCCTTGTTGGCCGGTGGTGCGGCGGCCTGCGCCTGGCACATTCAAGACTGGCGTTACGGCCAGCAACTGGAGCATCAAGCCCGGTTGCAGGCCGACACGCTCAACCAGATTTCCCTCGCCGCGGCCGCGCAACAGCGCGCCGAGCAGGATAAACGCCAAGCCCTGGAACAGCTGCTCCAGGCCAGCGACCAAACCCATTCGAAGGAACTGAACGATGTGCAACAGGATCAAGCTCGCCTGCGTGATCGTATTGCCACTGCTGATCTGCGGCTGTCAGTCCTCCTCGACACCAACGATCCTGCCAGTGGCTGTGACGTGCCAGCCACCGCCAGCGCCGGCGGCGTGGTTCATGCAGCCACAAGAGCCCGACTTGACCCGGCGCATGCTCAACGAATTATCGCCATCACCGACGACGGCGACCGCGCCCTGATTGAGCTGAAGGCATGTCAGGCCTATGCCGGGGCGGTCTCCCACTGACATCCGGAAGCAATCTCGTGTCTTGAAAGCGCGGTCCGCTCGTGTAGGGTGTTCATTTTGCACAACCGAACCTCGGGTATACGGAAACCTGTAGGAGCCGGCTTGCTGGCGATGACGGCGGTGAATTCACCCTCGTTATCGCTGGCAAGCCAGCTCCTGCATGGGCTCCGTTGTGCCTCGACCAGGAGAGGAACATGGACGAAATCACCCGGCTTGCCGCTGAACTCGGCAAGCGCTTGCAGACGCTCGAGACTGATGTCACCACTGCCGAGTCCTGTACCGGCGGCGGTATCGCCGAGGCGATCACTCGGATTCCCGGCAGCTCGGCGTGGTTCGAAGCCGGTTATGTCACGTACTCCAACCGGCAGAAAAGCCTCCAGTTGAAAGTACCGGAGTCCTTGTTCGCCCAAGTCGGCGCTGTCAGCAGGGAAGTGGTCGAAGCCATGGTCCGGGGTGCCCAGGCCCACAGCAACGCGCGCTTCGCCGTGGCGGTCAGCGGCGTGGCCGGGCCGGATGGCGGTTCCGCCGAGAAACCGGTGGGTACCGTGTGGCTGGCCTGGGGCTGTGGCGACGACGTGAGCGCCGAGCGCCGGCACTTTCCCGGCGACCGCGATGCAGTCCGTCGACAAACGGTTCTGGCCGCCCTGGAAGGCCTGTTACGACGGGCGGAAGCAGAAATCGCAAATCAGGGGTAGGCGATCCGCCAACGCTGTGGAATAATACTGGCTACTTATACAGGTGTTGGCCGTCAGGCCTTATTGATTACGTGAGGACTTTAATGGACGACAACAAGAAGAAAGCCTTGGCTGCGGCCTTGGGTCAGATCGAACGTCAATTCGGCAAGGGTGCCGTAATGCGGATGGGCGATCATGACCGTCAGGCGATCCCGGCGATCTCCACCGGTTCCCTGGGCCTGGACATCGCGCTGGGCATCGGCGGTCTGCCGAAAGGCCGTATCGTAGAGATCTACGGTCCGGAATCCTCGGGTAAGACCACCCTGACGCTTTCCGTCATCGCCCAGGCGCAAAAAGCCGGTGCGACCTGCGCCTTCGTCGACGCCGAACACGCCCTGGACCCTGAATACGCCGGCAAGCTGGGCGTCAACGTCGACGACCTGCTGGTGTCCCAGCCGGACACCGGCGAACAGGCCCTGGAAATCACCGACATGCTGGTGCGCTCCAACGCGGTAGACGTGATCATCGTCGACTCCGTGGCCGCCCTGGTGCCAAAAGCGGAAATCGAAGGCGAAATGGGTGACATGCACGTCGGCCTGCAAGCCCGTCTGATGTCCCAGGCCCTGCGCAAGATCACCGGTAACATCAAGAATGCCAACTGCCTGGTCATCTTCATCAACCAGATCCGCATGAAGATCGGCGTGATGTTCGGCAGCCCGGAAACCACCACGGGCGGCAACGCGCTGAAGTTCTACGCCTCCGTGCGTCTGGACATCCGTCGTACCGGCGCGGTGAAGGAAGGCGACGAAGTGGTCGGCAGCGAAACCCGCGTCAAGGTCGTGAAGAACAAGGTGGCTTCGCCGTTCCGTCAGGCCGAGTTCCAGATCCTTTACGGCAAGGGCATCTACCTCAACGGTGAGATGATCGACCTGGGCGTGTTGCACGGCTTTGTCGAGAAATCCGGTGCCTGGTACAGCTACAACGGCAGCAAGATCGGTCAGGGCAAGGCCAACTCGGCCAAGTTCCTGGCGGACAACCCGGAAATCGCCGCGACCCTCGAGAAGCAACTGCGTGACAAGCTGCTGACTCCAGGCGTAGACACCAAGGCCAACTCCGGTGCGGCTGCTGTTGTCGCAACCGAAGACGACCTGGCTGACGCTGACCTCTGAGTAAAGCAATGACCGCCGTACTGGATACCCCGGTCGCCGTACGGCGCACTGCCATGGACCTGCTCGCGCGACGCGAGCACGGTCGAGTCGAACTGACGCGTAAACTGCGTCAGCGCGGCGCCTCTCCTGAAATGATCGACACAGAACTCGACCGCCTGACGGAAGAGGGGCTGCTGTCCGAATCCCGTTACCTTGAAAGCTTCGTTTCCTACCGTGCCCGTTCCGGCTACGGCCCTTTGCGCATTCGCGAAGAGCTGAGCCAGCGCGGCCTGCAACGTGCCGACATCGAACTGGCCCTGCGTGAAAGCGGTTTCAACTGGCAAGCCCAGTTGGAAGACACCTGGCGCCGAAAATTCGCCGGGCATTTACCCATTGATGCCCGTGAGCGTGCCCAACAGGGACGCTTCCTGAGTTATCGGGGTTATTCCATGGAAATGATCGGCCGCCTGTTCAGCGGCCGTGGGCTGGATGATTGAGGCTGGGTGATAATCACGTCGCCTTGATCGGCTCGCGTGTGCGCTCCTGCACTGGTGCCTTGGCCTTGCTCCAGTTTTCTGTCCGGTTGATAAAGTCCACCAGCATCCGCAGGCGTCCTTGATCCCGTGCCGTAAAGGCAAACGACAAGCAGGTCAAATGACTGAACTGCGGCTCATCGTGCTCCTGGTCGACATGGGCACTTTGCTGAAAGTGGCCACTGAGACACAGGTCGGCAAATTCCCCCTGCACTTGCTCTAGCGCCCGCTCGCTGAGGGGATGGTTCATGCGGATCACAAACTGCTTCTTCAGCCAGCGGCTGGAGTGGAAGTTGCTGTAGAACTGCTTGATCTCTTCCACGGCCTCATCGGCACTGTAGACCAGGCGCATCAGCTTCAGGTCGTGGGGCAGGATGTAGTGATTGGCTTCCAGTTGATTGCTGATGAAATCCAGCGCGCTCTGCCAGAAGCTGCCCCCAGGGGCATCCAGCAGAATCACCGGAACCAGCGGGCTTTTGCCGGTCTGGATCAGGGTCAGCACTTCCAGTGCTTCATCGAGGGTGCCAAAACCGCCTGGGCAGAGCACCAACGCATCGGCTTCCTTGACGAAGAACAGCTTGCGGGTGAAGAAGAAGTGGAAGGACAGCAGGTTCTGCGTGCCATCCACGGTTGAGTTCGCATGCTGTTCGAAGGGCAGGGTGATGTTGAACCCGAGGCTGTGTTCCAGCCCGGCCCCTTCGTGGGCTGCAGCCATGATGCCGCCACCGCCACCGGTGATCACCATCAGATTGGAGCGTGCCAGCGCTGTTCCCAGTGCACGGGCCTGTGCATAAAGCGGATGTTCGGTGGGCGTTCGCGCCGAGCCGAACACGGTGACCTTGCGCCGGCCCTTGAACTGGTCCAGCACACGAAAGGCGTTTTCCAGTTCACGCAAGGTTTGCAGGACGATCTTGGCATTCCAGCGGTTGCGGTCATCCTGGGCCATGCGCAGGACGGTCAGCATCATGTCTCGGTAAAGCGCAAGATTCGGACTATCGGGAGCAACCTGGTTGAGTTGTTCTTCGACCCGGGTCAGGTCGATACCGTTGCTCTGGAAATGACGGGATAGCAAGTCATTCGGTTCGTAAGGCATTCAACGTCTCCTTCTGCACGGAACCCTTGGCTTGGCCGAAAGAAAAGTTCGCCAAGGCCGCGTCACTGCATGTGTCGCATGTGTGCCATGTCGATTTGATGATGAGCCTGTAAAGTCATGTCTGGCAACCGCTTATTGCCTCTTTGCAAAGGACTTTAGCAGCTCGTCAGTGGCGCTGCGCGCAGGCGCAGGGGCGAAACGGCGCGCCGAAGATGAACGGCGGCGCGCGAGGCGGCAGGGGTTATTTTTTCTTCTTCGCCGGGGTTTCTGTCGGGCAGTCGCTTTCCACGAAACGGGCGGAGGTCACAGGACGGTTGGTCTTGTTCTCGGTGAACTCGTAGCGCATGACCGCGCCCTTGGCCATCAACTTGCGGTAGTTGGCGTTACGGCAGACGCTGGCGCCCAGTTGCAGGTAAACCGCCTTGGCGTTATCGCGCATATTTTGCGCGTAATCGGCCTGGACGCTCAGGTGATCGATCAGCTCGTTGCCTTCAACGGTGTAGCCGACATCGAGGATGTTCTCGTCGAGTTCACGGGGCAGGCCTTCGTTACTCTGCTCGGCCACGTCCTTGAGCATCTTGTTCACTTCGAAATCCTTCAGCGACGCCGCCTGGGCACTGAAGGGCAGGGCCAGTAAAAGGGCCAGGGACGGTACGATAAGGCGTAGCATGCAACTCTCCTGATTCGGTAACTGGTGCTTCGACCCGTTACCGGGGCGTGCGTTCAGTGGTCGCGAAGTATAGAGGGCGGTTGTAAGCCCTACTAGGGTGAGACTGACGGAAATGTCGACGGATGAGCGCTCAAAGGCTGCCTGGCTCTCTGGTAGACTCCGCGCACTTTTGCCCTTGCGAGTCGTATTGTTCGTGTTCAGCCCTTCCTCTTGCCAGCGTTTCTTGCGATGAGCCACGCCGTATCCCGTTTGCGTGCCGAGCGCCTGGCCCGTGCAAAAACACCTTTCCTCGCTCGCGGATCGAGAGCCGAACGTTGCCCGGGCTGCCGTGTGATTCCACAGTATTGCCTCTGCGCCTGGCGCCCCAGGGTAGCCTCGAACTCGGCCATGTGCCTGCTGATGCATGACGTCGAACCGATGAAACCGAGCAATACCGGCTGGCTGATCGCTGATGTGATCGCCGACACCAGCGCCTTCAGCTGGTCGCGGACCGAAGTCGACCCGCAACTGCTGGCCCTGTTGGACGACCCGCAGTGGCAGCCGTTTATCGTGTTTCCCGGGGAGTTCGTGGCACCAGAGCGGGTAGTGACGCAGGTACAGCCGACACCCGGCAAGCGCCCGTTGTTCATCCTGCTGGATGCGACCTGGACCGAGGCGCGCAAGATGTTTCGCAAGAGCCCTTATCTGGAGCGTTTCCCGGTGTTGAGCCTGGAATCCGAACAGCTGTCGCGCTACAAGCTGCGCCGTTCCAAACGCGATGATCATTTCTGTACTGCGGAAGTCGCGGCCTTGTGTCTGGAACTGGCTGGGGACACCCGTGCGGCCCAGGGGCTGGATGCGTTACTGGACGTGTTTACCGCGCACTACCTGGGCGCCAAGTTTCAGTTGCCGATCAACACCGAAGACGAAGCCCACGAGCATCTGAAGACTTTCCTGTAATCTAGTGGATGCACAGCGTCGAGCCAGACGCATAAAAACAGGATCATTGGAAAAATGACCACGTACGACATCCTGATTGCCGACGACCATCCTCTTTTTCGCAGTGCCTTGCATCAGGCACTGACCCTGGGCCTGGGGCCCGATGTACGACTGGTGGAAGTGGCCAGCATTGCCGAGCTGGAAACCCGCCTCACCGAGAAAGCCGACTGGGACCTGGTCCTGCTGGACCTGAATATGCCGGGTGCCTACGGTTTCTCCGGCCTGGTGCTGCTGCGCGGGCAATACCCGCAGATTCCGGTGGTGATGGTTTCGGCCCAGGAAGAAGCCTCGGTGGTGGTACGCTCCCGAGAGTTCGGCGCCAGCGGCTTTATCCCCAAGTCCAGTTCCCTGGAAGTGATCCAGCAAGCGGTACGCAGTGTCCTCGATGGCGATGTCTGGTGGCCGCCCCAGGCGTTCGAAGCGGTCAGCGTGTCCGCCGAAGCCAAGGCCGCCAGTGCCGGTCTGGCCAGTTTGACGCCCCAGCAGTTCCGGGTGTTGACCATGGTCTGCGAAGGTTTGTTGAATAAACAGATTGCCTACGAGTTGAGCGTTTCGGAGGCGACCATCAAGGCCCACGTCACGGCGATTTTTCGCAAGCTCGGGGTGCGCACCCGGACTCAGGCCGCGCTGCTGCTGCAACAGCTTGAGTCAATTTCGAGCCAGTGATCGCGGACTCTTTCGTCTTTGTCTGACATCGGTTGAGTTGGTTTCCCTGCTCCATTTCGCTCAACTGCTTACCTATGCCGTCGCCCTTCAAAGGTCAAACCGGTTTTAAACGCCGGTGACGTCAGGCAATGGTCGGCAGGACGATCTCGTCGCTGCGCTGCACCCCGGCGGTGAAGGAACGGCACAGTTCGAGGAATTCACGCATGGCGGAAGTCTGGTATTTCTGTTTGTGCCAGATGAAATAGAACTGTCGCGACAGGTCCAGGTCCGGGGTTTCCACCGCCACCAGGCTGCCACGACGGAACGCATCGCGCAGGGCCAGGCGCGAAATGCAGCCAATCCCCAGCCCCGACTCCACTGCACGCTTGATCGCTTCGGTGTGCTCCAGCTCCAGGCGGATATTCAGGGCGCTGCGATGATGACGCATGGCCTGGTCGAAGGTCAGGCGCGTGCCGGAGCCCTGTTCGCGCAGGATCCAGGCCTCGCGGGTCAGCTCTTCCAGGCTGGCCTGGCCGCGCTGGGCCAGCGGGTGCTGGGGCGCGCAGAACACCACCAGTTCGTCTTCCACCCAGGTCTGCACTTCGATGTCCGGATGGCTGCAGTCGCCTTCGATCAGACCCAGGTCAATTTCGTAGTGCGCGACCTGTTGCACAATATTGGCGGTGTTCTGTACATGCAGCTTGACCTGGCTTTCCGGGTGGATCTGCATGAAGCTGCCGATCAGCAGGGTCGCCAGGTAGTTGCCGATGGTCAGGGTCGCGCCCACCGCCAGCGAGCCGAAACCGGACTTGCCGTTGAGCAGGTCCTCGATTTCCTTGGCCTGGTCCAGCAGCGCCACGGCCTGGGGCAACAGCTGCTTGCCCAGGGCATTGAGGCTCAGGCGCTTGCCGGCGCGGTCGAACAATTGACAGCTCGACTGGCGTTCCAGCTCGGTGATCGAGGTGCTCGCGGCGGATTGCGACAAGGCCAGCAGCCCGGCTGCCCGGGACACGCTTTCCTGCTGGGCGACGGCGACGAAGACCTGAAGTTGACGGAGAGTAAATCGCATATCTATATAACCGATAACCCTTATCTTAATAATCCAGTTAACAGATATTGTCGCCGCCATTAGAATGCTATGCAATCGCGCTTCTTATTGACGGCGCAGGCCAAATTTCCAGGAGCCCCATCCCAATGAGCAACATGAATCACGAGCGTGTCCTCAGTGTTCACCACTGGAACGACACTCTGTTCAGCTTCAAGTGCACCCGCGACCCGGGCCTGCGCTTTGAAAACGGTCAGTTCGTGATGATCGGCCTGCAGCAACCAAATGGCCGACCGTTGATGCGTGCTTATTCCATTGCCAGCCCGAACTGGGAAGAGCATCTCGAATTCTTCAGCATCAAGGTGCCGGACGGTCCGTTGACCTCCCAGTTGCAGCACCTGAAGGAAGGCGACGAGATCATCATCAGCAAGAAGCCTACGGGTACGCTGGTGCTCGACGACCTCAAGCCGGGCAAGCACCTGTACCTGCTCAGCACCGGTACTGGCCTCGCGCCCTTCATGAGCGTGATCCAGGACCCGGAAACCTACGAGCGTTTCGAGAAGGTCATCCTGTGCCACGGCGTACGCTACGTCAACGAAGTGGCCTACCGCGAGTTCATCACCGAGCACCTGCCGCAGAACGAGTTCTTCGGTGAAGCCCTGCGTGAAAAGCTGATCTATTACCCCACCGTGACTCGCGAGCCGTTCGAGAACGAAGGCCGCCTGACTGACCTGATGCGCAGCGGCAAGCTGTTCAGCGACATCGGCCTGCCTCCGATCAACCCGCAGGACGACCGCGCCATGCTGTGCGGCAGCCCGAGCATGCTCGACGAAACCAGCGAAGTGCTCAACAGCTTCGGCCTGAAAGTCTCGCCGCGTATGCGTGAGCCGGGCGATTACCTGATCGAGCGTGCGTTCGTCGAAAAATAGGCCCCGGCCTATTTGTAGGAGCCGGCTTGCTGGCGATGCAGACAACGCGGTTTATCAGGTACACCGCGTCATCGTTCATCGCGAGCAAGCTTGCTCCCACAGAAAAAAGCGTCCGCGTTGAAACAAAAAGCCCGCGTTGCCTGGAAAGGCAACGCGGGCTTTTGCGTTTCTGGTGTTTCTATCAGGCCGGAATCACTTCCAGTACGCGTATCACCCCGGTTTCGGGGTAGTGCCAGCGCACATTCAGGTCCCAGAACTGGGCGCCGTATTCCCGTTCGGGCGTTGGCTTCTGATAAGCCGGACGGGGGTCCTGGGCCAGACACTGTTCGATCAGCTCGACCAGCGGCTCATCCAGGCGCTGTGCATGGCCGTGGGCCTGTTGCCGGGCGTTGTCCGTCCAGAGCACGGGAATCAGCGCCGGTGCGGCGCTGGCGATGCCATTGACGGCGCCAGGGATGATGTCGGCGTAGGGCACATACGGCTTGATATCGAGAATCGGCGTGCCATCCAGCAGGTCTATTCCGGAAATCCACAGGCGCTGGGCTTCGACCCGATCCAGCTTGACCACCGATTGACCGATACCGTTCGGCCGGTGGGTCGCCCGAGTGGCGAAGACCCCCATGGACTGGTTGCCGCCCAGGCGCGGCGGGCGCACCTTCAAGCGTGGCTTGTCTTCCAGGGCCTGATGGAACAGGAACAGCAGCCAGACATGGCTGACCTGCTCCAGCCCTTGCACGGCCTCGCCCTGGTCGAACGGCGCGACCAGTTCCAGTACGCCGCGCGCCGCCGGCGCCAGCTGTGGCTGGCGCGGGATGGCGAACTTCTCCTTGAAGCAGGAGCGCACGAAACCGATGGGGGAGACGCTATAGGTCATGGTCCGGCCCTCAGGCGCCGATCCCTAGCATGTCCCGGGCCACGGCTTCGGCGATACGGATACCGTCGACACCAGCCGAGAGGATCCCGCCGGCATAACCCGCGCCTTCACCCGCCGGGAACAGGCCCTTGACGTTCAGGCTCTGCATCGACTCGTTACGGGTCATGCGCAGCGGCGAGGAGGTGCGGGTTTCAATCCCGGTCAGCACCGCGTCATGCAGGGAATAGCCCTTGATCTGCCGTTCGAATGCCGGCAAGGCTTCGCGAATGGCTTCGATGGCGAAGTCCGGCAACGCCAGCGCCAGGTCGCCGAGGGCTACGCCCGGCTTGTAGGACGGTTCCACACTGCCCAGGGCGGTGGAAGGCTTACCGGCGATAAAGTCACCGACCAGTTGCGCCGGGGCTTCGTAGTTGCTGCCACCGAGGACGAAGGCGTGGGACTCCAGGCGCTCCTGCAACTCGATACCGGCCAGCGGGCCGCCCGGATAGTCGACTTCCGGGGTGATGCCGACGACGATCCCGGAGTTGGCATTGCGCTCGTTGCGCGAGTACTGGCTCATGCCGTTGGTGACCACCCGGTTCGGCTCGGAGGTCGCTGCCACCACGGTGCCGCCCGGGCACATGCAGAAGCTGTAGACCGAACGGCCGTTCTTGGCGTGGTGCACCAGCTTGTAGTCGGCCGCGCCGAGTTTCGGGTGCCCGGCGTACTTGCCCAGGCGCGCGCGGTCGATCAGCGATTGCGGGTGTTCGATACGGAAACCCACCGAGAACGGCTTGGCCTCCATGTACACACCACGGCCGTGGAGCATGCGGAAGGTGTCGCGGGCACTATGACCCAGGGCCATGATCACGTGCCGGGAGTGGATCTGTTCGCCGCTGTCGAGCTGCACGCCGGTCAGTTGGCCGTCGTCGATCAGCACATCGGTGACCCGCTGCTGGAAGCGCACTTCACCGCCCAGGGCTTCGATCTGCTGGCGCATGTTCTCGACCACGCCGGTGAGGCGGAAGGTGCCGATATGCGGTTTGCTGACGTAGAGGATTTCCTCCGGCGCACCGGCCTTGACGAACTCGTGCAGGACCTTGCGGCCGTGGTGATTCGGGTCCTTGATCTGGCTGTAGAGCTTGCCGTCGGAGAAGGTCCCGGCGCCGCCTTCGCCGAATTGCACGTTGGACTCGGGGTTGAGCACGCCTTTGCGCCACAGGCCCCAGGTGTCCTTGGTCCGCTCGCGCACTTCCTTGCCGCGTTCGAGGATGATCGGCTTGAAGCCCATCTGCGCCAGCAACAGTCCGGCGAAGATCCCGCAGGGGCCGAAGCCGACGACCAGGGGGCGCTCCTGCAGATCGGCCGGCGCCTGGCCGACCACCTTGTAGCTGACGTCCGGGGCCGGATTGACGTTGCGGTCCTCGGCGAATTTTTTCAGCAGTGCGTCTTCGCCACGGGCCGACAGGTCGATGGTGTAGATGAAGCAGAGCTCGGAGGATTTCTTGCGGGCGTCGTAGCTGCGCTTGAACAAGGTGAAATCGAGCAGGTCATCGCTGGCGATGCCCAGGCGCTGGACGATGGCCGGGCGCAGGTCTTCGTCGGGATGGTCGATCGGCAGCTTGAGTTCGGTGATTCGTAACATGACAGGGTCCAGTGTGCGGGCCACGCGGGCGCGCCGGCTTTACATCAAACCGGTGATTATAAGCCCCAACGGCCAGATTCCGTGAGGCTAAAACATCAGTTCGTCGAATCAGTCGTTACGGGCGCCGCCAAAATAGCCGCAGCCACGCTGGACCTGGCCGTTGACCCGCAGTTCGGCGCTCAGGTGGCGCACGCTGCCGGTGCTGCTGTCGACGCAGGACTGCGGCGCGACCCACAGCTCGATGTGCTGGGAATTGGCTTCGCTGCTCAAGCTGAAGCGTCCGTCACCCAGTTGTTCTTCCAGATAGGGCAGGGCCAGGGACGGCTGGTTTTCGCGTTCGAGTATCATGCCGTTGCCGCCGACCTTCAGGCTCCATTCCGGGCTGTGGCCGCTGGCAATCACGGTCTGGAATTTGAAGTTGGGGTCGTCACAACTGGCGGTGCCGCGTTCCAGGCGGTAGTACTGTTGCAGGTCCAACTGGCCGTCACCACCATTGGCCGCGCTGGAGGAAAACTTGCCGCGCAGATCGGCGAACAGCTTGCCCGAGCGGCCGGAAAGGCTGGCGGCCTGCTGCAGGACGCTGGTGTTGCCGGTGTCGCTGACGACAAAGCGGCGCTGTTCCTGGCAGGGCTGGAACATCAGCTTGCCATCGACGCTGGTGAGTTCGCCTTGCATCCGGCTCAGGCCCGCCGTGGGATGCGAGGTGGCTGGCGCAAGCATCTGGCAGCCGGCGGCGAACAACGGCAGGGCGAAAATCATCAAGGAACGGGCAACACGCATCGTGGGGTCTCCTGGCAAGTGCCGCCACGTTACTCAGGCCAGGAGAGCTGCACAAGCCTCGCAGGCATTCAACCGACGTAGTAGGTCTGGCCGGTTTGCAAGCCTTCCACACTCTTGGCGTAGGCCAAGGCCACATCTGCCGCTGGCACCGGTTTGAATCCACGGAAGTACGGCGCATAGCTGCCCATGGCTTCGACCAGGACGTTCGGGCTGATGGAGTTCACCCGCAGGCCGCGCGGCAGCTCGATGGCGGCAGCCTTGACGAAACCGTCGATGGCCCCGTTGACCAGGCCGGCGGAGGAGCCGGTGCGAATCGGATCGCGGTTCAGAATGCCACTGGTCAGGGTGAACGAAGCACCGTCGTTGGCGTACTCGCGACCGATCAGCAGCAGATTGACCTGGCCCATCAACTTGTCCTGCAGGCCAAGGGCAAAGTCCTTCTCGGTCATCTCGGCCAACGGTACGAAGTTCACGTTACCGGCGGCGCAGATCAACGCATCGAATTTGCCGGTTTGCTCGAACAGCTTGCGAATCGACGCGCTGTCGCTGATGTCCACGTGCAGGTCACCGCTCTTGCGGCCGATCTTGATAATCTCGTGACGCTGGCCCAGTTCCTCTGCCACGGCCGAGCCGATGGTGCCGTGGGCGCCAATCAATAGGATTTTCATGGTGCGCTTCCTCCAGTGGGTGATTGAGCTTTCAGTCTAGAGTGGATTTTTCCATTGATAAGCGCACTAATAGGCAACCTTTGGTTTTCTTTTGGAAACAATCCAGTGAGCGAGATGGATGATCTGGCGGCCTTTGCCGTGCTGGTCGAGGCGGGCAGCTTTACCCTGGCCGCCCAGCAATTGGGCTGCAGCAAGGGGCAGTTGTCCAAGCGCATCAGCCAGTTGGAGGCGCAGTTCTCGGTGGTGCTGTTGCACCGTACGACACGGCGCCTGAGCCTCACCGCTGCTGGTGCGGCCTTGTTGCCCCAGGCCCAGGCGCTGGTGGTGCAGGTGGAGCGCGCGCATCAGGCCCTGGCCCGGCTCAAGGACGATATCGCCGGGCCCGTGCGCATCACGGTGCCGGTGTCCCTGGGGGAAACCTTCTTTGATGGCCTGTTGCTGGAGTTTTCCCGGGATTATCCCGATGTCCAGATCGAGCTGGACCTGAACAACGGTTTCCGTGATCTGGCCCGCGAGGGCTTTGACCTGGCGATTCGTACCGAGGTCGGCAACGACGAACGCCTGGTGGCTCGGCCCTTGTTGGTGATGAACGAACTGACCTGCGCCAGCCCGGCTTACCTGGAGCGTTACGGTGAACCGCAGACACCCCAGGAGCTGGTCAACCACCGTTGTCTGCTCAACAGTCATTACAGCGGTCGTGAAGAGTGGCAATACCACCGCGAGCATGAGTTGTTGCGGGTGCGGGTGGCAGGCCCGTTTGCCAGCAATCACTACAACCTGTTGAAGAAAGCGGCGCTGGTGGGCGCCGGTATCGCCCGCCTGCCGTCCTACGTCCTGCCCGCGGAACTGGCCGACGGGCGTCTACGTTGGTTGCTGCGGGACTACCGCACCCGCGATATGCCGCTGTACCTGGTGCACCCTTACCAAGGCGGCCTGCCGCGTCGTACGCAGGTGTTGGCCGACTATCTGATCGGCTGGTTCAAGCGCAGCGGCGAGGCGTTGGAGCGGCTTCAGCGATAACGTTTGGCGATCAGGTGATCGATGGAGAACACGCCTGGCCCCTTGGCCATCAGCAGCAACAGGATCGCCATCCAGGTGCCGTGGGTCGGGTAGGCATCCGGGTAGACGAACAGTTGGATGGTCAGGGTCATGCCAAACAGTCCCAGGGCCGAGAAACGTGTGGCGAACCCCAGCAGGATCAGCACCGGGAAAAAGTGTTCGCCGAAGGCCGACAGATGGGCAGCGACTTCCGGCGACAGCAGCGGCACCTTGTACTCGCTGGCGAACAGCGGGATGGTGGAATCGGCCAGGCGCGGCAGGCCGATATCGAACGTGCCGGAGACAAGGTCGACGGCAAAGCCCTCGACCTTGGTCTGCCCCGATTTCCAGAACACGGCGGCGATGGAGAAACGTGCGACAAAGGCAATCAGGCTGTAAGGGATCATCTCGAAGAGCTGGATGATCCGCCCGACCAGGCGTGCGACAGGGTTCTGTTGTTCTATGCGAATGTTCATGGGCGGGCCTTTTGTTCTGGATGCAGGTGGGTGATGGCGCTGTAGCGAATCAACAGGGCCAGGGCATGGCTCGGATCGAACGCCGCGCTGGCGTCATAAGCGTAGGCAAGGGCCAACTCCAGCGGACAGTCGTTTTGCAGGCTCTGGATAAATACCAGGGTGCCGATATCAATCCTGAACACCTCGACCTGCCAGTGCAGGCGCAGGACCAGCGCGGCTTCAGCCTGCGTCGGGTCGACCTGTTCCAGCTGGCCTTCGCCTTGATGGGCCTCCCATAACGAGACGACCGCATGGGACGAATTCAGCACGGCGACGCTGGGGTGCAGGTGAACCTGCAGGGTGTTGAGGGTCTCGGGGGCGGCGAGGTAAACGCCAATTTGTTCCGGGCTCAGGGGCGTCGCATCGGCAGCGTGATACGCGTTGATCCGCAAGCGTTCGAGTCGGGCCATGTCGGCCAGGTAAGGCACGCTCGCCGCAGGGGAAAAGCCCTGGATGAAACTGCCGAAGTCCTGGCCGTAGTCGTTGAGGATCGGGCTGATGGGGGGGAAGTGCTGGACATAAAGGCTGGCCATGGCACGGAAGAAGTCCTCGCCGACCAGGGCCTTGACCACCGGGTAGCTGTCCGCCAGGGCATTGATCAGCGAACTCTGGACATTGTTGCGATACACCGCGAAACGACTGGCCGGGTCGGCCCCGTTACGGCTGCACAGGCCCGCTGGGCAAGGCCGCTGCAAGTCGAGCAATGCGGCGCTGAAGCTGGCTTGGTCGCTCATGCGCGCACCTCGGCCTGTTTCAGCAGTTCCTCGGCCTGCCCGGCTTCGGCCAGGAGCACGGCGAAGGCGGGGAGCTGATTGTCGCGTTCGATCAGGGTCGCCATCGGCCCGATCTTATCCAGCACCTGTTGATACAGGGCCCAGACCGCCTGGTCGATGGGGGCGCCGTGATCGTCGATCAGCAGGCGGTCACCAAGGTTGTCGGTATCTTCGGCAAAACCGGCCAGATGGATTTCTCCCACGGCGTGCAGCGGCAGGGACTCGATGTAGGCCAGCGGATCACGCTGGTGGTTGATGCTGGAGACATAGACGTTGTTCACGTCCAGCAGCAACCCGCAGCCGGTGCGGTGGATGATTTCGCTGATGAAGTCCGCTTCGTCCAGGGTCGAGCGCTGGAATTGCAGGTAAGTCGCCGGGTTCTCCAGCAACATCGGACGCTTCAAGGTGCTTTGTACCTGGTCGACATGCTCGCAGACCCGCTGCAAGGTGGCGTGGTCATAGGCCAGCGGCAGCAGGTCGTTGAGAAACACCGGGCCGTGGGTCGACCAGGCCAGGTGTTCGGAAAAGGATTGGGGTTGATAACGTTCGATCAGTACCGCGAGCCGCTTGAGGTGTTCTTTGTCCAACGGGCCTTCGGCGCCAATGGACAAACCGACCCCGTGCAGCGACAGCGGGTACTGTTCGCGGATCAAGCCCAGGTAATGATGAAACGGCCCGCCGGCGACCATGTAGTTTTCGGCGTGAACCTCGAAGAAACCGAGGTCCGGACGGGTCTCGAGTACTGTCTGAAAATGTTCGGTCTTGAGCCCCAGCCCGGTACGGGGCGGGAGCTCGGAGCCGACGGCCTGAGCGCGATGAAGGGTAGCGGGTTGCAGTGGCGTTGACATCTTCGGCGCTCAGGCAAGTGGGGGGATCAGGCCGCTGGGCCTTGTTTCAGGCTACCCATACCCGCAGGGGTCTTGGTGGTTTCGCAAGTACCTGCGGGTACGAATTTCCAGGCGTTGGCCTGGTAGTCCTTGGCTGAAGTCCCGGCACAGGTGGTGCCAGCGCCTGCAGCGCAATCGTTTTTGCCTTTCAGGGCTACGCCGAAGCATTTTTCCATTGCCGGTTTTGCATCATCGGCGTGGGCGCTCATCGGCAATGCCGCCATGCTCAGGGCAGAACCGAGGGCCAGGGCGAGGGTGGCGGCGGACAGGGTGCGGGTAGTGGAAGTGCTCATGGTCGATCTCCGATGTGTCTTCAATGATGAAAGCAGGGGTTGGGTGGGTTTCAATGCTTTCTTGCCTTACTTGAGCCTTGAGGCCAGGGGTTGTTACAGCCTGCGGCAAAAATAATCGATTATTTTTCGCGACGGTACCCGGCAAGGCTTTCCCCATCGTTCAGCGGCTAAAGAAAAGCCCCGATAAATCGGGGCTTTGCTTGGTACGCGGGGCATCAACCGCCCAGATACGCCTCACGCACTTTCGGGTCGGTCAGCAGGTCGTTGCCGCTGCCTTCCATCACCACCCGGCCGTTTTCCAGCACGTAGGCCCGGTCAGCGATTTTCAGCGCCTGGTTGGCGTTCTGTTCCACCAGGAACACCGTCACACCGTCCTTGCGCAGCTGTTCGATGATATCGAAGATCTGCTGGATGATGATCGGCGCCAGGCCCAGGGATGGTTCGTCCAGCAGCAACAGTTTCGGCTTGCTCATCAGTGCCCGGCCAATGGCGAGCATCTGCTGTTCACCGCCGGACATGGTGCCGCCGCGCTGGTTGAAACGTTCCTTGAGACGTGGGAACAGTCCCAGGACCTTGTCCATCTGCTCCTGATAATCGCCCTTGCTGGTGAAAAAACCTCCCATGGAGAGGTTTTCTTCCACGGTCAGGCGGGCGAACACCCGGCGGCCTTCCGGCACCACGGCAATACTCTTGCGCATGATGATGGAGGACTCCTGGCCCACCAGCTCTTCGCCCATATAACGAATGCTGCCGCTGTGGGCACGGGGTGAACCGCACAGGGTCATCAGCAGGGTGGACTTGCCCGCACCGTTGGCACCGATCAGGGTGACGATCTCGCCCTGGCGCACTTCGACGTTGACGCTGTGCAGGGCCTGGATCTTGCCGTAGAAGGTGGAAACGTTTTCGAATTGCAGCATTTACGCTTCCCCCAGGTAGGCTTTGATCACTTCGGGATTTTCACGGATCTGTTCCGGCGTGCCATCGGCCAGGGGGGTGCCCTGGTTGATCACGACGATATGATCGGAAATGCTCATGACCAGTTTCATGTCGTGTTCGATCAGCAGCACGGTAACGCTGTGCTCTTCACGCAGAATGCTGATCAGGGCCTTGAGGTCTTCGGTTTCCTTGGGGTTCAGGCCCGCCGCCGGTTCGTCGAGCATGAGGATCCGCGGACGGGTCATCATGCACCGGGCGATTTCCAGGCGGCGTTGCTGACCGTAGGCCAGGGTGCCCGCCGGGCGGTTGGCGAACTCGGTCAGGTTGACCTTGTCCAGCCAGTACTCGGCGTATTCCATGGCTTCGCGTTCGCTCTTGCGGAACGCCGGGGTCTTGAACAACCCGGCCAGGAAGTTGGTGTTCAGGTGCCGGTGCTGGGCGATCAGCAGGTTCTCGACCGCGGTCATGTCCTTGAACAGACGCACGTTCTGGAAGGTCCGCACCACGCCCTTGCGGGCGATCTCATGGCCGGCCAGGCCCTGGATCGGCTGGCCGTCGAGCAGGATGCTGCCGGCACTCGGCTTGTAGAACCCGGTCAGGCAGTTGAACACCGTGGTCTTGCCGGCGCCGTTCGGGCCGATCAAGGCCACCACTTGTTTTTCCAGGACGGTCAGGGCCACGCCATTGACCGCCAACAGACCACCGAAGCGCATGCTCAGGTCGGTTACTTTCAGGATCTCACGGCTCATTTACGCAGCTCCATGTGAGGACGTTGCATGGGCAGCAGACCTTGTGGACGCCAGATCATCATCAGCACCATCAAGGCGCCGAACATCAACATGCGGTATTCGCTGAACTCACGCATCATTTCCGGCAGCAGGATCATCACCACGGCGGCGAGGATCACCCCCAGTTGCGAGCCCATGCCACCCAGGACGACGATGGCGAGAATGATCGCCGACTCGATGAAGGTGAACGACTCCGGCGTGACCAAACCCTGGCGAGCGGCGAAGAAGCTGCCGGCGAAACCGGCGAAGCAGGCGCCCAGGGTGAAGGCCGAGAGCTTGATCACGGTCGGATTCAGGCCCAGCGCACGGCAGGCGATTTCGTCTTCGCGCAGCGCTTCCCAGGCACGGCCGATGGGCATGCGCAGCAGGCGGTTGATGACGAACAACGCCAGCAAGGCCAGCAACAGGGCCACCAGGTACAGGAACACCACCTTGCTCACCGGGTTGTACGCCAGCCCGAAGAACTCGTGGAAAGTCTGCATGCCCTCTGCGGCGCTGCGTTCGAACGACAGACCGAAGAACGTCGGCTTGGGAATGTTGCTGATGCCGTTGGGGCCGCCGGTGAGGCCGGTGAGGTTACGCAGGAACAGACGGATGATTTCACCGAAGCCCAGGGTCACGATGGCCAGGTAGTCACCGCGCAGGCGCAGTACCGGGAAGCCCAGCAGGAAACCGAAGCTGGCCGACATCAGGCCGGCGATCGGCAGGCAGATCCAGAAGCCCAGGCCGAAGTAGTGCGACAGCAGCGCGTAGCTGTAGGCGCCGACGGCGTAGAAGCCCACGTAACCCAGGTCGAGCAGGCCGGCGAGGCCGACCACGATGTTCAGGCCCAGGCCGAGCATCACATAGATCAGGATCAGCGTGGCGATGTCGACCGCGCCCCGGGAGCCGAAGAACGGCCAGACCAGGGCGGCGGCGATCAGGCCGATGATGATCCAGCGCTGGGTCCGCGGCAGGGTCAGGAACTGGCCGACCTTGGGCGAAATCAACGGGCCACGGGATGACTTGAACAGTGCACCGACCTGTTGGCTGAAGAGCACGCGCAGGAACATCAGCACCGAGCACAGGGCGATGACGCCCAGGGTCAGCGGACCCGTACCGTGCACTTCGAGGTTGATCCCGACAATGCTCAGCTTGAGTCCGAGCACCGGAAAGGCCACGGCCCAGACCAGCAAGGCACTGAACAGCGCCGATTTGAGATATTTGTTCATACTTTCTCAACCTCCGGACGGCCCAGGATGCCGGTCGGCCGGAACAACAGCACCAGAACCAGAAGACCGAATGCCACCACGTCCTTGTACTGGTCGCCGAACACGTCGGCGCCAAAGGCTTCGGCCACGCCCAGCACCAGCCCGCCGAGCATGGCGCCCGGAATACTGCCGATGCCGCCCAATACCGCCGCGGTAAAGGCCTTCAGACCCACCAGGAAGCCGGCGTTGGGGTTGATCACACCGTATTGCATGCTCAGCAGCACGGCCGCGATCGCCGCCAGTGCGGCACCGATCACGAAGGTCAGGGCGATGATGTTGTTGGTGTTGATCCCCAGCAGGTTGGCCATCTTGATGTCTTCGGCACAGGCGCGGCAGGCGCGGCCCAGGCGGGAGCGGGAGATGAACAGGGTCAAGCCGAGCATCGCGAGCAGCGTGACGACGAACACCACGATCTGCATGTAGGAAATCAGCACTTCATGTGCACCACCTGGCCCGAAGGAGATATTGCCGGGGATCAGGTTGGGGATGGACTTGTCCTTGGAGTCTTGCGCCAGCAGAACGGTGTTCTGCAGGAAAATCGACATGCCGATGGCGGAGATCAGCGGAATCAGGCGATTACTGCCACGCAAGGGGCGGTAGGCGATCCGTTCGATACTGTAGCCGTAGGCACTGGTGACGACGATGCTCGCGATAAAGGCAGCAGTCATCAGCAGGGGGACGCTGTCGAGTCCCATCATGCTCAGTCCGGCAATGGCGATGAACGCCACGTAGGAGCCGATCATGTAGACCTCGCCGTGGGCGAAGTTGATCATTCCAATGATGCCGTAAACCATCGTATAGCCGATGGCGATCAGGGCATAC
>Ga0302156_10001297_pt1 | contig 22374 bp, 26 predicted proteins | sample I_Bog_N3_2_FD_193503 | JGI IMG/M metagenome (GOLD analysis project Ga0302156, IMG submission 193503) | Peat permafrost microbial communities from Stordalen Mire near Abisko, Sweden - I_Bog_N3_2 | ecosystem: Environmental > Terrestrial > Soil > Wetlands > Peat | place: Sweden: Abisko, Stordalen... | reverse complement strand
AGTCCCACGCGGAACGCGGGATAGTCCATTGTCGATAGGTCGCGCCGGTCGTCGCTGTAGCGTTCGAGGTCGGCATAGGGCGGGCAGGAGAACACGAAGTCCGCCTCGGTGCCCGGTGCCAAGTCCGCGATGTCGTGGCTGTCGCCCTCGTGCCAGATGGGCGCGGGGTCGGTGCAGATGGCAGCGGCCTGGGTGCGGTTGGCCGCGATCTGGCGCGCGGACAGGTCGATTCCGACGTAGCGCCGGCCCAAGATCGAGGCGACGATGCCGCGCACGCTGCCGCCCGCGAACGGATCGAGGATCAGGCCACCGGGCGGGCAGAACCAACGGTAGGCGAGTTCGCAGAGGACCGGATCGAAGATCGACGTGCCGGATGACGATGGCTCCGCGTCGGCCCCGGGCTTTCGGTAGGCGTCCGACGTGACTCCGGTCGCCAACCCGCTGCCCGACGCCGTCTGCTTCACCGCGCCCACCACATGCTCGCCGCGCATTAGATCCTGGCCGAACGTTCGCGCGTCAGCCTGCCGCACGGCCGCGCCCATCGCCACGCTGGCGCTTGCTGTAGTCGGCCGCCGGCAGCATCGCACCGCCCGGCGTAGCGTTGGCCTTGGCGTTCCTGGCCCTATCCAGCGGCGCCGTGCCTGGCACTGCGTTCGGCCTGCGGCCCTGCCGCTGCGCATCGAATCGTTGGGCCTGCCCGTCCGTCCCGCCATAGTTCAGCGTGCCGTCGACGTTGCGCGTGACCGTAGGCGGAAGCGGCGGGGTCGCCGCGCCCTCGCCGCGCCCGATCTCCGACTGTATGCCGAGCGCCAACCACGCCCGCTTGCGATCCTGCCACCAGCCCTCGCGGGCGTTGAGTACGCTAAACGGGGCCACGCCAAACTGCGCGGCCAGGCTGCCCGACCCGCCGCCGGCGCCATCGCCCACGCCGCCGAACAGGGCGCCGAGTTCCGGCATGTCGAAGCCGGTCAGCGCCAAATCGAACCCGCCATCCCGCAGCTCACCGAGTTCGATGGCCAGCAGCTCGCGATCCCAACCGGCGTCCAAGGCGCTGCGGTTGTCCGATAGGATGACCGCCCGGCGCTCGTCCTCCGTTAGATGCGACAGGTCGATCGTGGGCACGCGGTCGAGGCCCAGCCGCAGCGCCGCCGCATGCCGCGCATGGCCCGCCAGGATGTGCTGGCCAGCTACGAGGATCGGATTCGTCCAGCCGTTGGCGACGATCAATCGGCACAGCTTGTCGATCTGCTCGGGCGTGTGGGTGCGGGCGTTTCGCTCGTAGGGAATCAGCCCGTCGACTCGTTTCAGCCGGTACGGCGGAAACCCGCTGCCAGCCGCCGTTTTCTCTCGCGCATGCGCGCGAGGCTCAGGTTGCGGGTCGGGGGGCGCCGCCGCCGCCGCCGGCGCGGGCGGTGCGGGCGGCGCCTTCGGCTTGTTCTTGCTGCCGGGACGCCGGCCGCCGGTCTTTCTTCCTGCCGCCATCAATAAGGTTCCGACATGCGTTTACGCGACCAGATAGCGCGCGGAGGAATCTCCGGGGCGCGCGTGCGAATACCTTGTCGTGGTCGTCAAGCTTGCATGGCCCAACGTGGTCTGCACGACGTGGACAGGACATCCTCGGTCCAGCGCGTGCGATGCGTGGGCGTGCCGCAGCCAATGCGCCGATGCCGCCGCCGGCAGTTTTGCGCGCCGCATCGCCGTTTTCACGACGACATCGACCTGGGAGCGGTGCAAACCGGCCCCATTGCGTGACCGGAAAACCGGATCGTCCCGGCCGGCGTTTCCGCGCAGCCTGGACAGCCGCGCCCACATCGGCGCAGGCAGCAAGATCACGCGAGTCTTGCCGCCTTTGCCGAGGACCGTGATCTGGCCTGCCTCGTCGCGTTCTGTCAGGTCGCGCCAATGCAGGCCACAAGCCTCGCTGATACGAAGGCCCGCCGAGTAGAGCAGCCGCACCAATGCCGCATCCCGCAAGACGTACGGACCGCGCCGCAGCGGCGCGTCCATCTGCCAAAGCAACCGCGCGACCTGTTCCTCGCTCATGATCCGCTCGGCCAGCGTGTCCTTGACTGCGGGCATTTGGTAGGCGGCGCCGACGTTGACCATCAGGTAGCCCCAGCGGTGCCCCATCGTGAGCAGCGACCGGAGCGCCGCCATCCTGCGCACGGCCGTTGCCGGCCGCAGCCCGACGAGCGATGCGCCAAAGTCCTGGACGCCCCCGACCGTCAGCGCGCGCAGCGGCACGTCGGTGAAGGCGCGGAACGCGCGCCAGTCGATCTGGTAGGCGCGCCGCGTGTTCGCGCTTTGGAACCGGCCTATCCAGCGCCGCACCAGTTCGTCCTCGCTGGCGACCTGGGCCGGCATGACCGCGCCCACGATAGCCGGGACGATGCCGTTCTCTGCCATCGTTGGGGGCGCCTTCGAACCGGAGATAACAGTAATTATGTATGCGGCTGCCGAGCCGCCCGGAGTCTATCCGACCGCGCTGCGGGGCATCGTCACTCGCGCCTCGCGGCCCAGGATCCGAAGCAGGATCGTCACCCGGTCGCCGGCGCACCGCTGGCAGATGCCGCGCAGTTCGGCGAACGCGCCGGTCGCGACCGTCACCTCGGCGCCCGGCGGGATCGGCGGCAGCGGCGCGCGCGGAACATCAGCCTTTGGGTAGATCACGCCGTTTGCCGCGCAGTCCGCCCAAAGGACAGCCAGCGCGGCGCCCGGGACGATTGCCGGGCGCTCGCGATACGTGCCAACCACGGTCGACACGCCCGGCTGGCGAAAGATGCCCTGCCAGGGATCGGCCGCGAGGTCGGCCTGCGCGAACAAATAGGCCGGGAACAGCGGTCGCTCGCGCCCGCCGGTGAAGTGCTTCGGCAACCAGGTGCATAGGCCGAGGTCGCGAACGGCGCGCTCGGCCACCTTTTCCTGCCCGAACTCGGTCATCACGCACAGCCATTCGATGCCCGCGCCGTACCGGCGTCCGCACGGCACGAAGCCCCCGGCAGCAGGCGGAGCTTGTGCCGTCATGCGACGCACCGGGCACCGAATCGGAACGCAGCGTCAACATCAAAATAGATCGGAGCGGTTGCCGATGCGGTCGGTACGCGGCGGCGCGCTGGCCGGAAATAGCGTCCTGGAGGGGCGGAAATAGACCCCGAGAATCCGAATTTTCCGAATTTTTTCGTTCGGTTTATTCGCGCGCGGAAAAAATGCGCGGGGCCAGAACGCAAAAAGGCCCGTCATGCGACGAGCCTTTCGTTCAGCGCGGAATCTGTGTCAGCAAAGTCCGGAAATTGCCCGTTCAGTGGCGCGTCGGCGCTGGGGTCGGGTCGATGGTTGTGCCCAAGATCACCGCGCGGCGCATGCGAGTGATGAGGACGGCGAGATTGGGGTGCGCGGCGCACGCGGCCTCGTAGACGCCCAGGCCGGGCTTCGCCGGCCGCAGGTCCGATCCGAGCAGCAGCAGGCCGGCACAGCGCAGGCAGACATAGAAATCGCCTGGCGCCGGCCTTGCGTCGCTGGTGACGAGCGTGGCCGTGTCCAGCGTGTGGCCGCAGTACGGGCAAAGCGCCGGCAGGACGCGGGCGGCGGTCACAGGGGGTTCATGCCGTTCTCGGCCGCCAGCCGCAGCCAGCGGGCGATGGCGTCGCGGCTAGATAGAGTGGCCGCAGACATCCGCAGGGCCCGCACCGGCGGCCGGTCGCCCAGCAGCGGAGCGCTGATCCACTTGCGGAGGTAGGACCGCATCGCGACGACCTGGAAGGGCGTCATGTCCGAGCCGTCGAGATAGGCCAGGATAGTCGGCCGTAGCGCGCCGCTGGTCTCGTTCATCCAGAACAGCGGCGCGCCGGGGGGGTCGGGCGGCAGCATCAGTCGCGCCGATACGGTTCCATGCGGGCGTCCATCGTGATTTCCCGCCACGCAGCGGGCGATTGCTGCTGGATGAGACTTTTAAGATTGTCGAGAGCGGCGTTCGCCGACCCCCGATCGGCCCATTTCCTCGGATCGCCGCTCTCTATCTCGCCCTTCCGTTTGTGCCAGAACACCACCCACAGGGCGTCCATATCGGTCATACCGTCGAATTTCGGCAGGCTCATGGGCGCGCATCCAGGCGGAAATCCTCGAAGCATGGCGGCCTGTCGGCGTCCGGGTGGCCGGCGCGGTGCCATGCGTTCAATTTGGCGATCCATGCCAGCCCAAGGGGCGTTTCCGCCTGCTCCTTCGGCACCGATCCCAGCTTGAAGCGGCCTTCGACCATTCGTGCCCACGCCAGCTCGTCCGCGTGCGACCGCTGCGGCGCCGGTTCGGCGTGGCCGTTGGCCGCAGTGGGCGGCGGGGCGCCGTTCTTGGCCTTGCGAACGCTGGCCGCCTCCTCGCGCATCAGCTTTTCAAAGTAGGCGAGGCCGGTGGCCACGAGCACCGGCGGCTTCGCCCGTGCCATCACCTTGCCCACGACCCTTTCCATCATGTCGCGCGTCAGCCCGTCCTCCGACCACGCCTCGACCATGACCAGTTCGGCGGGCTGCGCCGGCCGCGCCAGCTTGGCCAGCCTCGCCAGCTCGTCGGCCAGCACCGAAGAAGGAGCGGCGACCGGAGTTTCGCTTGAGTCGGGGGGGGTTTCGCTTGAGTCGTTCGCGCGCTCTTTCTTCCTTCCTCCTCCTCCTAAGCCTGTAGAATCACTATCAGAAGAAGAAGAGGAAGACGCATGCGCGGGGCCTGCAGACTCAAGCGAAACTCCATTTTCCGTTGACGAATTTTCCGGCTCTGGCCGAATTTTGCTGACGAAAGACTCAAGCGAAACTCCCTTTTCCGTTGAGTCGACGCGACCCCCCTGGATGGAGTGCAGCAGGTGGCCCTGACCCGATGGGGGCGGCCCGGACTGTCGCACTCGTGATCTTGCGGCCATCGGCTTGGGCCGCAAGCCGAACTGGAATGGCATCGCGATACCGCCATCGGGCAGCTCGACCAGGAGCGCCCGATCAATCAGGGTTTGCACCTGGTCCATCGTGGCGCCGAAGCTGTCCACGAACTTTTCCATCGAGTGATGACGGCCGGGCTTTTCAAACCGCAACTCGACCCCCTCGACGCCGGCCAGATGAATTTCGTCGATGATGTCCTGCCAAATCATCTTCATGTTTGAATCCAGGCCAGAGAACCCCCGATCCGTGCGGCTGGCGTACGATGCGCGCGCTCTGACGGTGCTCAATCCCAGCTTTCGGGGTTTCAGGAGCGGCGGCCCGTCCGGTCCCTCGGCTTCCCGCGCGCCCTCGGTTTGGCCGCTGTTCTGGGATCCCTCGCGCGCAGCGGTGATGCAGCGATGCACGTTCGAGGCGGTCATATTGTAAGCAACGGCGATCTCGGCGACCGAATGGCCGAACTTCTCTTTCGCGTCGATGCACCAACGCCCGAACTCGATGGTCTTGGGATCGGCCCCAGCGGGGCGTCCGCCGCGCCGGCCTTCGACGTTCTCGCTCATGACCGCGACCCCGCCGCGCCGCCTGTTAACAAACGGTCACACACTTTTTCGTGCAACCAGCCCCGAAAGGGGATGGACAAAGAGCGGCCGACAAACAATATGTATTTGTGCATCTTTGTTTCTTGCTAAACCCCGGACGGTTGGCCCCGTCCGGGGACTCGTTGTTGATATGACGATACGATGACTGCCGGCGCGATCCGGCATTCCCCTGCGGCGCCTCATGGTGGCCCGCACCCAGCAAATCCCCCCGACCCAGCCCCAGCGCCGCGCCATCCCGCGCGCGGGCGCGCAGCCGGCGGCGCACGCGGGCAGGTCCGGGTCATGCGGCCTTCCTCCGGCGACGGGTCGCGGGCGCGTCGGCCTCCGGATTGGGTAGCTCCGCCGGAGGCTCGGGTGGCGGCGCGGGCCGCTTCGTGCGGGCCTTTGGAGCGGTTGTCACGTTGGCGGGCGGTAGCAGCGGCAGATTCGACGAAACACCGTTGCGCTGATCGACAAAATCGTCAGCAGTCACAGCGCCACGAGTCGCGTCTCGGATGATGCGCAATTTATCAGCGCGGGGGATAAGCGTGCCGTTTCGGTACTTTTGGATAAGCGCCCGCTGCCCGATGCCCGATATCCTGGCAAATTCGGCGTCGCTCATTTTCTGCGCGGCAAGCCACTGTTTCAGAGTCATGCCCCACCGTATCCAGCTTGGATACGTGTCGTCAACCCCTTGGTTTCAGCAGACTGTATCCTAAAAGCCACTCGGAACAGGCGGCAGTCCCGTGATACCCTGGTCATCAACCCCGCCCATGATTGCACCCCACAGTGCTCTTGCGGGGTTACGGCGGCGGGCGTTCCAACCGCCCGCCGCCACCCCAGGTGGTCAGCCTGCCTTTTCCAGATCGCGTCCGCCGTATCCCCAAAAGATACGTTTGTCCTTGACCCCGTATCCGTTCTAGATACAATACCCTCCACCGGACCACCCCGGCCCGCCTGGAGCACGACAATGCACATCGCCCGCGCCCTGCCGACCGTTGCCGATCTTGCCTGCCGCGCCCGCGCCGAACGCGCCATCCACGCCGCCGCCGACAAGCTGGAGGCCCTGATCGCCGGCGTTAACGCCTTGCTGAACGCGATGCCCGCCCCCCTGTCCGCCGAGGCGGAGGCGGAACTGGACGGCAGCGAGACCGATCTTCTCCGCGCCCGCGTCAAGTTCGAGCGCACGCTTGCGGTGCTGGAGGCGGCGCTATGAACCCCTACCCAACACGCGCCGAATTGCGCCGCGAGGCCGCCTGCGACGCCCTGCTCGCCGCGCAGGCCACCGCCACCGATGCATTTCACGCCATCGTCGCCGCAGCGCGCACCGCCATCGCCGCCCTGGAGTTCCCGCTTGGCTGCCCGGCCGCCGGCTACGACATCGACGACGTGACCGGCATCCTGGCCGACTGGCTGGTTCCGGCCGAGCCGCTCCGGATGCGCGATCTGGCCCGCGACGCATACGCGGAGGCCGCGTGATGACCCGGATCACCACCAAGCAGCCGGCGGCCGAGCCGTCGCAAGAGATGACGCCGGCCATGCCCGCCGCCTCGATGCTCGCCATCATCGCCCGGGCCGCGTCCGATCCGGCGGTCGATGTGGCCAAGATGCAGGCCCTGCTCGACATGCAGGAACGCATCCTGGCGAAGCAGGCCGAGGCCGAGTTCAACGCGGCCCTGGTCCGCTTGGCCGACGCGATGCCCCGCGTGCGCAAGAACGGCCGCGTCGAACTGGGCGGCGGCAAGGGCTACGACTTCGCGCGCTGGGAGGACATGGACACCGTCGTCCGCCCGCACATGAGGCGCGAGGGCTTCACTCTCTCCTTTGATATGGAGGCGCGCGAGGGCGGCGGCGCGGTCGTCATCGGCACGCTGCTGCACGCGGGCGGTCACAGCCGCCGCGCCTCGATCCCGCTGGGCCTCGATGCCGGCGCCGGCCGCAACAGCCTGCAAGCGATGGGCAGCACACTCTCGTATGGCAAACGCTACTGCGCGGAAATGCTCCTGAACATCGTCCGCGAAGGCGCCGACAACGACGGGCTGCCGGCCACCAACGCCCAGGCCGCGCACCTGTCCGCCGCCCAGGTCGAAGAACTGCACGCCCTCATGCGCGAGACCCGGACGCTGGAGGCGCGGTTCCTTTCCGTCATGGCGCCGGGCCTGCGCTCGGTCGCCGACGCGCCGGCCGCCGACTTCCCACGCCTCAAAAACGCGCTGCTGACCAAGCGGGCGGCCCTCGCGAAACGCACCCAACACACCGGAGAAGCCGCATGAAGATCGTCAATTGCGAACAGGGCACGCCGGCATGGCTGGCAGCCCGCCTCGGGATCCCGACCGCATCCTGCTTCGACAAGATTCTGACCCCGGCCAAGGGCGATCTTTCGAAGTCGGCGCGCGGCTATGCCCAACAGCTTGTGGCCGAAATTCTCCTCGGCGAGCCGCTCGGGGCCGCCATCGGCAACATGGACTGGGTGGCGCGCGGCAAGCTGCTGGAGCCGCGCGCGGCCGAGCAGTACGCCTTTACGACCGACACCGAGATCGAGACCGTCGGCTTCATCACGACGGACGACGGCCGGGTCGGGTGCAGCCCGGATCGGCTGATCCTCGGCCAGCGCGGCGCGGTCGAAATCAAGGTGCCATCGCCCGCCACCCACATCGGCTATCTGACGGACGGGCTGGGCCTGGATTATCGGTGCCAGATGCAGGGTATCTGTGCGGTGGCCGAGTTGGAGTTCTGCGACTTCTATTCGTTCCACCCCAGCCTGCCGCCGGTGTTGATACGGACGGAGCGGGACGAGCCGTACATCGCGAAGATGCGGACGGCGCTGGCAGAGTTCCTCGACATACGCGACGCGATGTTGGCGCAGGTGCGGGCGACCGGCTTCTTCGAGGAGCGCGCTGATCTCCCGGAGGCCGCATGACCCGTACGCTTCGGGACGCAGGGGCCGGAGGTTCGAATCCTCTCACTCCGACCATCAATATCGGCGCCTTTCCGCCGGTTTCTCGCGACGTGGCGACCGATTGACGCAGGGGTCGGTTGCTCTCGTGAACACAAACCGGCATATCGCGGATCCGTGTCCCGTATGCCTCCGAGGTTTGGGGGTTCGAAAAACAGGGACATAGATTGAGCTCGGTGTCGGTAAGTAGGTTTGCCCCCGCTCGGGGGTTGGATACGAAAACGCCGGCCCCCGGAACCTGGGGCCGGCGTCGTCGTCATACCGTTGGGACCGCGCGGGTCATGCTCCCGGCCGCGTCTACGATCAAGGCGCGGCTACGATCCGGTAGCGGGCACGGTCGGCGTGGTGGTAGCGGCCGGGGTGTTGGCGGTTACGGCGCTGGCCAGGGCTGCGGCGTTGGTGTCGATCTGCGTGACGATTGCCTCCATCGCCGTCTGGTCGCCCGAAGCCAAGGCTGCGGTCAGGTCGGCCGACAGCGTTTCGAGGAGCGTGATGACCGACGCCTGGACGGTCTGTTCTGCGGCGACGGCTGCGGAAATGTCTGCGAGGGTTGTCATGATGGTATCCAGTTTGCGGTTGATGGTCGAAAGGGCGCTGCGCAACCAGTCGGAATCGCCCTCGTCTTCCCGGCCGGTATGATGATGGCGGTCGCTCATGCTGCCGCCGCCATATCGCGGGCGAAGCTGGGCGCGGCGCCCGCGAGCGTGGGGTCTGCCGACGACACCCGCATCGCGTCGTTGAACCACGCCACGCTCTCGTCGATGTATCGCCCGGTGCCGCTGGGATAGCAGACGAGGCCCCAGCGGTTGGCCGTAGGCGTATCCAGATACAGGCCGCCGGCGTTGTAGGCTGCGGCGACCAGCGGCGGGTCCAGGCCCGTCGCGCCTGCTGCGTTGGCGATGATGCGCGCGCCGGCGTCGATGCTGACGGCCGGGTCGACCAGCTCGGCGGCGGTCACGGTATGGCCGACCGCCTCCGACGCCGACGACAACAGCGTCTGCATGCACCCGACGCTCACGCGGTCGGGCGTCGCCGCGTCGCTGCGATAACCCGGTTCCTCGCGGCGCGACGTGACGACGACGTCAAGGTCGGTTTCGCCGCCCGCGCTCTCCGAACAGATGGCGGCTACGATCAATTCGACGGGCACGCCGTATGCTGCGGCCGACGCGCGGATGGGCGCCGCGAACCATCCCCATACGCGCAGCACCGTCAGCGGGTCGCCGGGCGTGCCAATGGCTGCGCCTGCGCCGATGGCGATGCCGGCCGGCGTCAGCCGCCACAGCGCCCGCTGTGGGAATCGGTTGTGCAGTTGGAGCAGCGGCGCAAGGTCGACTGGCATGGTCAGGCTCCTGTCAGCGTGCGGCATCGGCGGACGCGGCCTGCGGCGGATGCGCGTAAGCCACGAGCGCCAGCACGCCGCCCAACACCACAACGACCAGGGAAATGGCGCCGAGGACGGTGCCAAGATCGAGGCGCCCTTCGGTGCGGCGCGAGGCCGTTCCCGTCATGTTGCCTTCGATCCGCGTGAGCCTCTCGGTCGCCGTCACAAGCTTGTCGTCGAGGGCGGAGGTTTTCGCGGCGATGAGGCTCTGAAGGTCCGCTATCTGTTTGTTCGTCGCGACCTCGCTCTTGGTAATGCTCGCCGCGTTGGCTTGGTTCTGCGCGCTGGCAGCTTCCTTCTGTGCTTGCAGAGCAGCGGCAACGGCGGTAGCGGCGGCGGTTTCTGCGGCGTTCGCCAGTTGTGCTTTGTCCGCGAACTGGCGCTGTACGCCTACGAACTTCTCGTCTGTCAGCACGGTCAGACGCGCTATCTCACGATCCAGAACGGTAGGGACGCGGTTGACGTTTTCGGCAAGGATTGTGCCGGCGCGGTCCATGCCCTCCAGCCGTGTCTCCAAGATCGCGCGCGCGCCTGCGATTGCGGCCTGCACCGCTTCCCAGCGTTCCTTGTACCGGCTGTCGTTGGCCTCGATGGTCGCAAAGATGCGCTGCTCCAACTCGGTGAGGCGCGTTTCCGAATGCGCCTTGTTGTCATTGATAATCGTTGCAAAATATTGGCGTAAAGTTTCGGACGACCACGTTCCCGATGTGTCTGTCTCGGTCGCCATGTCACGCCGCCAGGGACGCCATCGCGGCCGTGAGCGTCGCCACGTCGATGCCGTCGGCGTTCAAACCGCGCGCGTTGATGCTGTCCGCGTCGTAGATCGCGACCGCTTCCTCCGATACCGCCAGCAGAAACTCTGCGGTCATCCGATACCGCTGGCCCCACGAGACAAAATCGAAATAGCGCGTGCCGCCGACGGAGACGTCGTAGCCGTCGACCCAGACTTCGTGGCCACCCGCGACGGCGCCGGCGAAATCACCCCACATGTACGGGATCATGGCGCCGGCAACGACGCATTCCGGGAGGTTGATGCCCAGCCCAATCCCGCCGAAATAGTGGATCGCCTGTCGGACGCTATCCAGCCTCGGTTCGATCTGCACCTGGGCAAAGCCGCCGGCCTTGCTGTTCGCGCCGCCGAACACGACACCATGGGTCGCCCAGTATTGCATCAGCCCACTCGGCCCCATGACGACCGTGCCCTGATCGGTCGCCGGGTTGGTCGGATCGTAGCCGGTGATTGCCGAATAGAGTGCGAGCGCCTCGTCCGTCGTTGGCGTCAACTCCTGGTCGCGGTAGTTCGAAAACTGCTGCGTCGCGTGCCCCGCCATCGCGCAGACGCAATCGCCGGCGATGTCGTTGCCCAGCATCGGCCACTCGGTAACACCCGCATACCAGTTCGCCCACGGCGGCGGATCGGGCAGCGGCGCCGCCGCTGTCAGCGAATGCAGGAACGGCACGCGCGGATCGGCGACGGCCGGTTTGCGCCCGAGCAATACCGCGACCATCAGACGCCCGCCGCGTGATGCAGGGCCGCCAGATGCGCGCGCAACGACGCCTGGATGGGCGTGTCGGGTTTGGCGGTCGGTGACGCCAACAGTCCGATAATCGGCAGGATCAACGGCAGATATGCAGACAGCGTCGTCAGGATGCTGGTGACGGTCGAAACCGCCGCCGATGGTGTCGTGCTCGCAGCGTTCAGCGCCGCGACCTGCGCGTTCAGCGCCGCAATCTGCGTCTGCGCGTCGGTCAACTGCGCGGCGGTCAGCGTGCCGGTCGTGACCATCGCTTGCACGTCGGAGATAATGCCGGTGATCGAGGCGACCGCCGCTGTCACTGCCGCCGATGTCGGTGTCGCGGCTGCGGTGCAAGCGGCTGCGCCGAGGGCCGCGAACACGGCGCTGCGGGCGAGGAAGCGGCGGCGGGAACTATAGTAGGGGTGCATGAGGCTGCTCCGAATCGCGAGGGTTTCAGGTCTTGAGGATGGTCCCGCCGGCGACGGGCACAGGCGTGGTGTTGAGCAGCGCGGGCAACTGGTTTCCGACGTAGCCGGCAACCTTGGCAGCCATCGTGGCAGTGGTCTGGCCCAGCGCGGAGCCGGCTGATGGCACAGCGTTCAGCGCGGCGTTCGCGGCCGTCACGACTGCCGCACCTGACGCATGCACATCGGTCAGCGGAACCTTGCCGGCTACGACCTGCGCGATGACCTGGCCGCCGGCGGTCGCGACCGCTGCGGCAACGGTCATCTGTTGCAACCGCGTCCGCATCCACAGCGTCAGCAGCGTGACCGCCGTGCCGATCAGCGCGACGGCTGCGGTGCTGACGGCTTCGAGAATTGGAGTCATCGCAGACTGGATCGCATCGGCGGTCGTTGGTGCGATCGTCTGCGCGAACGCGGGCAGCGCGAACAGCATCGCGCCGAGGGCAATCGGGAAAATACGCATATATGGAATCCTTTGGGTTAAAGCGAACGGCGCCGGGGAGGCGCTTGGCATGCACATCATGGCACTGGCCGTTGCCATCTTTGCGGCAGGGTTCATCCTGGATTGGCGTAAAGCACGGCGCCTTGCGCGCGACACCAAGCGCGGGATGGAGTTGCTGCACCCGCCGCAGCCGCCCCCTCGGACGCAAGCCGCCTCCAAGACGGCATCGCCTCCGACGCCGGCAAGCAATTTGGCGCGATGGGACGCCAACGATTGGGGCTGATGCGACTTACGGAGGCGGCATCAGCGCATTTTGCTGCGGCGGATGGAGCAGGGCCATGCCGCGCGCCGTCTGCTGCCGTAGTGTCCGCTGCGCAAACATATTGGCAAGCATGTTCTTGCCGACTCCTGCGAGCAGTCCGCCCGCTGGACCTGACAATATCGTGCCAGCGACATGCGCGCCAATGGTTCCGGCCGACCCGTTCATCGCGCCCTTAACCATGTCCCACGCATTCTGTGCGGTATCCGAGCCTTGTGCCCGGGCCAATTCCTGCGCGCTGGCAGAGCGCCTTAGATCGGAGTGTAGGTTCCAGAGTTTGTCCATCGTGTCGTCGGTAATCGACTTGTACTGATTGAGTCCCGGCGCTGCACGCCCTTCGACGATATCGCTCATCATCCGATGCATGTTGCCGTAGGTGATGCGATTTTGCTGATCGTACAGTCCCGGCTCGTGGCCTTGCAGAACCTCGGTCTGGTCGATGCCGCGTTGCGCGGCTGCATAATTGTCCATGTAATTGCGATATCCAGGAGCGCCGCTTTCTATCGCCTGATCCAATGCGACATTGATGGTGCGCAGTTGCCCAGCGACGTGAGACAGGTTCGGATCGTCCGCTTGAGAGGCTTTCGACTGCATCCGGTTGATGTCTTCGCGCAGCCCGTAGAGTTGCTCCGGGTCTGTTTTCAGAGTGCCGTCTGCGTTGGTCAAACGGTCGAGCAGCGGCGCGACGTACTTTTGAAGCTGGGTGTTCTCTAGGCCACGAGGGGTTGCCAGCATATCGGTGATGACGTTGGCGACTGGCTGCGCATCGGCCGCCGTCTTGTTCGCGAATGCTGCCGGATAGTCGCTGTCGAGTTGCGTCTGCTGCGCTTCTTTTTGGCCGAGCAGGCCGCCCTTGCCAGGGATTATAGATTTGACGTAGGTGTCGCGCGCATCGTTGTTGAATGCCGCCGTATCTTTGGCCTCCTGGCTTACGTCGGGCGCGGTCATATTCAGCGCCTTCAACTCGCGCGCGGTGTTTACGGTCTGCTCCATTTCGGCGGAATTGATGGTCACTCCGGGCACGTACGCCGTCGCATCGCGGAAGTTCGGCTGTTGTCTTTCCAGCAGCCGTGCGAGTTCCGCGTCCGACCGATACGCCTGGACCTGTGCGGGCGACATGGCGATATCGGCCGGGTTGGACATATCGCGCGATGCCGCAGCGCCCATGCTCTGCGGTCCCGGTGGACCGCCGCCGCCCATCCCGCCGACCGGGGGCTGACCGCCGCCAACCATCCCGCCGACCACCGGATTGGGCGACGTAGGACCGGCCGGCGCCGGCGGCTTGTATCCTGCGGCCAGCGGGTTGGCAGTAAAGTCCGCGCCCAACGGCGCCGCCTGCGCGTCGGCGCGCGCTGCCTGTGCGACCTGAGCCGTCGCCTGCGCCGCTCGGGCTTCGGACGCTACCTGCGCCTCGACCGCAGCGTTGCCCGCCCGCAGCGGGTTGTATGTTGGCCCCTCCCACCCTTTGACGAGACTGTTGGGCGACCCAGCGAACGCCTCGGGCAGCGCGACGATATCGCGCGGCACGCCGGCGTCGATCAGCGCGTTCGAGGCCGCGCCCATGCCGGCGCCTGCGACGCTCGCCACGCGCCCGGCCGCGTCGACTACCGGGGCCAGCGCGTTGACGGCGCCCTCGTTCAGCCGCTGGAGGAAAGTCCCCCCGCCCGGCGTGGGAGGCACGATCCCCGACTCGCGCAGCTCGGCCATTTGCGCGGCGTCCATGCCATAGGGCGCCGACCCCGCGCCAAACTCGCCCTGGAGGGCATTGCCCACGGCCGAGACGATGGGGCTGGCCACGGCACCGACAGCAGACGCGGCGGATCCGACGCCCGAGGCCAGCGCGTTCGCGGCGGGGCCTGCGGCAGCGATGGCGCGGTTGATCGGTGTGTCGGCGTGGGCCTCGTCGGCCGTGGCCTTTAGCCGCGCGTCGTAGCCCGATCCCGCCGCGCCAGGCGCTGCGCCAGGCGCCCCGGGCGCGGCCGGCGCCGCCGGCGGCGCCAGCGAGTGGACGAGCGCCATGCCGGCCGCCGTATCGGGGTCGGTTGGCGCGGCAGCGGATGGCTTGGCGGCGCCGGGCGCCATCGAGGCTATCAGCGCGGCACCGGCGGCGCGGTCGGCATCCGGGGCGCCTGGCGGGGCAGCGGCCGCCGGGGCTGCCGGTGCGGCTGCTGGCGCGGCCTGGGCGGCGGGCTCGGCCTGCGTCGGCGCTGCGGGGGCGGGCTGCACGGCGGTCTGTGGCGCGGCCGGCTGCGTGGCCTGCGCCAGCGCCTGATAATGCGCGGTGACGGCCGGGGCGTATCCCGCGCTCTCTGCGCCGTATTTCGCGCGCCAGTTCGGGCCGCCGTGATAGTAGCGGAGCGCGTCCTCCGGGGTTTTCTCGGCGTTGAGCGCCTCGGACAGATACTTGGCGCCGCCATAAATGTTCTGGGTCGGGTCGCTCGGGTCGATCACGCCGAGGCCGCGCTGGGTCTCGGGCATGATGTTCATAATGCCCTGCGCGCCGGTCGACGACAGCGACTTATTGGGATCGCGGTCGCCGCCGCTTTCCTGCGTCGCAACTGCCTTCAACAGTATCGGGTCGACGTTCCATTCCTGGCCGGCGGCCTGGAATATCGGGTCGTAGGTTGAACCGAGCGCCATCTAGTTCTGGCCGGGATAGGGCGCGGCGGGCTGCGGCGCCGCACCGGCGACCGGCCCCGCAGGCGCTGCCGCCGCCGCCGCCGGTGCGGCCGGCTGCGCGACATTCAACAGCTTCAGCCGCTGCGCGATGCCGACAGACCGATAGAACTTGTCGCGCTCGGGTGCGGTCATCTTGCCGACCATCGACTTCGGGTCGTTCGGGTTGAGGTCTGCCGGTTTGTAGGCGTCGAGTGCGAACCCGCGCGGGTCGGTCCCGCTGGCGAACGCCGAACTGTGCGCGCCGTAGCCGATGCCGGTCTGCGGCGCCTCCATGACCTGCGCGATGGCCTGCCGTTCGCGGCCGATGTTGGTGTGGACGACATCGAGCGCCGCCTGATTGCTGATGCCGGTGGAGGCGTTGGCGCCCTCCGACGTTTGCAGTTGCAGGTCGCTGTGCGCGGCGGCCCCGCTCTTGCGCGCGTAATCCATGAGATATTTGTGCGCGAGATCGTAGGAGCCGACATCGTCGGCGAGACCGAACGTCGGAATTCCCAGCGTCTGCATTGTCGCGAGCATGTTGTGGACGCCTTCGCTGTTGCGCCCGGTGTTGCTCGCCTCCAGCGCGACTTGCGCCTTCTGCAAACTCTGGACGCTCTGCTGGCCCTGTGGGATGGCGAACTGGTCCTTTTTGAACTGGCCCACGTCGGCGGTCATGGTGTCGGCGGCGCCGACCGGCAGGCCCATCGAGAAACCCGGGGCAGTCGGTGCAGCAGCAGCCGGCGCGGCCCCGGGCGCAGCCCCGGCAGGCGCAGCCCCGGCAGGCACAGCCCCGGCAGGCACAGCCCCAGGCGCAGCCGCAGCGCCGCCGGCAGGCGTCCGCAGCAGCGCGGGCGGCAGCCGGCCGGTGCCGAGCGGGGACGCCGCCGGTGCCCCGCCGGAAGCCGCAGGCGTGCCGTTGTCGTTAAACGCCCGGCCGTTTGCGAGGTTCTGCGCTTGCAGTTGAGTGCCCATCCGAACCGTACCGTCGGGATTGGTGCCAATCGGGACGATGGCGTTCAGCTCGCCCGGCGTCTGCCCCAGTGGCACGCCCGGTTGCGGGGGCGCCGACATCGCGCCGGTCTGCCTGTTCTGGATCGTGCCGACCTGGGCACCGTTGGGGCCGACAGCCGAACCCGGCGTGCCGTATTGCAGATCCAGCGCCTGCGATTGCGACAGCGCGTTCGCCTGATGCTGCTGGAGCCACTGTTTGCGACCGGCCGCATCCGGCGGAAGCGTCGCAAGCTGGCGCGCGATCTGCGGCATTGTCATCATGCCGTCGGCGCTGCCCTGCTGGAGCAGCTTCATAATGCCCGCATCGCTGTAATCGCCGGCGATCAGCGCGCCCGCCGACGCCTTCGCCAGATAGTCGGTCTTCTGCTTCGCTTGGGCGAACTGCGCGTCGGACAGGCCCTGGTTGCTTTCCAGCGTCTGCCGAGCAGCCAGGGCCGCGCCGGGGCCGGCTGCCGAGAGGTTCTGCGCGGCGACGTTCGGATCATAGACCCCGTTCGCGTCGATGGCGCCCTGCTGCGCGGCGCCCGCAAGCTGGTTCGCCTGCGACTGCCGATTTTGCCAAATGCCGGCCGCGACCTGGAGCGCGTTCTGCTGCGCGGCAATCGGGTTGACGACGGTAGGGTGCGCGATGGCGTCGAGAAGCGAGCCTGACATGGTCCAAGCCCTCAGAAGTTGTACATGCCCGGCGACAGCGCGTTGGTGCCCGAGTTGCTCGGCGCGTTGTAGCCAGTGCCAGACAGGTTGTTGTATCCAGGCGTCCCACCCCCGGTCGACGTGCCGGTAAGGTTAGACAGTGCGGTTTGCGTCAAATAATTCTGCGTCCCGTTCGCCACCGCATTACCCGCGCCGGTGATCCCGGCCGCGTTGTATTGCCCGGACTGTGCGAGGTAATTGCCGCCGGCTGCTGCCGCCGCCTGCCCGGTCGATCCGGTCGTTGCTGCGGCATTCTCGCCCAGCGATGCCGTGCCGTAGAGCCGGTTGTACAGGTTCGTCGCGTTCGTCTGCTGGCCGGTGTTGAGGTTGAGATCGTTCTGGAATTGCGTCTGCTGGTTGTTGAACTGGTTCTGATAGGTGCTGTCGGCCAACCCGGTGGCATAGGTCGCCGCGCCCTTCATGGCCGCACCCGATACCCCGAGGCCGCGCGCGGCGGCCGAGTTCTGCGTCGCCTCCGTGCCTTGCTGCAAATTGAACTGGTAGCCCGGCGTATTGACGAGATTCGCTTCGGTATTGGCGCCCGGCTGGCTCGCCGCAGCGTTCGCCAAATAGTTGGGCTGGCCTGCGGTAAACCCGGTTGTGTTGAGGTTCGAGAGTTGCCCGGCGGCTGATTGCCCAACCGTATTATATGGCGCTAGATTGGCGACGGTCTGCTGTTGCTGCTGCGCCTGGAGGTTGGCGGCATCGCTCGCGGAACTGGACGCCGTAGAACCGCCAAGGAGCGACGTGCCGGCGCCGAGGACGGCCGAGCCTATGGTCGCGATAGGCGCGCTGATGCTGGCCATTTGATACCGATGGAGGTGTGGTTGATTGACATGGCGACGCAGGGTCTGGTCCGCGCAGACCTGTGGGTGGTCGATCATGCGGCCCAGCCGGCGGTCGATTGGCTGGGGGCGCGCGGGATCGGCAAATACGCTGCGGCGCGCGGCGCGCTCGCGATGGCGGTGATTGCCGCGTGGGCATCGACCGCGTACCGGCTGTCCTATGCCCCGCGCGGGTTCGTCTGGCAGCCGGCCGACATCGCGTTCGTCGCCGTGGAACTCTGCATGCCGGTGGTCGTCTGTGCGTGTTACCTACTCATGATCCGCCACGAGCAGGGCTATGCCACCAACGTCTATCTGCGGCCGATGGGCGCCTGGGCGTTTGCGCCCGCGCGTTTGGTATGGTCGGCGCTGCTGGTGATGGACTGCGTCGGCGCGCTATTGGGCGGCATTGAGGGCGTGTGCGCCACGAGCATCCTCTACGCGGGTTATCACGGCATGCTCCTGGCCGGTGCCTACGTGCTGGCGACCCGCGAACGGCCGCCGGCACGGCTCGCTAGTTCGCCCTCCGAGCGCGCGCGCGCCGGAACCGCACGCGCATGAGGCCGAGGGCGAACAGGCCCGCGCCGAGGACGGTCAGGCTGCCCGGTTCCGGGAGCGGGATTGCCGTGATGTTCGACGATATCGTGCCCGACACGGACGATGCGAACGGCAGCAGCGTGCCGCCGCTCAACGTCGTCGGGGGGGTGACGTCGGCGAAGGCGAGGCTCAACGCGCGCGGCAGGGTGAACGTGGCCGCGTTCAAAATGTCGCTCGTGAAAGTGTCGTGCCCCGGCGGTTCCGACGACGACAGCGTGAGCGAACTGCCGGCGACCGTGCCAAACACGAAATCGGTGAACACGGCGGATAGATAGTTGATGCCCGTGTCGTTGATGCCCGACGTAAAGCTGAACGACCCGGTAAACGGCTGCGAAAACACGCCGGTCGGGCTGACGGTCGCTACGCCGTTGGAGTCGAGCAGGAACGTCAGGCTCGCGTCGATAGGGGCGCCCCCGCCCAAGAACTGACTGATAATGACCGGGATGTTGGTCCCGGTGATTTCGGTCGCCGTATGCGCGGCATTTTGCGTCGCGGTCACGGTCGGGCCGTTGACCGCCTGCCCGAACGACAGGATCACGCTGGCATGGGCTGCGGCACTCGCGCAGAGCAGCGCGCCGGCCAAGGCAACGGTGGCAATTTTGGCAATCGACATGACGCGCTCCATGCAAGCGGTAATTGCAAGTACGAACGTGTTGCAGACTATGGCGTGTGTCCGCCAATCCGCCAAATGTATTCGCGCTGGAACTCGGCAGCGCCGAGGCTTTGGTACAGCACACCGGCCCGGTTGCCGCGCCCATAGACCGTGTGGTGCAGTTTCAGCACCCGGTATCCTTCCCGCGCGAACTGGTCCCGGCTGGCCGCCAGCAGCCGCACGCCGAACCGGAACCCGGCAGCATCCGGGGCGACGTAGAACGGCCCGTGCAGCATCGTCGGCGGCGCTGCGGCCTCGGCGTTCGTCTCGCGCGTCCAGCAGCAGTAGCCCACGATCGTGCCATCGACCCGGGCGATGAACACCCGCCACAGGCCCGCCGCCGCCATCCTGACAAGCAGGTCGCGGTCCAGGCGAAACGGCCCCTCCTGGCCCTCGGTGGCCTCCGTGTGATGGACGGCGCCCAGCGCCTCGCAGGCGTCGGCTACGTCGATCCACTGTTCCTCGCCGACGGTCGCAAACGGCTGCGGGGCACCCACCCGCGCCGCCGTCTCGGCCTTCAACGCCTCGATCTCCGCGCGCCGCTCGTCCAGCCTGGCCAGCCGCGCCGCCATGTCGATGGTGACGATTTGCCCCGCCGAGGCTTTCCACGCAGGCCAATCGAACGGGATATCGAGGCAATGCTCCTGGAGGTCGCAGCAGGCGCGCGGGTCGAAGAGCGCCTCGTATGGCAGCGTCAGCACGCCCGGTTGCCGCGCTAAGGCTACCAGCGCTTCGCTCCGCCGCCACAGCGCCTCGCAATCGGCCGGGGCGCCAGCCGCCGCCAGGGACTCGGCGACCGCATCCACGGGCCGCAGCACCACCGCGATGCGACAGTCCGGGATCGCCCGGCGCAGGATGGGCCACGCTTCGACGGCGCCGGTCTCGCAAGTGCCCCGGACGCGGCGAAACACGAACTCCAGCCACCCGTCGATGCTGTCGGCCTCGATGGCGGTATCGTGGCCTACCGGCGCGCGCGCGGCCTTCGACAGCCACCACGCCAGCCATGCCGACCGCGAGCGAGGCAGGCTGAGGACGACGAACGGCGGGTGCATGGCGTCGGAGTACCTAAGTCACGATATTCGCCCGGCAAACGACGCGGCTGGCGTCCGCATTCGGTGCGGTGAACGAAATCGACATGCCGCCGTTGATCGTGTCGGCAGCAATCACGGGAGCGGTCGCGCCCGGCGTGCCATGAACCTGCCCGGCGGTCGCTGCGGGCGCTGCTACCACGGTCGTCGCAGCCGACGCCGCCATGAACAACGAAACACCCTGCCAGGACCAACTCGCGGTGGCCAGGCTGACCGTGTCGAGATACAGGCAGGTCAGGTCAACGGCCCACACGCTGTTGAACGCCGGCACGAGTGTATTCCCCGATGTGGCTACGCCGGTTCCGTCGGCGAGGATGCGATGCGCAGTTGTGTCGGCGGTCGCCACACGCAGAAGCGCGACCATCCATTCAGCGTCTCCAGCCGCCGAGAACATCCCCGACGAGTAAGCAAACGCACCATAGTTGTTGAGATTGCTTCCCTGGGTGCCTCCGGGAATCGTGCCGTAGGAGCCGCTGATAAAGTTGTCTGCTCCACCGGAGATCGTTCCGTTAAACGAGCCATTATTGTTCTGGTTGCCTCCGCCTACCGTGCTGCCCCCTTGGTTCGCTGTATTATCCTGGCCGCCCGCAATCGTAGAGTAAGCACCAGACGCGACCTGATTTGCGCCGAAGCGCATTTGCTGCCAGTCGGTCGCGTTCGGACCCCGCACATTGCCTCCTGACGTTCCTGCGTTGGGCTGCTGGGCCGATATGTAGTTGCTCGTCGTCCTGGGCACGCCATAGTTTCCATTGCTGGTGCGCAGAAAGGGCGAGACGCTCGCGTCGACCGTCCATGTCCACAACAGTTCTGCGCCATTGGCTTCGATGACCAGCGGGGAGGCGATCATCGCCGACGAGGCAATGGTGACATTCGTTCCTAAACTGTTTATACCGTCAAGATGTATGGCACACGAAGTGCAGGCGTTGATATTCACGCCACCGCCTGCGTTCGACGCCAGCCCCAGCATAAGGCCGTGGGCAAAGATCGCGGTCGGTGCGCCCGAAAGTGCGCCTGCGGTGGTCTGGAAGGCATAATATCCGGTGTACTCACTGATGAGTTCGCTGTCGGTGATCGAGACGCTTTTCAGCCCGCCGGTCTGCGTCGGTGAGCCGATCTGAAACAGATTGCCGGTTCCAGCGAAATTTTGCAGACCCTCGACTCTGACGTGCGCGATACGGATACCGCGCACCGTGCCGCTGGCATTCTCGTTGCGGAGAAGGAAACCGGCGCCGCCGGGCGAGTAAATGTCGAAGTTGTCGATATCAATTTCGTTGGTCGCTTCCGTGTCGACGCACGCACTCACGCCTGCCGTACATTGCGAGGTAAATTCGACAGTCGGTGTGCCACTCTGTCCGTCGGCATAGGCGCGGAAATTGCTGAAATGGCTTTCTCTCGTGTAGGCGGTCGGCTGCGTCAGTTCGACGCCGGCGTACAGCGCCCGGCCCGTCATATTGTAGACATCGACATTTTCAAGGCGAAAGATATCTACGTGGTCGTAAAGAACAATGGCGTTCTGAACATTGGCAGAAGTGACATTCCCGACGATGGCAATGTCAGACACGCCGGCGCCCGTACTTGCGATGCCGGTGCCGAGCCAAGTGTTCAACCACGACAGAACAGCGGCCCCAGTGTAAGCGGTATCTACGATGATTTCCGAGGTCATCCGGCCATCGCCACGAACTTGAATGCCATTCGTGAATGTGGGCAATGTAGTGGATTTGACGACGTATCGACCGCCTGGGAAGTAGACTTGTATTTGCGTGCCGGCTGCGGCGCGGGAATTAGCTGACGCGAAAGCCGCAGCAATGGCGGCGCTGTCGTCCGTCGCACCGTCGCCGACTGCTCCGAAGTCGGCCCGCACGTCGATGCGCTGCGCAAATCGCGCGGCCAGGGTGGGCGCCGCCGCGATGCCGCCGATAGCGAGCGCCGTGGTATTGGCGCTACTACCGGACGGAGCAACAGGCACGTAGCCGAGGGCACTTGTAATGCCCCCCGACGTAACCGGGCCGCCGCCACCGCCGCCCCCGGTCGATAGTGTTGGGTCCGGGATGGTGTACGGATCGGCCAGCGCCATGCCGGGCAGCAACGCCAGCAGCAGCGCGAGCGCGATGTGACGAATCATGACCATGTCGGTACTCCTAGGTTGTTCCGGAGCGCCGGGTGGCCGGCGACCTGGGAGGTGGATAGGGTCGGCATCATCGCTGCAATGGCAGCCGCCAGCGCCCCGGGTGCGCCGCCCCCGGCCGGGGCGGATATCAGGCCGCCGACCGCCGTGATGCTG
>Ga0302156_10001296_pt1 | contig 22385 bp, 13 predicted proteins | sample I_Bog_N3_2_FD_193503 | JGI IMG/M metagenome (GOLD analysis project Ga0302156, IMG submission 193503) | Peat permafrost microbial communities from Stordalen Mire near Abisko, Sweden - I_Bog_N3_2 | ecosystem: Environmental > Terrestrial > Soil > Wetlands > Peat | place: Sweden: Abisko, Stordalen... | reverse complement strand
CGGCTCTCTGCTCTGGCTTTAAGCCGGCGCAGCATGCGCTCATTTTTCTGCCGCTTATAGCAATACTGGCAGGGCTGTCCGGGCCCTATGGGGGAGCCCAAACGGCGTGGGCGCAGACGGTGCAGCACCCCATTCCAACGCTGCAACCGCCAGTTGCGGGATATGTGTTTCCCGAGCGGCAGACGTTGACCTTTACCGTGGACTGGCGCGTGTTTACCGGAGGGACGGCGGTCTTTCATCTGGAGCAGCAGGGAGACCATCTCCACGTGACGGCGACGGCGGACACGGTTGGCGCGGTGAATCTGCTATTTCCCGTGGTGGACCGCTTCCAGTCGTCGATGAACACAAAGACCGGTTGCTCGGAGGGCTTCTGGAAGCAGGTGCAGGAGGGACGGCGGAAGGTTTCGAGCGACCTGACATTCGACTACCACTCGGGCAAGCAGACGCAGGTGGAGCGAAACCTGGTGAAGGGCACGCAGAAGCAGCAGACAACGTCGATTCCCGCGTGCGTGACGGACTCGCTGTCGGGAATCTTCTATGCCGCGTCGCAGCGGCTGACGGTGGGACAGGACTTCGGCTATCCGCTGGCCGACGCGATGCGCACCGTGACGGTGACGATGAAGGTGGAGGCGCGCGAGGAGATCAAGACTCCGGCCGGGACGTTCCAGACCATCCGGGTGCAGCCGACGGCCGAGGAGGGCGTGGTGAAGAACCGCGGCAACATCTGGATATGGTATACGGACGACGCGCGCCATATACCGGTGCAGATCCGGGCGCGGCTGTTCTGGGGGACGATCACCTTCCACCTGCAGAGCGTGGAGGCGAAGTGAGTCGGAATTGGGAGTTGAATTGGACGCGTTGTTCCATGTAACTTTGACAAGGCTGTCCGTGGAAGGTTTGTTCCGCGGCGTACGCGAAATGGGCGGCGCCGCGAGTGAAGTGCGGAGAGAGAGAGTTGGGGAGAGCGATGAAAATTTGTGAGATAAGGATTGCAGGTGTGTTGACGGCATGTCTTCTGGGTTTGGTGTCGCTGGCGCAGCCAGGGCGGCTGATGGCGCAGCCAGCGGCTCCGGCGCCGGCACCGGCGGCGGCAACCGCGGGAATTCATGGGCATGTGACCAGCCCGTTGGGGCAGGCGATCACAGAGGGCGAAGTGAGGTTGACCACCGATCGGAACATCAACTCGGTAAACCGGAAGTTTGAATACACGTTTCCGCTCGACGCCAGCGGCAACTACAAGGGCGCTGACATCAAGCCTGGCAACTACGTAGCGGCAGTCTTCCAGAACAACGGCCCCGTGGACTACATGCCTGCGCAGCTGGCGGCGGGGGACGACAAGACGGTGGACTTCGACATGAGCCGCAAGGAGTACATCGACAAGATGGACCCGGCGCAGCGGGAGCAGTACGAAGAGTATAAGAAGGCCAATGCGGAGATCATGGCGAAGAATGCCAAGATTGAGAATTTGAATGCGCTGCTGAAACAGGCGCGCGCGGACACGCTAGCGGGCAACTTTGCGCCGGCCATCAAGGCCTTGACGGATGCGACCACGGCCAAGCCGGATGAGGCGCTGCTGTGGGACGCGCTGGGCGACGCGCAACTGGGCGAGGCTACAGCGGCGAGCAATGCCGCCAAGGCGGCGAAGACGACCGACGCCTCGGTTCCGGACAAGCTGCAGGCTGCGGTGACCTCATACCAGAAGGCCCTCACCCTGAATGCCGCGTTGGCCAAGCCCAGCGCAGATACTGCCGCGGTGGTCAACAACCAGCTTGGGCAGGCGCTGGGCAGACTGGGCAAGATTCAGGATGCTGCAGATGCCTATGAAGCAGCGGCCAAGGCAGACCCGAAGAGCGCCGGAAAGTACTACTACAACGAGGCGGTGACGCTCTATAACTCGAGCCTGGCGACGGGCAAGGTGGACGGAGTTGCCGAGGCGGCTGACAAGGCGATCGCAGCAGATCCGACCAGAGCGGAGAATTACTACCTCAAGACGCAAGGGCTGGCTCCGCTTATAACGATGTCGGCAGACGGAAAGTCTTTCGTTGCCCCTCCTGGCCTGGTGGAAGCTTGCAACAAATACCTTGAACTGGCCCCCAATGGAGTTCACGCAGCCGATTTGAAGGGCCTTCTCGCAGGACTGCAGGAGCAGATTCAGACAAACTACAAGGCACCACCGGCACCCAAGAAGAAGTAGACTGCCGATGCAGGATGGAAACGGCCCTGGGCGACAAGCGTCCGGGGCCTTTTTCTTGAAGCTAAGGCGAGAGTGAGGAGGGGCGATGAGAGGTGCAACAACGGAGGCGCGGGTTCTGGGGTTCGTCGAGGCACTCGAGGTCGTGCTGCATCATGCGGCAAGGGTGCGCGTGACTGGAGCGGAGAAGGTTGGGCTGCTGGCGTCGGCGGGCCGGGTGCTGGCCGAGGAGGTGAGGGCGGACCGCGATCAGCCGGCGTTCGACCGCGCGACTCGGGATGGGTTCGCGGTGCGGGCTGCGGAGTGGACGGCCGGGAGGCGGCTGCGGGTGGCGGGATTGGTGCGGGCGGGTGAGACCTGGGCAGGTAAGGCTCTGTCGAGCGGGGAAGCGGTGGAGATAATGACGGGTGCAGCAGTGCCGAGCGGTGCGGATGCGGTGGCGATGGTGGAGCATGCGGAGTTGGGCGAGGGGCTGGTTTGGGCCGCGGCGGGGCGTGGGTTGAGCGCGGAGGAGAACATTGTGAGGCGCGCCAGCGAGGCGAGGCGAGGCGAGGCGCTGCTGGCTGCGGGAAGGGCGATGGGCGCGGCGGAGATTGCGCTGGCTGCGGCGTGCGGGTGCGCGGAGATTGCGGTACGCAAGCGTCCGGTGGTGGCGATTGTGGCGACGGGCGATGAGCTGGTTGAGGTCGAAGAGACTCCGGGCGATTCTCAGATTCGCAACTCGAATGGCACCGCGCTGGCGGCGATGGTGGAGGCAGCGGGCGGCGAGGCGCGGCGGTTGGCGATTGCGCGGGACTCGCGGGAGAGTTTGCAGGAGAGGATTGCGGAGGGACGCGGGAGCGATCTGCTGCTGCTCTCGGGTGGGGTTTCGGTGGGAAAGTACGACCTGGTGGAGGAGGTGCTGGCGGAGTTTGGCGCGGAGTTTTTCTTTCGCGGAGTGCGGATGCAGCCGGGCAGGCCAGTGGTCTTTGGACGGCTGCGAAAGGCAGCGAGTCAGCGAGATAGCCAGTCAGCAAGTCAGCAAGATAGCGAGTCGGCGAGTCAGCGAGATAGCGAGTCGGCGAGTCAGCAAGATAGCGAGTCAGCGAGTCAGCAAGATAGCGAGTCGGCAAGTCAGCGAGTTGGCGAGTCAGCGGATGCGCGGGAGTGGGTCTACTTCTTTGGGCTGCCGGGGAATCCGGTGTCGACGCTGGTGACGTTTCAGTGCTTCGTTGGGCCGATGCTGCGCGCGTTGTGCGGGGCGGGCGCGGCGGGGCCGAGGTTTGTGCAGGCGACGCTGGCGGAAGAGGTGAAGGGGAAGGCCGGATTGACGCGAATTCTTCCGGCGATTCTGCGGCATGATCTGGAGCGGCCGGAGGTGCGGATTGTGGGATCGCAGGGTTCGGGCGATCTGGCGGCAAATGCGCGGGCGAACTGCTACGCCGTGCTAGAAGACGGACGGAGTTACGACTCCGGGGATGTGATTTCCGTGCTGCTGCGGTAGGATGGCTGGCATGGAACAGAACGCTCAGAAGCAATTTCCACAGAGAAGGCGCATTTTCTCGCTCGTTGCATGGACATTCATCGTTTCGAGCGGAGTGTTTGAGATTGTGACTCATCCTCAACGCGCGGGTGGACTTCATGGATTCTTGACGGGACTGGGAGTTTTTGTCGGAATCATGTGCATATTTAGTGAGATAACAGGACTTCTTCGGGAGCCGAAGTGAATAGCTCTCCTGAAAAGCTGTCGCATTACGATAAGGCGGGTCGGGCGCGGATGGTGGATGTGAGCGCGAAGGCGGAGACACGGCGCGAGGCTGTGGCGGAGGCGTTCGTCGAGTTGTCGGACGCGGTGCTGGCCGCGCTGCCGGAAAATCCCAAGGGGAATCCGCTGGAGGTGGCGCGGTTCGCGGGGATTCAGGCGGCCAAGCAGACCTCGGCGCTGATACCGATGTGCCATCCGCTGGCGCTGAGTTTCGTGGATGTGGAGGCGATGGTGGCGGCAGGAGGCGTGCGGCTGCGTGCGACGGCTGCGACGACCGCGGCGACAGGCGTGGAGATGGAGGCGATGGTGGCGGCGTCCATCGCGGCACTGACGGTGTACGACATGACCAAGGCGCTGGACAAGGGGATACGGATTCGCGATGTGGCGCTGCTTCGCAAGAGCGGCGGCAAGAGCGGGGAGTATCGGCGGTAGCGCCAGTCATAAGGCTCCTCCTCGGGGCTGCTGGTTGACGGGGGGGTATACCCCCCTAAAAGTCCTATAATCTTCAAAAAAAGCATGTTAGGTCTGGACTTGATCTGGATCAGGTCTGGACTAAGTCTGGACTTGGTTGAGACGGTTGAGGGTTAAATGTGAAGACCCGGCGGCTGGCCGGGTCTCTTTGTTTTTTCTTACTGATTTAATTATACGCGTTGGAGGGAAACTACTATGCCAAGTATTTTCCGGATTTAAGCTGTTTGGTTGGTGTTGGTTAGGGGGATTTTTGGGGTTTGAGGGGCTTGACAAGCGGATTTGCTGGGGTTTTTGCGGGTGGAGCGAGGGGATTTTTTTGTTTCAGCTATGAGCTTTGAGCTATGAGCAATGAGCGGGATAGCTAGGGAGAAAGGGTGGAGGGTTGGTGCGGGCGGGGTCCTTCGGGGTTCCTTCGACAAGCTCAGGGGCAGAATGACAATTCTTATAGCTGCGCTGTGGTAAGACGGTGTAATGTGGACTGCGACAAATGTACCGGGCGACGCTGTGAGGCAAAGAGCGCTTCGCGCGGAAGGATTTGCTCGAGAGAAGGCACCTCGATGTTATGGAGAGGTTAGCGACAGAACATGAGCAATATCCGGTCGTTCGTTGGGTTGCATATCTCAGAGATGGCGGTCTGTCTGGGGTTGGCTTCTTTGGTTGCACTGAGTGGGTGTTTTCGCATTCAGGTCAAGCTGAAATTGCGGGTATCGCTTGCCAAGCTTCCGGTTGCGTCCATGGAGGTCAGCCAATATAAGCATCCGGGGATTGGGCCGGGGGAGAAGTCGTCGCTGGTGGCGACGTTCACCCAGCCGGACGGCACGGAGTTGGTGACGGCGGGAAAGGGAAAGGGGAAGATTCCGTGGCAGGAGTTGACGGTGTCGCCAAGCGTGGTGACGGTCAACAAGAAAGGCGTTCTGACACTGGATCGGGACCCGCGTGTGAGCGATGGCAAGACAGGGCATGTCGTCATCACAGTGCCTGGCCACCCAGACCTCCATGCAGAGTTCGATATACCTCTGCGGTACAACTATCCCTTTGCATCGAACTATGCAGGAATCAACGGCACCAACGGCTTGGACGGTATGGATGGGCGGGACGGCTCAAGCGGTGGGGCTGGCTCCATGGACCCGGACAATCCCTCTGCGGGCGGGAACGGCGGGGATGGAACCAGTGGCGCGGACGGCGGGAATGGCGGAGATGGTGGAGGTGGCCCGCCGGTGCAGGTTCAGGTGGCGCTTCAATCCGGGAGTCACCCGCTGCTCCAGTTGGGGGTCACGGTTGCAGGTCATAAGGAGCGGTTTTATCTGGTCGATCCGCAGGGAGGCTCGCTGACGGTTACCTCAGCTGGTGGCGCGGGTGGGCGTGCCGGCAAGGGTGGACGCGCAGGAATCGGCGGCCCTGGGGGGACTGGGGGGATGGGACTGCCCAACGGGTCGCGCGGTATTGACGGTTCCAGTGGCAGCGACGGCCACGCTGGGTCTGATGGACGCGGGGGAAACATTACTGTGACCTACGATCCGCAGGTCAAACCGTATCTATCGGCGATCCATCTATCGAATCCTGGTGGGCCTGCTCCGGTGTTCAAGGAAGCGGCTGTGGCTCCGCTGTGGTGAGTTGACGACGGATGGTCAGGCTTCGACGAGGGCGTAGCGGCGCTGCCACTGGTGTTTGAGGCGGGCCCAGACGGCGGCGAGTTGGTCGGGTGGAATGCCGGGGTCGGGGCGTGCGGCGAAGCGTTCTGCCTCGACCTTGGCCAGTTCTAGGGTGGCGCGGTCGCGCAGGATGTTGGCGACGCGGAGGTCAGGCAGGCCGGTCTGGCGGGTGCCGAAGAACTCGCCAGGGCCGCGCTGGGTGAGGTCGAGTTCGGCCAGGGCGAATCCGTCCTGCGTCTGGACCATTGCGTTGAGGCGAAGCTCGGCCTGTTCAGTTACGTTGCCTCCGGTCATGAGAATGCAGAAACTTTTTGCGGCTCCGCGACCGACGCGGCCGCGAAGCTGGTGCATCTGGGCGAGGCCGAAGCGCTCGGCGTGGTCGATGACCATGACGCTGGCGTTGGCGACGTCGACGCCGACCTCGATGACGGTGGTGGCGACGAGGACATCGATCTCTCCGCGATGGAAGCGGGCCATGGTTACTTCCTTTTCGTCGGCGCTGAGGCGGCCGTGGAGAAGACCGAGGCGGAGACCGGAGAGCGCGCCGGTGCGGAGTTCGTCGAACATCTCGGTGGCGGAGCGGAGATTTTTTTTGGTTGTGGGGAAGAGATTGTCGGGCTTGGCGGATTTGGCCGAGGAAGGCCCGGGGCTAAAGCCCCTTTTACGTGCGAGCTTATCAGGGGCCTGAAGGCCCCTGCTCCCTCCGGACTTCGCGGTCTGAGATTTTTTGTTGCCTTCGGATTGCGGAGAGGCAGTGACGGATTCGATTTCGTCGTGGGGGAAGTCGAGCTCGGGTTGGTCGTCTTTGCTGCCTTCGATGACGGGGTAGACGAGGTAGGCCTGGCGGCCCTGGGCGACTTGCTTGCGGACGAACTCCCAGACCTCGTCGGCGTGCTCGTCGGTGGTTCGGCGTGTGACGATGGGGGTGCGGCCGGGCGGCATCTCGTCAATGACGGAGAGTTCTAAATCTCCATAGAGGGTGAGAGCGAGGGTGCGTGGGATGGGTGTCGCGGTCATGGCGAGGACGTCGGGATCAGTTGCGACTCCATCTGCGCCGGGCTTCTTCATCAGCTTGAATCGCTGCTGCACGCCGAAGCGGTGCTGCTCGTCTACGATGACCAGGCCGAGGTTGCTGAAGCCGGCCTTGTCCTCTTGCAGGGCGTGAGTGCCGATGATGAACTGCGATTCGCCGCGCATGATTCGGCCCTGCGTCTGGCGCTTGGTCGCGGGATCGAGCGAGCCGGTGAGGAGTGCGATGCGGTAGGGCTGGCCGGTGCGGGGCGAGACGGCGTTGGCGAGGAGTTTGCGCGCGGAGAGATAGTGCTGCGTGGCGAGGATCTCGGTGGGGGCCATGAGCGCGGCCTGGGTGCCGTTCTCCATGGCGATGATGGCGGCCTGCATGGCGACGATCGTCTTGCCTGAGCCGACATCGCCCTGCAGCAGGCGGCGCATGGGCTGGGGACGGCGCATGTCTGCGACGATCTCGCCGAGGACACGCTTCTGCGCGGCGGTGGGATGGAAGGGAAGGACCTGCTTGATGGCTTCGCGGACGGCGGGGCCGGTGGTGAAGGCCGTGCCTACGCGCTCGCGCATTCGGCGGCGCTTGAGCGAGAGGCCGAGTTCGAGGTAGAAGAGCTCCTCGAAGATGAGGCGCTTATGCGCGGGGGTGGTCGAGGACATGAGCTCGAGCATCGGGGTGCCGGCTTCGGGGAAGTGAACGGCGCGGAGAGCCTCAAGGCGCGAGGGGAGATGGAGGCGATGAAGGAGCGCGGCGGGGAGGGTCTCTGGAACCCAGGTCTCAGAATCGAGACCTGGGGCACCCGGCTTGCTTGCTCCTTCGACGAGCTCTTCAAAGATGGACCAGACGACTCGGCGCATCCACTTGGAGGTGAGCTTTGCGCCCCAGGGCGTGGTGCCGCCGAGCGACTCGTAGACGGGGACGATGCGGCCCATCTCGAGCATGGCGAACTCGGCGTCGGGGCCGGTGGCTCCGGGCTCGGGGAGGATTTCAAATTGCGGCTGGATCATCTTGAAGCGGCCAGAGGCTGCGCCGAGCGATCCGGCTGCGGCGGCGGCCATGGCGGAACGGGAGGGTTCCAGCTTGCCGTAGACCGCGATCATCTGGCCGAGCTTGAACTTGTCCTTGAGATAGGTTCCGTGGAACCAGATGCACTTGACGGTGCCGAGGCCCTGGCCGAGGGTCATCTCGAAGATGGGGCCGGAGCGGGTGCGGAGCAGCGCGGAGCCGCGCACCTCGCCGATGACCGAGGCCATGGAACCGGCGACCAGCTCTGCCATGGGCTGCGGATTGAGGCGGTCTTCGTAGCGGAAGGGGATGTGGTAGAGGAGGTCTTCGACGGTGTCGATGCCGCGCGTGGCTAGACCGGCGCCGATGCGCTCGCCGACGCGCTTGACGAACTTGACCGGGGTGGAGAGTTCAAGCACAGGATGATGCTATCAAGACTCGCTGCTCGATGTGACGCACATATTTTTCAGTGATGGACAGGAAACGCGATATGCTGCTCTGCATGAGAAATTGTCTGATTGCCGCCGCTCTGTATCTTGCGGCTGGATTGTTTGTTGCTCAACTTTCCATTGCCCAACAATCGAAGGACTGGAACAAGTTGCTCGATGCCAAGAAGTCCGACGAGGCCAGAGCTCTATGCGTCGGCTGGACACAATCCAAGTCTTTGGCCATGCGGGTTGAAGCTGAGAAATGCCTCGCGAATGTCGAGCTATACGAAGGACAATCGATAAGCCTTCTAGGCAATGATGCTGGTGGTGGAACACTCGGTGAGGGTTACACCACCGAGGCTGTGGACAAGGCGCTGGTTCACCTCAACAAAGGCATTCAATTGGCACCGCAGGATAAAACAATTCACGAAGGTCGGCTACACGTTCTGGAGGTTTCTGGCCGATTCGCGGCGATGATTCAGGCTGTTGATCAGAGTGCCAATCTCTACCACGGGGCAGACGCACTTCAACTGTGGCTTAATTACTGCCCGGAACTCGCGGATATGGGGCAGGCAAGGGCAGGATTGGAGTTCTCCGAGATGCTGGACCGACACTACCCGAACTCTCACGATGTGATCGGCAACATTGGAGCCTTTTACAGCATGCTCAAGGAATTCGACAAGGCTCTTCCCTATAACCAGCATGCAGTTGAACTGGCTCCGCGTGACCCGTTTGACACATGGAACTTGGGCTGGACGTACAACCATCTTGGAAATACAGATGAGGCGAACAAGTGGTTGTCCAAGGCGATTGAGATTGATCCAGTTGGGAAAGATGCCCCTGACCGCAACTGTCTCTACGCTGAGTTTGTGGAGAAGAAACTTTACGATACGATGCGCGCTTGCACACTGGAGAAAGCAAGCTGCGAAGCAGATCGCCAGACCGCTTGCACCAAACCTGGTATTTCGCAGAGTGCCGGAGAGAAAACACCGGAGTCGAAGGCGATCCCTGCCGCGAAGTGAGTTTGGGTCCGTATGTCAACGAACTGGTGGGCGAGCAGTTGAGGTGGGTGGGGTGGTAATCTGTGCGATGTATGGGTGATTCTCTTCGAGCGATGGCGCGGCCTGTAGTGCGATCTTTTATGGCGGTGCGCATTGCGGTTTGGTTGGTTGCGGCGGGGCTGTGCGCGGTTTCGGGTGGGGCGGTGACTGCGCAGACGATGGCCGCGGGGGGTGGGACGAGGACGATGCTGATGGAGCCGCCGACGCCGCTGCTGCCGGCGACGCTGGGGAAGATGAAGCGCGTGGCCGAGGGCGATGTGGGCGACGGGCTGGGCGCGGTGGATGCGAGCGATGCAGCGGCGATGACGGAGGACGGGCTGCGGCGGTTTGCGCGGTCGGAGTACGCTGCGGCGAACGCGTTGCCGCAAGGAACGGTTACGGTCTACAAATTTTTCGATGCGAGCGGCGCAGTTGCGGCGTATGACTACTTCCGCAGGCCGGGGATGCGAGCGGAGAAGGTGGGCGACGACGCGGTCTCGAATGGGGACGAGTTGCTGATGCGCAGCGGCGCAAATGTGGTGGTGGGCCACTTCCGGCTAGACCACGAGGCGATGATTGCGCTGACCAGGGAACTGATTGCCGGGCTGCCGAAGGTGGGCGGGTCGGCGGGGATCGCGCCGATGCTGCCGACTCTGCTGCCGGAGAAGTCAGGGATCGAGGCAGGTTCGGTGCGCTATACGCTGGGGCCGCGGGGTTACGCGGAGATGGGCGGAGTGCTGCCGGCGGGGACGGTGGGGTTCGACAAGAGCGCCGAGGTTGTGACGGCGAAGACGAAGGACGGCGGCGTGCTGACGCTGCTGCTGTATCCGACGCCGCTGATCGCAGGCGATCATGAGCGCGCGATCGAGGCGCTTAGAAAACAGCCGGGCACTATGTTGACCGGGACGGTGAAGATGCGGCGCGAGGGGCCGCTGCTGCTGCTGACGACGGGCGCGTGGACGGCGGACGATGCACAGAAGATGGTGGATGGAATCCATCTGCGCAGCGAGGTGACGTGGGACAAGCCTGTGCCGCTCGACTTTGCAACCGAGGTACACAAGACATTCAGCCTTCTGGAGAACATCACGATCTTCTGCGCTATCTCTGCACTCGCGATGCTTGTGCTGGGACTGTTCCTCGGTTATGGGCGGGCGCTGGTGCGCGTAATGCAAGGAAAACCAGCGGCCAGCGAGCCGGAATTTTTGCGCATCGATCTGAGCGGAGCGGTGGGCAAGAGGCTGCGCGATCCCGAGGACTGAAGAATCGGCAACGGAGAATTGGACGGCAGACCGTGGGCAGCGGAGCGGCGAAGCGCCGAAGCGGGCCAGGATGCACATCCAATGGTGCAATATTTCTGGATAAATATATGATTTCACGTTGGTTCACTGCGCGGCAAGACTAGCAAAAGCGAATATATGACGTATATTTTCAAAAACCCATGCCCGTATAACGCTTTTATTAGCAAGCTGTTGCAGCGGCGATGTTTTAGCCTTGACACCGGTTTTGGCCAAACTTAGTATGCAGCCAGAAAGTTCTGATGGCTTTGCCTCCGTTGGAACTATTCTCCCTAAAGAAAAGGCCGCCCTGTTGCCGGGCGGCCTTTTCGCGTCTGCGGGGCTTTGTGGGAGTGCGAGAAACGGAAGAGGAATGACCAAAGTTTTCTGAGAGATGCGAGCGCCTGTTGGCGCGGCGCGGTTTCGCCGATAGCGATGATGAGAGCTGAGTTGCGCTCCGCTCGATCGAAGCTGAGGCGCTGCGATGCATGAATTCTTCGCGGGACTGGCATATGTGGCGATTGTGATGGCACCGTGCGTGGTGGCGCTGCTGAGTTGGCTGCGCGATCCGAGCTGCAGGTAGCCTGGTTCACGATGAGCATTCCGAGTTGTGTGTTCGGGTCGCGGGGATGACCGATCTCGCCGGCGTGTGTTAGTTTTGGGCACGATGTTGGCGGAGGCAGGGCTATGTTCCCAGATGCGGTGCGTGTGCAGGTAAGTAGACGGCGGAACCGGCTGCTGCTGTCGTGCGCGATGGTTGCGATGGCGGCGGGTGCTGGGGCGCAGGACACTCGGGTGGTGACGGAGCCAGTGATTCCGGTGGCGTGTGTGCGGCTGGGTGCGCATCTACAGGGTGTGGGCGCAAGCATTCGTGAGGAAGACGAGAACAAGCCGGACACGGAGCGCATCCAGAAGGCGATCGATGGTTGCAAGCAGGGTCAAGCGGTCGAGTTGACGGCGAGCGTTTCGCTGGGGACGGGCAGCTCGAATACGCCGCCGAGGAATGCGTTTTTGAGCGGGCCGCTGGAGTTGCGCGAGGGTGTGACTCTGCTGGTGGACAAAGGGGTGACATTGTTTGCGTCGCGGCGGGCTTCGGATTATGACGTTACTGCGGGGGCCTGCGGCGTGTTGATGCAGGCGCGGGCGCGGGGCTGCAAGTCGTTCGTCACGATACGGGCGAAGAATACGGCGATCATGGGCGATGGCGTAATCGATGGGCGGGGCGGCGCGAAGCTGCTGGATAAGGGCTACTCGTGGTGGGCGCTGGCGGTGAAGGCGGAGCCGGGCAATGTTCCGTATAGCGATCCGCGGCTGATCGACGCGACAGAGGCGGATGGGTTTGTGCTTTACCGGATTACACTGCACAACTCGCCAAACTTCCATGTGGGCGTCACGCAGACGAACGGGTTTACGGCGTGGGGAGTACATCTGAAGACGCCGACAGTGGAGCCGGGGCCGGGTGACCCGAGGCCGAGAAATACGGATGGGATCGATCCCGGGTCGTCGACCAACGTCACGATTGCGCATAGCTGGATCGACAATGGCGACGACAACGTGGCGATCAAGGAGGGTGTGACGCATATCAGCGTGATCGACAACCATTTTTATAGCGGGCATGGGATGTCGATTGGCAGTGGGACGTTCAGCGGCGACAGCTATCTGCTGGTGGATGGGCTGACCGAGGACCATACGACCAGTGGGATTCGCATCAAGAGCAATGTGACACGCGGCGGGCTGGTGCACGATTTGGTGTACCGGAACATCTGCATGAGAGATGTGGCGATGCCGATTGCAATCAGTCCGTACTATAACGATGGGACGATCGAAGGGTTCGTCGATCCGGGGCTCAAGGGAGACAGGATTCCGGATTACAAGAAGATTTCGATTGAGAACGTGACGGATGAGTCGCCGGGCGATGTGCTGATCGCGGGATACGATGAGGCGCACCGGACGGAGGTGAGCTTGATCGATGTGACGATCAAAGGCATCGCGGCGGACAAGGTGCATTTGAAGCTCGCGGACATCAACAATGGAGGGACGAATTTGCCACTGGCGAAGGCGGCCGAGGGCAACGACGTGAAGGTGACGCCAGTGGAGATGAAGGAGTTGTCGAAGCCGTTTTCTTGCGAGGGGAAGTTTGTGCCGATGCGATGAGGACGGCGGCGTCCGTAACGGTTAGTATGATCGGGTTGGAAAATTTTCTGCGAGTGAGGATTGTTGTCCGATGATCAAGTGGGCCGGAGTGGGTGTGCTTCTTGGAGTTACGTGCGGGTTGTGCGCTCAGGCGCCCGCGGTTGCCGGGGCAGGCAGTGCGGCGGTGGTTCAGACGGCGGGCAGGGCACCGGCGGTGCTGCCGGGCAAGGGGCTGGCGCAGCATGACTTTGTCTACTCGGGCGAGTCGCACGACCGGAAGATATTTATTGTGCGCGGGGGAAAGATCGTATGGAGCTATGACGACGCCGCGGGCAAGGGCGAGATCAGCGACATGGTGATGCTGTCGAACGGAAACATTCTGTACGCGCATCAATTTGGCGTGACCGAGATTACGCCGGAGAAGAAGGTGGTGTGGAACTATGAGCCGCCGGCGGGGCACGAGATCCATACGGCTGTGCCCATCGGGAAAGAGCGCGTGCTGTACATCATGAACGGCGATCCGGGCGCAGTGCTGCGCGTGGTGAACATCGTGACGGGCGCGATCGAGAAGGAGCTGCCGCTCGACGTAAAGAAGCCTGTGAGCGTTCATGGGCAGTTCCGCCACGCGCGGCTGACGGCGGCGGGGACGCTGATGGTGGCGCACATGGACCTGGGCAAAGTGGTGGAGTACGACTCGAATGGACATGAGTTGTGGTCGTTTCCGGGGGAGCATGGAGTCTGGAGTGCGAATCCGCTGGCGAATGGGAATGTGCTGATCACCGACGGGCTGGGGGTGCGCGAGGTGACGCGGCGCGGCGATACGGTGTGGAGCTGGACTCCGGCCGATGCCGCTGGATATAAATTTGCGAGCCTGCAAGAGGCGTGGCGGCTGGCCAATGGCGATACGGTGATCAACAACTGGGTGAACGAGTGGACGAACAACGCGGACAATGCTCCGGGGTCGGCGCAGGCGATCGAGGTAACGCCGGCGAAGCAGATTGTGTGGGCACTGCGCGAGTGGAGCGCACCGAACGCACTGGGGCCGGCGACGTCGATCCAGTTTCTGGACCAGCCGGGGACGGCGGCGGCGGAGGACGTTCACTTCGGCGAGATAAGATAGGCGGCAAATTAACGACTCGGATGGAGTTGTCGCACTCCCAGCAAAATGCGGGGAGTCTTCACTGCGCTCAGAATGACAATATTTATGACTTTTGCGCGATGCGAGCGGAGCCGGTAGAATAAGGCAGGCAGGCCGATGTAGCTCAGTTGGTAGAGCAACGGTTTCGTAAACCGTAGGTCAACGGTTCAACTCCGTTCATCGGCTCCATTTTTTCCAGGCAATCCGGCATTTTGTATCCCTTCCACAGAGCGAGTGCGGAAGGGTGTTTTATTGGTAGGGCGATTGCTGCAAGTTTCTGTTTGGCGGCAACGCCAGGTTTGGCCACGACTGAGGCCTGCTTTATCCGCGGATGAGATGAAGCCGGACAGGAGAGCAACCAGATGAGCGAAGAATCACTGCAAAGTGCAAGCGGCAAGACCTGTCAGGTTTCTGTATCTGGATTCAACCTGATCAATTCCCCGCGTTTGAACAAGGGAACGGCGTTCACCGATCATGAACGCGACATATTTGGATTGCACGGTTTACTGCCGCCACATGTGGGGACTCTCGATGAACAGGTGGAGCGGCGGCTTCAGGCGCTGCGGGACCAACCGGATGCCTTCCATAAATACAGCGTTCTGCGCGACCTGCAGGACATGAACGAGACGCTGTTCTATGCGCTTGTGGTGCGCAATGTCGAGGAGATGCTGCCACTGGTGTACACGCCGACCGTGGGGGAGGGGTGCCAGCGCTTCAGCGAGATATGGAAGAGGCCGCGCGGCCTGTTTCTGAGCTATACAAATTGCGACCGCTTTGAACAGATGCTGAGCCATGCGCGCTACGACAGGGTAAAGTGCATTGTGGTGAGCGATGGGGAACGTATCCTGGGGCTCGGCGACCAGGGAGCCGGAGGAATGGGCATTCCAATCGGGAAGATGGCCCTTTATACGGCGCTGGGCGGGATCCATCCGGAGCATTGCCTTCCGATTCTGCTGGATGTGGGAACGGACAACCAGGAGAGGCTGGATGATCCGCTGTACGTTGGCTGGAGACACCGTCGCATTCGCGGGGAAGAGTACGACATCTTCGTGGAGAACTTTGTGAAGGCCGTGAAGAAGCGATGGCCTCACGTTCTGTTGCAGTGGGAGGACTTTGCGCGGACGAATGCGACCCGGCTACTGGATCGCTACCGAGACCAACTGTGCACATTCAATGACGACATTCAAGGCACTGCGGCGATTGCGGCGGCGACACTGCTGTCGGCAATCAATGTAACGGGCGTGCCGCTGGAGCAACAGAAGATTGTGGTGATGGGATTCGGAACGGCGGGGATTGGGATTGTGAACCTGCTGTTGCAACTGATGCAGGACAAGGGAATCCCAGAGGCAGAGGCACGGCGGTGCATCTACGCGATTGGGCGGTATGGGCTGATTGTGGAGGGTGGCAAGGGAGTGCGGACCGAGCAACTGCCCTACGCGCGAACGGCGGATGAGGTGAAGGACTGGGGACGGACAAACGGGGAGATTGAGCTGCTGGATGTGGTGCGCCATGCGCAACCTACAGTTCTGATTGGAGTCTCCGGGCAAGCGGGAGCGTTCACGGAGGCAGCGGTACGCGAGATGGCAAAACATACTGAGCGACCAATAATTTTTCCGCTGTCGAACCCCATCTCGTGCTGCGAAGCGACACCGAAGGACCTGCTGGATTGGACCGAGGGACGAGCGCTGATTGGGACGGGAAGCCCGTTCGGAGCGGTGGAGTTCGGCGGGAAGAAGATGCCCGTCGCGCAGACGAACAACTCGTACATCTTTCCTGGGCTGGGGCTGGGGATTATTGCATCGAAGGCCAAGCGCGTCACCGATGCGATGATTTTGGCCGCGGCCAAGGAGCTGGCACGGCTGGTGCCTACGGCGACGGACAAGACGGCGAAGCTGCTGCCTTCAATTGCGGATGCTCGGAAGCTGAGCCGCTCGATTGCAGCGGCCGTGGGGCGGCAGGCGATGCGCGATGGAGAGGCCCAGGTGGGCGATGAGGCGAGCCTGGAGCGGGAGATCGAGGCGAACATATGGGAGCCGGTGTATATCCCGTATGAGCGGTGCCAGTTTTAGAGCATTTTCACAGTATCTGTGGTGTCGGAAAGATCATTCGATGTGGTTTTCTTTGAGAGAAAACCACGCATACTTCTTTCGCTCCACTCTGCACCAGCTGTGAAAATGCTAGTTGCCGGAGTAGTAGCCGTCGCGGGTCTGGATGAAGAGGTCCCTGGGGCTGGACTTGGAGAGCGAGAGGACGATGCGGTGGTAGCCGTCGGAGGCGGACTCCTTGTCTGGGGTGTAGCCGAGGCGGTACTGGGCGCGGAGCTCTTGGGCGATCTGTTTGTAGATGTCGGCGACGGTCTCTTTTTTGCTGACCTCGAAGAGGCTTCCTCCGGTCTCGTCGGCCATGCGCTGGAGGATTTTTTTGCCGTCGATGTTGGTTGGGAGACCTTCAGGCTGACGGCCCTGACCACCTCCGCCGCCTCTGCCACCTGGGTAGCCACCGCCTCCGCCGGGATAACCACCACCGCCTCCACGGCCACCGGGAAAGCCTCCCCCACCCTGGCGGCCTTGATTCTGATTGAATCCGCCGGAGGTTTCGCGGCCCTTGAAGTAGATGGCGTAGACGATGGTGTCGGCGCGCTGGGCGGCCTCGATGGAGGATGCGAGCGACTCCTTGCTGCCGCTATCCACGCCGTCGGAGAGGATGACGATGGCCTTGCGGCCGGTCTGCTTGGCCATCAACTCGTCGGAGGCGAGGAAGAGGGCATCGTAGAGGGTGGTTCCGGCGCGGCGCGTGCGGGTGGAGCTGTCGCCGGAGTTGGAGCCGGAGGATGAGCTGGTGTTATCGGCGTCGCCGCCGGAGGCCGGGGTTTCGAGTTGCTTGAGGCCGGCCTGGAGCCTGGGCTTGGAGCCGGTGACGTCCTGCAGGAGGTCGGTCTGGCGGGCGAACTGGACGATGAAGGCCTTGTCGCGGCTGGAGATGGTGTCGTCGAGGAAGGCGAAGCTGGCGGTGCGCTCTTCGTCAATCGCGTCGCGCTGGCTGAGGCTGACATCGACCAGAAGACCGAGGGTGAGGGGGAGATCGGTGTCGAGATTGAAATAGCGGATGGATTGGGGTTTACCGTCGATCTGGAGGGCGAAGTTGTCCTTGGCGAGATTTTGGACGAGGGCACCTTTTTTATCGTGAACTACGACGGGGATGTTGACCAGGCGCGCATCGACGTTGAGGGTGGGAGCGGTGGAAGCCGGGGTTTGCTCGGCGGCGGTTGCTGCAGGTGCTTGAGCGGCAGTTCCGGGTGGTTGCGCCAGCAGAGGCGCAGCATTGGCTGCGGTTAGATGCAGCAGGGCGGCAAAGAGGGCAGCACGAGCGATTCCCATAGAACTCATAACTATCACGATAGACGGAGATGGGGGCGAACAGTTGCTTTGGACGGCAATATTTCGAGGGGGTGGGATGCTGTCCGGCGTATGTTGACGGGACTACGAGACGCACCCCAGTTTTCTCCATGTGCCGATCAGCGGACTGAACAGGAACCGCTGCTGGTGAGCTGCGTATGCGATTGTGACCGTGCGCCCGAGGTTACTGAGGTTACTCAATAGTTGTAGTCTAGTTACCTTATGGGTAGTTTATTTTTTTTCGCCCGATGCTAGCCTTGCTTTACGTTCGATTGTGCGAAATTCTTAAACACCAAGGTGAGACGCTGAGTCAGTCAGGTCGCCGAGGTGTCATGGAAGGCAAACCGTTTTGATGAAGCTACGGGGCAAAAAAACACGGCGTATACGACTGACTGCTTTTGCGGTTGGGCTTGTGGCGCTGATCGTGATGGTGTGGAGACTTGCAGAGGCAGGTCGCTCTTCCGTGTCACTGACTCTGGCAAATGGCTTCACCTGGGGAACGGCGGTGCTGGCGAGCGTTGTCATTCTGCTGGTGTGGCGTGAGCGGAACCGGGGTGGGGGCTATATCGAGACCAGTGAGAAGAATGCCCGGTTTATCGCGGCGGCCGAGTCCAGCCCGGATGCATTTTCGATATTGGATTCAGTGCGGAACAAGGCGGGCGAGATAGTGGGCCTGCGTTACCGGTATGTAAACGGCCATGCAGAGAAGCTGTTGCAGAAGCCGCGCATCGAGCTGTTGGACCATGACCTGTGCGAGGTTTTTCCGGCGGACAGCACGGGCGAACTCTTCGAAAGATATCGCAAAGTGGTGCTTACGGGAGAGCCCCTGTGCGAGGACATTTCGGTCCCTCTGGACGATGGCGGGGAGAGGTGGCTTCGGCGACGGATTAACAAGCTTGACGATGGGGTGGCAGTTACCGTCAGCGATGTGACCGAAGTCAAGAAAAATGAAGAGCGCTTTCGAAGTCTATCGAACTTCAGCAACTCGGTCTTCGACACGGCCCCGTTCAGCATTATCGAGACTGACCTGAACGGTGTGATTCGCGCGATGAACGGGGCGGCCGAAAAGCTGACGGGCTATTCACGCGAGGAAATGGTGGGCAAGGTCGCGATCACCACGCTGCACGAGCCCACGGAGTTAACTCCGCAGGCCTGCGAGACCACTGAGCAGGATGGCCCAGCGCTGGAGGGCTTTGCGCTGCTCACGGCTAAGGCCGCTCAGGGAGAGGTTGAAGAGCGGGATTGGACGTACATACAGCGTGACGGTACGACGTTGCCGGTCCATGTCGCGGTGACGTCGGTGCGCGACGGGGCTGGCGAGATCAGCGGATTCATCACCATTTCGTCGGACATCACGGAGCGGAAGCAGTTGATGATGTACCTGAAGCATATGGCCTCGCACGACCAGTTGACTGGCCTGCCGGGACGTCCGTTGCTGCGCGAGCGCATCGGGGAGGCGATCGAGAAGGCGTCGCTGCACGGGCGCAAGGCGGCGGTGTTTGTGGTGGATCTGGACCACTTCAAGTGGATGAACGACTCGCTGGGACACAAGGCCGGGGACGAGGTGCTGGTGGGAATGGCCGAACGGATGCAGCAATCGCTGCGGCGGTCAGACACGCTGGGACGGCTGGGCGGAGACGAATTCGTCATCGTGATGCCGCTCATTGCAGACATGGAAGATGTGGAGCGATGCGCGCAGCGGCTGGTGGACCTGATCGCGAGTACCGCGCAGGTGGGCGAAATGGAGGTCAACCTTACGGCCAGCGTCGGAGTGTGCGTGTATCCGGACTTTGCGGGGGATGTGGACACCATGCTGGAACGCGCCGACGCGGCGACGTATGTGGCGAAGGCGAATGGCCGGAACCAGTACCAGATGTTCGCCGACGCGATGCTGAAGCAGTCTCAGGACCGCATGTCGATGGATGCCGCACTGCGTCACGCGCTGGTGCGCGATGAGTTGTTCATGCACTATCAGCCGCTGGTGTCTCTGACGACGGGCCGGGTGGTTGGCATGGAGTCGCTGCTGAGGTGGCGCCATCCCAAGCTGGGCATGCTCTCGCCCTCGATCTTCATTCCGCTGGCGGAAGAGACCGGGCTGATTGTTTCCATCGGCGAGTGGGTGATGAAGCAGTCATGCAAAGAGGCGAAGGCGATCTGTGACGATCTGGGGATGGACCTCTCGGTGTCGGTGAACCTGTCACCGCGTCAGTTTGAGCAGAGCAATCTGCTGCAGGTGATCGGCGAGGCGCTGGAGAGTAGCGGACTGCCCGCGAAGCGTCTTCAGGTGGAGTTGACGGAGAGAATCCTGATGGTGAACACGGCGACGACCCTGGAGAAGCTGCAACAGATCCGCAAGCTTGGCGCGCGGGTTGCGATCGACGACTTTGGCACGGGCTTCTGCAGCTTCTCCTATCTTCTGCAGTACCCTGTGGACCGGCTGAAGATCGACCAGAGCTTTATCCTGAAGGCTGTCTCGGAGCCGAACGCGGCGACGGTTGTGCGGGCGATCCTGTCGATGTCTCACCACCTTGGCATCAAGGTGACGGCCGAGGGCGTGGAGACGACGGACCACCTGAAAATTTTGTCGCGGCGCAACTGCGATGAGGCCCAGGGGTTCTACTTTTCGCGCGCTGTGTCGGCAGGGGATTTCGCGGCGGTGGTGAAATCGATCCATCGTATATACGACGAACGCAAGCTGGCCGAAGAGTCGCAGTTTGCATCGACCGAGGCAGGGCTGGAGCAGTACGAAAACTGACCATGGGCTGGATCGGTCCGTTGCCTGAGCGAGAATGAAAGAGTGAGCCCACATCCAGAGAGCCTGGATGTGGGCTCACTGTTTTGTGCGCTTCGCTAGCGGCGGTTGTCGGTGGCGGGCTCGGGGTGGATGAGGAGGCGGTCGACCTCGGGCGCGTCGAGTTTGAATGCGCCTTCCAGGGCGGACATGACGGCGTGGACGCGAGCCATGGGAAGGCCGTCGGGCAGTGTGCAGTGGCACGAGACCTGGGTGTACTCGGCATGGGTGCTGGGAATGCGGTCGGTGTGCGGGCCGCGGCGGGTGACGTAGACCTCGTGGATGTCGAGGACCTCGGGAAAGGCGGCGGCGACGCTGCGCAGGCGAAGCTCGAGGTCGCGGTCGCGCTCCTGCGAGGCAGGGCGCTCGATGGTGGCCGGTTCGCTCTCGATGTGGGTGAGGATGGAGGTGATGGCGGGGACCTCTCGGCGCATCTCGGCCTCCAGCGAGGTGACCAGGTCATGGGCTTTGAGCAGCGGCATGGTCTCGTCGACCTCGAGATGCTGCTCGATGTGCAGGCGGGGATGGCGGTGGTCGTGCTGCTGGCCGCTGAGTTGCTGGACGCTGATCTCGTGGATGGCGAGGTTGCGGCGGGCGGCGACGGCGCGGATGCGGTCGTGGACGCTCTCGGCAAGCGAGGCGGTGGGGACGGTGTGGACGACGACGTCGGCGGCGGGCAGATGGCGCTGTACGGCCAGCGTGGCGGCCTTTGTGAGCTGCTCGGAGCGCTGGAAGGTGAGGTTGCGCGGCAGGCCGAGAGTGACGTCGGCGAAGTAGTTGTAGCCGGAACGGCGGGTGCGCAGGCGTTCGACCGAGAGTACGCCAGGAATGGCTGTGAGGTCGTGCAGGAGATTCTGGCGGAGCTGGTCTTTTGCCTGAGCGGAGGACTGGAGCTGGCCGTTGGTGGGATCGGTGGTGGGGGTGGCGTCTAGGAGTGTGTCGATGGTTTGATGAGCAAGACGCCAACTGACGCGCAGGATGACGCAGGCGACGACCAGAGCGGCGATGGGGTCGGCAAACTCCAGCCAGGGACGGGCCAGGCGCTCGCCGGCGTAGGTGGCCGCGATGCCGATGAGGACTGCGAACGAGGCCCACATGTCCGTGGCGAAGTGGACTGAGTCGGCGGCGAGCGCGTCGGAGTGATGCTGGCGCGCGACGCGGGCGAGAGTGCGCGAGCGGGTGAAATCGACCGCGATGGAGACGAGCAACACGGCGAAGGGCCAGAGCGAGGGCTTCAGTGCGAGATGGTTGCGGCTGACGATGCGGCCAATGGCCTCGCGGACGATCCAGGCACAGGAGGCGAGCATGATGCCCGTCTCGACGAAGGCGGCCAGGGATTCGACCTTGCCGTGGCCGTAGTTGTGGACGTCGTCGGCGGGGCGGTCGGAGACCTGAACGGAGAAGAGAGTGATAGTGGAGGCGATCAGATCGATGCCGGAGTGCGCCGCCTCCGACAACATCCCGAGTGAGCCGGTGAGCAGGCCGGTGATCAGCTTGAGCAGCGAGACGAGGGCCGCTGCGACGACGGAAAAGATCGCGGCGGCGCGCTTGGCGGCGTGAGATTCCGGCCTGGGAGCGGAAGCGGCGTTCGTCGGGCTCACCGGAATGGGCATGGAAGAGATGCTACAGGGTTGGACGGGGTGCTTGCACGAGGATTACGGCTTGGAGGCGCGGTAGAGGCCAGCGATGCCGAAGGTGTAGGGGGTCCAGGTGGGTGCGGTGAAGCCGGCGGCGGAGATCAGCTCGATCATGCGCGGCGGGGTGGGGAAGCGGGCGACGGATTCGGGGAGGTAGGTGTAGGCGGCGGCGTCGCGGGAGATGAGACGGCCGAGGAGCGGGAGTACGCGCTTGAAGTAGAGATTGTAGAGCGCGCCCATGAGGCCGGTGGGCTGGTTGAAGTCGAGAATTGCGATCTGGCCCGAGGGACGGAGGACGCGGTGCAGCTCGGCGAGGCCTTCGGGGTAGCTGGCGAGGTTGCGGAAGCCGAAGGCGCAGGTGACGAGGTCGATGGATGCGTCGGCGAAGGGGAGATGGAGAGCGTCGGCCTCGATGGCGCGGATGTTGCGGCCGGCGAACTTGGGTTGGGCGAGGGAGAGCATGTT
>Ga0302156_10001277_pt1 | contig 22543 bp, 13 predicted proteins | sample I_Bog_N3_2_FD_193503 | JGI IMG/M metagenome (GOLD analysis project Ga0302156, IMG submission 193503) | Peat permafrost microbial communities from Stordalen Mire near Abisko, Sweden - I_Bog_N3_2 | ecosystem: Environmental > Terrestrial > Soil > Wetlands > Peat | place: Sweden: Abisko, Stordalen... | reverse complement strand
TGAGATCGCCATTGGTGGCTATGGCCGTGAGGTTGGTGCCGGCAGCGATGGTCGCACCATTGCCGGCAACGGTGCTCGTGCTGTTTTTGGCGAGATAGACGATCGGCACCAGCACATTCTGCGGGCCGTTCGGCGTATCGACCGCCTCGTTGACCAGCAGCACCATATTGGTAGTGAGGCTGGCCATCTGTTCCGCCGTCAGACCGACGCCGAGACCCAGACCAAACTGCTGCTCATAGACAGCGCCCGCCTGCATCAGCGCCATATACTGATCGGCATTGTCGGTCTGACCGGCAAGCAGGGCGTTGCCGGTGAGGCCAAGCAGTTGTTCCTGCACCAGTTGCTGCTCGTAGAGCCCGTCACCGAGCCGTTCCTCGACTTGGGCAGGATTGTAACCGAGCAGTTTCAGGAAATAATTGCTGGAGATGAAGCTCGATTGGGACGTGAAGGCGCCATTGCCCTCGACAAGATAGGGGCTTCCCGCTGGCGCATAGGAGAAGAGCCCTCCCAGATCGAGATTGATCGCCTGTGCAAGCCCGCCACTGGCGAAGTGCAGGCTGGTGATGGCGCCGGAGAGAGCGGGCTTGGCGGCAGCGGAACCGGCAGTCGCCCCCGTTACCGAAGTCGCCGCACTGTTCGAACTGGCGCTGACGGCTATCGCAAGGGCACCACTCGTGGAGACTGTAGCTGTATGCCCTTGGGCGCTGGCTGAGACCACGCCGACATTACTTGTGCCATTGATCTGGGACGATGGAACACTCATGCCTGCGGCGATCGCCTGGACGGTCACACTACCAGCGACAGCGAGATTTGTGGCCCCGGTCGATGCTGGCAGCGGTGTCGTGGCGGCGGCGCCATTAACGCCGGCGTTAGCGCTGCCGGCATTGTCGGAAGCTGGCTGTGTCGCCGAGACCCCGGTCACCGCTGCGCCGTTCGAACCCGACACGCTTGTTGCCAAACCCGCGCCCGCTCCGCCGCTCACACGCGCGGGTGACGTGCCGCTGGCATTGGTGGCAGGGCCGACGCCGGTCCCCGACAGGAGCGATTGCGCGCCACTACCGCCAGAGTTGGCCTCACCGTGAACAGCCACGCCGGTGCCGCCCAGATTCTGGTTGGCGATGGTTGGCGCGGAAATGCTAATTGAGCCGTGAGCGGTGACAGAGGCTGGAGCCAGAACCGTCGTGCTGTAGGTGTAACTGATACCCGGGTCCGGCGGGCAAGCCTCCAGACATTGGGCATTGCGCCCGACGGTCACGTCGGCCGTGAGCGCGGTGTTGGTAAAGGCCCCGGTCTGGTTGGCGGTGGTGCTGGCGATGTCGGCGCTGTTGAAACTGAAATTCCCGCCAGCAGCTATCTGCGAATAGAGGTTGGAGAATGTGTTGCCGTTGGCGGTGATGTTGCCATTGGCGATGATTTGGCTGGCTCGGCCGCCATTGGCGATCAGGGACACCGAGTTCGAGGTGGTGGTGTCGATTTCAACACGATTGCCCGTCGTAACCGTGGTGGAAGTCGCGGGACCGACGATGAGGTTCCAGACATTGCTGATCGCGGCGGCTTCGATATCGATGTTGCCTGAAGCCTCGATCAGGGCGGAACTGTTGGTGAGCGATGCTGCGGCTCCCTGGCCACCGGTGCCTGCAACCACGATGTTGCCCAGCGCATAGATTGTGGCCGGCCCGTTGGCATCGCCGATGTTGTTGACATTGCCACTGGTGAAAAGACCGATGCCACCGTTGCGACTCGCGATCACGGCGGTGCTGCCGGTATTGTTGATGTCGCCGGTGGTGTTCACAACGACGCTGTCGCCGAAGATGTTGCCGGTGTTGGTGAGCGACGCGCCATTGAGCGTGGCGGCGCCGCTGCCGATCTGCGCACCGGTCGCGGCAAGACCTGCGTTGATCGTGCCGGCATTGACGATGGCGCCGCCAGCATTGAGCGTGATCGTCTGCGCCTGCAACAGGCCGGTCGCCTCGTTGGTGATGGCATAGCTGCCGAGCGTGGTCAGCGTTTCGCGGCCACCGGCCCGGATAGTCCCGGCGTTGTCGAGACTGCCGTTGGTGACGGTGAGGGTATAATTGCCGGAAACGTCGATCACATTGCCGACGGCGTTGGTCCAGTTGCCATTGGCAAAATTGATATTGAGGCTTTGCGTCACCAGAGGCCCGAGGTGATCGTGCCGTTGGGGCTGTTCAGCGTCGGGGTGGTGATGGTGAGGTTGTTTGCAGCCTCGATCGAGCCGGCATTGGTGAAGCTGGAAGCGTTGACGGCGTTGACGCTTGCATCACTATCCGCCCAGATCGCGCCGCCGGACAGGTTCTGCGCCGGGCCGGCGCCGGTGACGGTAAGATTGAGGTTGCCGGGAGTGACCATGGTCTGGTTGGGGGCAGTACCTGCAAGGATGTTGAAGCCGGCGATTATGCCGCCATTGATCAAGCTGCTGGCGGTGACATTGATGCTGCCTTGCCCGGCCACAATGCCGGTGGTGTTGTCGAGGGTGCCATCGACCGTGACATTTGCACCGCCCGCGCCATAGATCGTGCCGCCACCATTGGTGAAATTGCCGTGATCGGTGAGCGTCAGTAATCCGCCGGCGGTGATGCTGCTGGCGGCACCATTGCCGCCATTGCCGCCCACAATGAGGGTAAGATCCTTGTTCGCCGAGATCGCACCGCCATTGGTGAGCGCCGAGGTCGTAATCGTGGCGTTGTTCAACGAAGTGAGCTTACCGCCGGTATTGGTGAGCGAGCCCGATGTCAGAGTGAGATCGGCGTTGGAACCGATGGTTCCCGCGCTGTTGTCGAGGGCACCGGTAAGGTTCAGCGTCAGATCCGTGGTGCCAGGGCTTGTTCCCAGCGCCTGTATCGTGCCCTTATTGGCGAGGCTGGCCGCATTGATCGCAAGGGCACCTGTCGCCTGGATGGTGCCGCCCGTGCCATTGGTGATGGCAAGATTGCCCGCACCCAAAGCGGAACCCTGGATGGCCAGCGTCCCTGTGGCGCTGATCAGACCGCTCGTCGCCCCGGCGCCGCCATTGGTCAGCGCGTTGGCAATGGTAAGCATGCCATTGCCGCCCGCCACGATCTGGCCGCCAGCATTCGACAGGCTGGCAGCCGTCAGGGCATAAGTGCCATTGGTGTTGATGGTGCCGCCATCATTGGTCAGCGCATTCGTGGCGGTCAGGCGGAGTGTGCCGGTGCCGCTGGATGTGATTGTGCCACCCGCATTGTTGATCGTGGCGGCGGTAAGGGTAAAATTGCTGCCATTGGTCCCGATTTTACCGGCAACCCCATTCGCATTAGCGCTGTTGTCGAGGGTGCCCGTAACGCCAAAGCCGGTGGCACTTGGGTCGAGCACGACGATGGTGCCGCCCGCGTTATTGAGCGCAGTGACATTGGCAAGCGTCAGATTGCCCGCCGATATCAGGCCACCGCCGCTGTTGACTAGCGCCGCGCCCGTCAGCGTCACCTGCCCGCCAGAAATCAGCCCGCCATTCGAGACGTCAATGTTGCCGCCCGACGCCAGCGATGTGGTCAAATTGACGGTATTGCCGCCGATCTGGCCTCCTTGCGCGGTGACATTGCCCGAGGTGGCTGTGGCATTGAGCGTGTTGCCCGCGATCAACTGCCCGCGCGATGAAGCATTTTGGCCCCCCACGTCGATCGAAGCCGCTGCTACGGTCACGTTGCCAGTGGCGGCGATCACACCGGTGTTTGAATTGAGCGCGCCGGGCGTCGTCAGCAGCAAGTCGGCGGTGGGTGCGGTGTTGCCGGAGGTAAAGACACCGGCCAGCAATTGCCCCGAGGCGCTGTTGTCGATGCTGGCGGCGACAAGTGTCAGGCCGCCCTGGCCATTGATGGTGCCGCCAGCGTTTATAAGGCTGCCGGTGGTGATCGAGGTCAGGCCGCCGCTCGCCAGCGTGCCGCTGTTGGCCAGCGAGGCGGTGGGGTTAAACGTCGCCGTCGTGGCCGACGTCATCGACCCGGAATTGACAAGACTTGCCCCCGATGCCGTCAGGGCACCCGAAGACTGAATGGTCCCGGCGTTCGTGATCGCCGATGCCCCCAAAGCCAGACCGCCACCCGACTGGATCGTGCCACTTGTGCCATTGGTGAGCGTGCCCGCTGTCCCCGCGCCCACATTCAACGCCAGCGAACCGTTGTTGGACCCGATCAGCCCGGCATTGTTCAGCGTTCCCGCGACAGTGATCTGGCTTGCCGAACCCGAGCCCGCACCCGTGGCCACGATCGCGCCGCCGGTCTGGTTGGTGAGGCTAGCAACCGTGAGGTCGAGCGTGTTGCCACTGACGCTAGCCATGGCGCCTGAATAGCCGGTGCCACCGGTAATCAGGCTACCATTATTGGCAGTCAGGCTTACCGCATTGCCAACGATCTGCCCGCCACCCGCGGCGTTGATGTCGCCGGTAGCAGCGGTGGCGCTGATATTGCCGCCAGCCTGCAGCAAGCCGCCCGTGCCGCTCATATCGAGGCTGGCGGTGTTCAAATTTGCGTTGCCGGTCGCGGCAATGATGCCCGATGCCGACGAGAGCGTGCCGGTCGTGATTTGCAGATTGGCGGGCGTGGTGGAACCCGTCGCTGTAAAGTTTCCGGCGAGCAATTGCCCGCCGCTGGTGTTGTCGATGCTGGCAGCATGGACGGTCAAGGCACCAATGCCATTGATCGTGCCGCCTGTGTTGGTGAGCGCTGCGCCGCCAAGGGAAAGCGTCCCGCCCGAGACCAGAGAGCCACCGGCATTGTTGATGTTGCCTGCGGCGTTCACATTGAGCCCCAGCGCACCCGACAAGGCACCGCCCGCATGGGTGTCGAGGCTTCCAACGTTCACGGCAAGCGAGCCAGAACTTGCGATCAGCGCGTGATTGCTGGCGTCGAGGAGGCCGGTGACGTTGAACGTCAGCGCGCCCGAGCCGCTGTGCTCGATAGTTGCGCCTTGTGCATCAAGGCTTGATGCGGTGAACGTTGCGTTGGCACCGCTGGCCAGCAGCGTTACCCCCGAAAGGTTGAGCGCGCTGGCGCCCGTACCGAAGCTGAAATCTGCCGTGCCCACTTGGCTAATCACCGCGCCGGTGAGCGCCATGGTGGGGGCGTTTAGCGTAAAGCTAGCGCCAGACGTATTGCCATCGGTGAGGTTCAGCGAGGCGGCATTGAGGCTTACCGCACCGCCTGCTGCAAGCGTTCCGCCATTGGCGGCAACCACAGCGCCATGGCTGATGCCGCCAGCCACGCTGCCGTGCGCATCGATGATGCCCGCCGCTGTGAGCGTAAGGTTCCCGCCTGCGGTAATGAGCCCGCCGGCATCGGCCAGGATGTTGCCCGATGTGCCGTTGGCGCCGGTGGTCGTGACCGCGAGATCTCCGCCCGCGATGAGCTTGCCAAAACCGCCGACATCGAGACTGCCAGCCTGGATCGTGACGCCGCCATTGCCGCCGATCGTACCGCCGCGCCCGGCGATCGCACCCGATATCGTGAGGTCCGTCGCACGCGTCCCGGCGTTGACCAACTGGGCAGTTGTTCCATTGGCAGCGCTGTTGTCGAGGCTGGAGCCGGTGACGGTAAGGCCATTGGCCGCGCTGATCGTGCCGCCGGCGTTCGTGAGCGTGGTGCCCGTGAGGCTCAAGGCCCCGCCCGAGACCAGGCTGCCGCCAGCGTTATTGAGGCTGCCCGCCGCGTTGACATCGAGCCCCAGCGCGCCCGACAAGGCGCCGCCCGTAGCCGTGGAAAGACTGCCGACATTGGCGGCAAGCGAGCCAGAACTTGCGATCAGGGCATGATTGCTGGCATCGAGGAGCCCAGTGACGTTAAAGGTTAGCGCACCCGAACCGCTGTGCTCGATTGTCGCGCCCTGTGTATCAAGGCTCGATGCGGTAAACGTCGCGTTGGTGCCATTGGCGAGCAGCGTGGCACCGGAAAGGTTGAGCGCGTTGGCGCCCGTGCCGAAACTGAAGTCCGCCGTGCCCGCTTGGCTGATGACCGCGCCGGTGAGCGCCATGGTGGGGGCGTTCAGCGTAAAGCTTGCCCCCGACGTATTACCATCGGTGAGGTTCAACGATGTGGCGCTAAGACCGACCGTGCCGCCCGCCGAGATCGTCCCGCCATTGGCGGCGACCACAGCGCCATTACGGATACCGCCAGCCACGCTACCGTGAGCGTCGATCACGCCGGCCGCCGTCAATGCGAGGTTGCCACCGGCGGCGATCAGTCCACCCGTATCGGCAAGGATGTTGCCGGTGGTGCCGTTGGCGCCGGTGGTCGTGACCGCAAGATCGCCGCCAGCCAAAAGTTTGCCAGCCCCGCCCACATCGAGGCTACCGGCCTGGACCGTTACGCCGCCATTGCCACCGATGCTGCCACCGCGCCCGGTGATGGCACCCGCGACCGTGATCCTTGTGCCGAGTGCCCCTGAACCGGCGCTGAGCAGTGTGCCCGATGCGGTAAAGGTCTCGCCGCCCGCGTCGCTGATCTGTCCGCCACTATTGTCAAGGCTGGTGCCGGTGAGCGTCAGGCCATTGGCCGCACTGATCACACCGCCGGTGTTTGTGATAGTCGTGCCGGAAAGACTCAAGGCCCCGCCCGATACCAGACTACCGCCCACATTGTTGACCGCGCCGGTCGAGGTCACACTGAGCCCCAGCGCACCTGACAAAGCGCCGCCGGTAGCCGTGGTCAGACTGCCGGCATGGACTTGCAAGTTACCGGCGGTGGCGACAAGCGCATTGTTCGAGACGTCAAGAAGCCCGGTGACGTTAAAGGTCAGCGCACCCGAACCGCTATGTTCGATGGTGGCACCCTGGGCATCGAGGCTTGATGCCGTGAACGTTGCGTTGGCGCCGTTGGCCAGCAGCGTTACCCCCGAAAGGTTGAGTGCGTTGCTGCCCGTGCCGAAGCTGAAATCCGCCGTGCCCACTTGGCTAATCACCGCGCCGGTGAGCGCCATGGTGGGGGCATTGAGGGTGAAACTTGCCCCAGACGTATTGCTATCGGTGAGGTTCAGCGATGTGGCATTGAGGCTAACCGCACCGCCTGCTGCAAGCGTTCCGCCATTGGCGGCAACCACGGCGCCATGGCTGATACCGCCAGCCACGCTGCCGTGGGCGTCGATCGCGCCCGCCGCTGTGAGCGTAAGGTTCCCACCTGCGGTAATGAGCCCGCCAGCATCGGCCAGGATGTTACCGGTGGTGCCGTTGGCGCCGGTGGTCGTGACCGCGAGATCGCTGCCCGCGATGAGCTTGCCCGAACCGCCGACATCGAGACTGCCAGCCAGGACCATCACGCCGCCATTGCCGCCGATCATGCCACCGCGCCCGGTAATGGCGCCGGTGATCGTCAGACTGGTCGCACCCGAGCCTGTGCCGGTGCCAGCATTGACCAACTGGCCACCGGCACTGTTGTCGAGACTGCTACCGGTGACGGTAAGCCCGTTGGCCGCGCTGATCGTACCGCCGGTGTTGGTGAGCGTTGTGCCCGTGAGGCTCAAGGCCCCGCCCGAGACCAGGCTGCCGCCGGCGTTATTGACTAAACCTGCCGCATTGATCGTCAGGCTGCCCGCTCCCGACAACCCACCTCCGGAACTGGTGTCGAGGCTTCCAACATTGGCAGCAAGATTGCCCGAAGTCGCGATCAGGCCCTTGGCACTGGCATCGAGCAGCCCTGAAACATTGAAGGTCAGCGCACCCAAACCACTGTGCTCGATCGTGGCGCCCTGCGCGTTAAGGCTAGCGGCGGTGAACGTCGCGTTCTGGCCATTGGCGAGCAGCGTCGCGCCAGAAAGGTTGAGCGCGCCCGTCCCGGTGCTGAAGCTGAAGTCTGCCGAACCCGTTTGCTGTATGACCGCACCGGTAAAGGCCATGGCAGGCGCGTTCAGCGTAAAGCTTGCGCCGGATATATTGCCATCGGTCAGGTTCAGCGATGTGGTATTGAGGCTGACGCTGCCGCCTGCCGAGATCGTCCCGCCATTGGCGGCGACCACGGCGCCATGGCTAATGCTGCCAGCCACGCTGCCGTGCGCGTCGATCATGCCTGCAGCGGTGAGTGACAGATTCCCGCCTGCGGCAATCATGCCGCCCGTATCAGCGAAAATAGCGCCCGAACTACCGTTGGCGCCGGTGGTTGTGACCGCGAGATCTCCACCCGCGATGAGCTTGCCCGAACTCCCGACATCAAGGCTACCGGCGGTAATCGTCACGCCGCCATTGCCGCCCATCGTACCGCCGCGGCTCGTGATCGCGCCGGTGATGGCAAGGCTGGTCGCGCCGGCACCTGTACCTGTGCCCGCGTTGACCAACTGGCCGCCTGAACTGTTGTCGAGGCTGGTGCCCGTGACATTGAGGCCATTGGTCGCACTGATGGTGCCACCCGTGTTCGTGAGCGTTGTACCGGAAAGGCCCAAGACCCCGCCCGACACCAGACTACCGCCCGCATTATTGACCGCGCCGGTCGAGGTTACGTTGAGCCCCAGCGCGCCCGAGAGAGCGCCGCCCATGGCGGTGGTCAGGCTGCCTACATTAGCTTGCAAATGACCGGCGGTGGCGACAAGCGCATTGTTCGAGGCGTCGAGAAGCCCGCTCACATTAAACGTCAGCGCGCCCGAACCGCTGTGCTCGATGGTGACACTCTGGGCATCAAGGCTCGATGCTGTGAATGTCGCGTTGATGCCATTGGTAAGCAGCGTGGCGCCAGACAGGTTCAGCGCGCCCGTCCCAGCGCCCATCGCGAAGTCGGATGTGCCTGCCTGCTGGATCACCGCGCCGGTGAGGGCCATGCTGGGCGCGTTCAGCGTAAAACTCGAGCCGTAGGCATTGGCGTCGGTGAGGTTCAGCGAGGTGGCGTTAAGACCGACTGTGCCGCCCGCCGAGATCGTACCGCCATTGGCGGCAACCACAGCGCCATGACTGATGCCACCAGCCAAGCTGCCGTGGGCGTCAATCACGCCCGCCGCTGTCAGTGTGAGGTTGCCGCCAGCGGCGATAAACCCGCCCGTATCAGCAAGAATGGCACCCGAAGTGCCGTTAGCTCCCGTGGTGGTAACGCCAAGATCGGTGCCCGCCGTCAGGCTGCCACCAATCCCATTGGCGCCACCCACGTCGAGGCTCCCGGCATTGATCGTGACAGCCCCATTGCCGCCGATCATGCCGCCTCGGCCCGCGATTGCGCCCGCAATGGTGATCTGTGTGCCAAGGGCAGGCGCGGCGTTGGACCATGTCTGCGTCGTCGCATTATAGACCGCGCCGCCCGCATCGTTGATCTGGCCAGCGACGCCACCCGATGACAGGCTGTTATCGAGGCTGGAGCCGGTGATCGTCAGCCCATTAAAGGCGCTGATCACGCCGCCGCTATTGGTCAATGCCGTGCCGGTGAGGCCCAGCGTTCCGCCCGAGATCAGGCTGCCGCCGGCATTGTTCACGACGCCCGCAGAGGTGATCGTCAGCCCTTGGGCGCCCGATAGTCCGCCACCAGAACTGGTATCAAGGCTGCCGATGGTAAGGTCAAGCGTGCCGCCGGAAACCACGCCTCCCTTTTGCGAGGCATCGAGCAGCCCGGTGACGTTGATGGCCAATTGCCCAGTGCCGCCATAGCTGATGGTGCCGCCCTGGAGATCAAGGCTCGGCGCGGTGATGGCAAGGCCTGCGCCCGAGGTGATCACCGAGGCGCCGGCAAGCTTTAGTCCCGCGTTCCCCGAAAGGGCGAAGGCGCCGGTCCCGCTCTGGGTGAACAGCGTTCCCACCGAAGACATGGTGGGCGCATTCAAGGTGGTCGACGCGCCCGCCTGCAAGCTCGCGCCATCAAGGATGAGCGTGGGCGCGGTCAGCGTCAGCGTGTTGCCGGCATTGACCTGCGCGATGGACGTGGCCGTCGTGCCGGTCCCTGATCCGGTGCCTCCGCTACTTCCCGAACCGCTACCCGATCCCGAACCGCCGGTTCCCGATCCACTTGAGCCGCTCGACCCACCCGAGCCTGTGCTGCCCGAGCCAGAGCCACCCGTGCCGCCAGAGGATGCGGCGGGCGGGGCGAGGTTGATGGTATCGCCCGCTGCCAGATTGATATTGCCGCCGGCCTGATAGGTGCCGGCATGGGTGAGGATACTGGTGGTCGCGGTGCCGGTAATGTCGCCAGTTTGCGCGACGATAGTGCCCGCACCGGTCAGCGAGCCCACATGGAACGCAACACCACCCGTCGCCTCGATAGCGCCGCCATTTGCACTGGTATTTGTGCCGACGGGGGCATTGCTGACCGAACCCGCATTGATGATGAGGTTACTGGCCACAGCGGGAACCGCCGCCGTGGTGGAGGTTGCGGCTTGCGCCACCTGGCCCGCAAACAGCGTACCGCCGTCATTATTCAGCGTGCCGGTGGTCAGCGTCAGCCCGTTGACACCGCTCAGCGTGCCGCCGGTGTTGAGCAGGCTCGCCGCCGAAACATCAAGCGCGCCAGAGGCAAATATCTGCCCCTTGCTGTTGTCCGCCGCGCCGGTGTTGACGGTAACGTCCTTGCCCTCGATCAGCCCCTGATTGGACAGGCTGCCCGAGCTTATGGCCAGCGCTCCGCTGGCATAAAGTTGCCCGCCGGTGTTGGTAATCGCGCCCGGCGTGGTCAGCGTAACATTGGCGCCCTGAATCGTACTGGGCGTCGTGCCGCCCGATAGGTCGATGTTGGCCGCCGAAACGCTGATGTCGCCTGTCGCGGCGGTCTGGCCATTGAGCGCGACCGCACCAGTGCCGGTGCCCGTCGTCGCAATCGTGATCCCGCCGCTCTGGCTGAGCGTGCCAGCCTGGCTCATGCCCGCCGCCAGCGTGCCGGTGGATGACAGCGCCCCGATATTCAGGGCAAGGTCGCTGCCCGATGCCAGCAGGCCGTTGTTGGTGAGCGTGCCGCCCGTCGTAATGCCCGTGCCCGTGGCGCCATAGATCGCGCCGCTGTTATTGAACTGCCCGCCCGTCTGGACGCCAACATTGGTCGCCCCGACGATCTGGCCGGTATTCCCGACGGCGACATCACCCGCATTGCTGAGCGAGACGCCATTCTCGAGGCTCGCCAGCGTGCCGTTCACCCGCACGCCAAGCCCCGCCTCCGTGCCGATCAGCCGGATGGAGTTGGCGTACATGCCGCCGAGCGCCGCCACATCGAGACCGAAGGCTGGGGCCGGGCTTGTTGGGCTGCGTGCCGTCACCACGATCGCATCGCCCTGATTGGGCGTTACCGCGACATTGGCCGCCCCCACGCTGGCATGGATGCTATCGGCCCAGATCCCGGCGTTAAGCGTGAGCGCCCTTGTAAACAGATCAAGACGCATGCCGGTGGCATTGAGGCCATTGCCAGTGATCGCAATCGCGCCGCCATCCACCCCATAGCCGGTGATCGCGCCATTGGCGCCGAAGGTCGCGGTGCCGGTGGTCAGCGTTGCCCAGGGGCTGTTGATGAAGCCGCAGCCAGAACACGTGATGCCATTGGGGTTGGCAACCACCACCTGCGCCGGGGTTCCCGCAACTTCTGTGTAACCGGCCAGCGTCGTCGGATCGCTGCTGATAACCTGATTGAGGATCAGCCTGGCCGGACCCGATCCCGCGAGATTGCCATTGCCATCGATATAGCCGCCGAGCTTCGTGCTGACGATCGCATTGCTGTTGTTGAGAATGACGCCATCGGCGCCGACATTGAAGTTCGTATAAGTGTTGTTCGAGACGCCCGCGCCATTGGGCGTGTTGATCGTGACGATTTTTGTGGCGTTGGGCGCGACGCTCATCGTCGGCGCATTGGTGCCGCCGGGCGTGATGATCGTTGTCGCGGGCGGGGTTGTACCGGCGATTGCCGGGGTCAGCAGAAATGGCGGCAGGCTGCCGGTAAGAATGGTGCTGATCAGCAGGCTGCGTAGCAATTGGTTGCCGCATCCACCGCGTTGACACCCTGCGCCCCTCATACGCCGCCGCCCAGCGCTAGACAGCATTACGCATCTCTGACGTTGAGAGCTTTCTCGATCTTCTTGTCAGTCTTGTACTGACTCAAAGCGTAGACAGCCCAGATGGTTGCAGGAATCCAGCCGACAAGAGTTATTTGCAAAATGAGACAGATGATACCCGCGATGGGGCGTCCAATAGTGAAAAAAGTTACCCACGGAAGGAACAAGGAAATAAGTAGGCGCATAGTCGATAATCCTTTGATGTATACGTTGGCGGTTGCGCTATTCAGAAAATGAATTATTAATAAGATATTTCATCAATTTCAGCGGGGCAGACATCATATGCTGGCTCCCAGCGTCAGCCCGAATTGCGCATGGCGTTGATTGAGGCCGCTCCGGTTGCCTAGCGGCAGCGCGGCGAAACCATCGAGGCTAAACCATTTGAGATTGGCCCGAAGGCCCGCGCCAGCTCCGATGGGGGCATAATGGGTGGCGTAGACATGCCCGCCATCGAGCAGCGCGTAAGGTTGCAGATGAGGGTTCAGCGCGAAGCCCAGTTCGTTGCGCCAGTAAAAGCCGGACTGGCCGATGATCGCATGATCACCCGCATAGCCGCGCACCGTGTAAGGCCCGCCCGCCGAGATCACGTCTGGCCCGAATAGCGCGCGCGGGGAATATTGGGCGCGCAGCGCGCTGTGCCAGGTGAGCCTTTTTGTCAGCGGTGCGGTCAGCGCGAGATCAAGGCTGGCAATCGAATAATGGGCGCTGGGCAGACTTTGCGGCAGGCCGGGCTGATCGGCCTGCGCACCCAGCAGGCCAATGCCTTGCCGGAACGACAGGCTGCTATCGAGCCTCGCCTCGCCAAACCTGCGCCGGTCATTCAAGGACAGCGCGATATCGGTCAGGTCCTGATGCTGGAGGGCGATCTCGACCCCATCGATATACGAACGCCCCCAGCGCCGCTGAATGCGCAATTGAAGATCGGTCTTCGAGGTGCTGTCGCGCACGATCACCCGATCAAGGCTGGCGGCGATCGTGTTGAGGACATTGCTGGTGGTAAAGGTGGCGACAGAGCCCACCACCTCCTGCCGGTAATGACTTTGCGAGGCACTGACACCTAGCGTCCAGTAGCCCGACGGAACGGTCAGACTGATCCCCGATCCTGTGCTATTGGCGGGCATGGCGGGTTCAAACAGCCGGTTGTTGACATTGACGGCCAGGCTTTCGTTGCGCCCCAACAGATTGTTGGCGCTGATCTGGCCCGACCCGCTCCAGTTGCCGATGGTGGCTCCGCCGAGGTTATTGACCGAAACCTGGGCACTGACCGGGCGGGGCGATTTAACCTTAATCTGGAGGATGCTCTCGCCCGGCACATCGCCCGGCGCCAGATCAGCCTTCGCATCACCACCGGGCAGCGCCCTGATCTGTTCGAGCGCCTGCTCCATCCGGCGCAAATTGACGAGATCGCCCACATGCATCGGCGAGGCTGCCGCCCACATGCGCCGCTGTTTGGCTGTGCCACCCTGAATGCCGGCCAGCCTGCCCGGCACCACCGCGATATGCAGCGTGCCCTTGGCCAAATCCTGCCCAGGCAAACCGGCGCGCGTCGTTACCAGCCCGCGCGTCAGAAAATCGCCCTCTAATGATTTCAGGATGTAATTGATGCCCAGGGCGCCCACGCAGCGCCCCTTGAAGGCGGCGAGGTGTTTGGGCACCCAGCGCAGTCTGGCAGGCAGCACCGTATCGACCACGATCCGGTTTACAGCAAAGCACTTCGCCTCGACCGGAAACGGGCCAAGACCTGAAGGCCCAGCGCCGTCCAGATGCGCATCGGGGGCATTGCTTCGCGCCGCGCGCGCCGCTGCGGCAGCTTCGGCCGCCTGCCGTGCTTGATCCTGACTGATGTTACCGGGGGGCTCAGAAAGGTTCGGGCTGCTGGGCAGGGTTTGCGCAAAAAGAAGAGATGGGATGTATAAGGTGCAGGCAAGCAGAGAGTTCGCGCCCCACTTGGCACATTGTCGCACATCGAGTCGTGAAAGCAGCCCTTCCATCGGGCAGTTGCTATCAATCGCTTGCCAGGGAGTCGATTATAATATTCGAAAAGTTACATTAGTTGACGATTTATAGCGGTTCAAACTGATGTCAGCCGAATACTCTTGCCTCGCGCAAGACAGCGATTACCCCCTCAAGGACGAGTTTGCAATCGACCTGCGCCAGCATGTCGGTGGGAACCGGTTTCTCGAAGGACGGGGCGGTGACGAGACTGGCGACCGAGACGCCAAGCACTTTAGCGACGGCGGACATCTTGAGGAGGCTCGGGTTACCGATCCCCCGCTCGAGATTGGACGCATATGTTCGGTCGAGCCCAGCCCGGTCAGCGAGTTCGCGCTGCGACAGGCCGGTCGCTTCGCGCGCCTGCTTCAGATTGTCGGCGAATGCCGCCAAATCCTGGTTCGTCTCTGCCAACGTCGTGCGGTCCTTGTTTCCGGCGCAGTCTTGCCCCGCAGATGCATAGCGAGCACCGGTCGCCAAACCGTTAATGATGGCAGCTTCCGTGACCTGGTCAAGAAGTGGATTGTGCGCGACAGCCGACAAAAAGTGGGGCCGTGTGCTGGCTATTTGAACCATTTGCGAACCGCTTCAGCGATGACAGGCCACATCTGAACCACAATTGCCAGCATGGTGGCCCCGGCGGCCATGGTAAAGGATATAGCGGTGGTCAGCCTGTCCCCTCGCCAGATCGCGATCAACTCCACAGCTGCGCAAATCATGGCCATAGCAAAGCAAAATTTGACAAGCCGTGCTTTGGGTCGCGGGATATCCGCCTCGATCAGCTGTCGTTTGATACGCCGGTTTGTTTCGTAGTACTCGTCCGGCAGTTTACCTGATCGTCTTCGCATCGCTTCAATCATCCTTTCCCATTGAAATTTCGTAGAGAATCTTGCGGACGTCTCGCTTGGCCTCTGCTTCCTGTTCAGGCGTCTGTTTGAAAATGTTCAATGCAAATTGATGCTTGAGCCCCTCTGGCAGGATAAGGCCCAATCCCGTTGCCATCTTGGCGACTTCCGCTTGCAGGCGGGTCAACCGATCCTTGCCACCATCCTCGCCGCGAAGCACCGGCGCCTCGCCAGGGCCTTCGATCACCCATGCAGGATCGATCTGAAATTTCTCCATGAGTTCCATCAGGAGCCAGATCGAAGGGCTCACTTGTCCAGCTTCCCATGACACCCATTGGCGCCGAGAAAAGCCGAGAAACTTCGCCATGGCGTCCTGACTAAGGCCCGCTCTCTCACGGACAGCCGCAAGGCGGCTGCCAATCAGGGGGAGCCGTTCGTCGTATCTGTGGTCACGTTTTTGCCCAGCCATGAACATATCTTGCGCATACATGGGATTATATGTCAAGATTTCCAACGGTCGAGTCGTTGCTTTGGCGATGAGCAATTCGAGAAGAGAAGGAGAACCGCGCTATGACCTGATTATCAAGTGCCACCACCAACAGACGAAAGGCCCACCCCGAAGGGCAGGCCTTTGCCGGAAGCGTGAAGCCCCTAGAACAGCTTCGAATCTTCCGGAAATCCGCGCCAAAGTCAAGCTGGAATTGCCACAATTCCGGCCAGCGGTGGCGTGCGTCTGTCCATCCCACCCATTCTTTGGAGTTTGATATGGACAATCTCGTTTCCGTGTTCACCCGAATCCTGACCCGCAAGGAGCTCAGCAATCGTGCGCTGGCCCTGCAAGTCGGCGTCAGCCACAACACCATTGCGCGCTATCGCTCCTTTATCGAAACCTACTGCATCGGCGAAGCTGAAGCCTTGCGCCTTGGCGATTCGGGCCTAGCCCGGCTCATCCGCAATCCAGCAACGCGGCCCTTCATCGAACCCGCGTGGGATACCGAACGCCGCAAGCTACAGAGCGGGCTTTCCCGGCAAGAGGCCTGGCGCGAATACGTCAATGCCGTCGGCAAGGAAAATGCGCTGGCGTACCGCACCTATTGCGAGCGGCTGCATGCCCTGGTTAGCGCAGGCGAGCCGACAATGCGGCTCGTCCATGCGCCGGGCGAAGCGATGATGGTGGATTACGCCGGAGATAGGCCCATGGCTCTGGGGTCAGACGGCGCCCCTGTTGCGGTCGAGATCTTTGTCGCAACCCTGCCGAGTTCGGGGTACACTTTCGCTTGCTTGAGTCGGACCCAGACCAGCGAGGATTGGCTCTGGGCGAATGCGCTGGCGCTGGAATTTTTTGGAGGCGTGCCCCGCAAAATCATTAGTGATAATCTGAAGGCGGCGGTGCTGTCCTGTCCGCCGGGCAAACCGCCGAAGATTACGCCCTCGTTCGCTAACTTCTGCGATCATTACGGCACGCTTGCCGCGCCAACCCGACCGCGCAAGCCCAAAGACAAGGGTTCGGTTGAGGCGCATGTCAAGATCGTGCAGCGCGAGGTCAATCTGGTGTTCTCCAAGCTGCCGTTGATGTCGATCGAGGAGATGAACCGGCGCATCCAGGTCATTGTGACGGCTATCAACGAAAGGCCGATCCGCCGCCTCGTCACTGAAAAGCGGCGGGTGTTGTTCGAAACCTATGAAAAAGCGGAGCTTGCAGACCTCCCGGCAGAGCGTTTTGCTTTCTTCACCGAAAAGCGGATCCGTCGCGCGCCCGATGATTATCACGTCATTGTCGACGAGGTGGCTTATTCCGTGCCCTCGGTGTTGATCCGGCGCGCGGTGCGGCTGCGCAAATACCATGACCACATCGAAGTCTGGCATGATGGCCGGCAGGTGGCGCTGCATCAGCGTTGTCATATCCCGGGAAGCCGTGTGACTTTGCCGCAGCACCAACCAGAAAGTCACCGCAAGTGGGCGACACGCGATGCGATCGATCTCGACGATTGGGCCGCGGGCTTCGATCAGGACGTTATTGCGTTCGTCCGTGCCGAAGCAGAACGCAAACTGTCCGGCGCGGCGTCGGTCAGCCAGCGGCAGGCGATCATGCGCCTGCCGCGCGAGTTTGGGCGAGAGCCCTTCCTCGCAGCGTGCCGGATCGCGGTCGAGCAAGGGTGCCCCACCTTGGGGGTTGTACGCAATCTCCTCGAAAACCGCCGCCACACCGGCTTCCTACCTGATCGCAAACCGCCAAGAACCCCGCCGCATGCCAATGCGCGCGGCGCGGCCTATTACGATATCCATGGAGGCGATCATGCGTGACATGCGCGTTGCCGATGGCTTCAGGGCCCTCAAGGTGCCAGGGATGGCGAGCGAATACGAACGGCAGGAACTCACGCCGGACGAAAGGCAATTGCCGATGACCGAGCGGCTGTTGCAGATGATCCATGCCGAGTTCGACATGCGGGCGGATCGGCGGACCGCCCGTCTGCTCGCCGTATCGGGGCTCAATCCCGCGTTCATTCCCGAAAAGCTCACCTACGCTGCCGACCGGAGCCTTGATCGTAACCTGATCACCGAACTGGCGACCTGTCAGTATGTAAAGCATGGCCACAACGTGACAATCACTGGCGCCACCGGCAGCGGTAAGACGTTTGTCGGCACGGCACTCGGCCGCGGGGCCATCCGTCAGGGGGTACCGGTTCGCTACTTCCGCACCCATCGCCTCGTCGAAGATCTTGCCGTGGCCCGCATCGACGGGTCCATTCGCAAGGTTCGGGCCGCCTTGCGCAAAGCGCCGCTCCTGATCCTCGACGAGTTTGGCCTGTTCGAAATCAGTGAACAGGGTAAGGAGGAAATCCTCGATATCCTTGAAGACCGGGCAGGCTCCGGCTCCACCATCGTCATCGGCCAGCTTTCCATCAAGGAATGGCACGAGTTTATCGGCACCCCGCTGCTCGCCGATGCCATCCTCGATCGGATACTGTGTCGATCCTACAATATCGATCTGGGCGGTGGCACGTTGCGCCCCCGCAAGCCTGATGCATTAACCGACTGATAGTGGAACTGCGGGTGGTCAGCGCCGCCGCTGACCACCCGTCTCCAGCCCGGTCAGTTCGTCCGCGCATGCTGGTCAAAATTGCCGCCGCATACACGACCTGCTGATTCGAGGAAACTTCATGACACCTACCAAGCTGTTGATCGGCCAGATTCTGGTTGTGTTCGGGATCGTTCTGCTCGGTATATGGGCCGCGACCCAATGGGCCGCCGCGATGCTGGGCTATCAGGCGGAACTCGGTGCCCCCTGGCATGTGGTGCTGGGCTGGCCGATCTACCGGCCGTGGCAGCTCTTTGGCTGGTGGTATCATTGCGATGCCTATGCCCGTCATGTATTCGACAAGGCGGTGATGCTGGCTGGCGCCAGCGGCTTTGCAGCTTGCGGTGCTGCCATCGCCGGATCGCTGTGGCGGGCGCGGCAAAGCAACCGGGTTACGACCTACGGCTCCTCGCGCTGGGCTGAACCCCAGGAGATCGCGGCAGCAGGGCTGCTCGGAGACGCCGGCGTTTTTCTTGGCCGTCTGGGTCCCGATTATCTGCGCCATGACGGGCCAGAGCATGTCATGGCGTTCGCGCCCACCCGCTCGGGCAAGGGTGTCGGACTGGTGGTGCCGACCCTGCTATCGTGGACCGGCAGCGCCGTCATTCACGACATCAAGGGCGAGAACTGGCAATTGACCGCCGGTTGGCGCGCACGTTTCTCGCACAGCCTGCAGTTCAACCCCACCGATCCGCATTCGTGCCGCTACAACCCGCTGCTCGAAGTGCGCAAGGGTCCGGATGAAGTGCGCGATGTCCAGAACATCGCCGATATTCTGGTCGATCCCGAAGGTGCGCTCGAACGCCGCTCACATTGGGAGAAAACCAGCCATTCGCTGCTGGTCGGCGCCATCCTGCACGTGCTCTATGCCGAGCAGGAAAAGACCCTGGCGCGGGTGGCGACGTTCCTCTCCGATCCCGCAGAAGAGGATCACCCGGTCCTGCGCCTCTTTGCCGAGACCCGCTACGCAGCGAAAAGCTGGAAGCACCAGCGCCGCGTCGTCGCCAGGATCGAGGCCAGCACCATGGGCATGGATATCCGCACCGTCGTCACCTCGCTGACCGCACGTCATGCCGTTCGGCCAACGCGAACCAGATGCGCCTGATCCTTCACACCGCTGCCTACTGGTTGATGTGGCGCATCCAGCAGACAATCTCAAGGGCCGCCGCGCTCGCCACCGCCGAGTTTGCCACGATGCGCATGCGCCTCCTCAAAATCGCCGCCCGCGTCATCGAAACCGCTGCACGCATCCGGGTCGCATTCGCTTCCGCGTGCCCAGATGCCAACCTGTTCCGCACAATCGCCACAGCGCTCAAGCCCGCACCTGCATAGTCAACGCGGTCGCGCCGCAAAGAGCCCAAACCCAGCCCCTCAACCCCGCGAACCCATCGATACTCCGCGATGAAACAGGCGCAACGATGGCGTTCGGTCCGTCGACGCGCATGGACCTACCGACAATCTGTCGGCGTCAGGATGCGCACCGTCATGAATAAGAGAGGCTAACGCCATGGCCTCAATAACGCGTGCGCCCGTGTTGCCTTCCACGTACTCAACCGTGTCGGCATCCGGGACTTCGTAACTTTCGCGGCTCAATGGCTGGCCCGCATGCTCCCCTACCGACGCTTCGTCGACATCCTCACGGATCCCAACGCACGGCTCGGGGGCGATGTGGGTTGCTATTCCTTCATCGTAACGGACTTTCACCTTCCATTCCTTGCCGGTCTCCCGGCGCACTGAGCAGTTACGTCTTGACGGCTTGACTTCATCCTTGGGTTATGGGCAGGGCCAAGCCTCGGGGCTTGGCCGGATGTCAGGACCATTCCTTGACGAAGCTGTGCTCATCGTCAGGTTTGCGTTCGCGCAGGACTTTTGCCGGAACACCGCCAATAATGACGTTGTTGCCGGGTATCTTGCGCGTGACAAGCGCGCCCATGGCGACAATGTTGTCATCTCCGATCGCACTACCCGGCGCGATCAGAACGGCGGATCCCAGAAAGCAATTCTTGCCGATCGTGATGTCCCGGTCTTTCACGCTTGCGCCGTGTGTCATCAATTGCGAACGAAATCCCGCGACCCACGTTCCATCGCCGATGTCGATAGAGCCAACAATGTCAAACAGGTGGCCCTCGTTGATCAGGCAGCGGTCCCCTACGGTCAATCGCCGTCCATACATGCGGTCCTCGGCCCAGTTATCTGTGGTCGCCCACCCGCACATGATCTGGTTTTTTTGTCCGAAAAAGGTTCCGTGCCCAATTTCTATTTGCACCGGGCCATAAAATGCATTCCACCGCGACAAGGTGACATTACTCCCAATCAGCGCAGTATCAACATTGAAAAAAACGCCAAAAGCTATCTTGGTATTTCGGCCAATATGATACCCGAGTAGAATTTTCATAAATACCTTCCGCAACCCGCTGGTCGGAGTAATTGATATGGCAAAGGCAGTAATCGTTCTCCACCTACGTCGGCGTATCAACCCCCTTATCCTACCGCTCATTTTCTTATTCCCGTCCGGACTTGGTCGCAAAATTTTTCAATTTTCGTATTTTTTCATGTCGATTCGCCGTACTCATTGGTAACGTTGATTGAATATGTAGGGCGATGTGATTATTGGAAATCCCATCCATAAATTTAACCACGTCATCGTCGCCGGAAATCCAAAGTGAATGGATAAGTGCCAAATCACCTAATGAGTGGGCGTCTTTTCCTTCGCCGCTCTGGACGAATGCTCCATATAATATGTACTCTGAAAAATTTTTGACTTGCGCTAGTTTGATCCACCAAGATCGATGGTTGACCGCCTCTATGCGCCGCTGCAGCTGAGCCAGCGTTTCACGTCGCCACGCAATCATGTGGCCGATATAGTTCATGCCGGAATCGAGGTTAGCGTCGACACCGATCAAGTCCCGGGCTACTTTCCGCCAATGCTGATGCGAGGGCAGCGTCGCGCCAGCAGAATGCTCATGCAGGCGAGTAAGGCCATTTTCAACAAAATTTGAAAAATGAACATTGCGGATAAATTCGACATCGCTGTCGATGAACACAATGATTTCCGTATTACAGATCTGGTTCGCGGCCAATTTCACAATCTGCTGAACACTCCAGCCGCTAATGCGCCCGGCTTTGCGGTGAAACCACTGCTCTTTGAAGCGCCGACTGAAGATCCCTGGGATCGCAATTTTTCTTGGAAATGGTAGGAAGTGAAAGCCATAAGGTTTTAACACGCTTTCCTTAGTAATCACACGCCGGTGAGGCCCTGATAAATGTTGGAAAAAACGCAAATCGCGCTTCGGAACGACTAGAATATGTTCGTATTCAAATTTGAAGAACTCATCAATTGAAGCGCACAGCGATGCTGCCAGGTCGTGGTCAGAGCAATAAGATGGCGTAATGATAACGCAGCGCTCATGCTGTTCCTGATCAATCGCTCCAGGTGCATCATATGCCATTGACCGTACCCTAAATTCACAAATGAAATGAACAAACTAAATTCTCTGTTTTCGGGGTTTATCGTGCTTGTTTCTCGATAATATCAGTTTAATATTCCAGGTGAATGCAAGAAGAACTCCGATAATACTCATGAGATCTCCCATTTTCTCAAAGCCGTTGGCCGGCATGAATGCAATGACTCTGTGAGCCCCTTCGGGTGCATTATAGGCTGCCAGTATGCCAGGTATGGCCGGCTGGGCGGAGCCTCCGTCTATGCTGACCTGCCACCCGGTAAAGTGGAATTGTCGTAGCGTGATCACGTCGGCTTTCGCGAGGTTGCTGTGCAACGCGATGCGGCGAGGTTGCCATTGGTCAATAACAATTTGGCCGTTACCAGATTGAGTTAACGCGCGCCGCGAACCAAACCGCGTCGACAGCATTTCATAGGGGCCTTGCCGATAGGCATTATCATCATCAAGGCGCGCAATGATTGATGCGTAAGAGCGTGTCGACAGCGGCTTCTCCTGCTTGACGCGATAGGCCGCGAGCGAAAGGTCAATGCAGGCGACGACTGCGATGGCTACCGTCGCTATCGCCGTAAAATAGATCTTGAAGCCAGGCATTTTGGATAGGGCGGCAAGAGCGCAAGCTCCAATAAGCGCCAGCGCCAGTGCCTCAAGCATCATCGTTCGCCAAGGGAACTGGATCATGGAGAGCGGTGTTTGCAGCCTCCAAAACCACGCCATGGCTGGGGTTTGAATGATCATGGACGCCAAGATGAGGGCCCATCCGGCCATGACGTAACGGCGCAGTCGTCCGTCTCCTGCGCACCGATATGCAATTGCGCCGAGGATTAGTATCACGGTGCCATCTCCGACAAAGAGCGCAAGCACCACCTTTTGCATACCGGTGTCCGGCCAAGCATGTTTTCCCAAAAGCCAGTTCCATGGCTCTTGTCGGCCCGCGAATAAGACAGATTTATTAATATACTTGAATTGAATCGCGGTGATAGTGTGGAAAGATGAAATTAGGAATGATATAGATGCACTAAACACATACGATATGGCTAAGCTCACTGATGGTTTTTCAAATAACAAAATTATAGCATATCCGGATGCCGCAACTGCCCCTATCATGGCTGATGGGACATGGCTCAGCAATAGTCCCGCGCTTCCAATTATTAGTGGCAGCGGCCTTGTCCTATCAATAGAGATCTGCTTTATCCCGGCCAGAA
>Ga0302156_10001276_pt1 | contig 22546 bp, 17 predicted proteins | sample I_Bog_N3_2_FD_193503 | JGI IMG/M metagenome (GOLD analysis project Ga0302156, IMG submission 193503) | Peat permafrost microbial communities from Stordalen Mire near Abisko, Sweden - I_Bog_N3_2 | ecosystem: Environmental > Terrestrial > Soil > Wetlands > Peat | place: Sweden: Abisko, Stordalen... | reverse complement strand
ATCAGGTCCTTGGTGTCGGCCAGGTACGGCGACCATTCCTGCGCCACCAGCAGGCCCGGCGTCTGGGACACGGTGTTGAACTGCCCGTCGTCCTGGATTTCGCCGATCAGCACCGGCTTGGTGATGTGGTGGTTGGGCATCAGCGCCGAAAACCCGCCGGACAGGTTCGGCACCGCAACGCCGATCAGCGCGTCGATCACCTTGTCCGGGTCGGTGGTGCCGGCCTTCTCGACGCCCTTCACCCACATGTTGAAGCCGATATAGTGCGCCTCCATCGGGTCGTTGGTGGTGCGCCTGGGGTTCTTGGTGAAGGCGTGCCAGGTGTCGATGAACGCCTTGTTCTCCGGCGTATCGACGCTCTCGAAATAGTTCCATGCCGCCAGGTGGCCGACCAGCGGCTTGGTGTCGATGCCCGCCAGCTCTTCCTCGCCGACGCTGAACGCCACCACCGGGATGTCGGTGGCCTTGATCCCCTGGTTCCCCAGTTCCTTGTAGAACGGCACATTGGCGTCGCCGTTGATGGTGGAAACCACGGCGGTCTTCTTGCCAGACGAGCCAAATTTCTTGATCTGCGCGACGATATTCTGCCAGTCGGAATGCCCGAACGGCGTGTAGTTGATCAGGATGTCGGCGGGCGCGACGCCCTTCAGCTTCAGGTAAGCTTCCAGGATCTGGTTGGTGGTGCGCGGATAAACGTAGTCGGTGCCCGCCAGCACCCAGCGCTGCACTTTCTCCTCCGACATCAGGTAGTCCACTGCCGGGATCGCCTGCTGGTTGGGCGCCGCGCCGGTGTAGAACACGTTGCGGCTGCACTCCTGGCCCTCGTACTGCACCGGGTAGAACAGGATGCCGTTCAGCTCCTCGAACACCGGCAGCACCGATTTGCGCGACACCGAGGTCCAGCAGCCGAACACCGCGGCGACCTTGTCCACCGTCAGCAACTGCCGCGCCTTCTCGGCGAACAGCGGCCAGTTCGAAGCGGGATCGACCACCACCGCTTCCAGTTTTTTCCCGAGCAGCCCGCCTTGCTTGTTCTGCTCCTCGATCAGCATCAGCATGACGTCTTTCAGCGTCGTCTCGCTGATCGCCATGGTGCCGGAGAGCGAGTGCAGGACACCCACCTTGATCGTGCCGCCGCCGCTGGCCGGTTTGCTTGGTGCCTGCGCAACCGCGACACCCGCCTTGGCCCCGCCCATCGCTGCAACGCTGATGGCGGCTGCGCCTAGTGTTCCCAAGCCTCGGCGTGTGACAGAGCTGTTCGTGGATGCCATGCGTGTTCCTGCTTCCCCAGTGTCGTCGTCACGACGGAACTCCAGGCCGTCCATTTTGGCGGGACGGGACTGGCAGTGGTGTCAGCAAGGACCATGCCAGGGATCAGATGCCCCGCTGCCCCGTGCAGAGGCGTGATTCCAGCCTCTCTGCCTATAATGCCGCCTGCCGCTCCCTGATTCCGCCCAACTGCTGAGCAGTCCGTGTTGCGCGCTGTACCGACGGGGATTTTCTCTGGTGCTCCGGCTCATACTTGCCGTATAGCTATCACGGCAATGTGAGACCGCCGAAAACGCACATGACGATCCAGGTGACAGTTGCGAATGCATACGGTGTAGCAATGGCGAGCGACCGCCATGTCTACCGTGCCGCGCAAACCCTCTCGACCGGGCGCCATGTGAAACTGCACCGGCTGCGTGGTCCGGTGCCGGCGGCAATGATGTGCGCGGGCCGGTTCTCGATTCTCGGTTTCCCCGTCTCCCGCCTGTCCCTGCAAATCGAACGGGCGCTGGCGGACGCAGCCGGTGCGGGCCCGGAAAGTCTCGCCAAAGCCGCGATCGACGTTCTCCGCCAGCCGCTATGCGTGCCGGATGGCGGCGACGACGCGGAGGCGCTGGCCGCGGTCGCGGAGCTGGTGGTGGGCCGCGCGCAGGCGTACGGCGGCACCGAAGCCGCGTTCGGGCGGCTGCTGGCCGAGATCGGCGCGGCGCCGCGCTGCCATGGCGGGGACGCGGTCGAGGCGCTGGGCCGCTCGGCCTGGCGTGCCAGTGCCGATGCGCTGGCCACATCGCCCTCGGTGGCCGCGGCGCTGAAGCGCACCCCGGACCTGCTGGGCGAGGCCGTCATCGGCGCGCTGGTGCGCAACTGGAGCCGGCCGGCCGACGTCCAGATGATGGTCGGCCTGTGCTGCCCGGCGACCGGCGTGCCGGCGGTGGTGGCGGTCAAGATCTGGAAGGGGTTGTCCGGACGCCTGCTGTTCGCGGCGCGGGCCGAACACCCATCCTATGTGCTGCACCGCGCCGGCCGCAGCCTGGTGCTGAGCCAGGGTTCGGGCCGGGGCAATGTCTGCGCCATGATCGAGGGCGTGTCCGAGGACCACACGACCGGCCAGGCGCCATCGGAGACGATCACGGCCGCGGTCGACAAGCGCTGGCAGCACGTGCACGACCGGATCGGCGTCTCCAGCCCGGCCGAACTGGCAAGCGTCGCCGCCGGCCTGGTGCGCGGCGCCGAAGTGATCGGCTACCTGACCGGCGAGGACGAGGGCTCCATCGCCGAGGTGGACTCGCTGCTGCTGACGCCGCAAGGGGTGGCGACGTACACGCTGGCAGGGACGCCCGACCAGCTTGAACTCGCCTGACCGGCGACCGGCTGCCGAGCACGCCGGCATGGTCTTTTCAACGCGCGCCCGGCCGACCGTGGCCTTGCTGATCGTCGCCGCCGGCATCCTGTTCGGATCGTTGTATCCGTTTGACTTCGCCCCCGACGCCGATCCGCGCGCCGCCGCTCGCTATCTGCTGAGCACGTGGCGGGTCTGGGACAGCGGCGATGACCTGCTGGCCAATGTATTGGCCTACATGCCGCTCGGGGCGCTGGCCGTGCTCGCCGTCTCGCCGCGCGTGCCGGCCGCTTTGCGCGTGCTGCTGGCAAGTCTTGGCGGGGTGCTGCTGTCGGCCGGCGTCGAGCTGGCGCAGTTCAGCGATGCGGGCCGCGTGACCTCGATGGGCGACGTCTACGCCAACGGCATCGGCGCCGCTTCAGGCGCGTTGCTGGCGGCGGTTGCCGGCGGACTTCGCGGGTCATTCAAGGACGCGTTGCGTGCTCAGCCGGACGCTGCGGTTGTTCTGATCGCGTGGCTTGGCTGGCAGCTTTATCCGTTCTTCCCCGCAGCGGAGCTGGGCGGGCTTTGGCTCGCATGGCACCCGGTGCTGACTGTGCCGAGCCTGCCGCTGGACGATCTGGCGCGCCACATCACAGTCTGGCTGCTGGTCGCCGCGCTGGTTGACGCTCTCTGCGGCGGGGGCCGACGCTGGCTGGCGGTGTTCGTTCTGCTGGCCGGGTGCGAGGTTCTGGGCCGGGTGCTGGTGTCCGGCGATGCGCCGGGGCTCGCCGACATCGCCGGGGCCGCGATTGCCGGCGCGCTGTGGGCCGTGCCGGTGCGCGGCCGGTTCTGGCACTGGCGCATTGTGGCCCTTGCCCTGGCCGTGCTGATCACGGCATTGCGGCTGGAGCCCTACGCGTTCACCTTTCCGCCGCGCGCATTCGGCTGGGTGCCGTTCGCGTCTTTCGTGGGGGGCTACACCGGCATCGCCCTGCAGAACGCCTTCGAAAAAACCGCTCTCTATGGCGGTCTGATCTGGCTGCTTGGGCGGAGCGGCATTCCGCTGCCGATCGGCACGGGGCTGACCGCCCTGCTGCTGTTCGCCACAAGCTATGCGCAGACGTGGCTGCCCGGCCGCACCGCCGAGATCACCGACGCAGCCCTGGCGGTGCTGATCGGCGTGGCATTCGGACAACTCCGCAACGCCGCGCGGCCCGCAGCGCGCGACGATGCGCCTGCGACGGTGTCCGCCTGACCGCCGCGTTCGGGGTACTGGAGCCAGACGCCGGTGAACCGGTCGCTCCGCGGTGTGAAATGTTTCATAGCGAGCGCCCGTCAAAAAAGCGTTCTATCCTGGTGAAACGCAACGATACGGATCGGTTCTGGCTGCCCAATTCGGTGGGAGAAGAAAATGCTAGGATACCGGTGCTACTTCCTGGATGCGAACGATCACATAGCGGCAGCGGAGGACATTCACGCTGCTGCCGTGGACAGCGCCGTGAAAGTCGGGCTCGCACTGCTTCTGCAACGAAGGCAGACGCAAAAAGCCGACCTTCGGGAAATCGAGATCTGGCAGGGCGCGCAAAAAGTGTACCCCTCAGCGCCTCGCTTTGCTGGTGAATGTGGGTTGCCCTCTGCCTGATCGCCCCGTCGGCGCCGAAAATCCCCCTCGCCATGCCTGGGCGCTCCCGGAATTGTGAGCGGTTTTCCCTGACAGGAGAACGGGACGACCCATCGGGTGCGGGTCGTGCTGGGATGGTCAAGCCTGCGCGCCGTGGTAGAGACCAACTGGCCCAGCGCCGGCGCCACGGCGGCGCCGGCGCTGCCAGTTGGAAGGAAGCGAGACATTGGCCGACCAGGTAAGCCCGCTCGCAGGAAAGACGGTCGATCCGTCCCTGCTCGTCAACGTGCCCCGACTGGTGACGGCGTATTTCACCGGCAGGCCGGACACCTCGGTGCCATCGCAGCGCGTGGCGTTCGGCACGTCGGGCCACCGTGGATCGGCCTTCGATAACGCCTTCAATGAGGCGCATATCCTGGCGATCAGCCAGGCGATCTGTCACCACCGGAGTCGAGCCGGCATCGACGGGCCGCTGTTCATAGGCATCGACACGCACGCCCTGTCGGAGCCCGCCTTTGCCAGCGCGCTGGAGGTCTTTGCCGCCAACGAGGTTGACGTTCTGATCGACGAGCACGGCGGCTACACGCCGACCCCCGTCGTGTCGCACGCGATCCTGGCCTACAACAGAAATCGCGCGAGCGGCCTCGCCGACGGGGTCGTCATAACCCCGTCACATAACCCCCCGGAGGACGGGGGCTTCAAATACAACCCGCCAAATGGCGGACCGGCCGATACCGACATTACGACCTGGATACAGAACACCGCCAACGCGTATCTCGCGAACAACCTGGATGGCGTGCGGCGCATCCCGTATGACCGCGCACGCAAGTCCTCGCGGGTCCGTCGCCATGACTATGTCGGTCCGTACGTCGCCGACCTGGCCAACGTCGTCGATATGGATGCAATCCGCACGTCGGGGGTGAGGATCGGGATCGACCCGCTGGGCGGAGCGAGCGTCCATTACTGGCAGCCGATCATCGACGCCTATGGTATCGCGGCGACGGTCGTCAACAACGCGGTCGATCCGACATTTCGGTTCATGTCGCTCGACTGGGACGGCAAGGTCCGGATGGATTGTTCCTCGCCCTATGCCATGGCGGGGCTGATCGCCATGCGCGACACATTCGACGTCGCGTTCGCGAACGACACGGACGCCGACCGGCATGGCATCGTGACGCGATCGAGCGGCCTGATGAATCCCAACCATTTTCTTGCAACCGCGATTTTCCACCTGTTCGGGAATCGGCCGAACTGGAGCGGGGGATGCGCCATCGGCAAGACCGTCGTGAGCAGCGGCATCATCGACCGGGTTGCGGCGAAGCTAGGCCGCAAACTGGTTGAAGTGCCGGTTGGATTCAAGTGGTTCGTCGATGGACTGATCGACGGCTCGCTCGGCTTCGGCGGCGAGGAAAGCGCCGGCGCGACCTTTCTCCGGCGCGACGGATCGGTCTGGACCACGGACAAGGATGGGATCATCCTAGGCCTGCTCGGTGCGGAGATCACTGCGCAGGGCAAGGGCGACCCGGGCGATGCGTTCAACCGCCTTACCGGGGAACTTGGCGTGCCGTTCTACGAAAGGATCGACGCACCCGCCACACGCGACCAGAAGGCGGTCCTGAAGGCGATCACGGCCGACCAAATCGGCATTACGGAGATTGCCGGCGAACCGATAACAGAAAAACTTACCGTCGCGCCCGGGAACGGCGGTGCGATCGGCGGCATCAAGGTTATTGCCGAAAGCGGATGGTTTGCCGCACGGCCGTCCGGCACCGAGGACGTCTACAAGATCTACGCAGAGAGCTTCCGCAGCACCGATCACCTTCGGCAGATCCAGCAAGACGCCCAGGGCGCCATAGCTCGCGTGTTCGAAAACGCTGAAGCGCGTGGCGCCGGATGAGGCTTGGAGGGGCCGGGGGCGCGGCGGCCCAAGCCGATACGTTCCGATCGATGGGAATCGTAGGGCGGATAAGCTCTTGCGCCATCCGCCGCTGCGGTGCGGCGAGCGGCAATGGCGGATGGCGCAAGAACTTATCCGCCCTACCTGTTTCGACAGGTCAGTGCGGGCTCATGAGCTGATGAGAGAAAGAAGATCACGAGCAATGGCCTCCGGGTTGCATAATTCCAGATTGGTCAGGAACCGGTCTTTGCCATCTGCGACGACGCGAGTCCCGTGAGCATAATAGTACTCCGACCGTGTCCCGTTTGCCGCGTCGAGCAAAGCAAAGTTACTGTTCGGCCTATCGGTGGGCGATAGCGCAATGATGCGGCCATATGGGGGAATGAAAGCACTGGTATGCAAAGAAGATCCCGTAATGCCAACCACCGTCGACCTCTCGGAAAAAATTCTTATCTGATCGCTTAGTCTGAGTGTCTCAGGGTAGAAAATCTCGACCCCCGCAGATCGCAAAACATTCTCAATGACAATTTCGTTTACAACCCTGCCAACCCCTGAAGTCATCGCAGTCTTGGACAGATAGACTGGCCTATCATTACGGGACATGTCCATTCCCTCGATGATATGTCGACCTATGCGGTTACATAGCTCGGTGAACGCTTTGCTGATGTAATGCTGCTCCTGAAAGCTTGGATGCGGGATCTCCAGCAGAGAGATTTTTGTTGGCCGGTCAAAGGCAATGACGTTTTCGCGTGCAATTCCGATCGCCGCGAACATCTCTCTCAGGAATGGTCGTTCAAACCAGATGTCCGGGTTTCCTGGCCCATGGAAGAGTACTCTCAGACTGGCGTTGCATTGGCGGGAGTGATGCCACAGCCTGGATAAGCTGTTTACGATAAAATGGCCGTAGTGAAGGCTTATAACGCCACCATAGACGTAAGAACGTTCCGGGCTAATGGCGCAATCCTGCAGCACAACTTGCTCTGCTATAAGAACTTGTCCATCGGTATTTGCATCAGGCCCGTGCCGATCGACGGTGTCCATGACAGGGGTTCCATCATGATTAAATATGCCCCAGACCTGATTGAGATTGAACGGGACATAGATGATGTCCGATGCCAGGGACACAGAAGGGTCGTCCGCAAACACCTCGCATTCGCCCCATGTCCCCTCACAAGGCCTCAGAACACTCGGCTTTGCTTGCCCGCTCATTCTGGCACCGCGGCATTTTCCCCAGATGTCCGAACCAGGGACGTCGCTGCTGACCATGAACCGTGGACCGAGCGAGATGGATGGGCGCTATGGCGGCAAGTTGTCGGCATGCAGAATGGATCTCTCAAATCGATGTTTTGACTGGATAGCAATGTGTCATCACGCCGTTGTACCTGGTTCGCATTCCGGCGGGCGCCCATCGGTTTCGATACGGTAAGCTCAGCCATCGTCCCGCGCGATGCGCGCCTTGCCACCAAGGATGGCTAGCCGATCGAGTGGCGCGACGGCAAACCAGCATCGTCGGGCCGCAAAAAATCGTCGTACATCCTGGTCAGTTCGTCCACTTGCTGCGCCACCGTTCGGCCCGCGGCGCGCGATGCTGGCGGACGAACGTATCGCTCCGGATTCGCCTCGACCTCCGCCAGCACAAGCGGCAGCGCTGCGGGATCGGATACGTCCACGATCCAGCCATTTTTTCCGGGCACCACGTCCTCGCCGATCGCGCCGCGCGAGCTGGCCACCACCCACTTGCCGTAATGCAGCGCCTCGCGGGCGACCAGGCCGTAGCTCTCGGGCCAGACACTCGGTGCGCACAGCACATCGAACCGTCCGTACAGCGCCCCGACCCGGTCTTGCGGCACTCGTCCGGTGACCTGCACCGGCGTTGTCCCCCATGTCTCTTGCCGCTCCTCGCCATGGTCCATCGCAGGGTCCATGACCAGCAGGTCGAGTTTGGCAAATCGGCCACGCGCAAGCGCCTGACGCAGAATGAAATAGCCCTTGTGCGCCGTCACCCCACCCAGGTAGGCCAGCCTTACCCGGCCGGGGACGGGCGGCACGGCCTCCAGCGGCGGCAGCTCGGGCAAGCCGTTCGGCAGTGCCACGGCCCTGGCGACGCCTGCGCGCCGGTAGAGCGCCGCGAACGTCTCGCTGACGGTCAGGACCGCCGCCGCCCCGTCCAGCAAGCCGCGCAACCGCAGGCGCCGTGACCAGGATTCGACACGGGTGTGGGGATTGGAGTCCGTGTCGAACTGCTCCGTCTCCCAGGGCATCCGCAGCCGGTCTTGCCCATCGACCAGGAACTGATGGTCCGATACCCACCAGGCGTCGTGCGCCGTCACCAGATAGGGGATGCCGCGTGCCGCCACCCGCTCCAGCGCCGTGGCGGTCAGGCGCTGGATGCAGTGGGCGTGCACAAGATCCGGCTTGAAACGGTCCAGGACGGCGTCCACCGGCGCCGCCATCAGAGGGTCGAAGGGAATCCAATCCATGTGCTCCCGTTGCGGGCACCCGACCGACCACACCGGGACGCCGCGCCAGGCGTAGGCCTCGGTTCGATAGGCCCCGGCTGCTTCGTTGTTGCCGCAGAGCACGCCGACCTCGTAGCGATCGGCGTAGCGGGCCACCAGCTCGGCTGCCTGGTCGCGCACGACGCGGGTGGCGCCTCCGATCGCCTGGGGCGGGAAGAATACATTGGCCAGCAACACCCGAGGGCGGCGCGGCTGCGGGGGAACCGTGGCAACGGCCCGGAAAGCCCGGCGTCTGACGCGCAGAGGCTGGGCCGAGGTGGGCGCAGGCAGCAGCATCAACTGCCGAAGTCCCGCGGCCAGGGCGTTCCCAAGCGTGCCGGGGCCATATAATTCCAACGCGCGGTCCCGGGCGGCACCCCCGATGGCCGCGCGCCGCGCGGGATCCAGGACCAGATCGCGCAAGGCGGCGTGCCACGCAGCGGGATCGGGAGGCACGCGGACCACGTGAACGCCATCGCTGAGCGTCTCACGGTATCCTTCCACGTCCGAGACAACGGACGGCACGCAAAAGGCGGCGGCTTCCAGCCACTTGATCTCGCTCTTGCAGTCGTTGAAAGCCCCGGCCCGCAGGACGGCCACGTTCACGTCGATCCCCAGGAGCTGGGACAGGTAGGCGTCGCGATCCGCGACGGGCGGCACACGCTCCACCCGTCCGGGAAAACGAGCGGCCAGATCGGCGGCATCGACGTGGCCACAGACGACCAGGCGAACCTCCGGGCGCTCGGCCATCAGGCGGGCAAGCGCGGGGGCAAGGATGTCGCGGAAATCGGCGCCATGCGCGCGAGTCCCGCTGCCGTAGAACAGGGTGACGGGCTCGCCCGCCGGCGCGGGCCGGGGGGCACCGGCACGCGCGAGGGCAGCGAGGGAGTCCGAAAGACCGTTGCGATGGACCACGGCGATCCCGGAGCGAACGAGGCCGCGCAGGTGGGCCGCCAGGCGTTCGGTGCTGGCGATCGCGGCATCGCACGATGCGGCCGCGTGGCGGAACAGGGCCACCCCGGCGCGAAGGGCGAAGTGCTCGTCACCTGTGATCGCGTTGTCGTAGGCCTCCAGCGGGTCGGGGAAAGCGGCGGGGTCAAAGACCAGATCGTCAACCTCGTAGACGGTCGTGACGCCCATCGCACGGCAGGCGGCGATGCTCCGCAGCACCGGCACGTCGGACGCCAGGCGATAGAACAGCGCCATGTGGGCGGTTGCGGCGGCGGAGCGAAACGCCTCGTCCTCGGAGCGATCGAACACCTGCAGCGCCACGTTTCCTGCGGCGCCAAGCTGCTGCGCCTTCAGGTCAACACGGTAGAATGTGCATTGCGGCAGGTCCCTGTTGGCGAGGACCACCACGCGCAACGGCCCATCCGCCGTGCGCCGCGGGGGCGGTCTGGCCTCCCCGAAGCTGGCGCGGTGGGCGGCCATGAACAGATCAAGGACAGCGGTCAAGGCGGCGCTTATACCGGCGGGGCCGGTGCCATTGGCGTCGGCACCCGTCTCCGCACGGCCGGACCGAAGCGCGCCGATATGCCGTGACACCGCGTTCTCGAACCGTGCCTGCTGGATCTGCAGCAGCGCGTCTTCCAGCCGTGCACTGCGCGGGTGCTCGCCCAGGCCGGCCAGCACCCATTCCGCCGCCTCCTCCAGTTCACCGACGGCCAGGGCCGCCCCGGCCCCATTGCACCACGTCCAGAATCCGGGCACGGCGGTCGCGCGGGCCTGGCGGTAAAGCGAGAGCGCGCGGGCGTGGCGTCCCAGCCTCAGAGCCTGGTCGGCCGCGTGTTGCAGCAGGCGGACCGGCGGATCGGGGCAGAGCAGTCCGCGCTCAAAGCAGTGGGCGGCCTGGTCCTCCTGCTCCGCCATGACGAACCGATCGGCGGCCGCGAGCAAGACGACAGGCAGCGTGTCGGCACGGATGGGCGGTCGCGGCCCTCCGTCCAGCAGCCCGTGCTCGATCAGGTGTGCCAAAGCATCCCAGCGGCCCGGCGGACGACGGTTCGGGTCGCGGGCTGCGAGGTCGGCAACGGGCCGCTCCTCCAGGTAGGTGCGCCAGTCGAAGCCTTCGGGGTAGCGGGAGAGGTCCAATCCAAGGGCGCGGAGGTGCCCTGCCTCGTTCGTGGGGGCGCCGGCTGCGAGCCCATGTTCGATCCACAGGCGATACACCTCCGGCAGCGGCAGCGACAGCGGGCAGCCGGCGAGGTCGGCGAAGTAGGCAGGGTCGAATTCGCTGTCGGCGGACACGGCCAGCAGTTCGCGCCAGCCACGTTCGATAAAATGGACCAGTGCCTTGGCCGGCGTGTTCAACGGCTCGGCGAGCATATTGTAGAGCGCGTAGGATTGGTGATCGAAGGCCCTGACCCATTCGGCGGTGCGCCAGCCGTTGCGGACCAGCGCTTCCTCCAGGCTGCCATGGGTGTCCGGGTGGGTGCGGCGGTATGCCAGCAGCCGCTCGTCGTCTGTCGGGTCTGCGTCGGACAAATAGAGTTCGCGGTAGAATGCTGGAACGAAGGGGCGGTCCCAGCTTGCGCCTGCGGACCGGCCAGCCTTCAGGTAATGAATCACGGTCTCCCAGTCAGCCCGGTCCGGCCCCCAGAGCTCGGGGTGGTGCACGCGGTACCCAAGCGGGTCGAAGCCGTTGGGCAAGAGCGCGTTTGCCAGTGCGTGCTGAATGAACTCGACCGAGTTGAGCATGCGCCCGGCTGGCAGGCGCCCGGAGCTTGCCAATTGAATGATGTCCGCGTCGGACATCTCCGCGGCATCGTCGTAGGCCGCGCGGTAGAAACGAATGTCCAGTACGCGGTCCGGCGAGGCAGACCGACCTGGCCAGGAAACGTCAGCTTCTCTCGACACGAACTCGCTCCGAATTCGCAACGGTGTAGTCCAGGCTGCGAGACTTGTCAATGATTTCGATACCGCCTGCCGGTTTGAGGCGCGGGGTGTTGGGGCCTTTGCCGACGCATCGCTACGGGGTCTCGCCGCAGGTGTGCTGGCGAGCACGGCGCAGACGCGATTGCTCAGCGGAGCGATGACCGACCGCGGGAGAGACACCGAGTGCCTGGCGCTGGGTGCGCCGCAGCATCGTCCAAGTCAACGGTCCGGTTCGGCTTGCGTCGGCCGGTAACGTTCATGGTGCCCGAAGCGGCGCCCTTGGTTTGCAGCACACTTCGCGATTGTATGGAACTGCAGTTCCGGAGCCGCTTCCGCGCGTAACCGGTTTGGTTTACGCGCTGTTCCTGCAGTGGAGTCTTCACAAAGGCTGGAGCATTTAGGGTTGCTGGTGAATCGGAAAGTGTGCAGTATCGGTTCGATCGCGGCAGGATGGCGCGGCTGGCAAGGGGTTTGTGCAGTGCGTGGGGGAATTAGTTGATTACTGGATATGCTTCGGTCCCCGGTATCCGCACAACCTATGCGGTTCCAATGAATTCCCCGCAGAGCCTGGCAGTTGCGAACCAAATCAGCGACAAGCTATTTGCTGCCCGCAATGCCGGCACTCTTCAGACCAACGAAACGCCCGCTCACCCGAGCAACGTGACGTTGGCGAATGGCCAGTTCATTCTGAAATCCAGCGGCAATGTCGTTAACACGGCAGGCCACGGCTACAATTACGCGTCCGATCTGGTCGGCGGTAATAGGGTAACGATTGAAGCCGGCGCGTCGATGATCTCGGGGCAGCTCGGTGACACGATCTTCGGGCTTGGCGCCGATACGATAGCGGCGGGCGGTGGAAACAACGACATCACGGTGGGGAGTGCGCCCGGGGCGGGGAACGAAATCGTCACGGCCGACGGCAACGATACTATCTGCGCCACAGGCTCAAGCACGATTGATGCCGGCCTGGGCGCGAACGTGGTGTTCAGCCTCAATTCCACCGGCAACGTGTCGAAGCTGCTATCCAGCGGACAGGACATCCTTGTCGAGACCGGCAGCGGGAGCCAGGTGGCCAGTGTTTCCGGCCACCAAACGCTTGTCGTGGTGGATCAGGACGCGGGCGGTGCAAGCAGCGTCATCGCGAGCGGCCACAACATCGGCATTCTGGGCGTTGGCGCCGGATCGCTTTCGGTCACCATCTCCGGCGCGAACGATACGTTGAGCGCCGCGACCAGCGGACCGACGGCGGTCGTCGCATCCAGCAATGCGGTTGTCTTTGGCGGACCGAGCAGCCTCAGTTTTATCGGCGAGGGGACCGGTACGCCCACCATCGTCGGATATGCCGGCTCCCAGGAGAGCCTCCGTTTCGGCGCCGGCGGCGGGGTCTTCGCGGACAACGGTGCCGATGCCAATGTCACCGTCGGCGCGGGCCAGGCTACGATCTTTGGCGGCGCTGGTGGCGTCATCAATGTTTTCGGCAGTCAGTCCGGTGCGCTGTTTGTTGGAGGTGCGGGCAACGAGACTGTTGACGCCTCTCAGTCCAACATGTCGGGGGGGACCGGCAACGCGTTCTGGGCGGGCAGCGGCAATGATGTCCTCATCGCCGGTGCAGGCGCCGCTACGCTGGGCGCTGGCGCGGGCCACGACACGCTGACCGGTGGCCCTGGCAGCGACGCGTTCGTCTTTTTCGCCGCGCAGACGGCAGGCGCCAACGTAACCACCATCAACAATTTCGGCGGCAGCGATGGCGCGTTCATCCTCAATTATGGCGAGACGGCAGCACAGGTGTTGGCTACCGCATCGGTCGATGGCAGCGGCCTGACGATTTCCCTGTCCGACAACACGCGCATCACCTTCACCGGCATGACGCAGGTATCGAGCCTCTATGGCCACATCCTGGTGGCAGACCAGCGGGTTTAAGGAGCGTCACGTCGTGACGATCCGCGAGCCCGGGTGGGCTGTGCTCGTTTCCCGCAGCTTCCCGGCTTGATCAACGACTGATCGAGGGTCAGTCGTCTGCTGACGCGGCTCAGACCCTACCTCTCCATCATATTCATCCGCATCCCGTTCGGTGCGATCACGTCGCCGGGCCGCATGTCCGCCGGGCAAGCGCCCACCCACTTGGCGTCCTGCGTCATCGTGGACTCGCCGCGGCCCATCATGGGCGGCTTGTATTGGGTCTTGATCTCGACATGGTACGCCGTGTCGCCTGAGAAGGTCGCAACGGCCTGGCTGGTCATCTCCGTGCCGCCGAACTTGCAGACCGAGTCGCTGGTGACGACGTCGCCATCGCGGCGCATCTCCTTCTTGCTGCAACTGCTGCTTGTGGACGCGAGTCCTTGCATCGCGGCGTCGGTTGCCGCGTCCAGGCACAGCTTCGTAACCTCGGTCGGCGCATTTGCGGTGTCCATATGCATGGACACCTCCCATAGCCCAGGCTTGCGTGCCGGCATGTCGTTCGCCCAGGCGGACGCCGCGATGCAGGTGAAGCAGCACGACGCCAGGACTGCCGAAACTCTCATCTGGGACCTCATGCGCAATGCCCCCCCAACGCCGGGGGCGATGCCTTTTACAGCAGAACGCGGGGCGCGGTGGAGCGGGTATTGCGACACTTCGTGCTCAGCGCGCGAATAGACTTCGTCCCGCGGCAGCAATCCCGGCGGTTCCCTGTTGTCCGCCGCAGGCGGCATGTGCAACGCCTCCAAGGTGCATTCACGACGGCCTCGGGCCGGCGCGAAGGCGACGAAGATCGTCAGCTCGCCGGACGTCATTGGCGCCGCCGGAGCCTGGCCGTCTGGGCGAGCCCTGCGCACCGCCAAGAACCTCGATGGACATTGACTTGATCAAGGCCAAAACGGGTGTCCCAGGCCCCAGCGCAAGCCGCGTGACCGCGTCAGGCGTGACCCGTGACAGCACCGACCCGCCCGCGAGTGCGACCTCGACCAGCACGGCGCGATGGTCAGGATCATCCGCGATCGCGCGGACCGTCCCCGGCAGCACGTTATGCAGGCTGAACGCATCCCGGACGCTGTCAACCTCGGTCCGTGCCAGGATGATTTCCCGGGCCGGAACGCGGACACGAACATCCAGCCCCTCCGGCAAATCGGCTTGCGGTATCCAAAGTTCGGCCGGCCCCCAGGTCAGGCGGGTGAGTTGGCGGGCTGCATACTGGGAGGCGACACGGCAGGACAGCACGGCCCCGGCATCGTCCCGTTGCGCCAAAGGCAGGTCGGCGCGCGCGGCGATCTCCGCGATCGGCCCAGCCGCGACAACCGAGCCAGAATCGATCAGGACGATCGAATCGGCAAGCTGGGACAGTTCGTCCAGCGAATGCGTGACATACAGCACAGGCAGTTGCAGCATCGTCTTGAGACGCGCGAGATACGGCAGAATTTCCGCCTTCCGCGACGAATCCAGGCTGGCCAGCGGCTCATCCATCAGCAGCAGTTGCGGCTGCCTGAGCAGGGCCCGGCCGATGGCGACGCGCTGACGCTCCCCGCCGGAAAGCGTGTTCGGACGCCGCGCGAGCAAGTCGCTGATGCCCAAAAGCGCGACGACCTCGTCGAAATCGATGATCCTCTCCGCGGTACGCCGCATCCCGAACATCAGGTTGTTGGTCACCGACATATGCGGAAACAGGCGCGAATCCTGAAACACGAGCCCCACGCGGCGCCGCTCCGGCGGTAGCCAGATGCCGGCATCCGTGTCCGCAAGGATCTCGCCGTCGATGGCGATGCGGCATTGATCCGGGCGCAGCAGGCCAGCAGCGGCGACGATCACCGTGGATTTGCCCGACCCGGAGGGACCGAACAGCACCGTCACGCCAGGGTTCGGAACACTGAACGCCATGTCGATCGTGACGGTCGAAAAATGATGGTGCAGCTCGACGGAAAGGGTCATCGGCCGAGCGCCGTGTTCAGCCGCCGGCCGGCCCACTCGGACGCCATCAGCCCGATCAGGGCCAGCGTCAGCGATATCAGCGAGAGCTGGGCCGCCTTGGCTTCGCCGCCCGGAACCTGGAGCGCCGCGTAAATCGCGAGCGGCAAGGTTTGCGTCTCGCCGGGGATGTTGGCGGCGAAGGTGATGACGGCGCCGAACTCGCCCAGGCAGGTGGCGAATGCGACGATGGCACCGACCATGATACCGGGCGAAGCCAGCGGCAAGGTGATATTGACCAGGCGATCGAGCCGCCCGGCCCCCAGCGTGCGCGCGGCCTGTTCCAGGCCCAGATCGGCGGACTCCAGCGACAGGCGCACCGACCGGACCATGACCGGAAACACCATCACCGCACAGGCCAGGGTGGCGCCGGCGGCGGTAAAGACCAGCCGGATACCGAACCAGTCATGCAACAGCGCGCCCAGCGGGCCGCGTACGCCGAACAAGACCAGCAGCAGCCAGCCGGTCACCACCGGCGGAAGCACCAGGGGAAGGTGTACGACGGCATTCAGCACCGAGCGGCCGGGAAACCGGCTGCGCGCCAACACCCAGGCCGTCATGATCGCTATCGGCAACGCGAAGCTCACAGCGCGCGCGGCAATGAGCAGCGTGAGCCGGACCGCCTGCCACTCGTCCGGGGTAAGGTGGATGATGGCCTACTCCACCTTGAAGCCGTGATTGACAAAGACCTCGCGGGCCAGCGGTCCGGCCAGGAAATCGAGCAGAGCGCGCGCCTCGGGCGTATCGCCTGATTTGGTCACGGCGAAGGGATAGCTGACCGGGTCATGGCTGTCGGCCGGGAAGACCCCGGCTATGACGACGCCTTTGCTTGCGGCCGCATCGGTGCCGTAGACGATGCCGACGGGCGCCTCACCGCGCTCCACCAGGAGAAGGGCGCTGCGCACGTCGTCCGTTCGAGCCAGCCTCGGTGCGACGGCATCCCACACGCCCAGCTTCTTCAGCGCTTGCTCGGCATAGATGCCAACCGGCACGTGTGCGGGATCGCCGGTCGCGAGCCGTCCCTTCGGGCCAAGCAGAGCGGCAATGTCAAATCCGGGGCCGATCTGGACTTTCGCCGGGTGGGTGGCCGGCACGATCAGAACGAGATCGTTGCCGAGCAGGTCCTTTCGCGTGTCGGCCGCGATCAGGTTGCGGCTGACCAGATAGGTCATCCACTTTTCATCCGCGGAGGCGAACACGTTGGCGGGTGCGCCTTGCTCGATCTGCCGCGCCAGCGTCGAGCTTGCCGCAAACGACTGCCGCAGGGCGGCATGCCCATCCTTCTGCCACAGCGCAGAGATTTGCTTCATGGCGTCGGTCAGGCTCGCGGCTGCGAACACCGTGAGCTCCTGCGCATGGGCCGAGAGGGGAAAAAGGAGGAGAAGGGCCAGGATCAGGCGACGCATCGGCGGCTTCCTTTCAGGGCTCCATTGGCCCGTGCGGTATCACGCAACGCTTGGACCTGTACGCGTCCGTAAGGCCGGAGCCGTGCGCGACGAGCGGACACGCCATGAAGATCAGATGCAGCCAACGGCGCATCGTTTCCCTCATGCCCGACCGCGTCATAGTCTATTGAGCATATCGGGCAGCGAACAGCCGTGATCGCACAGTTCACTGTCTCGCGATCCGAGGCGACGAGGCTATGTTGGCCTGATGTGAGATACCGTCAGGGGTGGGGGCGTCTGCCGCCGTGGGTCAATGAAAGGCGTAGGCGTCCAGCCGTAGCATCCCATAACTGTTGCTGGTGTGAAGCCGCTCCGCCCTGGCCCCGTTGCCCGCCGCACCCATGGCGACGAAGAGCGGCAACAGGTGCTCCTCGGTCGGGTGCTGCGCGGCGGCGTGCGGCGCCTTGGTGCGGTAGGTCAGCAGGTCACAGCGCCGCCCCTCGCGCAGCGCCGCGTCCATCCAGTCCGCGAACGCCGCCACGTCCGGCGCCTCGGGCGCGTCCCAGTCCTGGCCGCGGAAGCGCGACAGGTCGTGGGTAAAGCTTCCCGAGCCGATCACCAGCACGCCCTCGGCGCGCAGCGGCGCCAACGCCTGCCCGAGCTGCAGGTGATGCGCTGGTCCGAGATGGCTCTGCACCGACACCTGCAGCGTCGGGATATCTGCGTTGGGATAGGCCAGCAGCAGCGGATTCCACGCGCCATGGTCGAGACCCCGCGAGCGGTCGATCCCGGCCGGCAGCCCGGCGGCGCACAGCAGGTCGCTGATGCGCTCGGCCAGACCGGGGTCACCGGGGGCGGGGTAGGTCAGCTCATACAGTGCCCGGGGAAAGCCTCGGAAGTCGTGGATGGTTTCGTTGCGGGCGACCGCATTGACGGCCGGACGCTCGGTCTCCCAATGGGCGGACACGACGAGGATCGCCTTCGGTCGGTCGAGCGTGCGACCGAGCCCGGCCAGGAAGTCCCGGGCCGGACTATCGATGAGGGGCAGCATGGGCGATCCGTGGCTGATATAGAGGCTCGGCAGCATCGCTAACTTCCTCCGGGGATAACAAGCAGTGCCTCGTGCCGGCACCGCGAACGTCGTGGACGAACGAAATGCGGTCCACCGCGATCCAGGCCACGCCGTGACCTGGCACCCCGCTGATTGGATAGACGAAAGCGGGCGAGCGCGGCAGACCGGAAAAGGCGGAAGGCGCTCGCGGTTCCGCCTATCGCCGTCCCGGTCAGGCGAGCGCCGGCGAGCGGCGCGGCAGGCGAAGCGCGAAGGCGCCAGGACCGATCAGCGCCTGCACCACCAGGGCAATTGCCCAGAAGGCCGGATACTCCCAGCCACCGCCCTGGCCGTTGAACCAAAACCCGTTGGCGCCATGCACCCAGGCAATCGTGCCCAACAGCAGCGGCACCAGGGCAAGCGAAACAATGCGCGTGGCAAGACCGGCGATCAGCGCCAGACCGCCGGCGACCTCCGCCAGGATCGTGACATAGGCGAGTGCCGGCGGCAGGCCGATCGAGCCGAAGAAGGCGGCCGTGCCGGCAGGCGTAAAGACGAAGATCTTCAGCCCGGCATGCGCAAGGAACAGCGCTCCGAGCGTGACGCGCAGCGCCAGCGCGCCGTAGTCGCGGGGATCGGTCATCGAGGACATTCTCCTGTCTGCGAGTCGCCGCGCGGGCCATCCCGGCAGCGCACCCAGTATATGATCACGCGTTTCCGCATTGCACTTGACCATGATGGCAGAAGCCTTATGCGGAAACGCAGAGGTAGATGGTGCTCGACTGGGACGACCTGCGCACATTCCTGGCGATCGCGCGGCACGGTTCGCTGTCGGCGGCGGCGCGGACGCTTGGCGTGCGGCAGACCACCATGGGTCGCCGTCTGGCCGCTCTGGAGGCGCGGGCCGGCGCGCGGCTGCTGCAGAAGACGCCGCGTGGCTACGTCCTGACGGATGCCGGCGAGGCGGTGCTGGGCAATGTCGAGCGCATCGAGGCTGAGACGCTGGCGGTGGAACGTCGCATCACCGGCCGCGACGTGCGGCTGGAGGGCACGGTACGCATCACCAGCGTCGAATCATTCTCCGCCGAGATCCTGATGCCGATCCTGGCCGGCCTGCGGCAGCGCCATCCCGGCATCGCCATCGAAGTGGTCGCGGATGTGCGCAACCTGAGCCTGACCCGGCGCGAGGCAGACGTGGCAATGCGCATGGCGCGGCCGGACCAGCAGGATCTGACGGTGCGCTGCATCGGTCGGATGGGCTTCGGATTGTATGCGTCGCCCGGCTACCTCGAGACGCGCGGGCCGCCGGACTTCGCGCGCGGCGGTGAGGGCCACGACGTCATCCTGGCCCAGCCCGAGCTGAAGGGCATGCCGGAGCTTGACTGGCTGGTTTCGTCGTTGCCGCGTGCCCAGCGGGCGCTGCAGACCAACAGCCGGTACGGCCATCGCGCGGCGGCGCTGGCGGGGATGGGGCTCGCTTGCCTGGCCCGCTACCTGGGCGACGGACATGGGCTGGTGCGCCTCGATCCGCCAACGCCGCCGCCGTCGCGAGAGCTTTGGCTGGCGGTGCACAGCGACATCCGTCATATGCCGCGCATCCGCGCCGTCACGGACGCGCTGGCCGCTGGTGTCAGGGCGGTTGCGGAGTCACTGGACCCGCCGGCGGTATGACTGGCGGGGTCGGCACGCCAGGTGGGCGCGGCGGCGTGCGTAAAGGCCTGCCAGGCAGCCCTTTTGTCGGCTGCAAACTGGCTGGTATAGAAGGCTCAGCGCCGGCATTGGCATCAAGGCTCCCGCGCGCTCGATCGGCGGATCACACAAGCTGGATTGTGAAAGCAAGCAAGCGGAACAGGGTTGTGATCTGTTACGGATCGTGATTCTGTAACAGTGGATGATCCCGAATCCTTCAGGAAAGCAATCATGCCAACAAAGCAGCCCACGGCGAAAGCGGCACCGTTCAAGGTGTCAAAAGCGCCGGCAGCCAAGAACCCGGCGACCAGCTCCAAGGCGGCACTCGCGAAGCCGGCGGCATCGAAAGTGGCAGCCGCCGCGCCGAAGCCTGCTGCGGCTGCTACGGTTACGCTGAAGCAGCTCGCGGCCGAGATCGCCGAGCATCAGCAGATCGCGAAGCGGGAGGCCGAGACGCTCCTGACCGGTCTCGTCGGGCTTCTGGTGGACCACCTGAAAAGCGGCGACCGCCTGCGCATCGGCGGCCTTGGCATTCTGGAGGTCAAGGACAGGCCCGAGCGGACGGGACGTAACCCGGCAACCGGCGAGCCCATTACGATCAAGGCCAGCAAGAAGATCGCGTTCCGCCCGGCCAAGGAGTTGAAGGAGGCCATCTAGGCAGCCGCGCGTCGCCGGCGCCCGACGGGCCGACAGGCGTCCAGCGGTTGGATGGCCTCCGTCGGGGGTTAGGAAACCTGCTGGCGCATGCCGGGGCCGTGATATGCTTCCGCTGCGCGCATGGGAATCCCGCCGCCGGTCGCGAGGGCTCGGGACCTTTGGGGATCTCGACTCTCAGCCACAACGTGACTCGCCTGCCCGGCCGGCGCTTTCAACAGAGTCAGACGTCTACGTCTTCGACTGACCGTGCGTGCTCCTGGATGAACTGGAACCGCAGCTCCGGGCGGCGGCCCATCAGGCTCTCGACCAGTTCGTTGGTCTTCGCCCGGTCTTCCGCCAGCGCGACGACCTTCAGCAGCGTGCGCTTCGTCGGGTCCATCGTGGTCTCCTTGAGCTGAGCAGCCGGCATCTCGCCCAGGCCCTTGAAGCGGCTGACCTCCACCTTGGCGTTGGGCTTGAACTCGCGCTTGATCTTGCGCTCGCGGTCAGCGTCGTCCATCGCGTAGACCGACTTCGCACCCTGGGTCAGCCGGAACAGCGGCGGCTGGGCGAGATAGATGTGCCCCTGCCGCACCAGCTCCGGCAGCTCCCGGTAGAAGAAGGTCATCAACAGCGAAGCGATATGCGCGCCGTCCACATCGGCGTCTGTCATGATGATGATGCGCCCGTAGCGCAGTTTCGCCCGGTCGAAGCGCTTCGACCAGGTCCTTCAGCTCCTGGTTCTGCCGCAGCTTGTCGGCCGATGCGCTGGCCACATTCAGGATCTTGCCCCGCAGCGGCAGCACCGCCTGGGTTTCGCGGTTGCGGGCCTGCTTGGCGGACCCGCCGGCCGAGTCGCCTTCAACCAGGAACAATTCGGTCTCGGCGGCATTCTCCCGCGTGCAGTCGGTCAGCTTGCCGGGCAGCCGCAGCCGGCGGGTCGCAGACTTTCGCGGCGTGTCCTTTGCCTCCCGCCGGCGCAGCCGTTCCTCGGCGCGCTCGATGACGAACGCCAGCAGGTTGTCGGCCTGCGCCGGATCACCGGCCAGCCAATGGTCGAAGCGGTCGCGCAGCGCGGTCTCGACCAGGCGCGCGGCTTCGGGGCTGGCGAGCTTCTCCTTGGTCTGGCCTTGGAACTGCGGCTCGCGCATGAACAGGGACAGCTTGGCGGCCAGCGGCGTCAGCAGGTCCTCCGGCGTGATCTGCGCGGCGCGGCGGTTGCCGCGATGCTCGCCCCAGGCGCGCAGCCCTTTCACCAGAGCGGCGCGGAATCCCGCCTCGTGCGAGCCGCCCTGCGGCGTCGGCACGGTGTTGCAGTAGGAGTGCAGGAACCCCTCGCCGTCCTCCAGCCACGCGGCGGCCCATTCCAGGCGGCCGGCATTGTCCCCCGACGGGCCGTTCGGGAGCGCGGCCTCGCCGGCCCAAGAATGGGGCAGCACGCGGCTGGCCTCGCCGATATCCTCCTCCAGGCTGTCGCGCAGGCCGCCGGGGAAGTGCAGCACCGCCTCGGCCGGCGTGTCGTCCTTGGCGCCCTTCAGGAGGCTAGCATCGCAGACCCAGCGGATCTCGACGCCACGGTATAGATAGGCCTTGGAGCGGCACAGCCGGTACAGCCGCGCCGGGCTGAACGCGAGCGCGCCGAAGATCTGCGGGTCCGGCTTGAACCGGATCGTGGTGCCGCGCCGGTTATGCACGGCGCCGGCGTTGATCAGCTTCGAGGTGGGCTTGCCGCGCGCGTAGCTCTGCTGCCACAGTGTTCGGTCGCGCGCGACCTCCACCTCCATCACTTCCGACAGGGCGTTCACCACGGAGCTGCCGACCCCATGCAGCCCGCCCGAGGTGGCGTAGGCCTTGCCGCCGAATTTTCCGCCGGAGTGCAGGGTGGTCATGATCACTTCCAGCGCGCTCAGGGCCTTGAACTTGGGGTGTGGGTCCACCGGAATGCCCCGTCCGTTGTCGCGGACGGTCAGCCAGTTGTCCGGCGCCAGCGCAAACTCGATAAAGCTCGCATGCCCGGCCACCGCCTCGTCCATGGCGTTGTCCAGGATTTCGGCGGCAAGATGGTGCAGCGCCGGCTCGTCGGTGCCGCCGATATACATGCCGGGCCGGCGCCGGACCGGTTCCAGCCCCTCCAGAACCTCGATGTCCTTGGCGGAGTAGTCGCCGCCATCCGGGGCCGGGGTTGCCGTCTGCCTGGCATCCCGCTTCGCTTGCGGCGGCTTCCCTTGCGGTGCGGGGTCGGTTGTCTTGCCCGCCGGCTTGCGCGGGTCCGAACCGAACAGATCGTTCATGCTATGTTCCAGACTGTCGCTGGCACCTTAGCCAAACCGGGGGAGTCCGGGCAACGGGCGATCGGCATGGGGCAGCGT
>Ga0302156_10001270_pt1 | contig 22595 bp, 19 predicted proteins | sample I_Bog_N3_2_FD_193503 | JGI IMG/M metagenome (GOLD analysis project Ga0302156, IMG submission 193503) | Peat permafrost microbial communities from Stordalen Mire near Abisko, Sweden - I_Bog_N3_2 | ecosystem: Environmental > Terrestrial > Soil > Wetlands > Peat | place: Sweden: Abisko, Stordalen... | reverse complement strand
GCCTGACGGTCTGCTGATCGAGATTCTTCGTCTCAGGCCTGGTGCGCACGCATGGTTCGAGGTAACCTCCAGCGACGGCATGGGCATGGAGGATTTCTCGCTGTGCGGCAAGGTAGCGCACCTTCAAATCACGCCGCCAGGGAACGGTCAGCCCTTTCCGCGGCGCTTTCCATTCGCGGCTTGCACGGAGACTCAGGGCATCGCATTCCTTCTACCGGGGTTGCCTTAGGATTCGCCGCCTGCGGAGCCCTTTAATCGAGATTTCCAAACCGCTGTGCGACAATCCTCAACAGAACAATTTATCTATGCGAATAGTTCGTGACCTTACGATGGGTTTGTGGGGAGTGGCTTTGGCTGCTGTGTTTGCCTGGCCGCAGACCCAGCCGCCCGTGGTTCCAAAACTCCCATCTCCGGCGGTGCTCGCTCTGGTTGGCGGCACTGTGGTGGATGTGACCGAGTGGGGCCACTCGGCAAAGGATCTTGAAGACGCGGTTGTGATTGTACGCGACGGCCGTATCAGCGATGTCGGCGCTCGCTATGCCCTCACCATTCCCAAGGGCGCCCGCGTTATCGATTGCACCGGCAAATATCTGATCCCCGGATTGATCGATGGATTCGCCGGCATGAACTCCCAGGGGCAGGCCAGCGCCAACCTCTACATGGGCGTTACCACGGTTGTGGCGTCAGGCGACGACCGGCGCGGCTTCGTCGATACCTCAGCCAATCCCAGTCCCCACATTTACCTTCTGGACTCGATCGGGTCCACCGACGACTGGAGCCTGCTTGCTCATCGTCCCGAGTGGGCCGCCAAGTTGAAAGAGGGCACCCATCCTGCGGAGCTTAGTCCGGAAGACACCGCGCGCCAACTCATCGACACGGCTCACCTGGGAACGCGCGTGCTGTGGTTGGGCCACAACCTCACCGCGGCCAATTCGCAGTGGATCGTCGCACGCGCGCATCAACTGGGCATGATCACCTATGGCGAGTTTGTCTCCACGTCCTACCAGGTTGGAGTTGAAGCGGGCGTCGATGTGCTGCTGCACATGAGCCGCTATGAACTGGGCGTGGTCCCCGATGAGTTGCAGCGGCCCCTGGTGGACGACCCCGAGGGAGCGCCCGCCAACACAGCGTACGACTACTCAGAGCGCCTGCCGCCCACTGACCCGCATTGGCGCACCTATGCAAAGTTTCTGGCCACGCACCACGCCGTGCTGATGCCCACCTTCAGCCTCTATTACGTCAGATTGCCGGATCATCGCAACCTGTGGAAGGAACCGGCCGCCGCGCTGCTCGAGCCGTCCCACCTGTTTCTGCCAGCCGATCGCGCCACGGGCGAGTTGAATTACCCGCTTGCATCGTGGACGCGCCACCTGCCCGCTGCCGCCCAGCGCTACATGGAAGAAGGTCAGCGCAAGAAAGCCGAGCAGTCCGCCATGCGGCTGTGGCGCATCAATCAAACCATCTTCTCCGCATTTCCGCATTACCTTGCGGCTACGGGAGCGCCTGCCTTCGGCACCATGCCCGGCATCTCCATGCATACGGAGCTTGAGATGCTGGTGCGCCTCGGGCTCTCGCCGCGCGAAGCTCTTGCAGCGGCGACCAACAATTATTCTTTGCAATTCGGCTGGAATGAATTGGGCCAGATTGTCCCCGGCCGCCGCGCCGACATTCTTGTGATCGACGGCGATCCTACACAAAACATCTGGAACGCCCGCCGCATCTCCAGCTTGATTGTGGACGGAAATGTGTTGGACCGCGATGCCTTGCTGAACGGGAAGAGATGATAGCCGTTGTCGGAATTTACCGGGAAAAAGCGAATTGAAGGGTACGGGATTCATCCCGTACATCAAGTGCGAATTGAGGCATCGGCTTTAGCCGCCGAGGGAATGCAAACTCGTGAAAGCCCTGCGTCCGGGGGCTAAAGCCCGTACCCTTCACGGAAGGCCCATACTCTTGAGGCCATTGTGGAATTGACTGCAACTCATCAACGCGCCAGCCCGCGGATTGGATTTGACACAATTTGCGGACGCCTGCCGAATCTCGATTGGACGCGCAAACCGCTGCAACTTTGTGCGCCGGAAAAGCCGGCTGTCGAGCGCAGGCGGGGCAGCGGACCCTGGAGCCCGGTTGGGAGAACCAGCCCGCAGGGTTTAACGTATCGATAGGAGCCCTTTGCAATCGGGCGACGTATGGCAGAGGAAATTATCGAATCCCCATCAAGGATCACCATTCGAAAGCCCCACCACAACCGGTGGCTCATTCTGATTGCGGCCTTCAAACTGGCCCAGGCGGCGCTATTCGTCGCCATCGGTGTGGGCGCTCTGCGTCTGCTGCACAAGGATCTGGGCGACATGCTGTTCAAGCTGGCCGTCCACATGCATTTCAACCCCGAGTCCCGCTTCGTCGATTTCATCCTCGATCGGGCGTCGATTGTGAACGACAGGCTGCTGCGGCGGTTCAGTGTGGCGCTTTTCGCCTATGCGACGCTGGGGAGTGTGGAGGGAATTGGCCTGTACCTGGAAAAGATCTGGGCCGAGTACCTGACGCTCGGGATCACAGCATCGTTCCTGCCATGGGAGATCTTCGAGGTAATCCGCAGGGTCACGTTCGTCCGGTCAGCCCTGCTGGTGGTCAACTTTATGGTGTTCTTTTACCTGTTGAAGGTGGTGACAGATCGGGCAAAGCGGGCGAATGGGAAGGCTCCTCCGGAAGCGTCATGAGCGCTTTTTCGCTTTTTGTTCGCTTTATACCAAGCACGGGAATTCCGCAAGTTTGATAGCCCTAAAATGTTTAAAGGTGAATCAAAAGAGTAAACATGCACTATTAGTAGTGGTGCCCAATTAAATATTCCCAATTACTTGTGTGTAGACCATCTTGAGACCTCCCCCCACCCTGTTCTGCATCGAACTCCCACAACGAACGCCGATTTTCCACATATCGCACGGAAGGTTTTTGCGCCATACTGGGTCAAGTCGGGTCCAGATGGGAGCAATTGGGGCCATCTGGGGTCGAATTCGATCAATCCGAGCCGAGTTGAAAGCAGATCGTGACCGAGAATCCAGAAACCCGCAGGGCTGGCGAGCCTGACTCCTCAATTGGAGCCGCCAGTGGGCGTCTGGGGACCTGGGACGATCTGGAAGTTGGATTTTGCGGTAACCCGCGCGCCAAATTGGACGAGCGAGGCCGCCTGAAAATGCCTGCTGAGTTCAAGGCATTCATTGAGCGCAAGTACGGAAAAGACTTCAACGAGTTTTATATCACCAGTCGGGAAGGTCTGGACGCCGAAATTTATCCGTTGCCCGAATGGCAGCAACTTTGGACCAAGGTAATGAAGATTCCCCCGAGTAACGAGGCGCGCAAGGACCTGGTTGCCAGGTACGCACTCTACGGGGCGAAGGCGGAGATGGATCCCCAGGGCCGCGTGCTCCTTCCTGAAGAGCTTCGGGACGCGGGAATGGTGAACGAGGACGTGAGCGTGATGGGCGAAGGGAACCTTTTGCGGGTGACCGTTATCAGCCGCTTGAAGGAGAAGGTGCACGGCAAGGCGATGGTTGCGCAGAACATGGATACTTTGGCCGGATTCGGGTTGTAGGTGGGATGGGTAAACACCCCTCAGGGGGGAGCGCATGACGAAATCGAATGAACGCCATGTGCCAGTTCTTTTTCAAGAAGCGATTGATTTTCTCCGGGTGCGCGCAGGCGGGACCTACGTTGACTGCACTCTCGGGCTTGCGGGTCATGCGGAAGGAATTGCAAGGCAACTGGGGCCGCTGGGGCACTTGATTGGATTCGACCGGGACCCAGAAGCGCTGGAGTTAGCCCGAACAAGGCTGGCGGGAGTTAGCAGTGAGTTAGGCAGCCAGGCGCCGAAAGTGACATTAGTTGGCGAAGCGTTCAGTTCCATTGCAAGTTATGTGCAACCGGCTTCAGTGGATGGGTTGCTGGCAGACTTTGGAGTGAGCAGCCTGCAGTTCGACGAGGCGCACAGGGGATTCAGTTTTCAGGCGGATGGTCCGTTGGATATGCGAATGGATACGCGATCCGGGCAAACTGCCGAACAAGTGGTGAATGAGGCGAACGAGCGCGAGCTTGCCGACCTCATTTACGAGTACGGAGAGGAAAGGAGGTCGCGGAGAATCGCCAGAGCCATTGTTCGCGGGCGGCCAGTTACAACCACGGGGCAGTTAGCCCGGATAGTAGCTTCAGCCGCCCCAACAATGAAACAAGAGCGCATTCATCCGGCGACCCGAACGTTTCAAGCTCTCCGTATTTATGTGAATCGTGAGTTAGACGAGATCGAGGCGTTGTTGGAGGCCGCACCTAAGTTGCTTAAGCCCTCCGCAAGGCTGGTGGTCATCAGTTTTCACTCGTTGGAAGATCGTATCGCGAAAGACAGCCTGCGGGAAGGCGCGCACAAGGGAATCTGGGAGATTTTGACCAGGAAACCAGTTACCGCTGGCGAGGAAGAGACGGACCGCAATCCGCGCTCGCGCAGCGCGAAGCTGAGAGCGGCGGAAAAGCAGTGATTAGGGTTTAGTGATTAGTAGTTAGGGGTCAAGCTTGGCGTGGCAGAAGAGGCGGCAACAGTCAGGTAACTGGGGAAAGGAAACGGGACAGGGATAAGAGGTTTTGTGCTGGAAAGCCGCGATTCACTAATCACTAACCCCTAATCACTAACCCCTGCTTTTCGGAGGTCAATCATGGCGGCAATCGCAACAACCTACTTTGAAACAGGCCGTACTCCGAGCCAGCGGATTCGCGAGCGCAACGAAGAGTTGTTGGCACTGCAACCGCTGCGCCGGCGGGGTGCGCGGACACCGGAATTCTACTTTGCCAGGCACATTGACAATTCGCGGCTGGTCAAGGCGCCGGACCCGGTGCGGGTGCGGGAGATGCGTCTGTTTTGCGCGGCCATCTCGGTGCTCTTTTCCCTGGTCATGGTCTATGGCCTTCAACATTTCTACGCAATTGAAGGTGGCTACCGTGTCGAGGCGGAGAAACTCGCGGTTGAGCAGTTGCGCGAAGAGAACCGGCAATTGCGCCTGTCTGAAGCACAACTGACACAGCCGGGCCGCATTGACTCGATGGCCCGTCAACTCGGGCTTGCCGAACCGGCGCCGGGTCAAGTGATTCATCCCGCAAATCATCCCGATGCCGCGACTCCAGTCCTTGCGCAGGTAACGCCTCCAGCAGCGCCCGTTAAGTAAACGGCCGCTGATAGCTGATAGCTGATAGCTGATAGCTGACAGCTTTCAGCTAAAAGCTTCCAAGGACCGCGGAGCGATTCTTCATGCAGTTGAACGTTCGAACCAACCGGAACCGCAGCAGCGCGACGCGCGTCATTCCTCTCAAGCGGGCACGCTTCTGGCTGATCTGTCTCTTCTTTTTTCTATGGGCGCTGGCCATTGGCGGCCGGCTTTTTTGGCTCCAGATAGTCCGTCACAAAGAGTTTGTCGAGCGCGCTGAAAAGCAGCAGTTGCGCACCTTTGAAGTAGCTCCCCGCCGCGGCATTCTTTACGACCGCAACCTGCACGAGTTAGCCATGACGGTGCAGGCCGATTCCTTCTACGCGGTCCCCAGCGAGATTGATGACAAGCAGAGAGCCGCCTGGGTGCAGTCCTCTGCTCACGCGCTGGCTGCGGTTGTACATACCGATCCCGACGATGCGCTAACCAGCGAAGAACAGATTGAAGAACGGCTCTCCAATGGGCACAGTTTCGCGTGGGTGGCGCGGAGAGTAACGCCGGAGGTTGCGGCGCGCGTAAAGGCGCTGCCCATCAAGGGAATCTATTCGCAGAAGGAGTTTCAGCGCTTTTATCCAGACAACGAGATTGCCGCGCAGGTGCTCGGCTATGTAGGGACGGACGATAACGGCCTGGGCGGTCTCGAGCAGAAATACGAGCCGCAATTGCACGGCGCGCCGGGCCGCATGTACACAGCCATGGATGCGCGGCGCAAGGTGCTTGGATCGAGCGAGCACGAGCCGGAGCCAGGCCAGAATATGGTCCTGACCGTAGACGAGAACATCCAGTTCCTTGCCGAGCGTGCGTTGGACCATGCGATGGATAAGACTCACGCGGAAAGCGGGACGGTGGTGGTGCAGGACGTACATACCGGGCAGATTCTTGCTCTTGCCATTCGGCCGACGTTCAATCCCAACATGGCGCGGAAGACCACGCCGGGCTTGCTCAAGAACCACGCGGTGAGCGATGTGTACGAGCCGGGGTCCGTCTTCAAGTTAGTCACTTACTCCGCCGCGCTGGAGCAACACGTCACCACGCCGGATGACATGATCGACTGCCAGGGCGGCCAGATTTCGCTTCCTGGAAGAATCATTCACGACGACAAGGGCGACCATTTTGGAGTGATCACCGTGCACGAGGCGCTGGAGCACTCCAGCGACGTGGCCGCCGTGAAGCTGGCACAAAAGGTCGGGCAGGAAAAATTCTTCGAGTATATTCGAAGCTTTGGTTTCGGCTCCCGCACGGGCTTGGAATTGCCCGGTGAGACGCGTGGCTTGCTGCAGCCTTTGAAGCGGTGGGGCGTAACGTCCTATGCATCCATCGCCATCGGCCAGGAGGTTGGAGTGACTCCTGTGCAACTGGTTTCGATGGTTTCCACCATTGCCAACGGAGGGACTTACCTGCCCCCGCATGTGCTGATGCCGGCGCCGGCGGCCACAGGTCCACATACGGAAGCCACGCTCCAGCCGTCGCCCTTCAAGCCCGGTGGCGAACTTCCTAACCCGCTTCCGCAAGGCGCGCACCGGGTGCTTTCCGAGATGACCGCGGCCGAGATGCGCAAGATGATGGAAGGAGTTGTTCTATACGGAACCGGCAGGCCCGCGCAATTGAATGGCTATTCCTCCGGCGGAAAAACCGGCACCGCACAGAAGATCGATCCCGCGACACACACTTACTCGAAGTCAATGCACATTGCCTCCTTCGCAGGGATTGCGCCGGTGAACAATCCGGTGATTTCTGTCGCGGTGGTGATCGACAATCCGAAGGGCGGCTCGTATTACGGCACCGCGGTTTCCGCGCCGGTGTTTGCCGAAGTGGCGCAGCAGGTGCTTGAGTACCTGGGTGTGCCGCACGACATCGAGGTCCACGCCCCGCGCGTCAAGTCGCAGCCGGAAGCAAACATCGCAGAGGACGACGCTCATGCACAGGGTGACGTAAATGCTCTTTATGCCGCAATCAACGATCTGCCCAGCGACGACCCGTTGCGCGCTGAGCCGGCGCAGGCAAGCGCCACAACTCAGGCCGTCGCGCAAACCGCAAAGCCAAGTGAAAAGCAGCCCTTGAATACGGCCACCCCTATGGGAGCGGGTGGCATGCAAACAGCATCGGATCGCGCTACGCCGCGACCGGGATCCGCGCCAGCGCAGCCGGCGACGAAAGCTGTGCTGGTGAGCGACGCGCGGCAACTCAAGGTTCCATCTCTACTTGGCCTGCCGGTGCGCAAGGTAATCGAACAGGCCGCCGCCGCCGGACTTGAGGTCCAGATCAGCGGCAGCGGCACAGTGCGCGAACAGGCGCCCGCGGCGGGAGCCATGGTGGCAGGCGGTACGCTGATTGTAGTGCGCTGCTCTCGCTAGGTCGCCGACCGCATTTCGCGTATGAGACCTGGGGCACCCAGATTTGTGGGCCAGATTACGAAATCACCCGGTCTGGGTACTAGTCTTCATGGCTTCGTGCAGTTAGATTTTCCAACAATGTTTTGGCTGCGACATGTGAGTGGGGCGAACTCAACCGGCGGTCTTCTGGCCGCTCTTCTTTGCGGGATCGTTGTTGCTGATAAACGTGTTGAATCTCCCGATCAGCGCGTCAAATGTGCTGTCCATGAAGTATCCGGCGGTGAAGTACATGGTCGGCACAACGCCCTTCGAAAGGTCGAATTGCTTGAAGGCCACGCCGAGCATGACGATGACCCAGACGGTCGCGATTCGGATTGTGATGGGAACTTCGTTAATGTGAATCCACATCAGCCATTCGCTCAACGGCGCAACGTCGGCTCCGGCGCGGTCCTGTTTGAGGCGGTCCAGAACCCAGTGGCCCAACACGCCGAGCAACACCAGCAGATAAGCCCCATTCAAGGCAGTCCACTGTTGCGGGTTCGCAGGCCAGTCAGAAGGACTGAATTGAAGCCAGATCCCCAGATGAACCGCGATCGCGGCCAGTCCAAATCCAGTTGCGGCCACCGCCAGCACCCAGACCACGCTCATCACCTGCCGCCACCAGCGATCGTCCGCCTTGATGATCTTCGCGTTATCCAGGTCGACGAGGCCGGAGATGATGCCACTTTGCGGAGCGAGCTTGGCCAACACCTCGCGCGTCGAAGCCTCGTCGGGAAGCTGGTCTTTGAAGGTGGCAAGGAAATCAAGTGCCTTACCGATGCGGTAATTCTCGAGATAATTGTTGAGCTCATTTGGAATCGTCTGCAGGGCGCAGGTGAAGATCATGGCGTCGAGCACCGGAATGCTCTGCTTTGCGCGGGACGCCAGTTGATCCGCGGAAACCGCTCCGCCGTGCTCGGCTGGCCAAATCTGACTGAGGTCGTCCCAGGCGTTGGTAGCCTGCACAAACTCCCGCGCATACCACGCGTGCTCTTCGGGGTCTGAGTTCCGCAACTCCTCAATGATCTCCGCCCGGCGTCTTGCCTCTTCGATCTCCTTGCGAATCATCTGGTGTGCATCGCTAAAGGCAAGAAGCACCGCCTCCGGCGCGGAGGGTTGGGGCAGGGTGGTGGCGGCTTCCATGCGCGCCCGGATCCGCAGACCTTCGGCGTTGGTTGCCCGAAAATAGCCCATAACCCGAAAAAACGCGGCATCGTCGTCCGAGGCATCGTTCTTTTGATTCCGAATTGCCGGGACTGTGGCGGCGGCAGCAAGTCGCATGAACATTGGATTGACCCTCATCTCCACGATTGGTGGGAGTCAGCAGTCTATCAACAATCTGGGGCGGATGGAACGAGAAAATGCGGAATCGCCAGCGCTGGTCAAGAGCAATTCCCGTGCAACCCACTACAATGGAACACGATATGAATTGGAAAGAATTAGCAGCGGAAATAACCGCGGTCGGTGCGGGCGGCGGCTCCGAAGAGACAGTCGCCGGCGTGGAGTACGACTCGCGCAAGATCAAGCCAGGCGCGGCGTTTGTGGCCATGAAGGGCGGCTCCACGGACGGTAATCGCTACATCGAAAAGGCCATCAAGGCAGGCGCGCTCGGCATCGTCACCGATTCGTCCAACACCTTCGATCATCTGCTCGTGTACCAGGCGGGCGTTGCGGTGCTGGAGGTGGAACACGGGCGTCGCGCGCTGGCTGAGGCTTCGGCGGCTTTCTTCGGACATCCAGAGAAAAAGCTGGCGGCCACAGGCATTACCGGCACCAACGGCAAGACCACAACGGCGTTTCTGACTGAAGCCCTGCTCCATGCGGATAAACGCACCACTGTGTTGGTGGGCACGATTGAGTATCACGTCGCAGGCGAGGTCCGGCCGAGCGTGCATACGACGCCCGAGTCGCGCGATCTGTTTGAGTTGATGGCCGAGGGCGCATCTCGCGGCGCCACTGAATTGGTGACGGAAGTTTCAAGCCACGGTCTCGACCAGGGCCGCGCGCTCGGTGTGAATTTCGACGTGGCCGTGTTTACGAATCTGACTCGCGACCACCTGGATTATCACCAGACGATGGAGAAGTATTTTGCGGCCAAGCGTCTCTTGTTTGACGGAACCATGTACCCTGCGCCGCGCGTGGCCGTGCTGAATGCGATGGACCCCCATGCGGAGGAACTTGTCGCAGCGGCGAGCAAAGCAGGCGCTGAAGTGCGCACTTACGGAATCGGTGCTGGTGACTGGCGCGCTGCGAGTTATAAGCTCACTCCCGGCGGCGCGGTGATCGACCTGGAAACGCCGGCCGGTGCGGCGCGCGTGGCTTCGAAGCTGGCCGGTGCGGTGAACATCCTTAACCTGCTGGCTGCCTTCACGGCGGCCCATGCGCGGGGAGTTTCTTTTGATGTCCTGGTCGAATCTGTTCCGTCGCTCCAACCGGTGCCAGGGCGATTTCAGCCCGTCGATGCCGGGCAGCCGTTCACGGTGATTGTGGATTACGCGCACACCGACGATGCGCTGCGAAATTTGATCGCTCTTGCTAGGCAGATGACGGCGCAAACCGGCGGACGCGTCATCACGATGTTCGGCTGCGGCGGCGACCGCGACCGCACCAAGCGGCCCAAGATGGGCCAGGCTGCGGGCGCAAGCAGCGATTTTGTGGTGGCCACCAGCGACAATCCGCGGTCTGAAAATCCGTTGGAGATTCTTGCGGGGATAGAACCCGCTTTGAAGGCGAGCGGCGTCCAATACACAATCGAACCGGATCGGGCCGCGGCGATTGGCACTGCGCTCCGTGCCGCCCAGGCCGGCGACGTGGTTCTGCTTGCCGGCAAGGGCCACGAAAAGGAGCAGATTCTGGCGGGCCGCACCATTCCGTTTGACGATGCGCAGGTTGCGCTTGCGGCGCTCGAAGAGTTGGGCTCGAAAATGGGTTATGGTAGAGGGCAATGAAACTCACACTGGCAGAGGCGGCAATCGGCGCGGGCGCGGTGCTTGAAGCGCCGGCGGACGTGGCCAATGCCGGAACGCTCACGGTGACGGGCTACTCCATCGACTCCCGCACAGTGGTTGCGGGCGAACTGTTTTTTGCGGTGCGCGGAGAACGCCTGGATGGGCACGACTTTATTGAGACCGCGCTGAATAGGGGTGCTGTTGCGGCCGTTGTATCTCGTGCGCGAGTAGCGTCGCTGCCTGACGCGGTGCTGGCCCGGCCGCTGTTGATCACGGAAGATCCACTCGTCGCGATGCAGGCGCTGGCGGCGCATGTGCGCAGGCGGTGGGGCAAGCGCGTGGTGGCGATCACCGGGTCGGCAGGAAAAACTACTACCAAAGAAGCAGTCGCCGCGGCACTAGGGGCGAAGTTCAAGGTGCTCAAGTCGCAAGGCAATTTGAACAACGGTTTTGGGCTTCCTCTTCAACTCCTGCGTCTGGAGCCGGAGCACGATATTGCCGTGGTCGAAATGGGCATGAATCATGCCGGTGAGATCGCCACGCTGGCGCGCATCGCCGCTCCAGACTGGGGCGTCGTAACCAACGTGGGCACGGCGCACATTGAGAATTTCGCAGACGGCCAGGCCGGCATTGCGCGCGCAAAATTTGAACTGGTGGATGCGCTTCCGGCCAGCGGCGTGGCTTTTCTCAACTGCAGCGACCAATATGTTTCGCAGTTTGGCCGCGGGTTTGCCGGGCGCGTCGTGTATTTCGGCGAGGGGCCTTGCGCCGATCCGCAGGTTCTTGAGTTTCACGAGGACCTCAAGGGCCTGCACGTGCAGTTCCGCGCCGGGACGTACACGGGGTCGCTGATATTGCAGTTGCTAGGCGCCCACAACGCATCGAACGCAATGGCCGGATTGGCCGTGGCGTTGGAAGCGGGTGTCGAGTTGAAGGCTGCTGTCGCCGCGCTTGAGTCGCTCACCGCGGGCGACAAGCGCGGACAGGTCATCGAACTGGACGGTGCGACGATTTTGAACGACAGCTACAATTCGAATCCAGAGGCGCTGCGCTCGATGATCCGGACACTTGCCGCGCGTCCAGCCGAGCGCCGCATTCTGGTGGCCGGAGAGATGTTGGAGTTGGGCGAGTATGGTTCTGCGATGCACGCCGCCTGCGGGCTGACCGCGGCTGAGGCAGGGCTGGACCTGGTGGCCGGTGTGCAGGGCAACGCTGTGCATTTGGCCGCGGCCGCTTGTGCCGGCGGGGTTGCATCGCTTTTTCTGCCCAACGCCGAAGAGGCCGGCCGCTGGCTCAAGCAAACGCTGCGGCCCGGCGACGTGGTGCTGGTGAAAGGCTCGCGCGGAGTGCACCTGGAGCGCGCCATCGAAGCCCTGAAGCCGCCTCCGGATTCAAACTGAAAACATCGCGCTTCCACAGCGCCATCGGAGCCCGGCCCTGTAAAATCACAGTGAATCCCGCCTCGTTATGGCTTTGGAGGCCACTTGCTTTACTGGCTGCTGTACGAAAAGCTGTACCCGTTTTTTCGCCCGTTCCGAATCTTCCGCTATCTCACCGTGCGCACCGCTTTTGCCTCGCTCACGGCTCTGCTGATTGCGCTGTTTATCGGCCCATGGGTGATCCAGAAGCTGCGCGAATTCCAGATTGGCCAGTTCATCCGCGAGGATGGGCCGCAGTCGCATCTCAAGAAGTCCGGCACGCCCACCATGGGCGGCATCCTGATTGTGATTGCGATTGTCCTGCCGACGGTGCTGTGGTCCGACCCATCGAACCCGTTTGTCTGGGTCGCTGTGTTTTCGATTCTCGCCTTCGGGGCCATTGGTTTTGCCGACGACTACATTAAGGTGGTCAAGCGCCGCAGCCTGGGATTGACGGCGCGCGCCAAGCTGCTTTGCCAGGGACTGGCAGGGACGGCGGTCGCGGTTTCACTGGTGGTGCTGGAGCAGTTCCGCGTCTTCTCCACTCGATTGAATATACCGTTTGTGAAGCAGTGGCGACCTGACCTGCAGTGGCACCTATGGCCCAGCACGATACCCCAGGCAGCGTTGGTGGCATTTGTGCCGTTCGTCATCTGGGTGATCGTAATGCTGATGGCCTCCACCAACTCCGTGAATCTGACCGACGGGCTCGACGGGCTGGCCATTGGCTGCACTATCATCGCCGCCGGCGCGCTCACGGTGCTCACATACGTCAGCGGCAACGTGGTCTTCGCCGACTACCTTGAACTGCAGCACATGCCCAGAGTGGGCGAGTTGACCGTGTTTTGCGGCACAATGGTGGGCGCTTCCATCGGATTCCTCTGGTATAACGCCCATCCCGCCGAGATTTTCATGGGGGATGTCGGTTCGCTGGCCATTGGCGGGGCCATTGGCACGGTGGCCATCATTATTCGCCAGGAGCTGCTGCTGCCCTTTATCGGCGGCATCTTCGTGCTGGAAACGCTCTCGGTGATACTGCAGGTGGGCAGTTACAAACTGAGGAACGGAAAGCGTATCTTCAAGATGGCGCCGCTGCATCATCACTTTGAGCAGCTAGGCTGGAGCGAGTCCAAAGTCATTGTCCGGTTCTGGATTGGCGCCCTGGTGTTTGCATTGTTTGCACTCACCACGTTGAAACTGCGTTAGAGACGGCGCACACGCAGCACCCCGCGGTGCACAATAAAAGTAGCCGCGTGTGCCAGAAGGAATCGCCCGAATGATGGAACTCAAAGGTAAGAAGGTTCTGGTTGTAGGACTGGGGAAATCCGGCCTGGCGGCAGCACTGTTTCTGCGCAGGTGCGGCGCACTGGTGACGGTATCCGATGTGCGCAGCGCCGAGGCGTTGGCCAAAGATATCCCGGCCTTGCTCGACGAGGGCATCATGGTCGAGACAGGCGGTCACGGCCTGCTTACTTTCCGCCGTCAGGACCTGATCGTGGTCAGTCCCGGCGTGCCTTTGAATACTCCGGAATTGGCGCAGGTAAAGAGTTTTGGCCTGCCGGTCATTGGAGAGCTTGAATTGGCCGCGCGCTTCCTCAAGGGGAAGATCCTGGCCATCACCGGATCGAACGGCAAAACCACCACCACCGCACTGGTGGGCGAAATTCTCGAGAAGGCCGGCATTCCCACGCTGGTTGGCGGCAACATCGGTGTGCCCGTTGTTGCGCTCATCGATCAAAGCACGGATGAGACCTGGTCGGTGCTTGAGGTTTCGAGTTTTCAGCTTGAGAGCACTGAGCGCTTCCATCCCAGCATTGCCGTGATTCTGAATATCACGCCCGACCATCTCGACCGTCACGGCAGCTTCGAAAACTATGCGCTGGCCAAGGAGCGCATCTTTGCGGCGCAGCACGAGGGCGACGCAGTGGTACTGAATGCCGACAACGCGCGCGCCGCACAGGCCGCGGCCCGGTCCGTGGCCAAGGTCTATTTCTTTTCCATGGAGCACTCCGTGCTGCAGGGCGCATGGGTGGAAGACGGCTGGGTTGTTTACCGGCCCGGCAAGGACGAGCCCATCGAGAAGATCATGCCGCTGAGCGGAATCACGCTGAAGGGCGCTCACAACGTGGAGAATGTGCTGGCAGCGGTGTGCGCGGCACGGCTGGCGGGGGCCACGGCGGAACAGATTCGCAGCACTGTCGAGGCCTTTCAGGCTGTCGAACATCGGCTTGAATACGTGGCCACCATCAACGGCGTCGAGTTCTACAACGACTCCAAGGCCACCAACGTGGATGCGACGGCCAAGGCTGTGGCGTCGTTCTCGGTGGGCATTCACCTGATCCTCGGCGGTAAGGACAAGAATTCCGACTACACCCAACTGGCGCAACTGCTGCGCGCGCGGGTGCGGGCGGTCTACACCATCGGTTCCGCGGCGGCGAAAATCGAGTCGCAACTGCGCGGCGTGGTTTCTATTCTTTCCTGCGAAACGCTGGGCAATGCGGTGAGCGCGGCTGGTTCCGCGGCGCGGCCCGGCGAGGTGGTGCTGCTGGCGCCGGCGTGCTCCAGCTTCGACCAGTTTGAGAGCTACGAGCAGCGTGGCAAGGTCTTCAAGGAACTCGTCAATGAACGGCGGGGGTGGAAGGTATGGCAGCGCGCGTAGGCGTGGACAAGTGGCTGTTCTTCACCACGCTGATGCTGGTCGTGGTGGGACTCGTGATGGTGTTCTCCGCCTCGGCAGTGGTGGCGCAGGAGCGCTACAACTCCCCGTATGCATTTGTCGGCAGGCAGGCTGGCTGGGCGGTTGCAGGAGTGCTCGCCATGCTCGTGCTGATGCGGGTCGACTCGAATTTCTACAAGTCGACGAAGTTCATCTACGCGGCTTCGGGCATTACCACGCTGCTTCTGGTAGCGGTGTTCTTTTTCCCCGGATCGCACGCCGTGCACCGCTGGATTCGCTTTGGCGGCCTCTTTACCTTTCAGCCTTCCGAGATTGCCAAGCCCGTCGCAGTCTTGTTTCTGGCCTGGTTTCTTCACACCCGCCTGGACGCGATGCGCGACTGGAAGCACACGCTGTTGAAGGCTTCCATAATACCGGTTGCTTTCATTCTCCTGATCGTGAAAGAGCCTGACCTGGGCACCGCGCTGGTGATCGCCGGCGTTACTGGCTTCATGCTGCTGCTGGCGGGGATGGAGTGGAAGTATCTGGCAATTGGTTTGGGCGTAGCGCTTCCACCTCTGGCGGCACTGCTGCTGCTGGTTTCGTGGCGGCTCAAGCGCATGCTGGTGTTTCTGAATCCGGAGTCCGATCCGCAGGGCGCCGGCTTCCACATCAACCAGTCGCTCATCGCCGTCGGCACCGGGGGCCTGACCGGCCGCGGCTACATGGAAGGGATGCAGAAGCTCTTCTATCTGCCCGAAGCGTCCACGGACTTTATTTTCGCCAACATCGCGGAGGAGCTTGGATTCATCGGCTCCATCCTGATTGTGCTGCTGTTTGCGGTCTTCGGCTGGCGTGGTCTGCGCGCGGCCTTCCGCTCCCAGGATCCCTTTGCTCGACTGGTCGCATTCGGCATCACCACCACAATCGTCTTGCAGGCATTTTTCAATATCAGCGTGGTGCTCTCGTTGGTCCCAACAAAGGGGATTCCGCTGCCGCTGATTTCTTCCGGCGGCACGTCGGTGTTTGTGACGCTGGCCAGCATCGGCATCCTGCTGAATATCACGCGCAAAGCCGAGTGAAAAGAGCAGGGAACAGGGACGAGGGACGAGGGACGAGGGACTGGCGACCAAGGGTCAGTTTGGTATCTCGGAAGCTCGTATCAAAAAATGCGCTGTCATCCTGAGCGCAGCGTACTTCAGCGGAGTCGAAGGACCTGCTTTTTCTTTTCCAGCCCTTTCTAGAAAGGCATAAGCTTGCCAAATCTCCGCGTCCTCATCGCCGGTGGCGGCACCGGCGGCCACATCATTCCGGCGCTGGCTGTGGCGCGGGAACTGGTGAAGCGCCACAGCGCCGAAATCCTTTTTGTAGGCACGCCGCGCGGCATGGAAAGTCGGTTGGTTCCAGCAGCGGGCTTCGCACTTCGCCTCATCGAAGTAGGCCAACTGAAGAATGTCTCATTGATGACGCGGCTGCGGACCCTCGTAGACCTGCCGCGCAGTATCTTCGCCTGCAAAAGACTCATTCGCGAATTCAAGCCCGATGTGGTTTTTGGCGTCGGCGGTTACGCTTCCGGCCCAGCTATGGCTGCGGCAATCCGGCTCAGAGTTCCTACGATGGCTTTTGAGCCCAACGCGATGCCGGGGCTGGCGAATCGCCTGGTCGGCAAACGAGTCCAGGCCGCAGCCGTCAATTTTCCTGCAGCCGCGAAATGGTTCCGCAACTGTGAAGTCACGGGCATTCCCGTTCGCCCGGAGTTCTTCAGCCTCAAACCGCCTGCAGCGACAGCGCCCCATCTGCTCGTCTTCGGAGGGTCCCAGGGCGCGCGCATTTTCAATATCAATCTGCCTCAGTTGATCGCTCCGCTGCTCGATGCGGTTGCTGGGCTAACGGTGCTGCACCAGTGCGGCGCCCGCCACGTCGATCAGACGCAATCGGCCTATGCGGCCTCCGGAGCCGATCCGGCGCGATGGCAGGTGCAGCCATTTCTCGACGACATGCCAGCCCGCTTCTCTGAGACGAACCTGGTGATGGCGCGCAGTGGCGCATCTTCAGTGGCCGAGTTGGCCGCCGCCGGAAAGCCCAGCCTGTTAGTCCCTTTTGCCGCCGCCGCAGACGAACACCAGAAGCGCAACGCCGAGGCGATGGTCATAGCGGGCGCTGCTCTCATGCTGGAAGAACCGGATCTAAGCGTTCCCGGCAGGTTGCTTGATGCGTTGATCGGCCTGCTGACCAACCCCAATCGACTGGCAGCAATGGCCGCCGCAGCCAGGACGCAGGCGCATCCCGATGCCGCAGAGCGCATTGCAGACCGCCTGGCCGCATTGGTCGGAGCAAATTAAGACCAAAGAGAAGGCAGAATAGGCCCGACGGTTTTCTCCAGTACAAACACAAAGCCCGCCTGCTGAAGCAGACGAGCTTTGTGGGAATACCCCGGAGCGATCTGGGGGAAGCTGCGGAGTCCTCCAATGTTACCGGTGTCCACCACCGCCGGCGTGGCCACCGCCACCGCCGCCGCCATGGAAGCCGCCGCCGCCACCGCTGAATCCGCCGCGAGCCGCGGGAGCCGCACCTCTAGCTCCGCCACCCGCTACGCCAGGCCGTGCTCCGCCACCGTAGGCTGGGCGTGCTCCACCGGCGTATCCACGAGCTCCGCCGGCATACCCGCCACGAGCCCCGTAAGCAACTCCGCCGCGACCGTATGCGTATCCGCCACGACCGTAGCCGTATCCGCCGCGTCCATATCCGTAGCCGCCACGACCGTACCAGCCCCGACCGTACCACGGGCCGACGCCGAGGAAGATGCCGCCATTGAACCACTGCGGACCATAAAAGCCGTAAGGAGCGCAGGCGTAGGGGTAATAAGAGTAATAGCCCCACTCACATACCGGGGGACCATATTCCGCAGGGGCGACTGCAACTTCGGGGCCAATTCCAACCCCGACAGCCACTTGGGCCTTTGCTGCCGTTGCCGCGAACGGCAGAGCCAGAAGCAATGCGAACAGAACCGGGCTAAATCTCTTCATAAATCCTCCTCGTGCTGCCCTGTCCTGTTTTTCTTGGGATCGGGGGCCGGAGTCCAACTCCGTCCTCAGCACTTGCCGGCTTTCGGGCTTCTCACCCCGCCAGCTTCTGATCTCTCAAACAACGTTCTGTTGGATTAGTTGCGGTCTTTCTCAAAAAGAATCGTTCATTAAGGTGGAATGTTCAAGGTATTTGTAGCGGTGTTCTTGCGGAAGTCCCGACCGGATCGCGCCGGGCGCAGGTTTGGGCTCGCACATTAAGCGCAAACACCACAAAAAGAACGGCCCCTCCGGGTTGGGAGGGGCCGCAAAGAGCCAGGCAATCAGGCAGAGAGGACTACCTGCGGAAACGATCGTGTCCACGGTCACGATCGAAGTGCCGGTCAAAGCCGCGGTCATAGCGGACGACAACTCCTCTGTCGCGGCCCCCGACGAAGTTCCAATATCCCGGAACCCAATAGCCGTTGGCCAAGTAGCCGGCGGTCCAGACATATCCGGGGCCAGGGCAAGGCGGAACATAGGCTACCGGTCCGCGCATATGAAATCCGAATTCGGCTGCCTGCGCCGTTGTCGCTCCCAAGCCGGCCGCTCCAGCCAGCACTGCTGCGCCTAACATCCAATTCCGCATGTTCCCCATAACCCCTTCATTCCGCCGACTCGTTTCAGAGATCTGAAATAAGGCCCGGCCCGGATTCATTCCGTTGAGAGGCTTGTCTCTTACTGCCCCTCCGGCGATCCGGTTATGTACTGATTCAACAGAGGTTGCGGGGGAATGTTACGCCGGATTTCGAAAATAAATCTGCGCAACTTTCAGGACCGATCCGTGTTCGAAAGGAGCCCTCCATTCCGCCGTTGCCAACGCCCTGGCTTAGCGAAAATTGAAACGGCGGTATACTAACCGCATGAATGCGAGTGGAGAAGCCGAGGTCGACACGCGGGAACTGGAGCGACATCTCCGTAAGCTGCTGGCTCCCAGCCGCTTGCCCAGCTACATCAAGTCTGCTCGTTACGAGCTTGGAACGGACCACATCGGAGAGCCTGCGGTGCGCATTTTTCTGGCCATTACTCCGGAAACCGACATCGTATTGTCAAACGACAAAGCGAAGCTGAAAGCTTACAGCGACTTCAAGCGCGACCTGAGTTCCAGGATTCTCAAGCTGGAGTCGGGATATTTTCCGTTTATCCGCCTGGTCGAAGCGGCGTGAGCGCCGAGTCGCTTCCTGAGCACTTGCTGGAGCAGGCCAAACATCTAGCGCGACGGGAGCGCACGCGGCCAAGGCAAGCCAGCCTCCGGCGCGCCATTTCCACTGCTTATTACGCACTCTTCCATTTCCTTATCCGCGAAACCGTAAGGCAAATCGGTCCCAATCTTAGTGAAGAAAACTACAACCGCGTCTATCGCTGGTTCGATCATGGGGCTATGAACCGCGTGGCCAGAGCGTTTTCGGAAGATGTTGTCCGAATCCCGAATTCGAAAGACGTGCTAATTCCGAAAAACGATCCGAGAATCCAATTTATTGCCCAGCATTTCGCCGATCTACAGGAGCTACGTCATTCCGCCGATTACGATCCCGGAGCTATATTCCTTCGCGCCGATGTTGTGGAGAAAATCGACTTCCTATGGACGATTCTTCAAATCTGGGCGACCGTCAAGAACACTCCGGAAGCCAATACCTTTCTGCTCTCGCTTCTCCTCTGGGAAAAATGGGGCAAACGCTCGTAAACGCCCACAGCACAGGCCACATTCTGCCTCGATCCCTCTTCGGAGATCCAGCGTTGCTTTGAATCGCCAATGGTACCCTGAATCTTCACCCTCCATGTTCACAACTTCCCAGCACGCGCACTTCATTGGCATCGGCGGCATCGGCATGAGCGGCATCGCCGAGATCCTGCTGAACCTCGACATGAAAGTCTCCGGCTCCGACCTGCGCCGTGGTCCCGTAACCGACCGGCTCGCAAACCTCGGCGCCACCATTTATGAGGGCCACGACGCAAGCCATGTGGCCGGAGCCACGGTCGTCGTGACGAGTTCCGCCGTGAGCCCCATGAATCCTGAGGTGCTCGAGGCTCATGCGCACAAAATTCCTGTCATTCAGCGCGCAGAGATGCTGGCAGAGTTGATGCGCTTGAAGTACGGCATCGCCATTGCAGGCATGCACGGCAAAACCACCACCACATCCATGGTTGCGTCCGTGCTGTCGGCTGGCGGACTGGACCCGACGGTTGTGGTGGGTGGTCGCGTGGACGCGCTGGGCTCGAATGCGCGGCTCGGCACAACTCAATATCTGGTGGCGGAGGCCGATGAGAGCGACCGCTCCTTTCTGAAGCTCTCGCCAATTCTGGCTGTGGTCACCAACCTCGACCGCGAGCACATGGACTGCTACAAGGACATGGCCGATATCGAGCGCGCCTTTCTCGATTTCATGGACAAAGTGCCGTTCTACGGAGCGGTGACGGCCTGCATCGACAACCCGCTGCTGAAGGGCATTCTGCCCCGTGCCCGCCGCCGCGTCTTCACTTACGGTGTTGCGGACGAGGCCGATTACCGGCTTGAATTTCTGGCCGCCGCACAGGGACGCTTCTCGCAGTTTCTGGTTCATACAGCAGAGGGACCGCTGGGGCCATTTGAACTGCACGTGCCAGGGCGTCACAACGTGCTCAACGCTACAGCCGCGGTGGCCATCGCCCGCCAGCTTCAGGTTCCCGCCGACAAGATTGCCGATGGGCTCAACCGGTTTCACGGCGTCGATCGCCGGTTTCAACTGCGCGGTTGTGCGCGCGGTGTCACAGTGGTGGACGACTACGGCCACCATCCCACGGAGATCGCCGCCACGCTCGCCGCAGCCCGCGAGTGCGGCCACAGGCGCATCCATGTCGTCTTCCAGCCCCATCGGTTTACCCGAACGCGCGACCTGTTGGAGGAATTCGGCGGCGCTTTCAAAGACGCGGATACGGTGTTTGTGCTGTCCATTTATGCCGCCAGCGAGGAACCCATTCCCGGCGTTACCGCGGAGGCGCTGGCCGCAAAAATCGAAGGCCCGCAGACACATTTCGCTGCTGACTTTGCCACAGCGGTGGCAGGAGTCGTATCCTGCGCCCACGAAGGCGACCTGATCATGACCCTCGGCGCCGGTAGCGTGAGCCAGTTGGCCCCGCAGATTCTGGCAGCGTTGGAAGCCTCTTAAACGCCCCATCGGCGCCTGCTATCATTCCTCGGGCAAGTTTTGAGGAGTAATCATGGCGCGCAACTCACGCAGAGGTTTTTTGAAGGCGGCTTCAGCTACGGCTGCCGCACTTGCGGTTTCAAAAGGCATTCCAGCGTGGGGAGCGAAGACAAGTTCATCCAGCCCGGTGCGGGTTTGGGCCACATTCCGCGACCGGCGCTATGAGTCGGTTCAGACGCTCGCGTGGAAGCCGGTAACTTCAGTTGCGGCCGATGCCATCGCGCTCGATCCCGGCGCCACCAAACAGGAGATTCTCGGCTTCGGCGGAGCTCTGACGGATGCTACCTGCTATGTGATCGGCCAGATCCCGGAGGGCGAGCGCAAAGACCTGATGCACGATCTGTTCGCTCCCGGTGAGATGGCGATGAATGTCTGCCGCACCACCATTGGAGCCAGCGACTACTCGCGCGATGTTTACAGCTACGACGAGAACCCCGAGCCCGATCCGGAGATGAAGAAGTTCTCGATCGACCACGACAAGGAATACATCCTGCCCGTGCTCCGCGAAGCGCGCAAGGCGAATCCGGAGCTGTTTCTGTTCTCCTCTCCGTGGAGTCCCCCAGGCTGGATGAAGGCCAACGGCTCCATGCTCGGCGGCGGCATGCGCAAGCTGAGCTTCCCGCCCTACGCGCGCTACTTCATGAAATTTCTGGAAGGCTACAAGTCCGAGGGCGTCGCTATCGATGCAGTCACAATCCAGAACGAAGTGGATGCCGAGCAGGATGGCCACATGCCCGCCTGCCTGTGGGCGCAGGAAGAGGAGATGGACTTTGCGAAATTGCATCTTGGCCCGGCACTGCAAAAGGCGGGGATGCCGACAAAGATCTGGGTGCTGGACCACAACTACAATTTGTGGGGCCGCGCCATCGGCGAGTTGAGCGATCCAGCGGTTTACGACTATATTGACGGCATAGCCTGGCACGGCTATGTTGGCGAGCCATCGGCCATGACCCGCGTACACAATGCATTCCCCGCGAAGCATGCCTACTGGACTGAAGGCGGCCCGGACATCTCCGCTCCCGACTACCAAACGGATTATGCGAAATGGGCGGACACCTTCAACGGCATCCTGCGCAACTGGGCGCGCTGCATTACTTCATGGAATGTGGTTCTCGACGAGAAGGGCAAGCCAAACATCGGCCCGTTCTCCTGCGGCGGAGTGGTGACGGTGGAAAACGGCACCCACAAGGTGACGCGCAGCGGGCAATACTGGGCCTTCGCGCATTACTCGAAACACGTTCGTCGCGGAGCCAAGGTGTTCGCGACAAACGGTGTGGGACAGGGCGAAGCAGGCGGCACTGCGGAGAAGGGAACTGCGGCCGGTGTTTCGCACGTAGGTTTCCGCAATCCCGACGGCAGCTATGTGGTCGTGCTCGCCAACCGGGGCGCGGAGAAGCAAGTGCAGTTGGTGCTCGGATCAAGCGCGCTGGATGTCGATCTACCTGCGGACTCGGTGCATACGCTGCAGTGGTCTTGAGGGGGAATTCTGGAATTTCGGGGATCTGAGTTGCTTTCAGCCTGATTTCAGGATATATTACTGGATATAGATCGGAGGTGCCCCATGAGCGAGACTTCGCAGACGCGCGCACTGAGGAATTACCGTAAGCGCCTCAATCAGCAAGGTATGGCCAGGTTTGAGGTTCTTGGGCTTGCTACCGACCGAGAACTGATCCGATCGATGGCCCGCAGACTAGCGGACAACGGTCCG
>Ga0302156_10001265_pt1 | contig 22672 bp, 19 predicted proteins | sample I_Bog_N3_2_FD_193503 | JGI IMG/M metagenome (GOLD analysis project Ga0302156, IMG submission 193503) | Peat permafrost microbial communities from Stordalen Mire near Abisko, Sweden - I_Bog_N3_2 | ecosystem: Environmental > Terrestrial > Soil > Wetlands > Peat | place: Sweden: Abisko, Stordalen... | reverse complement strand
CCGTTTCACGGTCCGCCGCGTAGCTCGAGGTAATGGCCCCCTTCTCCACGTGTTCACGAGCCCGCTGGCGCAACGTTGCTATGTCGCTCATGCCTGGTGTCTTACTCTTGCCTTCGTGCTTCATTTGACGTCCTTTGCGGTTGCAATTCCGATGATTCGTCGTGATGTGGTGGTCACCAATTTGGGCCGCCCCATTGGAGCGCTCGCGTGCTGGGTTCAATATTCATAGTGACCTTAGTGTCCAGGGGCCCGCGAATGCGAGGCCGCGGATCGAGCGAGGGAAAGAGGTTAATCACCTAACGATGCGACGTCCGTACGTTTCCGCACGTACGTGAAATTGATATCGACAGGATTTGGAGTGCGGCCACTTGGCGGCGAGTGCGATCGAAGTCCCAGGTCTACTGCAATGTGAATACCCATGACGTGATAGAGTTGCAGGAGATCACTGCCCCACGCACCCGCGTGGCGCAAGCGGCTCTAATGTTATTTTTGAACGCGATCTCCCACACTGTATCCAATAGGGCACCCCTGCCGCAACGCATCGCCCGAGAAGCGCTAAAGTTATGGCGAGACTCGTAGTCGTCTCCAATCGTGTCGCCGTTCCGGACCAGAGCGTGCCGGCTGGTGGGCTGGCGACGGGCGTATTGGCGGCTCTAAGCGGGCCGGAGAGAGGGCTATGGTTCGGCTGGAGCGGAAAAACCCAAGAATCGCCCTCTCTCGAACCCACCGAGCAGGAGAAGGACGGCATCCGATTCGCCACGATCGATCTGCCCGCCGCAAACTTTGACGCCTACTACGATGGTTTTTGCAATGGATCGCTCTGGCCGTTGCATCATTATTTTCCAGGCACTTTTCGCTACGATGCCGCAGAGTTTGAAGCGTACATGACGGTGAATCGCTATTTCGCCGATGCCCTCGTGAAGTTTGTGAAGGAAGGAGACGTCGTATGGATCCACGACTATCAGCTCATTCCACTAGGCGCACTGCTGCGGGAGAGAGGCGTGAAGGGGCGAATCGGATTTTTTCTCCACATTCCCTATCCGAATATCGCTGTTCTGCGCCTATTGCCCACCTATGCCGAACTCGTTCGTGACATGTGCCAATACGATCTGGTCGGATTTCAGACGAGCGAGGACCTGGACGGGTTCAATTCTGCAGTGAAAGCAGTGTTTCGCAGCGAAGTCCTATTCGAGATTGACAGTATAAAACTCGGTGACCGGTCAATCGGCGTCGGGGTGTTTCCAATCGGAATTGACGTCGATGCAGTCGCGCACCAGGCCGAGGAAGCCGCCAAGAATGATGAGCAGGTCAAACGGCTCGTGCAAAGTATGCTCGGCCGAAAGCTGCTGCTTGGTGTCGATCGCCTGGATTACAGCAAAGGGCTGGTGGAGCGTTTCGCCTCGTATCAGGCACTATTGAAATCCAGTCCGGCTCTGCAAGGTAAAATTACCTTCGTGCAAATCGCGCCGCTGAGCAGGATCAACGTAACGGCCTACAGCGACATTCGTGATGCGCTGGAGCGTGCTGCGGGGCACATCAACGGACAGTTTGCCGATGCGGATTGGACACCCATACGCTACCTGAACAAGGATTTTGCGCATCAGACGCTCAGCGGATTTCTAAGAACTGCCAATGTGGGTGTTGTCACCCCCGTGCGAGACGGCATGAATCTTGTGGCCAAGGAATTTGTCGCTGCACAGGACGCCGAAGATCCCGGCGTATTGGTGCTATCTAGCGTGGCTGGAGCGGCCCAAGAACTGACCGGCGCGCTGTTGGTCAACCCGTACGACAACGCTGCCGTTGCGCTCGCCTTGAAGCTGGCGCTCGCCATGCCGCTTGCAGAGCGGCGCTCGCGGCAGGAAAGTATGTTGAATGCGCTGCGCGTCAACACGATATCCGACTGGCACGAATCGTTCATTTCACGACTAACAGCCTAAGTTCGATCGAAAGTACCGCCGTGAGATCCGGATTAGCGCCTGGCGAACAAAACGCCGGCGACCAGTCCTGCGGCTGCGGCGATACCCACAGCTCGCCACGGCTGGTCGCGAACATAACCATCCCCTAATTTAATGACACCCTTCGCCCGGCGCGGCACGCGGTCCGTGCCGTTGGTAAAGGTCCTTCTGGCCGTCGAGAACCGATGTTCCACGCTCGCTCTGAGGCGAGCAATCTCGGGATCATCGAGGTGGGCGACTCGACCCAAGAGAACCTGCATGTCCTCGATGCATTTGCGAGCCTCTTGGCTGACTGATCCGTTGAGTTCGATTGATGCCTTGCCCCTATCGGTCATGCGCGGCTTGCCATCGGCACGAACGCCTTGGTCATCATCATTGACTATTGATTCCATTGCTGTCTACTCCACTGGATTAAATGGGGCCCAATCGCATCTCGCGCGCCACCAGTTGCGCGCCTGCGGTGCCGGCCCGAACCGGATACAAGCAGCCCACATTGACCCGCCCCCGCGCCGCCGTCGGTACGCTGTCGCACACGGAAGGAACTCTGTCCACCGGGGATCAGGCTCCAACACCCTCGCGCAGCAGCTTGCGTGTGATGGCGTACAGACCGGGTGTCGAACCGCTGCGACGATGAGGTTTATCTGGAGCTGCATACTCGCGGCGCGCCAATAGGAGCGAACCGTTGTCATTTGCTGCTTGGATCGGACTTGGTCTGATTGCCGGCTTTGTCGGTAGTCGGATCATCAACAGAACGGGCGAAGGGAATTGCCTCGACATTCTACTGGGCGTCATCGGTTCCGTACTGGCAGGATGGCTGTTCAAGATCTATGGAATTTCCGGCGCGACCGGATTCCACGTAAGTAGCCTGATCGTGCCGGTCCTAGGCGCCGTCGGCCTTCTTGTCATCCACCATATATTCTTCCGGCGGGTCGGAACTGGAGAGTAACGCGGCTACGCCGGCACGGCCAAGCCGAGTCCCCTCTCAATGCTGACCGCGGCAGTATGACCCGAATCTACGCATAGGAAGATGTCACGAGACGTCGTTCGCCCGGCCGGATGCCCAGTAGCCCCTTGAGTTCATCACCCGAGATCACCTCGCGCTCCAGCAGCCGTTGCGCCAAGGCATCCAGTTGCGTCCGGTTTGCCTTAAGCAGCTGTTGGCAGGTTGCTTGGGCCCGCTCCAGCATGAGGCGAGCCTCCCGCAGAACAGCAGCCTGAATGTCAGGCCCGAGCAGTTCCTTGGGTACACCGGCCACGCTCAACAAGCCAAACGCGTCCGAGAAGCCGAGCGAACCCACCATGTTTATGGCGAGTTCCGAGGCGCGTTTGAGATCATCTGAAGCACCGGTGGAGACGCTGTCGAACACCAGTAACTCCGCTTCGCGTCCTGCCAGCATCATCGCCAATCGGCCCGTGAGCTCGGATTGCTTGTAGAGCGGATCCTCGGTGTCGCGGGTGATGTAAGTGACACCCAGGGCCCGGCCCCGCGGCTCGATCGTCACCCGCTCGACGATGCCCGCCTTGAGCCAGTGCCCAACCAATGCGTGACCTGACTCGTGGTACGCGAGCCGGTCTCTCAGGTCTTGCGTAAATAGGTCCTTGGCCGAAGAAACTTCACCGCCCAGCTGATAGGTCTCGATCGCGCGCAGGAAGTGCTCGGTGGTCACCACCGGCGCCCGGGCCTCGGCGGCCGTGGAGGCAGCCTTGTTTACGGTGTTGGCGATATCGGCTGGCGACATGCCGGCCGTCATCCGTGCCAACACACCCGAGTCAGCGCATCCATCATGCGCCACCCTTCCGATGTACAAGTCGAACAGTTTCTGGCGCTCCGGCAAGGTGGGCAGCGAAAGACGTACCAGCATGTCGAATCGGCCGGGCCGGCGCATGGCCTCATCGATGTTGTCCTCATGATTTGTGGCCGCCACCACCACCACGTTGTCGAGTGCCGCGAACCCGTCCATCTCCACCAGCACGCGGTTGATGATCCGATTCAGCTCCGATTCGGCGCCACCCATATCCCCGCCCCGGCTGCGTTTGCCTATGCCATCAACCTCATCGATGAACAACACGCACGGCGCGCTCCTGCGCGCGAGCTTGAACAGCGCTTTGACCTTGTTCACGCCGGCGCCGTAGAGCGTCGCGGTAAAGTACGAGCCGTCTACCGAGATGAAGTTGGCTTTGCTTTCCCCCGCCAGCGCCTTGGCGAGCAGCGTTTTGCCGGTGCCGGGAGGGCCGACCAGCAATACGCCTCGTGGCGCTACCGCGCCCAGGTTCGCATAATGCACCGGGTCCTGCATGAACGCTTTGACTCGATTCAGAGCAGCCTTTGCCTCCTCTTGGCCGATCGCGTGCGAAAATTGGGTATTGGGACGGATAGCAAGCCGGGAAGCCGCACCGCCCAAACCGGCTTGCAGCCTAACGCTCACGAAGAAGGCGCCCACCAGGGCGCCCAGCAGCAGCACGGGCGACAGCAGATTCGTTAGGAGATCCAGTAAGCGGCGGCTTGCGGTTCGAGGGTCGACGTCGACACGCACGAGAGCGAAGCCGGCCTGAGCGCTCTTGTCACCAAGCGAATCCAGCGCCGTCCCCGCGCAGCCCAGCGTCGTGCATCCCGGCACAATGGTGCTGCTCTTTTCGCCGTTTTTCAGCGTGTAGAGCACGAGGCCGGGCTCGGCGCGATCCAAGCCGACGGCCGACAAATTGCCGTCATTCAGCGCCTTGCGAAACTCCGCAACACTCTTTTCGTGCGCCAGCCAGCCGTCTGGTGCATTCTCGAACTGCAAGACCTCCGGGCTTTTGCGGGCATTACTTTCCCGTGAAGCCTTATCCGATAGCCAAATGACACCCAGGAGCAGAAAAACCACCACGAGGAGCGCAATCGACAGCCTATAGTTGCAGCGCACACGCTGCAGAAGTTTCTTGAGCATCCGCCCTGTATACGCCAAGAACGATGTCAAATTTCGACGCTATTTCACATATTCATGAAGGCGACGATTCGAGCCGGTGAATCGGCTTTTTAGCCGAACTCTTGTGCGGGTCGTCAGTTAAGAGGCCTTGTCGAGTGGTTTATAGGAAAACTTCTGCCCGGCCACGGTGGCGGTGTACATGAGGCCGCCCTTTACGATCACGAAGACTGCCACGCCCTTCTGATAGCCGAGGTCTGCGGTCCTTGCGTCCTTCTCACCGCCGCTCGCGCCTGCATCCACACCGGTGGTTCCCGCACTTGCCTCAGCGCCCGCCGTGACGACAACCGCGCTCACGCCCGCCTTGAATTCGAAGGAACCCGATTCAAATTCATCGAGCGCGCGCTTATCCTCAAAGAAAATCATCTGGCTAAACGCCTTGGCGCCGGCTTGAAAGCCGCCGCTCACCTGAATCATTTCCGATTCGCCGACAGGCCGGTCGTGCACGTAAACACGGCCCGTGCCCAGGGCTGCGCCCACGATGAAACCCGCCTCACCGACTGTTGGGAACACCGCGTATGCATAGCTCCGGCGAAAGAACTGGTTGCCTTTGCCGGCATGTTTAAACAGCGCGATCGTGTCGGCATATTTATCGGTCGGAGGATTATCGGCGTGAGCCATGCCTGCCAGACATAAGAGGAAAGCTCCCACGACGGTCATTCGAGAGCCATATGTCGATGTTGTCATTGAAACAATCCCCCATGATTCAAAGTACAGAGCCCCTATCAATATATTGGCTCATTCTCCCCCCGCCAATGGCGCGCAAGGATGTTCTCGTTGTCAGAAACCGAGCCTTTATAGCCCCGCCGTTCTCCTACATTCGATCCGAACGGCCCTGCAATTCCGCGCACCCGCGCTTGCCCCGCCGCTCGGCGTCCAATCAGCGGGCCGCTGCGACCGATATTGACGATGCGCTACCACACCGATGCGCTCGTGTGCAGCGGACGTGAATTCTTTGATCGGCGCTACCAGATCGCTCGCGTTGCGCCTACACTGACCACGTACCACTTTTCACAGGAGCCTACGCCATGGGCAACGACAATTCGCCAAGCAACGGCAAATCAAAAAACGAAGCCGTAGCTGAACAAAAGCTGCGCGGCGACGCAATGACAGGATCGGAGCGGAACGCGGCCGCCGATCACGCCGAATACGAGAAAACACGCAATCCGGATACGGAATTACACCTCGATGGTGAAGAGGATGCCCTATACAGTGATGGCCTCGATATCAAAGAAGACACCGGCACTTTGTCCGGTACTCGGGGCACATCGCCGGGAACAATAAAGCCCTAAACTCGCTGTGTTTCGCCGCGTCGACGAATAGTCCTGTCCGGCATCCTGCCTTGGCTTTGGCCGGAACGCTGCCTGGACGGTCTCCATCGCATTTGCGCCTGTCATCACAAAGCAAGCTTTCGCCATCGATCGCAGCAGGTATTCAATCGCACTACGACGTCGCGTGGAAATTGAATACTTGGGCCGCGTGGGGTCCGCTCGGTCCCATCTACGGGCCGAGTCTTGGCTGTTAGCCCACGGCGAGGTCCCCTCGATCACCAGTCCCGCTACTTCCGATTAGAGACCACTCATCGCGCAATCAGTCTCAACGCGATGCCGGCGGATGCGGCATCTCTGCATTCGTATTGGAACCAATTCGTGCGTGCAGCAGACGCGACCGATACGGTGGCGCGGCGCAGCGCCCGCCGGTTGCATTCTTCGCAAACGCGGCTCTGCTCCGGATCCGGTACACGACTTGCAACGGTTCCAGCAGACAGGTGCGGACGTTACGGTTCCAAGTGCGGAATGGCGGGTTCATGGCTAGGCTCGTGTGGCCAGCACTCGTCGCGGCCGTAATGCCGGTGAAGGCGAGTTTCATGTTCGCGATCCAACGAGGCCGCAGAATCGTACGGCGGTGAGTTCTTGATCGCTCGGCGCGTCAGGTTGACAATGACCTTGGAGTCCGCCTCGTTTATTTTCTCGATCCATTCGGGAGCGATGAGCACCTCCTGACCCAACCACCAATTACCGGTCTTGACGATGAGGTAGCGAATGGCCCAGGCTCTCTCATCGACGAGTATTCCCTGTACGTGCCCAATCTCCCCGTCGATTGCATGGATGCCGTATCTCGTGACGGTGTTGCCGCTGCGCAGATGCGGACCTACTCGATCATGCTGAGTCTGCGTTTTGCGGTATTGTTCAGCAGACCAACCAGGTCCGTCCTCCGACTTCATCGCGCCCGGGTATCTGCAGGCACCCCACACGCCGCGGCCGCCCCAATAAAAGGGATAGCGATAATACTCGAGGTACTGTCTTTCGTGTTGACGCGAGACCGGCCTGTCCGTGTCGATGGACGGGCTGCTCCTGACTTGTTCCTGAGTGATCGCTGCAGGAATGATCTTTTCCGACCAGTTGGGCTGATTAATCGAGATTGGCGAGATCAGCACTCGTCGGCTGGAAAGCCATGTGCCGGTCTCTACGACCAGATACCGAATGACCCACGCATCATCGTCGAAGTAATAATCCTTGACGAGACCAATGACGCCGTCCGTCGCGCTAATGGAGTAACCCTCCATATCTTTCATGCGTCGCAACATATGCTCCTCCGCCGCGAAACAGTTGAACAAGCCCCACGCTGCGCCCTGCTCGAGTGACGCGTCTGTTCGCTACCCCACGCGGTGAGTCAGGCCGGCCTGGAATGGCGTCCGCGGGATTATCGAGCGGCGTAGTTATCCAGCGCTGGCTCAGCGTCGACGCTTGTAGTAAATCCCGCGAACATTTCGCGAGATCTTCCTACAGCGCGATCGGGCCCATCGGTGTCCAATTGCTCTTCTCAACACGTACGCACGCGCAAGACTCGCACCGCCGATCTGGCTGCGTTGGCTTCTCGCTATAACTGGGGCACTTTATGGCTGGAAAAAATACAGCGGTATTCGGTATCTATAAATCGGCCGATCATGCGGAACGGGCGGTGGACACGCTCATTGGAGCGGGGTTTGCGAGCAGCGACATCTCGGTATTGCTACCGGACGTCCGAAGCACCAGAGAGTTTGCACACGAAAAGGATACGAAGGCTCCTGAGGGCGCGACGGCTGGAGTGACCGCGGGTGGAGTGATCGGAGGAGCCATCGGCGTGCTGGCGGGCGTGGGGCTTTTGGCGATTCCAGGCTTGGGCCCCTTTATTGCGGCGGGTCCCATCATGGCGGGCCTTGCGGGTCTGGGAGTGGGCGGTGCGGTGGGCGGTTTGGTCGGTGCATTAATCGGCATGGGTATTCCAGAGTATGAAGCGAAGCGATACGAGGGACACGTAAAAACGGCGGGAATCTGCTTTCCGTTCACTGTGACACCTCCGACCAGATAAAGCGAGCCAAGGACCTATTGAAGTCGAGCGGAGCACTCGACATTGCGTCCACCAGCGAAAGTGCCGCAGCAGGTACTGTTGATGAAAAGGTTGGGTCTGATCCCAGCGTGGCTTCGCGCTCCCGATATGCGTCTGGCGGCAGGAATGCCACTGTCCTCAGGAATGCAAGCGATCCCAGTCGCACCGTGGAGCGCAAAATTGCCGGCCGCAGGAGTTCGCCTGACCGCCGCAGGCCTCCCGGTGTGGGAAACGCATCCGTGTCGCCAACTCCTTCTACTCCCCCAATCTGACGGGCCATCTGGGGCCGTCATTCATAGAGTCTGCTTGTTCAAATCCATTTGAGACGAAGCAGCAGCATCTTGACGCCCTGCGTCAGGAGTACGTAGCACAGCAACGTGGCCGCAAGGAGCGGCCAGTATAGAGTCGGCATTCTAGAGAACCCTAAGTACGGGCCAACGGGGGAAAACGGGATGCCGATGCCGACTGCCATGATGATCAACGTCATCACCAGGACCGGCCAGGATGACCGGCTCTGCAGCAGCGGAATCTTGTTGGTTCGGATGACGTGAATGATCAGCGTCTGCGTCAACAGGCTTTCGACGAACCAACCGGTCTGAAACAAGCTCGCGCTGTGCGCTGCGGCTTGCGGCGTCGAGGTGTCCGAGCAGTTGAAAATGTACAGCATCATGAAATAGGTCGTGTAGTCGAATACAGACGAACACGGGCCGATGAACAGGACGAATCGCGTGACGTCCCCAAGATCCCATCGGCGCGGCGTATTGATCCGCTCGGGGTCCACGTTGTCGGTGGGAATTGTGGTTTGACTGATGTCGTAGAGCAGGTTGTTGGCTAGAATCTGCACCGGGAGCATCGGCAGAAATGGCACAATGACACTGGCGCCCAACACGCTGAACATGTTGCCGAAATTGCTTGACGCTCCCATTCGGACGTACTTGATGATATTCGAGAATACCTTGCGGCCTTCAATCACTCCTTGGTCCAGCACGAGCAGCGATTTCTCCAGAAGAATCATGTCAGCGGCCTCCTTGGCGATGTCGACGGCGCTGTCGACGCTGATCCCCACATCGGCGGAATGGAGCGCCGGGGCGTCATTGATGCCGTCGCCCATGAATCCGACGGTGTGCTGCCGCGACTGCAGCGCCATGATGATTCGCTGCTTGTGCGCCGGCGAGACGCGGGCGAACAAGGTGGCCTTGTAAGCGGCGTCGGCGAGTTGCTCGGCGTTCATGTTCTCCACCTCATCGCCCATCACCACAAATTCCGTAGAGATCCCGACCTCCTTGCAGATCTTGCGGGCCACCAGATCGTTGTCGCCGGTCACGACCTTGACCGCTACGCCGTGCCGCTGCAGGGCTTCGATCGCGGCGGCGGCGCCCTCCTTTGGTGGATCGAGAAACGCCACATAGCCCCGCAGGATCAAATCTTGCTCATCGGCCTTGCCGTAAGGTGTCGCACCAGCCGCCACGGCGCCACGCGGCTCGACGTCCTTGGTTGCGATGGCGAGCACGCGGAAGCCGTCCGCACTCAGCAGCTCGTATTCCTTCTTGAAATCCTCGATGTGCTGGTGATCCATGGGCAGAACCGTACCGTCAAGCTCGGCGCTCCTGCATCTGGGAAACATCGACTCTGGAGCACCCTTGGAGATGATCCGGTCCTTGCCTTCGGGCGTCCGCACCACTACCGACATGACGCGCCTCTGGAAATCGAACGGGATCTCGTCGACCTTGGTGAATCCGGAGATGTTCGCCTGGACGTGGGTCTCGGTATGCGTCAGCACCGCACGGTCGAGCACATTATTCAGTCCGGTCTGAAAGTGACTGTTCAGATACGCGAGCGCGAGCACACTGGCGTCCTCCCGAAGCAAGACGTTGCAGTATTGCTCGAGAACGACGTGATCCGTCGTTAATGTTCCGGTCTTGTCGGTGCAAAGCACGTCCATTGCGCCCAGGTTCTGGATGGCGTTTATTCGCTTGACGATGACTTTCTTGCGTCCCATCGCCACGGCCCCTTTCGACAGGCACACGGTCACGATCATCGGCAGCATTTCCGGCGTCAGTCCGACGGCCACTGCCAACGCGAAAAAGAACGCCTGCATCCAATTGCCTTTGGTCAGGCCGTTGATCAGAAACACCAGCGGTACCATCACCAGCATGAAGCGGAGCATGAGCCAGGTAAACTGGGCGATCCCGCGGTCGAAGGACGTCGCCGCTTGCGGCTCCTGGAGGGACTCGGCCATGCTGCCCAAATAGGTGTTCTTGCCGGTCGCCACGACCACCGCGCTGGCCGCACCACTTTCGACGCTGGTGCCAAGGAACCCAACGCTGCGCAACGCGATCGGCGCCGTCGCCCCTTCCACTGCATTCGTTTCGATCTCCGATTTTTCCACAGGGAAGCTCTCTCCGGTCAGCGACCCCTGAATCACGAAGAGATCCTTCGCCTTCACAATCCTTACGTCGCCAGGAACCATGTCCCCAGCGGCGAGCTGCACGACATCGCCCGGAACCAGCTGTGCAACCGCAATCTCCTGTGCTGCGCCATCGCGCGTCACGGTGGCCGTCACGGATATCATCGCTTTGAGCTTTGCCGCAGCGTTATCGGCCCTGGTCTCTTGAATGAGTTTCAGGGCGACGCTCAGGACGATCATGGACAGCATTACGACCGCGGACCGGAGGTCGCCGGTCGCCAAGGAGATCGTTGCCAGCGCTGCAAGGAGAAGCACCAGCGGATTGAGAAGCGCACCCCAGAGCAGTTTGCCGACGCCCGCTCGCTGATCCTTGGCGAGGACATTGGGCCCGTATTGCTCGAGACGTTCCCGCGCCTCGAGGCCGGTCAGCCCTTCGGGGCGGCTGTTCAATCTCGCATAGACGTGCGCCGCGTCCATAGCCGCGCACTCCACCACGATTGGCGAGACACGAATCGTTGGAATCCGGTGCTGGCCGGAGGCGAGCAAGCGGTGGGGTAGGACGGTACTCAATATTTTGGCCTCGCATACCGGTCGGGTGGCCTGAAAGCTTAACCGACGGACCGAGATCTCCATAGCGGCGACGGCTGGCGTCGACCTCGCACATCGCATTCGCAACGGGCCAATTTGGTGGGTGCTATGCCATTGATTTCATTGGCATGCGTTCTCCGGCAAATCTATACAGACGGTGCTAGTCGCGTCCACGCCCGCTACGTCAACCAGCGTCACCCCCAGGCGATTCGGATTCATCCTGCGACGGCGAAGCCGTCTCCGAGGATTCGTAATCCTTCCGAGTGACAGGAGTGGAGGGGCGCTTATCCGCATTAGGTACGCTGCCCGGCGGCGTGCGGACCGACTCATCGACCGATTGTGCCGGATTTTGATATCGACTTTCGCCCCATGGTCCCGGCCGCCCAATATCCTCGCCGGTCACACCTTCGCTGTTTCCCATAAGTCACCTTGGAACTACCGCCCAGGTATGAAGCTACTTTGTCCGCCAAATCACAATGGCGGCGCTTCCCGATCGGATGTAGGCGATCGCCGCGCTAAACTCGGATCGGAGAGCGCTGCCTCTGAATCGTGCAACCGTACGGCGCCGTACAGACCAACCCGGCGCCTTGGTCTATACATTTAGCGTGGATAGCAACTGATTGGACGCAATGGATACTCTGATTCACCAACCGGCGAATCGACATTTCCTATCGTCGCTCTTGAATTGTATCAATTCTTGAGTAGGGCGTGCCGGCCGCTTGCCGGAAATCCGTCACTAGGAGTGCGTAATGAGTATCAAAGCAGACCACATCAAAGCCCGCTTGGAAGAGGCAAAGGGAACCATCAAAGAAACCACCGGCACGGTCATAGGTGACGAGACGCTGGAAGCCGAAGGCGCCATTCAAAAGAATCTCGGCAAAGCTCAGGCCGGCGATGGCGATGCCAAGCAGGACTTTCTCAAGATTGTCGCCATTTATCCGAATTTCTCCGATGTCGGAGATGCCATTCTTCTGTTGAAGAACGAGGGCTTCACGGATGACCAAATCAGCTTGCTCGGGAAAGAGCAGGAGCATTGGCAAGAGAAGCTCGGAAATGAGTGGGGGGCGCACAAAACCGCAAAATTTGCATTGGCGGGCGGCGCCTTGGGCGCGGTGCCCGGACTGGTGCTCGTCGCCGGCATCGCATTGACGGGCGGCGCCGGGCTGCTGGCCGCGGGGCCGATCCTTGGCGCCCTCTCGGCACTCGGCATGGGCTCGCTGGCCGGTAGCTTGGTGGGCGCCGGTTCAAGCGTGGCCGAAACCATGCTCAATGTAGAGCAAGAGGTGGCCAATGCGATCAGTCTTGGGCATTGGGTGATCATCGTCCACTGCCATACTGACGCTGAGGCCGCTCATGCACAAGGATTGCTGCCTAATCGACTCATCGCTCGGGACGACGATATCAAGGCCACGACACCGTCCGATTTGGCTGCTGCGGAGGACGCGGACATCCAGAAACTCGCTGCGGTCGTTCAAGAGGCATTCCTGCCGGTAACGAAGGCATCCGATCTCCCGCTTGAAGAATTGATGTGCAATGTCGAAACGATCGATGAGCCGGAACTCAAGCAGGCCGTGCAGGAAGCCTTCAGCCAAGTGGCAAACGCAACTGGCCTCGATACAGCACAAATCACTCGTATATTCAAGGAAAACAGGGTCGCCGACGTCAATATCGTCAGCCAGCTTCATAAAGAAAGCCGCGCCAACTGGTAGCGGTTCATGCGGCCGCCAATTAGTCACGCCTCCCCCATTGAGTACTTGCCGCGGCGCTCGCCCATCAGTGCGCATCGAGTGCGAGGTTCACGGCGAGTACGTTGACTCGGTGCTCTCCGAGAAAGCCAAGAGCCGGCGATTCGATGTGTTGCTCAACGAGCGCACGCACGGCCGATGGATCAATGCCCCGTGCAGCGGCGACTCGGTCCACTTGGTACAGCATCGCAGCGACGCTCACGTGTGGATCGAGCCCGCTTCCCGATGCCGTCACGAGATCCAATGGGATTGGGGCCGCGGAGTTGCCGTGTGCTTTAACGAGCGCGGCGCAGCGCGCTGCAACGTCCTTGGCAAGCTGCGGATTTGAGGGAGCAAGATTCGTGCCGGAGGATGCCGCGGCATTGTAGGCGGTCGGCGTGGTTGCGGACGGCCGTCCCCAAAAATAGCGAGGGCTGTCGAACTGTTGGCCGATCAGCATCGAGCCGCGGATCCTGCCGTCGCGCCGCACGAGACTGCCGTCGGCTTGCGCCGGAAAGAATGCCTGAGCAAGCCCAAGAATCAGCAATGGGTACACAATACCGGCCAAGCCCGTGAGCAGCACCAGGCTGACAATCACCGCTCGAACTGACGAGGACATCTGCATCCTCCTCTAGAACCAAAGCATCAAGTGTTCCGTCACCGGCCCGAGGCACAGCAGCGGCAGGAAGTTAAGACCAGCGACGAGCAGGATCATGGCAATGAGAAACACGGCAAACAGCCCCCCATCGGTCGGCAGCGAGCCCGAGGTGATCGCTCGCCGCCGCTGCTCTGCGAATCTGCCCGCCAAAGCCAATGCGGGTAAGGTCAAAAGAAAGCGCCCCGCCAACATCGCAACAGCGGTCGTGTAGTTATAGAATGCAGAATTGGTGCTGAGCCCTGCAAAACTCTGGCCATTGTTGGCAAAACTCGACGTGTACGCAAAGGCGATGGACGTCAGCCCATGGGGACCACCATTCGTCGTCAACCCGGCAGGACCGGCCGCGCTCATCACGGCCAAGGCCGTGAGCGGCAATATGACAAAGCCTGCAATGAGCATATAAATCGTGATGAACTTCATCTCGCCGACGCCAATCTGGTTGCCGAGGTACGTGGGTCCCCGGCCTATCATGAGGGCGCCGATAAAGACGGCGAGCAATGCGGCAAGAATCATGCTGATGAGACCCGTGCCTAGGCCACCGTACGTCACTTCCCCCAGCAGCATGTTGAAGAATGCAACGCCGCCGCCAAGCGGCGAGAGACTATCGGGCATTGCTGCGGTGGAGCCGGTGGCCCCGTTCGAAGTGGCAACGACAGCGAGCGTGGTTCCAATCGTACCGAAGCGTACCTCCTTGCCCTCGGTGTTGCCCGTCCAAGCGCCCTCGCCTGCCGCGAAAGTGTGAGGCGCCACGGCACGCACCAATGCTGGGTTACCGGCAGCTTCTGCCCAGTGCACGCCAGCGAGTCCAAGTGTAAAAAGCAGGGTCATCACCCAATATAGGAGCCAGCCATGGCTAGGCTGTCTCGTCATCGTGCCGAATGTGTAGCAGAGAGCTGCCGGAAGCATCACGATGGCCAGCATTTCGACGAAATTGCTGAGCGCCGTTGGGTTTTCAAAGGGATGGGCGCCGTTCACGTTGAAAAATCCGCCGCCGTTCGTTCCTAAATTCTTGATGAACTCGAGTGCCGCCACGGGGCCCTGCGCAATGAGTTCCGGCGCGCCTTGCAAGGTCGTCGCCGCCGTATAGGCATGAAGGTTCATCGGCACACCTTGCCAAACGAGTATCAGCGCGCCAGGGATGCTGAGCGGCAACAGCACCCACAACAAGGCGCGGATGACGTCACGCCAGAAGTTTCCGAGCACGCCGCCGCCGTCGATGGAAATGCCGCGAATGAAGGCGATTCCTATCGCGAGTCCCGCAGCTCCGGCGAGAAAGTTCTGCGACGCCAGCGCGACAATCTGGCTGAAATAACTCATCGTCGTTTCGCCGCCGTAGGCTTGCCAGGTGGTGGTCGTAGCAAAACTAATTGCGGTATTCAAGGCAAGATCATCGGTCATCGGAGTGGACAACACATCCTTGCCGAGGAGGCCATAGAACGGAAGCACCTCCTGCAGCTTCAGGATAAAAAAGACAAAGGCCGCTCCAGCGATCCCAAACGAAACGAATGCGAAGAAATACTCGCGCCATTTCATCGGCCGCTCGGCGGCCGGTCCGACGAGCCGGACGATCACCCGTTCCACGGGAACGACCGCCCGATCCAGAAAAGTGGCTTCGTAGGCGAAGACCTTGGCCAGATATGACCCGAGCGGCCGGACCATCGCAGTGAGAACTGCGACGAACAGCAAATATTCCGCCACGCTAGTCCAGCTCATCCTGCCTTCCTGCAGGTCTGCCCTTGCACCGCTCGTTTTTCAGCTTAGCCGCCTGAATTCTCCGCCCAACGGCATGGAAGGTCTAATAGGGCCCCTCGCGCCAGTTTACACGAAGGGCCCGTATCCTCAGAACTTCACCATAACGCCGGCACCATAGACGATTTCGCGAGTGCGCAGATCCGGAAACCAATCGCCTGCGTCGCATTGACCGGTGCCGGCGTTGGCGCCGCCGCCCACACAGCTTCCCGGCGAGCCATTGTTCCCGCCAGGAGGCGTTATGCCGCCTGATCCCGACCAGTAAGGAACGCTCGAATGCCGGAACGTCGCTTCCGTCCACCAGGTAATCCAGTCCTTCGGCATGTACTGAAGATTGAGCTGCGAATCCCACTGATAGAGCTTCTCTGTGGTTCATTCCCGAGGTCCTCTGATAGAAAGGATTGTGGCTCATCATTCCTACCATTCCGGATTCGGATCCGGCTGCCACCAGAGCCCGCCTCAACGGCACTTGCCCCGGGTAAGTACCTCGAGGAGTGCAATGGGTTGCGCGATACTCAATAAATATTTCCTTGCGCGTTAATCAATTGTGAGGAGGTGGTGCCGCGGGGCACGGCACCACCCTTTCCCTCTTTGATTACAGGGGCATCAGCACGCGGTCGACGGAGTAAATGACGCCGTTCGACTGCAGCACGTCATAGACGGTGATGTCGGCGACAGAGCCGGTCTCATCCCGAACGGTGATATTGCGGTCGCCGTTCTTCGACAGGGTCAACGTGCCGCCGCTCGCGGTCTTGAGCATGGCGGTCCCGTTGCCCTTGCGGATCAGCCTGTCGAGATCCTCGGAGGTATATCGGCCCGGTACGACGTGATAAGTCAGTACCTTCGTGAGTTCTGCCTTGTTCTCGGGTTTGAGCAGCGTGTCGACGGTGCCGGACGGCAGTGCCGCAAATGCGGCATTCACCGGCGCGAACACCGTGAACGGACCCCTGCTCTCGAGCGTATCGACAAGACCGGCGGCCTTAACGGCGGCGACCAGCGTCGTGTGGTCCTTTGAGTTCACGGCGTTTTCGACGATATTTTTCTGGGGGAGCATCGCGCTGCCGCCCACGACGATGTCGGCGGACGCGGACAACGCCGCGAAACCCAGGGCCAGGGCGCAAGCGGCGCCAACGAAACGATTTGCAGGCATGATCCTAATCTCCAAGTTGTGTATAGGTGTATAGGCGAACGGAAATCAATGCGCGTCGTGAAAGCCGCGCGCCTTGGCGCGGGACCAATCACAGCTGACTTACGAAGTGTATATACGCGCCGTGCAGTGCTTCGGATGCACTGTCGAAGGAGAATGCTTAGGGGCGCGCTGCCAACTCAGAGCGAATGAACAGCAGACAACCCGTCTTCGACCAGAAGTCCACGTGACGCGACTCCGGCCGGGCAACGCGCCAGTCGCCGCTTCGCATCACGTGGTCGCCGATGGTGACCTCGCCCTCGAGCACAAGGCAATGCTCTTCCTGGGTGTGAGTGCGGCTCGGTACGCGCGAGCCAGGCTCCATGCGGACGAAGTAGCTCCGCGTATTCGTCGAAGGGTCCTCGTGGAGCACCTTGATGTGAATCCCAGGCGCGAGTTCCTGCCAAACGCCCTCATCGGCTCGCACCGTGGTCGTGCCGAACGGGGGCGGCGAAACGACGCGCTTCAGTATCTGCATGCGCATCCGGTCGCGTTTCCCCGTCAGGATCACTCCGTCTCGTCGGGTCTTCGTGTCCATCGCCGAGTCGATGGCGCGCCCAATGCCGCCATCAGAGACGCCACATCGCCGATATGTGCGCCAAGAGCCGATGGAACGATTTCGCACGCGGCCACCGCCTGCGGCAATGCCTCTTCGGCCACGACTTCGCGCGCCGCGTGCAGGATGCGCTCGCCCAGCGCGACCGCGAGAGATCCAAGGACGATGATCTGCGGATTGAGCGCGTCGATGAGCAGCGCCAATCCCGAACCCATGCGCCTTCCGGCTTCCTCCGCGACCGCGAGCGCATCCGCGTCATCCGCCAGCATCGCCTCCACCACCTCGCGAATGGAGGCATCCTCGCTCCAGCGGCGCGGGAACATCCGTCGCGCAACTTGCACGAGGCCTGCGCCCGAGGCAAATCCCTCCCACGAGCCGCGCTTCCCGAAGCCCAGCGGCCCGTCGGGGGCGAGGCGCCAATGACCGACTTCGCCCGCGCTGTCGGAGGCGCCGCGCAGGAGCTTGCCGTTCAGCACGAAGCCCGCGCCCAGGCCGGTCCCGAAGGTCAGGAACACGAGATGCCGGAGGCCGCGCCGGTTGCGGCCGACGCCGAAGCGGAATTCGGCGAGCGCTCCGGCATTGCCGTCATGCTCGATATGCACGGGCAGTTCGGGAAACGCACGTGCCAGCCTCGCCTTGAGAGGGACGTGATGCCAGCCCGGCAGATGCGGCGGATCGAGCAACTCGCCCTGGCGAATGCGCAGCGGCCCTCCGATGGCGACGCTCAGCGCCACGATGCGCCGTCCGCCGCGTTGCGCTGCCGCCGCCCGCCCCCGGACCAGTTCCACGACCTCGGGAAAAATCGCATCGAACGCTTGCTTCGCCCGGGTTGGAATCTCCTCTCGTTGCAGAATTTGCCCCGTGAGCGTTCCCTCCACACAGGCGATTTTCGTGCCGCCGATGTCGAGTCCGATGATGGTGTGCGGCCCGCCGGTGTTCATGAAGATTCCTGCGCCGATTCTTGTTGTTGCACGACCCGGCTACTATAACCGGCGCCCGCCGGCGAATTGCCCCGCTCGAGTAAGTCCTGTCCGCGAGCTGACGACCGCGGTGCGGTGACCTCAGTTCCCGGCGCGCCGGGAACTCCGGGCGCAGCCGACGGTCCATGAGGTCATAAAGGCGCTCATGACCGCACGTGATAGGCTCCCCGCTGTCGCGTAAATAACATCTTGCGCGCATAACATCACCATGAATCACGCCCACCATCTCAACCGCTCGCGAGGTCGCAAGCATGGACCATGATGTCTAGATTCCACCGTTGGCTGGCCGCGGCCGTCATGGCTATCGCGGCGGCAAGCACCTCTTCCGGGGCGGCGCCGTTCGATCTCGCGGGACCCTCCATCCGGGTTACCGTTACCCGCGGTACAACAACCTTGCCCATTTCGGAGGTGCCCAATCTGGCGCCGGGCGACCGGCTGTGGATCAAGGCGGAACTGCCGGCCACCCAGTCCGAGCATTACTTGCTGGTCGCCGCCTTCCTGCGCGGAGCGACCGATCCTCCGCCCGCAGACTGGTTTTTCCGCAACGAGACGTGGAATCGCAAGTCCGCGCCCCAGGGCATGACCATCACGGTGCCGCCGGATGCCCAACAGGCGCTGCTGTTCCTGGCGCCCCAGACCGGCGGCGATTTCAGGACGCTGGTGGATGCCGTGCGCGGCCGCCCCGGCGCGTTCGTGCGGGCCTCGCAGGACCTGAACCAGGCCACCCTGGATCGATCCCGCCTGCTCAGCTACCTCGCCGCGGTCGCCGCGCTCGATCAGGGCAATCCCGCTGATCTCAAGAACGCCGCGCCGCTGCTCGCGAGAAGCCTGGCGATCAAGGTGGAGGAAAAGTGCCTCGATCGGATCCCTGAACTGCGCGCGGCCTGTCTCACGGAGGGTCAGGACACGCTCATCCTGAACGACGGTCACAGCACGTCGATCGTCGAGGCGCTCACCTCCGGCCCGGCCAGCGATCTGGCCATGGAGGCGAGTTCCACACCGCAGCTTAACTATGGGTATTACAGCCCGTACCTCGCCTCGGTGCTCGACATCGCTCGCATTTTCGATTCCTTCCGCACGGCGAAGTATCAGTACATTCCGGCGCTCGGGTCGCATCAGGGCGATCAACTGACACTCACGCTCAACACGCCGCCGTCCTTTCACAACCCGAAGTCGGTCCTGGTCGCCGCCCTGCCAGCCGTCGAAAAGGCCAAGCTGCCGCCGCTGCATGCGGTGGACCCCAAGGAGGTGTATTGCGCCAGCAGAACCTCACCGGTCTTCCCCGTCGAAGGCGCGCCGCTGGTGTTCTCCACGGCATTTGCCCATGACATGGTGCTGCGACTGACCGGACGGGACGGCAAGACGGTCGATTTGCCCGCCAAGGCCGACGCGCAGCGCGGTGGCTTCATCGCAGATACGTCGAGCTTGGCGGCGGCCTCGCTCGGCGACGCCCTGCAGGGCTCGTTGCGCGGTTATTGGGGCTTCGACGAGTACGCCGGGCCCGGCTTTCAAGTCGTGAATGCGCACGCGCAAATCTGGGCGCTGGCCTCGGGCGACCAGGATTCGCTGATCGCCGGCCGCGAGGACGTCGTGCACCTTCGCGCGGGCAGCGTGGGCTGCATCGAGCGGGTCATGCTGATGGATCCGGCGGGCAAGGAAATGAAAATCGATTGGAAGGCGGTGAAGCCCAACGAGGTGGAACTGAAACTGCCGCTGCAAGACGCGAAGCCCGGGGCCGCCACGCTTTTGGTGAGCGAATACGGCGCCAGTCAGCCGCAATCCATGCCGCTGCAGATCTTCGCCGATGCCGGACATCGCGATCAATTCTGGGTGCATGCGGGAGATGCGGCAGGCATTCTGAAGGGCAGTCGGCTGGATGAGGTCGACAGCCTGACGCTGAAAGGCGTCCGCTTCGTCCCTGAACCGTCCGACTCCGGGGGGCGCGGCGACGAGCTGCCGATGGCGGCCGCCGATGCATCCTCGATTTCCGCGTTGCGGGAAGACGACGCGGCAATGGCACGGATTACCCTGAAGGACGGGCGGGTTTTCGACGTGAAGTCGCAGGTGACCGCGCCGCGCCCCCGCGTCACGCTGATCGGCAAGAGCATCCACTCGGCCGCGGCCACCGATGGCGCTCACATTCAGCTGACCGATCCGGACGAACTGCCGCAGGGCGCCGAATTGACGTTCTCCTTGCGCAGTCAGACCGCCCAGCCGTTTGCGCGCGACATGAAAGTCGAGGTTTCCTCCGATGACGAATCATTTTCCGCCACGCTGACCCGCGAGAACGCCGGGCTCGTGTTCGCGGATCCGTTGGTCGCCGTGGCCAAACTCGATCCCGCGACTGCGTTCGGCCCCTCGGCCTTTGGGGCGTTGAAGTTTCGCGTGGTGACCGCGAGCGCGACGAGCGACTGGCAACGGCTCGCCATTCTCGTCCGCTTGCCGGTGTTGACGGACCTCGCGTGTCCGTCGGACCCCGCCCTCGCCTGCAAACTGTCGGGCAGCAACCTGTTCCTGGTCGATTCGGTGGCAAGCACGGCGCAATTCGATCACCCCGTGCAGGTGCCGGACGGATTTCCCGGCGATGCCCTGCCTGTTCCGGCCCCCGTCGGGGGACAACTCTACGTCAAGCTGCGCGATGATCCGCAGGTCATCAACTCGGCGCGATTGACGGCTCGGCAGCTACCGCCGCTGGCCTCGCCACCCGTGCCCTCGCCGCCGGCGGCCGCGCCGGCCGCACCCACTCCTTAGCCCCGGGCGCCACGCAGAACATATTCAACAACTCTGCCCGCTATCCGAGAGTGACCGGGACGAATATGCGGTTGTCGCCGCGCTGGATGAGCAAGGCGATTTGCTTGTCGTGATTCGACACGATCTTGCGCATCTGCGCCACGCTCGATACGGGAGTGCCATCAACGGACAACACCACGTCGCCCGGCTGAATGCCCGCATCCGCGGCGGCGCCTTCGGCGTCATCGACCACCAGGCCGCTGGATACCCCCGCCTGACGGCACTCCTCGGGGGTGAGCGGCCGCAGCGACAGGCCCAGTCGTGCCGGCGCCTGAGTGTTGCCGGCCATGACCTCCTGGGCCGCCGAACCAACCTTCGCGGTGACCGTCACGGTCTTTCCGCCGCGCCATAGCTCGATCGACACCTGGTCGCCGGGCGCCGCTTCCCCGATCCTCGCCGACAGTTGGCCGGCATCGCTGATCGGAACGCCGTTCAACTTGAGGATTACGTCTCCCGCCTGTACGCCGGCTTGCGCCGCGGCGCTCTCCAGCTCCACCTTCGCGACCAGCGCGCCGCTCGGCGTGCTCAGCTTGAACGAATCGGCGAGCGACTGATCCAGCGTCTGCACCTCGACACCCAGGCGCGCGTGCGCAACCTTGCCGGTTTTGACGATCTGATCCTCGACGTGCAGCGCGACATTGATCGGAATCGCAAACGACACGCCTTGATAGCCGCCGGAATTGCTATAAATCTGGGCATTGATGCCCACCACCCGGCCATTCGAGTCGAAGAGCGGTCCGCCCGAATTGCCGGGATTGACCGCCGCGTCCGTCTGGATGAACGGCACGTAGCCGTCTCCCGGAAGCGAACGCGCCGTGGCGCTGACGATTCCGGCCGTTGCCGTTTCCTCGAGTCCGAAGGGCTCGCCGATGGCGAGCACGTAGTCGCCCACCGCCAGTTGGTCGGAGTTGCCGAGCCGGACCGTCGGCAGGTTGTGCGCGTCGATCTTCAGCACGGCAATATCGCTGCTGGTGTCCGCCCCCAGGACCTTGGCTTTGAATTCCCGGTGGTCCGAAAGTTTCACGGTCACCACCTTGGCGCCGTCGATCACGTGGGCGTTGGTGAGCACGACGCCGTCCGGCGAGACCAGAAATCCGGAACCTTGAATGTGCATCGATTCACGGCGCTTCGGCATGGGCAAGCCCCTGAAGAATTGGAACGGCGGGTTGCCGGTGCCGTCGGAGGGGCCTTCGTTGGCCCATGGCCGAGTGTTGGAGACTGGCGTTTCCTTGGCCGTGATGCCGACGACCGCCGCCTTGTTCTCGGCCACGATGGCCCGGTAATTCGGCGCGCCGACGGACGCGATGAGATGAGTGGACGTCTCGCCCGCGGCGCTCGAGGGGGTGGGCGCCGGACCGTCGCCGGCCGCTCCCACCGACTGCAGCCAGGCCGGCGCGGACAGGCCCGTGGCCGTGCCGACGGCGAATAGCCCTGCCGCCGACCAAGCGAGTTTGCTGACGCGAATTTGCATGGTGATCATCTCCTGTCGAATGAAGCCAAGAGAGCCGCCGCTCTCGTGGGAACAGCTTCCCACGCCAGGCTTAAGGCATTCTTAAGGAGATCGCGGGAACCTCACGGACACCTGCAGGCCGCCGCCGGGCGCGTCGGCCAGGTCGATCTGCGCCCGGTGCCGCTCGGCGATGGCCTTGACGATGGCGAGGCCCAGGCCGCTGCCGCTCTCATGCCCCTGCGCATGTCGATAAAAGCGGTCGAATACCCGCTCGCGATCCGCCGCGGGAATGCCGGG